>Ga0187771_10000928_pt1 | contig 18961 bp, 19 predicted proteins | sample 0116_SJ02_MP15_1_FD_133139 | JGI IMG/M metagenome (GOLD analysis project Ga0187771, IMG submission 133139) | Tropical peat soil microbial communities from peatlands in Department of Meta, Colombia - 0116_SJ02_MP15_10_MG | ecosystem: Environmental > Terrestrial > Soil > Wetlands > Peat | place...
ACCTTCACCTGCATCAGCTCCGGTTGGAACCAGCCGCTGTCAAGCGCCCTGGTCGCCTTCATGTGGGATTCGTAGGAGAACCTGTCCATCTGCTCTCTCGTGATCTCCGCCTCGCCGGCAAGCTTCTCGGCAGTCAGCCCCATGGAGTACCCCGTGTTCATCTGGTACCTCATGTACTCGGGCCTCGTCAGGAGCCTAGTGTTAGGGACCAGGCCCGGATTGTTAGTCATCGGGACATGGGTCAGGTGCTCCATGCCTCCGGCGAGGATGACATCGGAGTAGCCCGTCATTATTTCTAGGGCGCCGTCCGACGCGGCGTTCATCGAAGAGGCGCACTGCCTGTCGACACCGTGGGCTGGGACGGACACTGGGAGCCCGGCGAGCAAGACCGCATGCCTCCCTCCGTACAGCCAGTTCTCCCCCATCTGCAATGCGCACCCTGTGATGACGTCCCCCAGCTCCTCGGGTGCGATTCCTGTCCTCTCGAGCAACTTCTTGATGAGCAGGCTCAGCGCCTGGTCCATCCTGATCGAGTTGTAGACATCCCGCTCCGGCTGGCTGGGCCTGGAGCGCGAGAAGGGCACCCTAAGGTAGTCGGCTACGTAGACTTCCCGAAGCTCAGCCATCCTCCATCACTTCCCCTTGAACTCCGCTTTCCGTTTGGCCAGGAACGCCGACACCCCCTCCTTGATGTCCTCGGTGCCGTAGAGTATCCCCTGGGCTGCGGCTTCCATCTCCAGGCCGACGTCAGACGGCACCTCGGCTCCCTTGTTCAGCAGCCGCTTCGCCAGCATCACGGCCACCGGGGCCTGGCTCTGGGCCAGCTCGGCTGCGTACTTCAAGGCATACTCGTCCGGGTCCCCGGGGGGTATCAGTTTGGTAGCCAGCCCTATCTCGACCGCCTTTTGTCCCTTGATCCTCTCGCTGGTGAGCACCAGGGACGACGCCTGGGTCAGCCCTATGAGCCTGGGTATCCTCTGGGTTCCAGACCATCCTGGGACTATCCCCCTCGTGACCTCGGGGAACCCGACCTGCACGTCTTCCGTCGCCAGCCTGATGTCGCAGGAGGCCGCCAGTTCCAGGCCCCCTCCGAGGGCATACCCCTTCATCACGGCAATCGTCAGCTTAGGGAGTTCGGTTAGCCGCCTCATCAGCCTCTCCCCTCTCCTGTTGAACTCCATGAAGGCTACCTGGTTGCTGAAGAACTGTCCAAGGTCTGCCCCGGACGAGAATATGCTCCCCTCCCCGGTCACAACCACCACGCGGATCTCTGGGTCGTTCCAGGCGTCGGTGATTATTCTGTCGAGGCCGTCGAGGACCTCGCCGTTGATGGTGTTGTACTTCGGCCTGTTCAGGACGATCCTCGCCACACCACCCTGGAGCTTCTCAAGGAACACAGGGCCGCCCCCCTTCGGAGCAGCGGGGGTCGCCCTCGCCTCCGCCGCTGCTGGCGGGGCTGCCGTCGGGGACAGCCGCCCTTCGATGGCGTCCCTCAGCTTCCCCTCCTGGATGGAATGCGCAGGAGCGAATATCTTGCATTCGAACTTGGTGGCGAGCTCCTCGAGTTTCGACTTCACCTCTGCGTTGGTAAGGTCCTTGGCCACCGAGATGGGGCCGAATGGCCGGTTCATCCCTAGCACCATCCCCTTCTCAACGTCATCAGGCCGTGCCACCCCTTCTTCGATCAGCTTCACCGCCTCGTTTATCTCGAGTGCGAACAGGTCCATGGTCGTTACCTTCTCTGTGGGCGTCGCCTTTGGCAGGGCGGCCTTCCCCGTCGACCAGTCATAGAACCCCTTCCCAGTCTTCTTCCCCAGCTTGCCTTCCTTCACCATGCGCCCGAAGGACGTTCCCTTGCCGTACTCCGGTGAGAGGACTCCCGAGAAGTAGTTCAGCTGGTCTGCTGCGATGTCGATTCCGACGTAGTCGGTCAGCTCGTAGGGCCCCATTGGGAGGCCCTGGCTCCGGAAGTAGGCGTCCACCTCGGCGGGCGTCGCCACCCCCTTGTCGAGTATCAGGCAGAAAAGGAGGGTGTCAGCTGCGTTGAGCCTGTTCACTATGAACCCTGGGCTGTCCTTCAGCACCTTCACAGCGGTTCTCCCGAGCTTCCCACAGACCTCCGCCACCACGTCCTCCACGGCGGGGTCCGTCTTGGCCCCAGGGATCACCTCGACCAGCTTCATGACCATTGGAGGGTTGAAGAAGTGCATCCCCACCATCCGGTCCGGTCTTTGGATGGCTTCCGCGAGGTCCGTGATCCTGATGTTCGACGTGTTGGATGCGTATATCGCATCGGCTGGAGCGTGTTCGCTGGCTTCCTTGAAGATCGACTTCTTCAGGTTCATGGACTCGGGGACGGCCTCGACCACCAGGTCGACTCCTGTGACCGCCCTGTCCATCTCCCCGAAGTACGACAGCCGGGAGAGCGCTGCCTTCGATGCGTCCTGGGTAATCCGTCCCCTCTCGACCATCTTGTCAAGGCTCGCCGCGATCCTGACCTTTGCCTTCTCCAGCATCTCGGGGAACTTGTCCATCACGTGGACTTCGTACCCGTTCACGGCGAAGAGCTCGGCGATCCCGTGCCCCATGTCCCCAGCTCCGATGACGGCAACTTTCTTGATCTCCATTGTCTCGCAGACTCGGGTTCGGCCTCCGCTTCCTTTACGCTTTGTGATATGAAAGGAGACAGAATCGGCTCCCTAACCCATGCAGGAACCGCGGTCAGCCTGCCCGATTTCACTCCGAAAAATCAGGTAGGGAGAAAGGTTATCTCACTGGAAAGGGTGGTATCCGCGAGGTTACCACTGCATGAAAGAACACGGAGGGAATGGCTGAGTTGAGCACGCTGTCACACACTTCCACTGATTACGAAATCAAAGTTACGGAGGAGCAGGAGGCCTTCAGGAAGGCCGTGAGGGACTTCGCCGAGAAAGAGCTCGCCCCCGTCGCCCAGAAGATAGACAGGGAGAATCAGATGGACATGAACCTCGTAAGGAGGGCGGCGGATCTGGGCCTGTTCGGCATCCCCTTCCCAGAGCAGTACGGGGGCGGGGGAGGGGACGACCTCTCCCTGGTAATCGCCATGGAGGAAGTGGCCAGGTTCTCGGCCGCATACGCGGCAGTCGTCGGCGCCACCTACCTCGTGTCGGTCCCAATCTTCCTGTTCGGGAACGAGGAACAGAAGAAGAAGTACCTCGTCCCCATTGCAAGGGACGGGAAGGTCGCTGCCCACGCAATGACGGAGCCGGGGACAGGCTCAGACGTCGCGGCCATCACTACCACGGCCCAGAAGAAGGGGGACAGGTATGTAATCAACGGGAAGAAGATGTTCATCACAAACGGGGACAAGGCTGACATCTTCCTGATCTTCGCACGGACGAGCCCCAAGGAGGAGGGGAAGCGGCACCATGGCGTGACCGCCTTCATCGCCGAGAAAGGGATGCCCGGCCTGGTGGTCGGACAGCGCACGGACGTTATCGGGCTGAGGGGAGACCAGCCGGTAGAACTCGTGCTGGACAATCTCGAGGTGCCGGAGGCAAACGTCCTGGGGGAGATCGGAAGAGGGGTGAGGCTCGCCCTGACAACCTACGACCACGGAAGGGTCGGGGTCGCGGCCCAGGGAGTCGGTCTTGCCCAGGCCGCCCTGGAGGCGGCCCTGAACTACTCTACCCAGAGGCAGACCTTCGATACCTACCTCCTCAGCTATCAGCAGGTCCAGTTCAAGGTCGCAGAGATGACGGCCGCAGTCCACACGGCGAGGCTCCTCACCTACTGGGCAGCGATGCTCACCGCCAAGGGGAAGAACTTCATCAAGGCTTCCTCCATCGCAAAGATAGCCGCCACCGAGGCCGCTGAGAAGAACGCCCACGCCGCCATGCTGATCATGGGTGCCTATGGGGTCTCTACCGACATGAACGTGGAGAGAATCCTAAGAGACTCCCAGATAATCAAGACCTACGAGGGGACAAACGACATCCAGCGCCTGACCATAATGAAAGAAGTGGCGAAAGAGATGGGAGTGATGGGCTAGTGCCCCATCCCTGTCGTGGGAAACTGATAGGAGCTTGAGCTCGGACCTGGGGCCCGCGGGACCATGAGCAGGGTCGCTGTTGTCGGCATAGGACACAGCAAGTTCGGCAGGCGTACCGACGTAAGCATTGGAGAGCTCGCCTTCGAATCTATCAAGCAGGCGGTCGAAGACGCAGGGGTCGACAGGAAGGACATCGCCAACGTCGTCATCGGGAACATGGGGGGCTGGAGCCAGGAGTCGCTGCCTGCCGTCGTTATCGACGAGTACGCCGGGCTCAGTGGGGCGGGGACGATGCGGGTGGAGGCCGCTTGCGCCAGCGGGAGCGCCGCGCTGAAGTCAGCGTACAACAGCGTCAAGAGCGGCGAAGGAGATCTGGCGATGGCGGTGGGGGTCGAGAAGATGACCGAGGTGGACACCCCCACGGCCGTGGAGCTGATTGGGCGTGCCGGTTCCTACTTCTGGGAGTTCGAGAACTTCGGGATGACCTTTCCCGCCTACTACGCCCTGCACGCCGTCGCCCACATGAACAGGTTCGGGACCACCGAGGAGGACCTTGCCAGGGTAGCTGTCAAGGCGCATCACTACGGCGCCATGAACCCTCTGGCCCAGTTCCAGAAGGAGATAACCCTCGAAAAGGCTCTCGGCTCTCAGGTGGTCGCCTGGCCCCTGAAGCTGTACGACGCCTGCCCACTGACGGATGGTTCGGCGGCGGTGGTTCTTGCCTCGGAGGAGGTGGCGAAAAGGCTCACTGACACTCCCGTCTGGATCAGGGGGATCGGATCATCGTCCGACAGTGCGAACCTCGGCAGGAGGGGGAGCTACGTCGGGCTCGAAGCAGCAGTCAGGGCGGCCAAGGCCGCCTACTCGATGGCCAGGGTGGGCCCCGAAGAAATCGACGTCGCGACGGCCCACGACTGCTTTACGATCGCCGAGTTGATGGCCTACGAGGACCTGGGATTCTGCAAAAAAGGAGAGGGCGCGAAGATGATTCGGGAGGGCCAGACGGAATTGGGTGGAAAGATACCGGTGAACCTCGACGGAGGGCTCAAGGCAAAGGGGCACCCCGTGGGAGCGACGGGCGTGTCCATGGCAGTGGAGATAACGAAGCAACTGCGCGGGGAGGCGGGGAAGCACCAGGCTCCTATCAAGCATGGAATAGGGCTCGTGCACAACATCGGAGGCACGGGACATTACGCCTATGTCACGATCCTGGGGAGGGACTAAGGGTGTCTGAAGAGCCGACCATGCATTCCAGGAGGGCCCTTACCCTCAGGTTCGACCTACCGATATCCAAGACAAAGGAGTTCTGGGAAGCTCTCAGGGCCGGGAAGTTCATAACCACGAAGTGCAAGAGTTGCGGCAACATATCCTTCCCCCCTCAGTCGGACTGCTCGAGGTGCATGAGCTCCGAATTCGAGTGGGTCGATCTTGGCAGGGACGCCACCCTCGTCACCTGCACTCACGTCAACGTAAAGCCCGCGAGCTTCGCCAGCAACGAGCCCTACATGATAGCCATAGGAGAGTTCGAGGGGGGGGTGAACGTACTCGCCTGGCTGGAGGGGGTCAAGCGGGAGGAGGCGGCCCCGGGAATGAGGCTCAGAGTCGAAGCTCGGGTCAGCGAAGGGAACCCATACTACGTCTTCGTCCGGGCCTAAAACTCGGTGGGTATCCCCTTCATCACGTCTGCGACGCGGTTGAGCTTGTCCCTGTACATCATGACCTTCGTGATCGAGCCTTTGAACTTGAGCTGCCCCTTGAGCACGGCCGACTGGATGTCTACCTCGCCCTTCTGCACCCTGGTCCACGCCTCGTAGGGCCCCTCGAAGCTGAACTCGGAAGGCGCTCCTGGTGCTGACTTTTGCAGATTGGTCACGCCGTTGTCTACGCTTACCACATAGTACTGTCCCAAGTCCGAGACTCCGAACCCGATGCTTGTCTTGAAGTTCTTTGTGCTTTCCACCCACTTCGCGTCCTGCGCAAGTGCGGTCTGCACCTGCGAGAAGTACTCGTCGCTAAGATACTTCGCCATTGGCCGCGGCCGCCATGGCTCGTCTTTTGAGGTTAACGATGGCGCCGGAAGTGAGGACGCTCACAAACTTCCCCCCGCGTGCATGGAGGGGCCCACCGTCCCGAAGGAGCGGAGCGAAGGCGCTGGTAGTCTTCACTATCACGGCCCTGGGAGCGCCTTTTACCTGGATGACCTTCGGGGCGTCGAACCTCCTGCGCACAACCTCCGTGAGCGCTTCGATGTCACTCTCAGTCAGGTCCCTGTCGGAGACTAGCAGAACGTAGCGTTTCGACGCGCTAGGGTCCCTCCAGGAGCGCTGAAAAGAACGGGCCTGGGCGACCGCGGACCTCGAAGGACCTCGGCTTCACCTTGAGCCTGACGGCGTCGCTATTCCCCACCGCAATCTCCCTCTCAACGAGCTTCTGCTTGTCCAACCTCAGGAAGAGTGCCGAATGCTCGTCCGTGTACGCCTCCACGTCCGCTGCGATCTCGTCTTTCAGGCGTCTAGGCATCTTGGCCAGTGCCCTCGATAGGGCGCGGCCTGCGTCGTCACCCGTGAGGTGGACCCTTACCCTCAGTATCGGATTCCCGAAGTGACCCACAAGGGTGTCCACCATCGGCGGCTCCTCTTGCCCTATGAGCCACGATATGGACTCTTCGATTTTCTTTGCGTCTTCAGTCGCGTGCACGAGGTACGAGACCTCTACAGACTGAATTGGTCCCTTCATCCAACCCGGCGGGGGGAGACGGCGATTATAACTCTCATCCGCACCACATAGGGGCGCGCCTTGTCGAGATCATCCACGGTAGCACCCTGCGCCACGCCAGAGTGGGCCGGAGATGACGGCAACAGACGAACTCCTGCCCCGAGACAGTGAAGATTAACTACACCCGCGGGGAACGCTCTCTGCCTTGCCGAAGAAACTGACCGTGGAGGACATCCTCTCGGACGAATTGAAGCGCGAGATGAACATGGACACGGACACCTTCGCGGTGCTCGACGATTGGGACTCGGTCATGCACAGCGTGTACCAGATGCCCATCGAGTACGCCGGCTATACCAACAAGGTATCCGACATGAAGATCCTGAAGGAGATGATTGATACTCTCGCCGCCCAGGACTTCGACAACGTGAAGAGGAGCGAGAGCCGGAAGAAGCAGCTCGCCCAGTTCACCAAGACGCTGAGCATGTACTACAACCTGGTCTTCACGCAGGGGAAGAAGAAGGTCGGCTACGGCGCCCTCATACACTTCCCAAAGCTGAAGGCGAACCCGGACAGGAGCGGGGGCATCGTCCTGGCAGCCAAGATCGTGGTTGATGGAAAGAAGCACGACGCCCTGTTCGAGAGAGGGAAGTTTGACGACTTCCTGGTCGAGGTCAAGCCCTACATCAACCTCTTGGGCGACCTCTACCGCCAGACGCGCAAGATGTAGGCTGCGATGAATCGCTACGTACTCGGGGTCGAAAGCACGGCCCACACGTTCTCGGTGTCCGTCGTGTCCTCCGACGGGAGGATCCTCTCGAACGCGAAGTCTGTCTACAAGCCACCGGAAGGGAGCGGCATCCACCCTTTCGAGGCCTCGCAGAACCACTTGGCCACGGCGCCCAGGGTGGTGGCCGATGCTCTGGAGGATTCGCACGTCAATCTGAATGATCTTGCCCTGGTCGCCTATGCGATGGGGCCGGGGCTCGGTCCCTGCCTCAGAGTCGGAGCCGTTGTGGCGCGGACCCTCGCGTCATCGCTCGGCGTCCCCCTGGTCCCGGTCAACCACGCCGTGGGGCACATAGAACTCGGCTGCCTCCTAACAGGCTCGGAAGACCCGGTGGTCCTTCTCGTTTCGGGTGGTCACACCATGATACTTGCCTACTCCGGCAGGCGCTGGCGCGTGCTCGGCGAGTGCCTTGACCTGACCCTGGGGCAGCTCCTCGACCAGTTCGGCCGCCATCACGGCCTCGCCTCCCCTTGCGGGAGAGCCATCGAGGAGGCCGCGTCCACGTCGACAAACTACCTTAAGCTCCCTTACACTGTGAAAGGGAACGACGTCTCCTACTCCGGCCTACTGACAGCCTCGAAGACCCTCCTGGACCGTGGGCGCTCCTTCTCGGACGTCTCCTACTCCATCCAGGAGACGGCTTTCGCGATGGTCACGGAGGTCACGGAGAGAGCCCTAGCATTCACGGGGAAGAGGGAGGTCATGATAGTGGGGGGAGTGGCGGCAAACAAGCGGCTCAGCGGGATGATGGGAGATATGGCGGAACGCCACTCCGCCGCCGTCACAATGACCCCAATCGAGTACAGCGGGGACTGCGGGGCGCAGATAGCATGGACGGGTTGGCTGGCACACACATGCGGCATAGAGGTGCCCATCCCCGAATCGAAGGTCCTGCAGTCCTGGAGGCTCGACCGTGTCGACATCCCTTGGCGCAACTGAATACTCCAGGGGGCGCCTCCTCTACAAGGGGGCAGAGGCAGACGTGGTCCTGGGGAAGTGGCAGGGCCTCGACGCGGTGTTCAAGGTCAGAAAGCCGCTGACGTACAGGCTGCGCGTTCTGGACGAGACGATTCGGCGGCAGAGGACCGTTCGCGAGGCCGAGATGATCCATCTCGCAAAGAGGGCAGACGTCCCTTCACCCTTCATCTACAATGTAGACGTGCCCGCGGCCACAATCGTGATGGAGTTCGTCAGGGGGGATCGCGTCAAGGACCTGGTGCCCTCGCTCACAACGAGCCAATTGGATCGGGTCTTCTCCGAATTCGGTATGGCGGCCGCGAAGCTACACGGCTCCGGCATCATGCACGGCGACCTGACGACGGCCAACGTCGTCAGGAGGGACTCGGTGCTCGTGTTCATCGACTTTGGACTCGCGGTCAGGACGAACCGGTTGGAAGACCACGCCGTGGACCTGAGGCTCATCAAGGAGACGCTGGTGGGGGCCCACTCTGACGCCTCTGCCAGAGCTCTGGAAGCCCTGTACAGGGGGTACGGGTCGGTGGCAGGGCAGGCGAGGACCCGCGCCGTGCTGAAGCAGCTGCAGAGCATCGAGAGGAGGGGAAGATACGCCCGGGTCACTTGAAACGCCTTTTCCGCGGGCAACCTTTATCAGCCCAACTCGGAGGACTCGCCTGAACGGTTGAGGCATGGCTCGCATTCATTCTCACAGGCACGGGAAATCCCACCAGACCCGGCCCCCTAGTAGGAGCGTCCCCACCTGGGTAACAGCCACGCCTGACGAAGCGAAGTCCGCTGTCCTCAAGCTTGCAAAAGACGGAGTCACACCGAGCAGGATAGGGCAGACCCTGAGGGACGACTACGGCGTCCCTCTCCTGAAGCCACTCGTTGGTAAGTCCATCGGCAAGGTGCTGGCCGAAGGCAAGGCCGCCCCGAAGGTCCCGCAGGACCTCCAAGATCTCATCGACCGCGCCCATCGGGTCCAGAAGCATCTCCAGGTGCACAGGAGCGACAGGAAGAACGTACACTCGCTCGAGTTGGTGGAGGCGAAGATCTACCGCCTGTCGAAGTACTACAAGGCGAAGGGATTCTTGCCAAGCGACTTCAAGTACACCGCCGTCGTCGCACAGCTGGCGTAGGCGGGAGGCAGGCCTGTGGCCGACATCGAAGGCCTCACGGCAAGGTACAGGTCGATAGCCCTAGACGTGTTGAAGCAAGTGCGGGCCGGAAAAAGGATACTCCTCGTCACCCACATCGACGCTGACGGCCTCTGCAGCGGCTCCATCATGTTCGCCTCACTCATGCGGAAGGGCGCCAACGTGACCCTCCGCACCGTCCCTGACCTCGACCGTAAGACGATCGTTTCGCTAGAAGTGCAGAAGTTCGACCTCTACATCTTCACGGACCTCGCGTCCACGCTGGTGAAGGAGCTCGAGGAGTCGTTTCAGGGGAGATACCTGGTGCTCGACCACCACCAGATTCAGGACGAGGATGCTGGGAATCAGTCCGTGGTGAACGCCTGGCGCTATGGCTTCGACGGAGGGAAGGAAGCCTGTTCCTCCGCCATGGCCTACCTCTTCGCGGCATCCCTCGACCCCACCAACGAGGACCTCTCCGCCCTGGCGGTAGTAGGCGCTCTAGCCGACAGGCAGGATAGAGGACCCGGGAGGTCGCTGACCGGCTTGAACAGGAGGGCCGTGGAGGACGCCCAGGCAAGGGGCCTCCTTTCGGTCACGAAAGACCTGATGTTCACAGGCAGAGAGACGCGACCGATTCACGAGGCGATTGCTCTGACGTCCACCCCTTTCCTCAAGGGCCTGACTGGGAGCAAGGACGCAGTCCTCGCTGCGCTGCATCTGTCTGGGATGCCGCTCAAGGACGGCGGGACCTGGCGGACGATCTCCTCGCTTTCCGCTGAGGAGAAGATGAAGCTCACTGAGGTCATCGCCAGCGCTCTCGGGTCCGTAGACGGAGCCACCGAGGCGATCGCCAGCCTCGTCGGCGAGACCTACACCCTCGAGTTCGAAGACTCATTCACTCCTCTGAGGGACGCACGGGAGTTCGGGACGCTGTTGAACTCATGCGGAAGGATGGGGGCTGCGGGCACGGGCATCTCGGTCTGTCTAGGGGACAGGTCCGAAGCGCTCAAAGCAGCCATGAAGACCCTCGCGGACTACAGGTCGGGGATAAACAGGGCCCTCGACGCGCTCACTTCGGAGCCGTCCAGGATAGAGCAGCACGGCAGCGTCGTCCTCGTCAGGGGGGAGGGAATCGTGGACGAGAGGATGCTGGGTCCCGTAATTTCAATACTGACCTCGTCCCCCGAGTTCAAGGACAAGGTCGTCGTGGGGAGCAGCGAGAGCAGGGACGCTGACCTGAAGATATCATCGAGGGTCGGGGACTCCTTCGCAGGCGAGGTGAACCTCGGCCTCATCATGCGCGATGCCGCGGAGGCGGTGGGAGGTGTAGGGGGGGGCCACGCGATGGCCGCCGGAGCCAAGATTCCCTCGGCCCAGTCCGATTTGTTCTCCAAGGCAGTCCTGGACAGAGTGGCCTCTTGAACGCGAATGCCACCCTGACGGTCCGACTTGCCGGCGAGGGGGAGAGCAGGAGCCTCTCGGCGGTCCTTGCTCCGGACAACGAGGGACTACCGGAGGGGATGCGGCTCTCGATGACCGCCGAAGGGAGGTCAATCGAATTCGGGGTCGTGTCCAACTCCCCGTCCGCCTCCCTATCCACTGTCTTGGCCCTTCTGCGAGACATCGCCCTGTTTCAGGAGGTATGGCTTTTATCGAGTCAGACCGGGGGCCGCGACCAGAGGAGCTGACCGGGGATGATGGACATCAAGCTTGTCCGCGAGAACCCAGACATAATCGTGGCGAGCCTGAAGCGCAGGGGCGCGGAGGACAAAGTCCCGCTGGTCAGCAAGGCTGCTGAGGCGGACTCCGACTGGCGCAGATTCAAGACCGAAGTCGACAGATTGAGGCATAGGCAGAACGAGTTAACCGCTCAGGTGGCAGCCATGAAGAAGAAGGGGGAGCCCATTGAGGACAAGCTAAGGGAGGTGAAGGATATTCCCCAGAAGATCAAGGAACTGGAGGCCAGGTCTGCGGAGGCGAGCGGAACCCTGAACAGGGCGCTCATGAGCCTCCCGAACGTCCTGCACGAGAGCGTTCCGACGGGGAAGGACGAGACCGAGAGCGTCACCGTAAGGACGTGGGGAAAGCACCCGGACTTCGGCTTCCACCCGAAGGACCACATCGATTTGCTCACCGCCCTCGACATGGTGGACATGGAGCGTGGAGCGAAGGTCGCGGGGGCGCGCTTCTACTTCATGAAGGGAGACGCTGTCAAGCTGGAGCATGCGATAATGCAGTTCGCCCTCGACTTCCTTAGGAAGAAGGGGTACACGCCAGTGGAACCTCCATTCATGCTAAACCGAGGAGCCTACGAGGGTGTCGTGAACCTGGAGGACTTCGGCCCTGTGATCTACAAGATTGAAGGAGAGGACCTGCACTTGATCGCGACCTCGGAGCACCCCCTCGTCTCCATGCACAAGGACGAGATCGTGGACGCCTCCAGGCTTCCTTTCAGGTACTGTGGCTTCAGCCCCTGCTTCAGGGTGGAGGCGGGTGCCCATGGCAAGGATACCAAGGGCATCTTCAGGGTACACCAGTTCTACAAAGTGGAGCAGGTGATCTTCAGCAGGCCCGAGCAGAGCTGGAACATGCACGAGGAGCTCATCGGCAACGCCGAAGCGATCTACCAGGCGCTTGGCATCCCCTACAGGGTCGTGGCGCTCTGCAGCGGGGATACAGGATTCATGTCGGCAAAGACATACGACCTCGAGGCGTGGCTCCCGGGGCAGGGGAAGTACAGGGAGATGGCGTCGGCCAGCAACGTAACGGACTACCAGTCGAGGCGCCTTCGGATCCGCTACCGTGACAAGCAGAGCGAGCCGACGGCGCTGGTGCACACCCTGAACTCAACGGCCGTTGTGACACGAACCCTCGTGGCCATGGTGGAAAACTTCCAGCAGAAGGACGGCACAGTGAAGATTCCGAAGACAGTCGCCCCTTACATGGACGGCATCACGTCCCTGCAGAAGCGCTGAGGTTAAATGCACGCGCTGAACGGGGCGCCTTCGTTTGCCAAAGAAGGTAGCGAAGGTCAGGGACAAATGGAAGCTGAAGCAGTGGGTCACTGTCACAGCCTCGCCTTCGTTCGGTAACGCCCCCATCGCGCGCATCCCCCTCACCGACGTCCAGAAGCCGGAGGGGAGGGTCATCGAGACCACCCTCTACGACATACTGAAGCAGGACCCACAGCACTACGCCTTCAAGCTCTTCTTCCAGGTGGACAGGGTAGACGGGGAGACTGCATACACCGTGTTCAAGGGGCACGAGTACTCCCGGGAGTTCCTCAGGAGCCTCATCCGCAGAGGGTCGTCGATGTCGGACTTCATCCGCGACTACACGACCAAGGACGGGTACGTGGTCAGGGTCTACTGTACAGCGCTCTCCCAGGGCAAGATGAACAGCTCCAAGAAGCACGATCTCAGGCTGATCATGGACGCAGTGATCCGGGAGAAGGCCGCAAGCATGAACTACGAGGGGTTCGTCCAGGAGCTGGTCCTGCAGAAGGTCGCGTCGGACGTCTACAACGAAGCCAAGAAGGTGACCCATCTTAGGCACGTCGGCGTGCGGAAGAGCAAGCTGATAGCCCGCCCCGAGCCAAGAAGGGCTGAGCCTCTAGCCCCGCTTGCCGCTTGAGACTATCTTCACTATATCCCTGTTCTTGAGCGCATGCTCTGCCCCGAGCCTCTTCCCCGTCCTGGCATCGACGGCATAGAGGAACGTGTCCGCGAGCTCACTGTGCACGGTCCTGGCCAGGTCGATGGCCGTCGACCCTCCCTTCATGACGTACGCGTCCGGCAACACCCGCCCTTCTTTGTCCGAGAGCCGCGTCTCGTCCTCCACTGGGAAAACGACGATGGCGCTCAGCAGGTCGAAGAAGGCCTGGTTGATGGCGTCCTGGACCCCGGTCCCTCCATAGACCCTCATGACCTTCTCGTCCACCATCCTCAAGGCGTTGGTCTGGGCGGGGCTCAGCTTCTGCGGGTCCTTGACTTCGAACCTCGGCTCCCCCGGCGTGTACTCGACCAGGCCGTGCTCGGCGGCTTTCCTCAGGAGCAGCTCCGCCTCCGATGCGCAGGGGACTACCCTCTTCCCCGTCTTCTTCAACGCCTCTATGTTCGCCGCAGACGTGGGGAGGTCGGCCTTGTTGGCGGCGACGAGGGACGGCTTGGTGAGTTTTCTTGTCTCCACCACGAACTGCATGATCTGCTCGTCGGTCCAGGCAGACGGCTTCTCAGTCCTAAGGTGAAGGTGAAGCACGACCTGCTCGACGTCCGCAAATGTCACTGAAAGGCCCGAGAGCCTTTCAGCAAGGTGCTCCACTATCTTCCCTCCAGTCTGCTCGAGGGACCTCGCCGATTTCTCCCAGTCCTTCTTGATAATCCCGAACATCCAAAGGTCGAACTCGTGCTCAACCATCGCAACATCCCCGACCGGGTCGTGGCTCCCCGGTGAGACCTTCCTGCCCTCGAGGTCCGTAGAACCGGAGGCGTCGACCACCTGTATGAGTGCGTCAGCCTGCCTCACGTCGTCCAAGAACTGATTACCAAGGCCCTTACCCTTCGATGCGCCTTCGACGAGGCCGGCGACGTCCACAATCTTTACCGGTATGAGCCTGGTCCCGCCGACGCAGGCGGAGTTCCTCGGGTTGTCTGTGACGCCCATCTCCTTGCACACGCACTTGGTCTTGAGGTGGGCGACGCCCACGTTCGCCTGAATCGTCGTGAATGGGTAATCGGCGATGGGGACGTCCTTCAGGGTCGCGGCAGCGAAGAAGGTCGACTTCCCGACATTAGGTTTGCCGACGACTCCCACGAGCACGACGCCGCCAAAATTCAGGTCTGTTATAACCGTCTCATCGGACGAATTCCCGATGCGCAGGGTCTGCGTGGTGGGGGGCGGCACAGCGGGGAGGGAGGCGGCGCTCGAGGCAGGCCGCAGGGGGGCGGACGTCACAATCGTCGAACGATTCACGCATCCAGACCCACCCTATCAGACTTGGGCGGACCTGATATCGTGCCCTGGCGGCGGTGTGCACGAAAGCGAGCTGGAGTCCTCCGGGCTGGTCATGGCGGCAGAAGCGAGGTCAGCGGGCCCGGGGGCCGTCGTCCTATCCGGGGGTCAGAAACTAACCTTTGATTCCGTGATACTGGCCACGGGAGCCCGCTTCCTCCCATCCCTGTTCCCGGGTATCCGCAAGCGCGGGGTGTTCGTCCTGGACGACGCCGAGAAGTACAGGGCGCTGGGCCGTGCGTGTGCCTCCGTGAATGAAGCGGTCATCTCGGGTGAAGGGCGGACAGGATTACAGGTGGCTGAGAGGATGAGTGGCAGGGGGGTGAAGGTCCGCCTCGCCATTTCCCGATGGCAATTCGAACCCCCGTCGGCCGTCGCCTTCTGCGTCATCGAAGAGGCGGCGCAGGAGAGATGCGTCGAGATCCAGAGCGGGACTGTCGCCGGGGCGGTCGGGGACGAGAGGGTGGAGGCTGCTCTGGTCGAGGGCTCGGTGCTGCCCTGCGACGCTCTCGTGGTGGTGCCTCCCCGGGCGCCAAACGTGGTGCACTCCCGTCTGCGGCTGGGTAGAGAGGGGGCCGTCGCTGTCAACAGCGCCATGAGGACGAGCGAGCCATCTGTCTACGCCGCCGGAGGGTGCGCCGAACTGAAAACGGACGCGGGGTGGAGAACCCTTGGGTCGGAGGCGTCGCTTTCCGGGAGAATCGCCGGGTCGAACTGCCTGGGTTCGGCCCACTCCATCGGACGAGCGGACGTTGTCGAAATCCGAGTGTTCGGGCTTAGGTGGCTTAGAATCGGCATGGGGTCGGGGGGCGCGGACCTTTGCGGAAAGAAGGTCGCGACGGTCAGCCGCCGATGGGGAGAGGCCTCGGCCTGCAGCATCGTCCACGAGGTCAGCAGCGAAAGGGTGCTGGGGGTGGAGTCAGTCCAGCCGTCGTCTTCCCACGCCGCGGGTCTTCCCCCACTGGACGCGGGGGTCACCCTAGAGGCTCTGGCCCTGGGATTAGGTTCAAGTGATATATCGCCGATTACCGAGACCGCGAGGCTGGGGTTGAAGGCATGGCAAAGGTCCTGATATGCGACCAGGTTGAAGTGGACAAGCTCGCCCTGGGTCCAGGGGTGGTGGTCGACTACCGGCCGACCATCTCCAAGGACGAGCTCCTCGCAGTGGCGGGGGACTACGACGCGTTCATAGTTCGCAGCAGGACGAAGATCGATCGGGCCGTCCTTGACAGGGCGACAATGCTGAAGCTCGTTGCCAGACCCGGCACAGGGCTCGACAATGTTGACGTGGAGTACGCGAAGTCCAAGGGGATTACAGTCGTCAACAGCCCGGAGTCCTTGGTGGAAGGAGTCGCCGAGCACGTTGTCCTCCTCATGCTAGCCCTGAGCAGGAGGCTGGTCGTGGCTGACGTCGGCACCAGGGCGGGGAGGTGGGAGAAGAATGCCCTGCTGGGGAGGGAACTGAAGGGTAAGACTCTGGGGATCGTGGGGCTGGGGAGAATCGGGAAGCGAATAGCGGAGATAGCGAAGACGCTCGGCATGTCAGTGCTGTTCTACGACGTGATCACCATACCCCCCGAAGTCGTGGCGTCCCTGGGGGCGAGAGTGGTCGGCCTTGACGAGGTGTTCGCGGATTCGGACTACATCACGCTGCACGTCCCCATGACCCCTGACACAGCCCACATGATCAGCGCCCAGAGGCTGGGGAAGATGAAGAAGACAGCCTATCTCATCAACACCTCGAGAGGGGGGGTCATTGACGAAGCGGCGCTCGCCGCTGCGCTTCAGAACGGCATCATCGCTGGTGCCGCCCTCGATGTGTTCGAGAAGGAGCCCCCAACGGGAGCCATCCTGACCGCACCCAACACGATCCTGACGCCTCACATCGGCGGACAGACGGAGGAGGCACAAACGAACGCGATCGTCGTCATCGGGGAGAAGGTGAGGGCCTTCTTCTCATCTGGCTGAGAATTCAAAGAACGTTTAAGTGCCGACTGAAAACGAGGCGCCCCGTTGCCCATGTACAGCCAGATTTCAAAGACCTGGCAGGGAATCTTCCATGAGAAGGGAGGGGACATTAGGGCCCGGGCAGTGGAACTCAGGAAACAGCCAGCCATGCTGAGGGTGGACAGGCCGTGGCGGCTCGACAGGGCAAGGGCCCTGGGTTACAAGGCGAAGGAAGGCGTCGTAGTAATCAGGATGAGGGTGTCCAGGGGAGGGATGCGCAAGCAGCGGCCGACGTCAGGAAGAAGGCCGAAGCACATGGGCGTCCTCAAGATCAAGTCTGCGGTGTCGTCCCAGCGGGTCGCCGAAAGGAGGGCTGCGGAGAGACACCCGAACATGAAGCTCCTCGGCTCCTACCCGGTCTGGGAAGACGGCATCCACGCCTGGTACGAATGCATCCTAATCGACCCTATGCACCCGGCAATACGCAAGGACTTCAACTACCGGCGCGTCCTCGGCCTGGTCGACTAGGCTATTTCTTCATCTCGCTGCTGTGGCCTGGGAATATCTTGGAGTTCGGGTCCACGTAGGCCTTCGCCACGTTGACAGCAAGCGCAGCCTGGGCATACCCCGTAGCGATCAGGTTCAGCTTGACGCCGTCAAGCGGCCCGGCGATGTCGCCGGCGACGAACACCCCAGGAATGTTCGTCTCCATCTTCCCGTTGACCCTTATCTCCCTGCCATCTATCACCAGCCCCCAGTCCTTGATGGGGCCGAGGTCGGCCCTGAACCCGATGTTCACCAGAATCGCATCCACGTCCAGGGTCTGTTCGACCTGCGTCCTGTTGTCGAATATGACAGCCCTGGTAACATTGTTGCCGTCCCCCGTTACGCTCCGCACCTCGTAGAAGAGCTTGACGTCCACGCTCGAGTTCTTGAGCGCTATGACGCTCCCTTCGTGGGCCCTGAACACGTCCCTTCTGTGGACAAGGGTGATCTTCTTTGCGATGTCCTTGATGTTAAGAGCCCAGTCGACGGCCGAATCCCCGCCTCCAACTATGAGCAGGTTCTTGCCCTTGAAGACGCTCTTATCCTTGACGAAGTAGTAGACCCCATGCCCCTCATAGTCTGATGCTCCCTTCGCCTCGAGCTTGTTAGGAGAGAACGCCCCGACCCCTGCGGCGACGAGGACCGCCTTCGATAGGTGCTTGGTCCCTTTGTCTGTCGTGAGCTCGAAAACGCCGTCCGACCTCTTCAGCGAGGTCACCCGCTCTCCCAGCACCACGGTCGGGTTGTACTGGAACGCCTGCTCGACGAGGCTCCTCACCAGGTCCTTTGCGAGAACCTTCGAGTAGCCCGGCACGTCGAAGATGTACTTTTCGGGGTAGAGGACGGCCACCTGGCCTCCCGGCTCTTCGAGTGCGTCAATGACCTTTGTCTTCATCCGCCTGAGGCCCGCGTAGAAAGTCGCGAACAGTCCGCTAGGACCCGCGCCAATGATGGTGAGGTCGTAGACTTCGCCGGACATCGGCTTTCCGGCTGGCCATCTGCAAATGATGTATAAGGATTCGGGAATTCAGGCGAGCCCAGAAGCCACCGGGTCCCTGGACTTTAGGACCTCTCGAAGCAGGATGGTCGCGTATTGCCCCCTTCCCAAGGCGAAGCTCATCCTGGCAGTCTGCCCATCGACGCTCCAAAGGGGGTCCAGCACCGCCAGGTGGGGTCGCCGGAACCCGCCCTCCGAAGACACCTCCTGCATCTCCTTTACGTAGAACGAACCGGGGCTAAGCCCCTCGCCTTCAAGGACATCTTTGGCGCACCCGTCGAACCTGGAACCGTAATCCCTGAAAGCGTAGCCGACCACCTGCACCATGGGCACCGCCCTCTCGGTGGGAGGGTCCCTCACTCCGCGGGGGGGTGAGGTGACCAGGCCGTCCTTGGATGCCTCCGCCCAGTTGTCTCCGGGCTTCATCCTGGAGATGTCCTCCCCTCCTGCAAGCGCCCTGCTGATGGTCTTGTTGAAGATGTAGGACTGGTAGGCCTGGACGTAAAGCCTCCTAAGTCTGATGGGAACTCGACGAAGCGCCCTGACCCAGTCGCCCGGGTGCTGGATCAATTCCTTCGCGACCAGCCTTTCGACGTCGCGTCCGAAGGGGAGATGCTCCAGCCCTTCGTCATACCTTCCCGCAGCCATCGCCTCCCTCACGGCGCGGCTCCCCTCGGGGTCTCTCGGAAGCGGTGCCTCGAGCATCAGCTCCACCGCCTTCTCAAAGTCCAGGGTCACCATCGCTTTCCCGATCAGGTGGGTGCCCGCGCCTGACGTCCCGAAGCGCTGCAGCCCATAGTAATTCGGGACCCCTCGGCCACGCGCCAGGACCA
>Ga0187771_10000929_pt1 | contig 18956 bp, 14 predicted proteins | sample 0116_SJ02_MP15_1_FD_133139 | JGI IMG/M metagenome (GOLD analysis project Ga0187771, IMG submission 133139) | Tropical peat soil microbial communities from peatlands in Department of Meta, Colombia - 0116_SJ02_MP15_10_MG | ecosystem: Environmental > Terrestrial > Soil > Wetlands > Peat | place...
CATGTATGTTGCATCGATTCACGAAGGATACGGAGTTATAAAGAATTTTTATTACAGGAGGAACTTTACTAACATGAATAAATGTTCACGGATATTGCTGGTCGCTTTCGTTTCAGTGGGGTTGATATACGCGTGCACGAGGGGATATGAGATGCAGAAAACGGGAGGGAACGTGACCATTACACTGAGTGCCCGCAGCTACCCCTTGGTCAAAGGTGATAATGCGCTAACGGTCAAACTGGCAGATTCGTCAGGAAAGTTGGTGACGGACGCCAAAGTGGATGTACGCTACTATATGCCGGCCATGCCGGGCATGGCTCCAATGGAATATACCACACAGTCCATGCTGAACGGAGACACCTATGCATTCAAGGCGAACATTCCCATGGAAGGCGGATGGCGGGTAGATGTGACCGTGAACCGTGGAGGAACGCTGCTTCCGATGGTGACCTTTAATGTCGATGCACGTTGACATCCTCATCGGCCTGAAAGCCGAAGATTCCAACAGCAGAGGCTTACGCCACTACTTTGTTGGTTCCTGTTTGCGACGGCGTTACTGCACCGTTCGACACTACCAGGCTACCCGGGCACTGCCCTGCCCTTGACAAGATTACTTTTGCGGCGTTTTCATCAGCATTAGACGTATAGCCGCATTTTTTGCAGTAAAACAACTCCTGGGACGGCCGGTTCTCGTTAGAGGTATGACCGCACTGTGAACATTCCTGGCTGGAATATGCCGGTGGCACGAAGATGACCTGCCCGCCGCGCCAAAGCTGCTTATAGATGATTTGACGTTTTAATTCACCCCAGCCCTGGTCCAGGATAGCTTTGTTGAGACCCGCCTTCTGCTCCACGTTCTTGCCGGGGCTTTCAACAGTCCCTTTTGCCGATGCCGACATATTCTTCACATCCAGGTCCTCAAGCACGATGAGAGCGTGGTTTTTGCTCACTTCATGAGAGATCTGATGCAGATGATTTAGCCGTATGTTGGCAATATGAAGGTGTATTTTCTGTATTCGACGTTGTTGTTTTTGCCAGTTGTTTGATTTCTTTACCATCCGCGCCAGCTTTCGTTGAGCTTTTGCTAGTTTCTTCTCAGCAACACGATACGAATTGACCGGGTCAAAATATCTGCCATTGGAAAGGGTCAACGTTCGGTACACGCCACGATCTCCTCCAACTGCGGAGGAAGACGGATGTACAATATCCGTAACCTCCTGCTCTGTTTGAATAGAGATGAACCATGAACCGGCCCGGAATGATACGGTAACGTTTTTAGGAGTGCCGTCGATCTCCCGGCTTTTAAAAAACCTGAACCATCCCAATTTAGGTAGGAATATAGTGCTGCCATCAACCTTAAATCCCTGCGGATAGCGGAACGATGCGGATGATCTATACTTCTTCTTGAACGTAGGGAATTTTTTTGGGTTTGTTTTATCAAATGCTTCTAGAAGTGCCCTGTCGAGGTCCATAAGCCTTTGCTGCAAGACCTGCGAGGGCGCCTCTTTTAAAAAAGGAAATTGTTTTTTCCACTCAGGCAGCAGATTTATGAGATCGATACCGGAGAGACAGCGTTCTCCGGCGTCCAATCGTTCTTTCTGCATCGCAAGGGCCTTGTTCCAAACAAACCGCCCGCAGCCGGTAAACCTAAAAAGGAGGTTATCGTCATCGTACGGTTTCAGGCGAAGCTTAAATTTGAACCCCTTGCGAATCACCATATGTGCAACTATATCATACTAATGAACAAATGTCGACTATAATAAAAACAGCAATTCTCTTCTTGCTTCGCAATAAACGCCTTATATCACCGGCCTGAAGGCCGGGTTTTACGGCGCATGGTGATAAATTGGATAACAGGGCAGGTTCATGAATCCTGGTAGAAATCAGAGGAAACAGTGCACATATGGCCCACATCATGGGCGGTGTGCAAAAACAAGTTTGCAAAGCCACCGGCGGGCAACTATGAAGCGGATCTCTGGAATTCGGGTGACGTGCATGCGTCTTGAAAAAGCCAGCGTAGAACTGGCAAAAGAGTCTGTCCATTCTTTTTGCGGACCTCTCTGAGGACGGGCACGGGAGTAACAATCAATAATTTCCCCGTGACTATGATCGTGGATGGACAACATTGGGGCGCCACAAGAATCGGCACCATGTCTAAGATGCTTGAAATGGGTTAAAGAAGGCGATAATGGTCTTTAAACAGGCTCAGAACAACTTTCGCTGGTTTTGGATGCAATAACTAGGAGGTGTTTAAATGTTTATGGCAAACGTTATTGTCCAAAAAAAGATTACCAGTGATGCCGAGCCCCGCAATATCTGTCTTAAGGTTAATGTGTCAACTGAGGCGCCCAACAAACCGGGAGGGAATATCCAATATGCCAGCACCATGCCGATAACGATTATAGCTACCCTGGTTTTCATGTAACACCGCTTCTCTTTGAGAAATAGTATATCACGAATCGTGACATCGAGGAGAAGATGAGCCGTGAGTGGTATTAAGGCAAAAAACGATATAAGGGAGATTTAAGAAACTTGTAACGATTCAAACCTCCTGCCCCAAGACACGCCATTTCCACGGCATCCGGTCGATGATTGAACCCACCGGAGCCTGTTTCCTTGCTTTCCAATAAAATTTTCAGCCATCCGCACGAAAATTCGTATGAATTGACTGAGTCAGGTAAGATACAGCTATCATCAATCAATGATTATTCAACGTTGTACCCATGAGAAGGCTGATTATTTTTCAACTCATAAAAGGGCTCGTCCGCAGTGGCGAAATTATCGGACGATCATTGGCAGTGCCCCTCATTGACGCATAGAGAAGTTGTGCAGACCGCTGAGACATGATTATTGCGGCCCCCTGATTTGACAGCTGAAATATCTTATGATAAGTTCAAAGTAGGGAGTGAAGCCATTAATTATAGGGTAAAGAGGGAGGTATGCTATGAAGATCCCTTTACAGGTCACGTTTCGGAACATGCAACACTCTGCGGTTATCGAGGCGAACATCAACGAAAAGGCGTCAAAGCTTGACAGATTTTACGACCGAATCAGCAGCTGCAGGGTCGTTGTGGAGGCATTGCAGCGGCGCCACCATCAGGGTAACATCTTCAGCGTCCGTATCGACATCACCGTACCAGGTAAGGAGCTGGCGGTAAGTCGCCAGGAGGACGCCGATGCCTACGTGGCGGTCCGTGACGCATTCGCCGCCGCAGTGAGGCTGATCGAGGAACACAGCAGGCAGGTTCGTGGTTCTGTCAAGGTACACACCGAACCTCCTGTAGGCCGTATCGTCAGGATATTTCCTGAATCGGATTACGGCTTCATAAAAACGTCGGACGAGCGGGAGATTTATTTCCATAAAAACAGCGTGCTCGATGATGTCGATTTTAATCATCTGAAATTCGGGACCGAAGTGACGTTCATTGAGGAGCAAGGGACAGAGGGGCCGCAGGCAGCACGAGTAGCGATCAGTCGACGATGATTTGCTTGTTTGCAGCGGAAGTCTGATAGACTTCCCTGCATTTTCCAGTTTGAGCCAGAACACTTTCCGTCTTCTACCACGTTTACCACCTGAATTCTCCATCCTTTTTTATGTACCATCCCCCCAAGACGAGGTGATACTTTGCATCCATTCATTGTTCTATGAGACCGGGCCGCACGCCCTATCTTGAATGTCAAGACGCCGCGGTGCGCTGTGGGTTTTGTTTCTTTCCTTCCCTGGCGTAGTTTGTTTCCTCAAAACCTCTTGACAACTATTTAAAGCACAGGTATATATAGTTGCTGTTTAACAAAAGACTCTAGGGGTGAGGCAATGACTGTTGAAAAAATGGAATTTAAGACTGAAGTCAAAGAACTGCTGGACCTGATGATCCATTCCTTATACTCCCACAAGGAAATATTCCTGCGGGAGCTTATTTCGAACGCATCTGATGCCATCGACAAGGCTCGGTTTGAAGCGCTCACGAACAAGGACATCCTGGAAAACACAGGAACATGGAAAATAAAAATTATCATCGATAAGGCTGCGGGCACGCTTACGGTGAGTGACAATGGTATCGGCATGACCCATGATGAGGTGATTGCGGAACTGGGGACGATAGCCCATTCGGGCACCAAGGATTTTTTGCGTGCCCTGCAGAGCAAGGAATTGAAAGACAAACCCGAGCTCATCGGTCAATTCGGCGTCGGCTTCTATTCTTCGTTCATGGTGTCCGACAAGGTCACGGTTATCACTCGAAAGGCGACGGAAAAGACTAACAAGGCTGTAAAATGGGAATCAACGGCAGACGGCTCGTTCATCATCGACGACGCTGAAAAGGACACGGCGGGGACCGATGTAATCCTTCATATCAAAGCGGATGATAAAAATTACCTGAACGAATGGGAGATCAGATCGATTATCAGGAAATACTCCGATTACATCGAGCATCCCGTTGTCATGGACGTGGAACGGGAAAAGGAAGACCCGCGGGACAAGAACAGGAAGATCAAAAGCACAGAAGAAGAGACCATGAATGCCGGCAAGGCCATCTGGCTCAAGGACCCGTCGGAAGTGAAGCCAGAGGAATACAACGAGTTTTACAAGCATATATCCCACGATTTCACCGATCCCGCGAAAGTCATACATTATCGCGCTGAGGGGACGTCGGAGTTTACTGCACTCCTGTACCTACCCGCAAAAGCCCCTTATGGCATCCTGTACCGGGACTATAAAGTCGGTCCTACCTTATATGTCAAACGGGTCCAGATCATGGACCACTGCGAGCAGCTCATTCCGGAGTACCTTCGATTTCTTAAAGGCGTTATCGACTCTTCAGATCTCCCGCTGAACGTATCGCGCGAGATTCTGCAGTCCAACAAACACGTCGATATCATCAAGAAGAATATCACCAAGAAAGTGCTCGATACGCTTTCGGACATGAAAAGGGATGATTATGATTCCTATGTCGCTTTCTATAAGGAATTCGGTAGGGTGCTGAAGGAGGGGATCCATTTCGATTTCTCCCGAAAAGAGCAAATTGCGGACCTGATGTTGTTCCTGTCCACCAAGACGGATCCGGGGAAATTCACGACCTTGGAAGACTATATGAAAAACATGCCAATTGCCCAGGGCGAGATTTATTATATTACCGGCAAACCAGAAGAAAATGTCCTGACGTCCCCCTATCTGGAAACATTCCGGGAAAAGGGCTATGAGGTCCTTATCATGACCGATGACATAGACGATATCATTATGTCGTCTCTCCAGGAGTATAAGGGCAAAAAGATCAAGTCGGTCATCAAGGGAGACATCAGCCTGGATCCTGCCGGCGCTGCGGAAAAGGAAAAATCCAAGGAGAGATTCGAGAAACTTCTCGCGATGATTAAACAACAGTTGAAGGACGAGGTAAAGGATGTGCGGCTATCAGGCAGGCTCAAGGACTCGGCCTGCTGTCTAGTTGCCGATGAGGGCGGTCTCGATCCGCAAATGGAAAAGCTCTTGAGATCCATGGGGCAGGACGTGCCGTCGGACAAGCGGATACTGGAGATCAACGGCGGGCACCAGGTTTTTTCGGCCATGAACGATCTCCTCGCCAAGGGCGGCAGGGAAGAAACACTGAAAGAGTATATCAGCCTACTGTATAACCAGGCGCTCCTGTTGGAAGGTTCGAAGGTCAAAGATCCTTCAGCTTTTGCAAAGACGATGGCAAAACTCATGCTCGAGAATGCAAGACAGCATTCTTCATGAGGACTGAGCGTTCACAGGTTCACAAGTCAACGAAGACAAAAAAGTTCATGTTCATCATCGCAGGGCCCGCCGTTGGATGCGACGTGCTTGTGTTACTCGTTGCGCTCACACGAAGGGCGAAGGGCCATCGTTATCTCTATCTATGCGCCGTTCATGATGAGATCACTGGACAAAAAATGCCGGTGAGCAATCTCTAGAGGGGAGCTTTCAGGTATCTCCCATCGTCGTTCTAAGCCGCCGTGCACGGTGAGTCTTTTACTCAGAATTTTCTTGCCAATACTATGAAATTTGTAGTACTCTCTTCGCAGGGAAAACACCTGACAACTCGAAAGGAGATTCGAAAACCATGGCAATCGCCGCGAAGAAAAAAAATGTAAAAAAAATAAAGACAGCCTCAAAATCGTCAGCACGTCCTGTTCCATTGGTGGAGAAAACGGCTGGACCCAGGTTTACCGCGAAGACGGAAAAGGAGATTACAGCTACTTTCGAGGACAGTATCGGATTGACGGCAAAAATCGCGGCCGCTCTTGCAGCGGAGAATGTCAACATTCTCGCCGGAACCGGCTATTCAGCCAGCGGCGCGCGCCGTAAGGCGACCTTTACGCTGATTGTGGACGATCTCGCAAAAGCGGAAAAGGCTCTCGATAGGATCGGCGCCGATGACATCCAAGATTCGTCAGTCATTTTGGTTGAGACGGAAAACAAGGTCGGCGCACTGGAACGCATATCCAGGCTCATTTCCAATGCCGGAATCAATATCTACTATTTCTACTCCACAACGACTTCCGGAAAGACAGCAAGCTGTGTGTTCAAGACGGCTGACGACAAAAAGGCAATCAAAGTGCTGCAGAATGCGTAAACGACGGGATAGACGAGAAAATCTGGCCGTGGCTTGGCCAGCGTATGCATCTTAACCGCCTTCTATTTTCACTGATTAGTCGGGTTCATTACACGACACCCGACTAATCAGGCATGAAATTTCCTCAGCAATTATCTCCCTGTCGCACGGCTTCCCCACCTTCCCAAAATATGTCGATTCAATCGCACGCATTCTGTTTCTAACACCTCTATGGTGATGCGTCTGTATCTCTTGACCAGGCGAGCTATAATAAAAATAGCCATCCTCTGGAACTTACAAGTGCAAGCAACCGGAAACCTGTAAAGGAACAGAAAATTCAAAGAGGACAGGGGGGGACCAGGCTAGCAGGAGTTTGCGCCATCTTCCCACCGTTCTTGTCTTCATCTCCGGTAACGTTTTTGACAATACCAAGTCATGAAGGTTCGATCGATTTCATGAGGGGGATATTATGAGCAGATTATTTTCTTCTTTTAAGTTGCGTGAATTGACTTTTCGGAACCGCATATTTATGTCTCCCATGTGCCAGTACTCGAGCATCGATGGTCTTCCAACTGACTGGCACCTGGTCCATTTGGGAAGCCGGGCTGTCGGCGGTGCGGGAATGGTAATGGTTGAGGCTACTGCAGTGAGTCCCGAGGGTCGGATAAGCCCTGATGATAGCGGTATCTGGAGCGATGTCCATGCCGATGCATTTACCCCCATTGTGAGGTTTCTCCGCGAACAGGGTGCTGTTGCAGGAGTCCAGCTTGCCCATGCAGGACGCAAGGCTTCAACAGACCAACCGTGGCAGGGGGGAGGTCCGCTGGGACCGGAGAAGGGCGGGTGGCAGCCGATCGCTCCGAGCCCCCTGCCTTTTACAGCTGCTCATCCCATGCCTCGCGAGGCAACTACAGCAGACCTGGATGCAATTTGCGCTCAATTCGTAGACGCAGGCAAGAGGGCTAAGGGTGCAGGCTTTCAGACCATAGAGATCCATATGGCTCACGGTTATTTGCTCCACGAGTTTCTTTCGCCACTCACCAACCATAGAACGGACGAGTATGGGGGGATTCTGGAAAACCGCATGCGTTTTCCCTTAAGCGTCGCCCGAGCAGTGCGCGAAATCTGGCCCATGGACTTGCCGGTCTTCGCGCGGATATCGGCCACTGACTGGGTAGAAGGTGGCTGGGACTTGTCACAATCCATCGTACTTTGCCGTAGGCTAAAGGATATCGGCATCGATCTCATTGACTGTTCGAGTGGCGGATTAGTGCCGCAGGCTGTCGTTCCTGCCGGGCCTGGATACCAGACTCCTTTTGCAATGGCAATCCGAAAAGAAGTTGGGATCGCTACGGGTACGGTCGGTCTCATCACCGAACCTGCCCAGGCTGAGCAAATCATTGCTACGGGTCTCGCCGACGTAGTAATCCTTGCGCGCGAGCTGCTTCGCAATCCCTACTGGCCCATGCAGGCGGCGAAAGCTTTGCAGGTAGACTTTACCTGGCCGGTTCAGTATTTACGGGCCAAGAATCAGTAGCATTTTTAACAAGAGACTCAAGAGATGTATCGCCTTGTTTTAGAGGTCGTATTCCAGACGGATTTATTGATTGACCTGTGAACAGTTCCGAAGGTTCGCGCTGTCGGTTTCTAGACCGTGGCAAATAACGGCCAGTAAGCGGCATGAAGGCCTGGGTAAAACAAGATACAGTGACTGAGGTTAATTGTTAACCGTTGTCATAACGAGTGTGAACGATCGCCCTATGATCGTGTTGTCAGATTTTCTCCCTAAGCTTTGCATGGTCCGTCGTGAATTATTCGGCATCTATGCGGAAAATATATTTTTTATTCAATAAACGATAACGTCTGTTGAAGGAGTTCATAATGTTCACGAGATATGATGCCACAGGGTATAAGGAACTCCTGGAAAAAATTACGATGAAGACCCTGGTGTACGGTGAGAGGACGCTCCTTACTGAGTTCAAGCTCGGAAAAGGGGCAATCTTACCGACGCACAGCCATCCTTATGAACAAACAGGCTACCTGGTTTCAGGCAGGATAGATCTGACGATCGGCAATGTATCTTATCAGGTTCGGCCGGGCGATAGCTGGTGTATTCCGGCTAATGTGAGCCATCATGCCCACGCACGTGAAAATTCTACCGCAATAGAAGTCTTTTCTCCGGTACGGGAAGACTATATCCCGAAGTAATGCCATCAGCTTCAGCCAAATTGATTTTTAATGCACACTGGTTGCTTCTGCAAAGGGACAGGTATGATGAATCCAGATCATGTTGCACTTCGTATCTCTACCGGACAGTCCAGGTGTTCAAATCCCCCTTGTGCCTCCTCTGGATGGTGATGCAGTCATACTGACTTCTTGATAAGTACATTACGGAAAAGTGCCTACTTGCAAGATGAAGGCACCTTCACTAAGGTACCATAAAAAGACAACGGGGGAAGCAAGAGCGAATGAGCCCAAGGTTCGAGCGCGCCCGGCCTCTGTCCCGATCGCTTGTTCTAGCCGAATTTCAAGTAGAGGAGGCAAGTGTTCAAAAACTTTTTCAGACATAAAATGATAGCGCTGTCATGGTACTTCGGCTCCCATTGGGAATCGTTTTCTTCCTGCATGGGATGCAAAAGCTCCTTGGATGGTTCAGTGGCAACGGTTTTGTAGGAACAATGGGTTTCTTTACTGGAAAGTTAGGGATCCCGGCGGAATTTGCGTTCCTCGCGATCATTGCTGAGGGATTTGGGTCCTTGAGCCTCATTGCGGGATTTCTGGCCAGAGTGGCAGCGTTGGGTATAAGCGCTACTATTACGGCAGCAGCGTCAATGCTGCATGTCCAGAACGGTTTTTTCATGAATTGGTTCGGAGGCCGGAAAGGCGAAGGCGTAGAATATCATATTGTAGTTGCCGCCATTGGGCTTGGACTGATGATACGTGTCGGGGGGATGTGATCGATCCATAAAGTCATTACAGAAAAATTGAAGTAACCCGTAAGAGACTGAAGCCGCAAACCAGTCAGGAGATCAAAATCAAATGAGAATAAAAACATGAGCAAGAAACACCCGATCATAATGGATTTGGAACCCGGCAGCTGCCACCGTTGTACATTGGGGGAAATCGAAGACGCCGTTTTGCGATGGCTCCCGTAAAGGTACCAATATGCAACCGACATCATTCGTCATCACAGAAAAAAAGAACGTAGCGCTCTGCAACTGCGCGCTCTCAAAGACACCTCCGTTTTGCGATGGTGCACACAGGAAGCTCTGATCTGCTGCGGCTTGCCTCGCTCGGAAGGCGACCCGCTCTTTTTGGGGGAACATCATCGTCTGCTCAAAGCCAGGAGGCTTTAATTTACGGTTTCCGTGAGCGGTTGCACCTGCTCGTTGTCGGTAAGAGCAAACCCGGGACTCCGAATGACGCGCTCACCTTCATCAAGCCCGGAACTGAGGCGAACCACCTTGCCATCGCTGTCGGCCATGACAACGGGCCGGAACTTCACTTTGCCATCAGCCGAAACAACGGCTACGAACGCCTGTTCTCCCTTCAATAAGAGAGCGTCGGCGGGAATTTCAACTGCGGGCGCTGTTTTGAGCTTAACTGACACCTGCACAAAGCTTCCGGCTAAGATCAGCCCTTGTTTATTATCAACGTCTAATTCGGTAAGAAGCGTCCTGGTCTTGGGATCCAATTCTCCGCTTATTCTCGTAATGGAGGCGGAAAGCTTGACGTTGGGACGGAAGGAATCTGATATCTCGGCATGGTTGCCGATTCTCACGACGGCTGCGTCTTTCTGGGCAAGATAAATGTATACGCGTAGTCGGTCCGTTTGGGCAAGTGAGACGACCGGCAGAGCAGTTGTCTGCGAGGTTGCAGCGCTTTGCACGAGTGCTCCCGGGTCGGCAAAGCGGGCGGTCACGGTGCCACTAAACGGCGCGCGAATAATTTCGTACTCCTTCTGTGTTCTCAGCGATTCCGCATTAGCCTCGGCTTCGAGAGCGGCGGCTTCGGCATGGTCCGCATCCTGCTGGGAAATCAGGTTCTTCTCGACCAAGGTTTTCTCACGGGTTGCATCCCTGCGCTTATCCTGGGCATCAACAACCGCGGAATCATATTGACGGTCGAGCTCAGGCGATTCGATAACTGCGAGGACTTGGCCTGCATTCACCCGATCCCCCTTATCAACCATGATTTTTTTCAGGTATCCACTCACCTTGGCATACAGGATCACCGTGGCATAGGGCTGCGCATCGCCCGTAAGCGAGACCAGCCGTTCTCTCGGTGCGCGCTTCGCAGCGATGACGCGCACCTCCTGACCGGCTTTCACTGACTCCTGCCTGTCCCGTGTCTCATTCATAAGATAAACCCTTCGGTTTTCGAAGAGGACCAGGAGAAGGACTAAGGCCAGAGCGACGAGGCCTACCCCGGAAATAAATAGCCTGCGCGCTCCTTTCAGCGTTGAAACTTCTTTTGACATGATCACCTCCTACATCATCGTCCCATGCACGTTGTTGATTTCCCATGGTGACTGGTTTATTAGAGATATTCCTAAGTTCCCTGCCGAATTTCGTCCTCGAACCGCTTATCCAACTCATGCTTTGATGGCGGCTTTGTGCGAAGCAGCGTGTAAATAACCGGCACCACATAGAGCGTCACGAACGTAGCCATGAGGAGCCCGCCGATCACGACGCGACCCAGAGGAGCGTTCTGCTCGCCTCCCTCGCCCATGGCAAAGGCCATTGGCAGCATGCCGAGGATCATGGCAAGGGCGGTCATGAGAACGGGACGGAGCCGCGCCTTGCCCGCTGCGACAGCTGCCTCGAATGGTGTCGCTCCTGTCTCAACCCGGATGTCATTGGCAAAGCTCACGAGCAGAATAGAGTTTGCTGTTGCGATGCCGACTGCCATGATCGATCCCATGAGCGACTCCACATTGATCGTTGTGCCGGTCAGCGCGAGTATCCAGAGGATGCCAATGAGAGCGCCTGGGACCGCCATCATGATGATGAATGGATCGATCCAGGACTGGAACAGGACGACCATGAGGAAATAAACCAGCAGGATCGCGAGAACAAGTCCTAAGGCAAGGCTTTTGAATGACTGCATCATCACCTCATTTTGACCGCGAACATGGATCCGGGTCCCTGGAGGAAGGGGCCTGAGATCATCTATCTTCTTTTCAATATCAGCGGCAACAGAACCGAGGTCGCGTCCCTCGACGTCGGCCTCGACATCAAGCACCCGCTGCACGGTATAATGCGAGATATTCTCGGCAGTCGCTGCGTGGTAGACCGTGGAGAGGTTCGCGAGCGTCTGTGCCTGCATTTGGGGAGTGTCCGTGGGTGCTGGCGTCGTCGAAGGCTGGAGCAAGTTGGTCGCCCCTGAGGGAGTCAACGGCATCGAACGAAGGTGGTCGAGCGAGTTGATGCGATCGGGCGGTATCTGGACGGCAACCGAGTAATTCACGTTGTTTGCCGGGTTCAGGAAAAAGGACGGCGCCACGAGGATGCTTGACGCAAGTGAGACGAGCGCATTGTTTGCAACATCGCGCTGGCTCATTCCGAGTTCTGCGGCGCGCGTCATGTCGACGTCCACCTGCAGGGCAGGGTAATCGAGGACTTGGTTGATGTGTATGTCCGCTGTGCCAGGGATTTGACGCATCGCATCGCGAACCTTGAGAGCATAGTCGTAGGAACGTTTGAAATCGATGCCTTCGACCTGGACATCCAGGGGGGAGGCGAGGCCGAAATTCAGAACTTGGGTCACGATATCGGCTGCCTGGAAATAGAACTGTGAACCAGGGAAGGTAGGTGGCAGATCTTGGCGGAGCTTTTTCCGATAATAGTTTGTCGGCCGATGCCCCGGTTTGAGCGAGATAAGTATCTCCGCGTCCATACCTCCGATGTTTTCGGTTTGGATAAAAGCAAGGTTATAAAAAATAGGTACCCCGATCATGTCGTTGATAGTATCGATCTCTCCGGCCGGGATAATCCTGCGAATGCGATCCTCAATCTGGTTGACCATCTGCTCCGTATCCTCAATGCGGCTGCCAGCGGGCGCCCGAAAGTGCAATTTCATGAGCCCTGTGTCCACAGACGGAAAGAAATCCATACCGATCACAAAGATTGCCCCCATGCTGATCAAGATGAGAAGACCGGCAATGGACAGCGCGAATGCGCGATGATGGAGAACCGTGTTGAGGGAACGTGTGTAGGCCTCCTGGAAAGAGGTATAGACCTGGTCGCGTCGGCGGTTGAAAACCAGGGCAATATGCCTGAGTCGCGAGAGTTCCTCGCTCCGTCTAGCAGTCCCGGCATGCTCGCCTTTCATCAGCATGCGAGAGAGCACAGGGACTAGTGTCCTGGAGAGAACATAGGATGCGAGCATCGACGTCACCACGGACAGGGCGAGTGGCGAGAAGAGATATTTTGCCGCCCCGTAGAGAAGTACAACGGGGAAGAATACCACACAGATCGCGAGCGTAGACACGATCGCCGGAACCGCGATTTGCGCCGAACCGTCTACAACCGCAGCCGTAAGAGGCTTTCCCAGAGAGCGGTTCCGATGGATGTTCTCCACGGCGACGGTTGCATCGTCCACGAGCATGCCGATCGCCAGGGCCAGGCCGCCCAGAGTCATGATATTGATGCTGTCGCCGGCGAGGTTAAGGCAGATGATCGCTGCAAAGATAGAAAGCGGGATGGAGGTCGATACAACCACCATGCTGCGCCAGGAACCGAGGAAGATCAGGATCATGAGCGAAACGAGGATTGTAGCCAAAATCGCTTCGCGCACAACGCTCATGATCGCGCCGCGGACGAATATGGACTGGTCGAAATCGATTTTGATCTCCATGCCCTGGGGGGCTACCTCTCGGATCTGCGGGAGCACGTCTCGCGTGGCGTCAACGACTGCCAACGTTGAAGCATCGGCATGCTTCAGGATTGCCAGGTATGTTGCCCGCAATCCATTCACCCGCACAATATTGGTCTGCTCCGCAAAGCTGTCTGATACCGTTGCTACGTCTTTCAAATAGACCGGTGCACTGCCCACGATTTTAATCGGGATATTCTTGAACTGATCGAGTATCTTCGGGCTTGTATTCAGCATGACGTTGTATTCCGTGCCGCCGATACGGGCCGTTCCTGCAGGGATGATCGAGTTGGACGACTGGAGCGCGTTTACCACATCGGCCGGAGAAAGCCCGCGCCCTGCGAGAGCGTCGGGATTCACGTCAATCATGATCTGGCGGGTCTTCCCGCCGAAGGGTGCCGGGGAAGAGAGCCCCGGAATTGTAAACAGCCGAACTCGGATGAAGTTGAGCCCGTAATCGAAGAGTTCCTGTTCGGGGATTGTTTTGCTCGAGACCGTGAGCTGGGCAACAGGTACATTAGTGGCGCTGAACTGGACGATGATGGGTGGCTGTATACCCGGCGGCGCGCTTCTTAAGAGCGTAGACGAGACCGAAGATATCTGGGCTATTGCGGCGCCGATGTCGCTTCCTGGCTGGAAGTAGACCTTCAGCATTCCAACGCCCGGGATTGACTGAGATTCGATCCGCTGGATGCCGTTTACGGTGGTTGAGTATGCCCGCTCGCTGATGAGGACCACGCGGCGTTCCATGTCCTCAGGCGAGAGTCCGGGATAATTCCAAACGACCACGACCACGGGAATATCGATGGCGGGAAATATATCCACGATCATTCTGCTTGCGGAAAGCGTTCCAAGCACGATAAGCAATAAAGCCATCACAGCAACTGTATAGGGACGTCGTAAGGCCCACTGTACGATCCACATAGAGCGTAAACCTTTTTATCATTGCCTATTTCGGAGAGTAGAGTCCGTACAGTAATTATAACTAAAGAAGAGAGTTTTGTGATTCTCAAGGTGATTATTTAAAAAATTATTTCAAAATAGGACAGAATACACGAGTGGGGACGATCAGCTTCATGGAGCAAAGCTTTAAAAGTTGTTTTTAAGCGAGTATTTGGTACATTAAATTTTCATTTTTTCTTTGGGGGGCTGCTTGAGATAGTTCGGGATACCGTCATATACCTAAATCTCATATTAGAAAAAAGACGTGGAATCCCCAGATGCAATAGCGGTTGGATTGCGTCAATGTTTATTATCTTACACGTTCAGTTATTACCAATGAATGCCATACTGATATTTGCCGAACTCGCAGTCGATAGGATGCTCGTGAAGAACAAACTTAAGTATGACGAAAAACAACACTCCTCGCGCCACGTCTTGTCTTGACAACCTTTAGAAGAGTGATATTTTTAAAATAAGCAAGAGTACGTATATTTAATTTCAATGTTATTGATGACGAGAAAACAGGGCACTACTGGCACCAATTAACAATTTCATTGGTGAGGACAACAGTGTTTCCCGTCAGGGCGGTAGCGACATGATGGGTTTGAGCCTGGGAAATTCTGACGTCTGTCAAATCGTCACTGGCAGGTGGACGTGCTCGAGATAACGAGAAGGGAAGGCAGCTACTCCGTCAAACCTATTGACGACGTAAAAAGAGTATTACTGTCGCAATCGTAATCCGAGTAGATTTCAGGTTTTAAACGTGCTATTTCATCCTTTCTGCGCTGGAGGCTAACAGAGGTTTTGAGAGGGATTTCGGTGTGAACTCTAAGATTATCATGTTCATGCCGAAAGAAAGTCTAGAGTATTTTATTGCTGCGATAGAGGATTTAGCGAATCGCATCAGGCAAAAAGCAGGAGAGAGGGAATTCTCAGTGACTCCTTAAATGTTGGTCATTTGTGATTGAAGTCTGGATCGGGAGATGTTCTTATAATTCACATTGGAAATCAATGCGGTCCTTTGTGAAAGAAAATGAGGAAATTATGAAAACGCATAATTTTATCCGAGCTATGGCATGGTCTGCACTGTGGGTCATGCTTACAGGACTGACAAGCTGTCCGTTGGATAGGGATAAGACACCGAAGATTGCTGATCTGGTTTACATTCCGCAGCAAGCACCCGTGGATACTGGGAAAACGGTTGCCATAATTGGCACATTCGATATCATTCGTGAAAGCGGTGAGACTGCGTCCATCGATACCGCAGTTTTTGATGCACAAGGCAATAAGGTCTCTTCGGAGTCGTTTCCCTTGAGCGATGCTGCGCTGAAAACGCAGAGCACTCTCGCTTTCGGCTTCGATATGAGCACGGCCAAAACAGGCGAATATGCCTTCCAGCTATACATCATCGACAGCAAAGGCAAACAGTCGAATAAATTGGACGGGACTTTCGCGGTAACGGGTCTTTATTAATAGAGTTCCGAATAAAACAAGAGACTCGAGAAAGGAGATCTGTGCTTCTATACTCCCCGACAGGAAGGCTCTTTCAAAATTGATTCAAGACTTTAGTTCGTTGATTGTTTCTGGATAGGTCAGGATTGCGAATTAGAGCGAGGACCATGATCATGATTGAGAGTAAGAACGTATATTTCGACGTGAGCATTGAGGGGCATCCTCGTGACGTAAATTCGTTCGCCACATGACCGAAAGCGAGAAATTTAACCAAACACCTCGATATGATGAAGTAGCCTATCGATCGACAGAGCGCCGATAAAATATATAAAAGAGGGATTCAGCTTTGCTGATTCCTTTCGAGAGCGGACAATTGACGGACGCCAAACGTCGGGAGCGAAATCAGCATTCTTACTTCTCTACTTCTATCTGCAAAGCCAGGTAGCCCATGATGTCCTTCAGGGTGATGATGCCTGCGAGGCGGTCTCCCTCAACAACGAGAAGTCTGCTGTTCCTTGTTTTGCCCATGAGCGAAAGGGCCCTGAGAACAGAAGTACTGGGTTCAACGGCGTTCTCTGTTGAAACCCTCTCGAGCGACTCAGCTACGGTCTTGTGACCCCAATCTTCCCGTGGAATTGCCTTTACGTGCCGGGTGGTGATAAACCCCAACAGCGTTTCCCCTTCCATGACAGGAAACATCTTGAAGTGGTACTGATTGAAATACTCCTCAACAAGTTCCCTGATCGTAAGAGACGGACGTGCGGTCACGGGTTGCGGATTCATGAAGCGTTTCACGGTCTCGCCCCTGAGCTTTGTGCTGAATAGGACCTGTCGGTAAGACATCTCGGCAGCGTAGCGAAGGAACATGCCGAGCATGAACTGCCAGAGTCCGGCAATGAACCTGCCATAGAGGAAGTTTATCACGCCGACGAGCATAATAACGATGCCGAACCCGGAACCGATCCGCGATGCGATCCGAGTAGCTTTAGGCAGATTTTTTTGCCATTGCCATAGAGCAGCGCGCAGGATGCGTCCGCCGTCGAGAGGAAAGGCAGGAAGCAGGTTAAAGGTGGCAAGGATCCAGTTGCCAAACGCGAGGTACGTCAGCACAACTTCTACGGCGATCATGGCTTTGGATCCGGTCAAAAGCCAAGCAGCGCCAAAGAACAAAGTCCCGAGAATAACACTGGAAATCGGGCCGGCTACGGCCATAAAAAATTCTGCTTTGGGACTTGGCGGTTCATTGTCCATTTCCGCAACGCCGCCGAAGATGAAGAGCGTTATGCCCCGCATGGGCAGACCGAAACGTCGGGCAACGAGGGAGTGACAGAACTCATGAAACAGGATGGAAAAAAAATAAAATATAGCCCCGGTTACGCCCATTAACCAGTAAGTGGTCCGTTGAAGGCCCTCATAAGAGAAGGGGAACAGGACATCAGCCAGGGACCACGTGACGAGCAGCGCGAGAACCAGCCAACTCAGATCAACGCGAACCTCGAACCCCAGGAGACGAAACAGCTTAAGGCGCTTGCCGAACATCTTGAACCTCCCGCATCCAAGAGGCGTTCAAGAACAAAAGCAACGAAAAAGGGAAAGAATAGTGCACCCGCTCAGTTACGAAGAAGAGCTTTTTAAATTAATTACGTGGCTTATCAAGACACGATACTCTTGTGTATTGCTTCGTGATTATGTTGCATTGAGATAAGTTTTAATTACAGCATCGTCCCCCGCGTGAGGTGTGTCCCTTTAAGGGCTTTTACGTTAATGATCTACAAGAGATTCGTATTCTGCTCAGACTGAAGTGAAATTATCTTCCCTTATCAATTATACACCATCACTACTGTCCAGAGAAATTTTCTGAGAAAACGATACAGTATCGTCAATTGTGACCGCTGGAATACCGGCCAGCAATTAATTCTTGCCTGAAATAACGTTTCATCTTAATCCCTATCCCGGTTTTGACAGACGGAACAAATTCCCGTATAATACTGAAGTAACGGTATCTTAAGAGAGGAGGACCACTATGAGAATTACACCCTTGCATGACTGGGCCGTGATACGGCCATCCGGGGCGGATGAGATAACTGCGGGAGGAATAATCATCCCCGATACGGCGAAAGAAAAACCCCATGAAGGAGTAGTCGTGGTAATCGGTCCCGGAGCTTTTGAGAAGGAGGAAAAGTTTAAAAAGAAAAAAGTCGAGAAGAAAGAACGACGGTTCATACCAACTACCGTAAAACCGGGCGACAGGGTGCTGTATGAACGATTTGCGGGTCAGACCTACACCGTAAACGGGGAGGACCTGATTTTGGTGCGTGAGCGAGACATCCTCGGGATACTGCCGGAGAGGCAGCCGCGCCAAGCTCCGCTGCAGATCCCTGCCATAACATCTACGTATGGGGCTACAGCACTGATGACAAACAAGAGGCCTCTTGAGGCTATAGGCGCAGCAGCAGATAAAAAAGCGGCAAAGCCCGCCAAAAAAACGGTAAAAAAAACGACGATCAAACCGAAAAAGAAAGTTGTCAAAAAAACCGCTAAGAAGGCCGTAAAAGCGTCAGGAAAAAAGGCTACTGGACGCAAGGCTTCAGCCAAGAAATCGACAAAGAAAAAATAACGAACCGAGGTATAACGTGGAAGACGAATTTGTAGCACGGGAGAAAAAAATCCTTTCGATCATTGAGCAGGAAATCATGGATGGTGAAGAGATGACCGCTGCGGTAAGGCATATTGCCGAACGTATGCTTCTCGGTGAAAAGGGGTATACACAGGACGATGTGCGAAAAGATGTCCGTTTCTCCGTTACACTGGGTCCTGAGACCGTGGAGTCGTTCGTGGATTTTTTGGTCACCGTAGATAACAGGCACGCCATGGTGATTAAATGCGCACCCGGTTCTCTGTCGTCCCGGGAACGACACGTTGTGGCTGCGGCGCGAGTTTTGGACAGCGTGCCCATCCCGGTAGCGGTCGTAATGGATCCATTAAGTGCAGTGGTACTCGATACGATATCTGGCAGGGTCACTGGAAAGGGGTTTGATGCAATCCTCACAAAAAAACAGTTGATCTTGATGCTGTCCGAAAGAGAAGGTAAGTCGATTGCACCGGAAAAGCTGGAGC
>Ga0187771_10000930_pt1 | contig 18956 bp, 13 predicted proteins | sample 0116_SJ02_MP15_1_FD_133139 | JGI IMG/M metagenome (GOLD analysis project Ga0187771, IMG submission 133139) | Tropical peat soil microbial communities from peatlands in Department of Meta, Colombia - 0116_SJ02_MP15_10_MG | ecosystem: Environmental > Terrestrial > Soil > Wetlands > Peat | place...
ATCCAAGCCCAGCGTTCGCCGCCGGGAAACTTTTGGTCAAAGGATCTTGTAAAACCAACAATGACGGGCTCTCCGAACTTGTTACCATAATCGCTCGCCCCGTCGCTTGCCCTGATTTCGATGGTGAGAGGAGAGGCCAGATTCGACAGGTAGACAGAATTCTTATCCTCCCAAGGAAGATCGTAGCCTGGGATCAGCAAGTTAGCGACGCAGTACGCCGCCGTTCCGGCAACCACCAGGCCCCCTTGTCCCGTCGCCTGGACATCCCGGATTCGTCCGCCCGTGCCTGTTTCAGCGCCGGGGAAAGGAGCCACCCCCGTCGGAAAATTATGCGTCTCCGCAGTAAAAATAATATGGTACTGCACCTTCTGCTTCTTGAAGGGCGCGGGTTTTCCGGGTTGCTCGGGGAGAATCGTCCAGCAGTCATATCCCTTAATCCCACTCGAATTGTCCTTGAAGGCGATGATGCTGTTGGATGGATTCGCTTTCAAAGTCGACTTGACGATATCCAAAAGCGTTTCCGGCATCACGACACCGTCGATCACCTGCTTCCCCTTGAAATACCCATGCCGCGAGTGCTCGCTGTTCGCGTTATCCAGGTCCCTTATCTCAACGATCGTAGGATTTCTTCCCTCTTCCTTGACAAAGTAGTCATAGTAGAGATTTCTGTCCCACTCATCCATCGCAAGACCCGGTATTTCCATAAGAGCGTTCGGCCCCTTTTCCAGCATCGGAATCTCGAAAACAGGCTCCGGCAGGATTCCAGTTTCGAAGGTCTGCAGGGGTTGATCATACAAGCATTCGGTCATCCGATCATGATGCTCCCGAATGAAACGACTCAAGTCAACCCCCGGAGCGAGGCGATAGCGCCGGGAGCGTTCGATGCGAGTCACCTTATCGAGACCGCAGGTCTGGCAGATGGCGACGATATTGGTTGAATAGGCTGTCGCAAAATTCATCCGCGGACCGAGCTCCACTACCTCTCCCCCTGCCGGGCTATTCGGATTCTCAGAGACAGTCTCCGATATAAAGCCGTCGGCCAAGAGCTGTCTTAGAATCGAAAGCTCATTCGAATTCAGCGGTGTGGAAGCTTCTACATTGAAGCAGTATTGGAGTGTCTCACTTTTGCCCAGGAAGAAGTGCAACATTTTTACTCCCGTGTGATAGTGTTAGTGTGTGTTAGCCCCCCTCACCCTTTCCCTCTCCCCGCTGGGGAGAGGGCGGGGTGAGGGGTGTAACCAAACCCTTAGTAAAAAAGTCTTCTAGGCACATCCCCTTTGTAAACGACCTGCCCATCCTTGAGGTGAATATGCCGGTGGACGACCAAGTTTAAAATATAACTTTGCCAGGCGCGCTCCTTTTCGTTCACTCTTTTTGCCAGTGACTCGGCATTATCGTCCGGCCTGATCAGCACCGGCATTTGAAAGATAACCGGACCATGATCATAGGCCTTCTCGTCAACAAAATGCATAGTCACCGCGCTCTGAGTGATCTCCCCTCGATGATAGGCTGCCATGACGGCTTCGTGGACATAGTGCCCGTACATCCCTGATCCGCCAAACCGTGGCAGCGGCCCCGGGTGTATATTTACCGTTCTAGCAGGATCGAGTCCTTTTACGAACTTCAACCACCCGGAGCACATGACAAAGTCAGCCTGATATTTTTCAACGAATGCGCGGTAACTTTCGGCATCAAAGGATCCGGACCAATACTCAAAAGGGATATGAAGTGCGTCCGCCCTTCTACGAACCCCTCCATTTTCGTGGTGAGAAATGACCCCGATGATTTGGGCGTCAAGGACGGGCGGATTCGTTCGGGAGAATTCGACCAATTCCTGGAACCCGGAGCCTCCCCCCTTGAGATCGCCACTCGCAAAGACCAAAACCCTAATGGCCCCGCTGTCCAACTCCATAAACCCCCCGTATCAGGAATGTGGATCTCGCCGGTCAGCTATCCACATATGCAGAATAAATCATTTGTAGAAAAAGTCAACCCATTCGCCAGCCTTGCTTTTCCCCAGTTTTTCCCCCACGGACAAGAAGATCTCAGAAAAGGCATCGACCCAGAGAGGAAATTTTATGTCTGGAGGTCCCGACCTATGGGATCCCTTGAAGAGGCTTCGTCGGCCCGACCGCTTAGGACTTTGAGGACGCAGGTGATGGCCTTATCGAAGTTCCTGCTCTGAATGCATCTTCGTCCCATTCCTATTAGAGATGGGCCTTATGAAGGCTCGGAGAGGGATTCCACAGGTCGGGGCAAAAATGAGCGGAGGGCAAAGCGAACATTTTGCTTGACATCTTTGAATGAAATAGCGAAGGTGTCTCTATGTCTTCATTCCTCATCCGTGGTGCGTTGACAATCGATGGTTCCGGAGGAGAGCCCTTTCGAGGGGATATCGCCGTTGAGAACGGATTGATTACAGAGGTCTCACCGGCGATCAAAGGCGGAGAAAAAGCGGTTATCGAAGCAGATGGGCTCGTGGCGGCTCCGGGTTTTATCGATATCCACTCCCATACCGATCTCACCATCTTTAAGCACCCTCTTGCCGAAAGCAAGGTATTGCAGGGAGTGACAACCGAGGTGATCGGGAATTGTGGAATTGGTGCCTTTCCCGTGAATGATGAGCGAAGGGCTGTTCTTCTTGACTACCTGAGAATGCATGATTTCCATCTCCCTTCCGATGGATTAGGCTGGAATGATTTCAGCCAATATGCAGACCAATTGGACCATATCGGTCTCGCACTCAATTTAGCTCCTTTAGCGGCCCATGGGGCACTCCGCATCGCCATTTTAGGGGCGGAGGATCGCATCCCCAGTAATGATGAACTTGAAAGGATGAAGAACCTCTTGACTGATTCCCTCGAACAGGGGGCCTGGGGACTTTCCACAGGCTTGATCTATCCACCGGGAAGTTATGCGAAGACAGAAGAGCTGGTGGCCCTCGCCAAAATCGTAGCCCGTTATGGAGTCCTCTACACCAGTCACATCCGGGGTGAAGGGGCCACACTCATGCAAGCCTTGGACGAAGCCATCCTCATTGGGAAAAAGAGCGGTGCCAGAGTAGAAGTCTCTCATCTAAAAGCCATAGGCAAAGACAATTGGGGCCGGGGCAAGCAAGTCCTTTTAGAATTAGAAAAAGCGCGTCGGAACGGGGTGGATATTGCAGCCGATCAATATCCCTATGAGGCAACAAGCACCTCTTTGACCGCTCTAATCCCCTCGTGGGCACATGCAGGGGGCGTCAGCGAGCTTTTGAAGAGGCTCGCTTCGCCTGAGACGGCAGAACGAGTTAAGGCGGAGATGCTTCGTGAAATGAACCAACGGGGCGGTCCAAATCGGATCGTCATTGCTGAAATAGGTTGCGTAAAGAATATGAATCTCTCCGGAAAAAATGTTAGCCAGATCGCTGAGCTTTGGCATTGTACACCGGAAACGGCAGTGATGAGACTTCTCTTAGAGGAGAGGGCAGCCGTGGGAGCGGTCTATTTCTCATTATCGATTGATGATGTGGCTACCATTCTCTCCAGCGATCAGGTGTCGATCGGTTCGGATGGAATGGGAATGAAGGCGGAGGAAGATTTTGGAAAATTAACCCATCCCCGCTCCTATGGGACATTTCCCAGAATACTGGGGGTCTATGCACGGGAAAGGGGAACCCTTTCTCTGGCCAAAGCCATTCATAAAATGACAGGACTAGTTGCCAGCCGAGTGGGTTTAAGAAACCGCGGCTTGATTAAACCAGGGTTCATCGCTGACCTGGTATTGTTCGATCCTCTCACGATCCAAGACCGATCGACCTTTGATCATCCCCATCAATACGCGACCGGCGTGGTCTATACATGGGTGGACGGTTGCGCTACCGTTCGAGAGGGAATCATAACAGGGAATACCCCGGGAAGGGTTTTACGAAAAAGAGAGGCTTCGTCCCACTCATACTAATGAGTCGATAATTGGTTAGACATATTCTTTCAAAAATCTCCCTTCTCCTCGGTCGGAGGGGAGGTGTGAAAAAACTAAGAAACCGAAAAAAATAGAACTAGGCCCGCAAGGATGGTTTTCTTGAAGAACTTTAGAGCGGAACCTCTTGCCGATAACTATTTAGCGGTCTAATCGTAGTGTCTTCATGTGCTTATTCCCACAAAGGGTTGCCCACCTATGATGCCGCGCATTCTAAAGTTCGGAAAGAGAACCATCCTGAAAGGGCCAAGCACAAAAGAGGAACAATTTTTTCACACCTTCATATCGACCGATTAGCAAAACCTTTTCTGCCGGAAGGAGGATGACCCGATGGGAACAGAAGGCGCATTCAACGTATGGTGGGGCTTACTGGGTCTTCTGCCCCTGGTGGTATACGTCGTCCTCGTTTTCTGCGATGTGGACCCCCTTCCGGCCACAGCGATTTGTGTCCTGATCGGAGCCATCTTAACGCACCAGAGCCTAATCTCTTTTGGCGAGGTCTTGGCAAAGGCAACGGGTTCTTTTCTGGCATTGGTCGGTTTGATTATCATGCTTGGTCGCGGGTTGGGAGAGGTACTGACCGAAACCAAGGTGAGTCACACCATTGTCCATAAGATTATTTTCGGAATCGGGATCGACACAGAAAAAAAGGCCATGCTAGGAATCATGTTGGCTTGCATGGTGGTCATTGGTCTCCTGGGGACAATGGCAGGAGGCAATGCGATTCTTGCTCCGATCATCTTGCCCATTGCCGCTTCCGTCGGGTTGTCGCGGAGTACAGTAGCTGTTATTTTCCAAGCCGTTGGAGAGGAGGCTTTGATCCTCGGACCTTTTACACCCCCAGTGGTTACCCTTCTCGGGTTAACCAAAATTGGCTATGGGGAGATGATATTATTTGCTGCCGGGCCTATTGCTCTGATCACATTGACTGCAACCTGGCTCATGCTCCAGAGGATCCAACGGCGAACGAAAGAAATCAATCCCTATGAACGTTTAGAGGACGTAGAACGGTTTGCCCCAACCCGCCAGAGCAAGAGAGCGACCGCCACCTTTGTCGCTCTCTTCCTTGCAGCGGTCATTTACGGGATTATCGCCAAAGCCGAAACCTCTTATGTGATTATCGTCATGCTTGGACTTGCCGTGATTACCGGTTTGGTCAGTGGATTGAAGTTTGGTCATATTCTTAAACTGATTGTCAGGGGGATGGCCGGAAATGTTGGGCTTTTTTTTCTCTTCCTAATCCTTGACCCCTTCATCAATTTTATAGAACTGGCCGGAGGATTTAAAGCCCTGACGATTATTCTCAAACCTTTGGTTGATCTCGGCGGAAAGAGAGCCGTCGTTATCCTGGGGGGCCTCCTTGGGGCTTTCGGTATTTCGGGAGGCACGGTGGCAACACTCAAAATGCTCCACTCCATGTTTCATCCGTTGCTGAACAAGCTAGGCGTTTCCATGCTGGCCTGGTCCGTGGCATTGATCATCGCGACAAGAGTAAGCAATTTCGTCTACCCGGGTGCCAACATGTTCAGTTCCCTGGGATTTGCTGAGTCGAAAGACATCAAATCCATGTTAAAAAACGGTTGGGTCGTCACTGCTTGCCAAATCCTTTTCCTGGTCATCTACAGCCTGCTTTTTGCATAAATAGGTGAAAAAAAAGCAGGAGCGGAAAGCCCCTGCTTTAGTTAGACGATCAAGAGTGCCCTCTCCCGCCATGACGACCACCGTGGTGACCACCATCAAAACGACCGCTAAACTGACGACCACCAAGGCCACCGTCATGATGGAAATGATGAAACTCATTGAAATCATGATGGAGCGAAAAGTAGCCATAAGGGTAATACCCGTAATCGGAATAATAGGGATACTCGGGATGCCCATAGGTGGCGTACCCTACACAACCCGAAAATGCTAAAGCGAATAGGAGCATAAGCCCTATGAGCATTGTTTTGATATTCATAACATCACGTCCTTTCTATTCCCTTTGACTTTCGTCGTCATCAAGAATCTAGTGCCATCTAAACTACCCTCCTTGAATACAAATTTAAAACATTTGTTTGAATAAGTCAAACGCTTGTTTTAAACCTCGCTTTGCTTTTTCATGTTAAGCCTTTTCGATCGGCAGAGAGAAGGAAGCGACCCCGGCAAAGCTATTGACCATGCCTTCCTTATGGGATAAACAATAGAACGCCGGAATTTCTCACCAGGAATGTTTCAAGGAGTGAATCTTATGTTAGTGGATAACCTTCGGAATTTTTTTGAGCCGAAAGGCGTCGTGATTGTGGGAGCGCGAAGATCTTTCGGCTTCGGTTATGGCATCCCCCCCTTTTTACAGAATCACGGCTGGGGAAATCGTCTCCAACTTGTCAATCCTGTGGGCGGGGAGCTACACGGCCAGAAAGTTTACAAACGAGTTCAGGATGTCCCTGAACCTCTTGATCTGGCCATCGTGATCGTTCCCGCTGAGGCCGTTCCCGGTGTGATGGAAGAGATCGGAGAGCGAGGGGTCAAACATACCATCATCGAGACCGCCGGTTTTGCTGAAACGGGTGAGAAGGGCCTCGCGCTGCAGCAAAAGGTGAAAGCCGTTGCCATGCAGTACGGGATGCGGGTCATCGGACCGAACTGCGTGGGCGTGATCAACACGGAAAACAAATTTGCCTCAGTGGAATTGATTGAAGAGGCCCTTACTCCGGGATCTGTCTCGGTCATCGCGCAGAGCGGGGTTTTCGGAAATATCCTGCTCGATCATCTTCCCCAGTATGATCTATTCGTCTCAAAAGCGGTCACGCTGGGCAATCGTGTGGACGTCGATGAATCGGAGTTGCTGGAATATTTCAGTGAAGATCGCTCCACGCGAGTGGTCATGGTCTATCTTGAAGGAGCTGCAAACGGTCCTCGTTTAGTGAAGTCCCTCGCCAAGGTGACTCAGCACAAGCCCGTTGTGATATTAAAAAGCGGCAGGACTCAGACCGGCAAAGAGGCGACGGCCTCCCATACCGGGTCCATGTCAGGACAGGATCATATCTATGATGCCGTATTCGCTCAGACCGGCGCGATTCGAGCAGAAAGCCTCTCCGGGCTGATCGATCTGGTTCGGGTATTCGCCACCCAACCTTTGCCCAAGGGCAATCGCCTTGGCATCATCACGACAAGCGGAAGCCTGGGAGCTTTAGCCACGGACGTCGCCGTCTCCTGCGGACTCACCGTGCCTCCCCTTTCTCTCTTCACAGTGAATCAGGCACGAGATATAGCGCCGGACTGGATGAATGTGAGAAACCCCCTCGATCTTGGCCCCTCGCAGAACTTCAATCGACTATTGCCGATGCTATTGTTTGATTCACAAATTGATATGGTACTTGCGATTATGGTCATCCCCTACGCCGCTATCAGGAATCTCAGGAGCGCCGGGGTCACCGTAAGAGATTTGTTTGGAGATATCGCGGCGGTTCGCGAGCAACACCCGGAGAAGCCTCTGGTCGGTGTGGTTATCGGGCACCCCGGGTTTGTAGAGGATATGGCCTCCCTTTGCGGCCCGTCCGTACCCATTTTTGATTCACCGGAACCTGCAGCAAAAGCTCTCGCGGCGATTTGGCGTTATACAAGAACACACCTGTAGGATTCAGAAGACCCCTCCGTTACCTTACCAAGGGATCATTTCCCTCAGAGTATCATTCACAATATGCCCGTGGAGAGAGCTTTTTCTTAACTGATTATTTTTACGTTGGTGGCTTGGGGACCTTTGGGGCCCTGGGTCACTTCAAATTCAACTTCGTCACCCTCTTTAAGAGATTTGAAGCCCTCCCCTTGAATAGCGGAGTGGTGTACAAACACGTCCTTCTGGCCCTCAACTTCGATAAATCCAAAGCCCTTTCGATCGTTGAACCATTTCACTCTTCCTGTCATTGGAACCTCCGTTAAGTTAAAATACCACAGATCTAGCGAGACGTAAAGATATCCGCCTTTTTTGGACGATACTTTAGAAAAACGACAATTTTCGTCTTCGACGGATATCTGAAGGAGACAAAATCAGTATAGGTTATACCCTCCTTTAGGCACACAAAACGCATCCTGAACAGCTGCCCGCGCCCGCAGCCAGTCTTTTCCTGAAACGTCTTTCAAGCCGTGATGGCTTGAGCATGATCCCTGCGTCTCAAAAGTTTCTCCGTGGCAGCCTTCTTTCTGCTCCCGACAGCCGCAAGCCTCATTTTTCAGTCTAAAATTAATCATTCCTTCTCCCGAAGACAAGGTTTAAAAAGAAACAAGGGAGGGAAGTTTTGAGCGCACGGAACGGAAACAATACCCAAATCATGATCGCCTCTGCCTCTTACGGCGGGAAATGGCAGGCGACCTGATGGCTGCCGCCGATGTCCGTCAACCGCGGTTCGGAGGCGGCGTCCGTGCAGAGCATCGGTTTTCCCATAGACTCATACACCGGACACCGCGGAGCAAAGCGGCAGCCGGCAGCTGGCCCCTCGAAATCGAACACACCCCACCGACCTGCCTGGACGTTTTTGGCCTTCTGCACGGTCTCCTTGCTCTGCTTCTCGACAAGAGAGGACCAGAGGATTTGGGTGTAGGGATGACTCGCTCTGTTCGAGATGCGGTCGGAAAGGCCTATCTCTACAATCTTGCCCAGATACATCACCGCCACCTTGTGGCTAATGAGCTCCACCACCCGAAGGTCGTGAGAGATGAAGAGATAAGAGAGCCCGAGCTGTTTCTGAAGTTGCCGAAGCAGGTTCACGACCTGTGCCTGGATGGACACGTCGAGTGCGCTTGTGGGTTCGTCGGCAACAATGAACTTTGCGCCGACAGAGAGTACTCGCGCGAGACTGACTCGCCGCTTTTCACCGCCCGAGAGCTCGTGCGGGAAGCTGGAAAGCTTGCTCTTTTTGAGTTTCACCTGTTCAAGCAGATCGCCGATCCGGTTGTCCACTTCGGTATCGCTGATCCGATGATGCACAGTGATTGCTTCGGAGAGAATATCGCGGACGTCCATCTTTGGATTGAGCGCCGCATCCAAATCCTGAAAAATCATCTGCATCTGGCTTCGAAACTGTCGGAGCTCATCGGTCGGGATGCTGGTGATATCCTTTCCGTCAAAGATGATTTTGCCGGATGACGGTTTTTCGAGCCTCAGAATCGTCCTGCCGATGGTTGTCTTGCCGCAGCCGGATTCGCCCACGAGCCCCAACGTTTCGTTCTCCTTGAGGTAGAAACTCACGCCGTCCACCGCGGGGATGGACTGCCGCTGTTGCTTGAAGAAGGAAAAGAGCCCCCGCCGGTCGATAAAATGTTTTTTAAGGTCTATGACTTCGAGGATCGTCTTTGGCATAAGAGCCTTTAATCAAAATACAACCAGCACCTTACCTTGTGTCCTGATTCTATCTGTCGGAGATCAGGCTCCTGACGCGCGCACTTCTCACGAATTTTCTCCGTCACCTGGTTGCATCGGCTATAGAACCGGCACCCCTCAGGGATATTGATGGTGTCGAGGACATCTCCCTCGATGGCCGGGAGATATCCCTTCTCCCTGATATTCTGTGCGCTCGGAATAGATGCGAGAAGGGCCGATGTGTAAGGATGTTTTGACTCGAACCCTGCTGACAGGATGTGCTTTGCCGGTCCGTATTCGAACACGGTGCCGCCGTACATGACGGCAACGCTCTCGGAGAGTCGCGAGATGATGCTGATGTCGTGGCTGATCAGCATGGTTGTGATGCCAAGCTCGGACTTGAGCTCCACAAGCAGGTCCACGATCTTTGACTGGATTGTGGCGTCGAGGCCTGTGGTCGGCTCGTCCGCAATCAGGAGCGATGGCTCGGATGCCAGCGCCACCGCGATCATGGCCCGCTGGCACATACCGCCCGAGAGGCCGTAGGGATAATTGTCGAACCTGAGGCGCGGCGAGTCGATCTTCACCCGGTCGAGCCACGTGAGGGCGCGCTCCTTTGCCTCCCGCTCAATTTTCATGGCAGTGTGGAGTCGGATTGCCTCGGTGATCTGCTTTCCGACGGAGGTGAAGGGGTTGAGCGAGGACTTGGGGTTCTGGAAGGTCATAGCGATCTCCTTGCCCCGCACCTTGCTCATGACACGCTCCGTGTTCCGCTCCCACCCAACAACATCCTTGGTCACCTCCATGACCTTTCCCGCCCTCGTCGTGAGCTTGACGAAGTCTCCCAAGTCCTGGAGTAGGTCCTTCTGGATCCGGTCGGAGTGGAACCCGATCTTCCCGCTGATCACACCCGGCCCCACGCTGATGAGCCCCAGGATCGACAGAGCAGTGACGCTCTTGCCGCTGCCGCTCTCGCCGACAACGCCAAGCGTCTCCCCTTTCGCGATCTCGAGACTGACTCCATCTACGGAGCGGATGAAGGCTTGTTTGCTGCGAGAGTAGAAATAGGTCCGGAGGTCCTCTATCTTCAGGATCGGCGCTGTCGTCATGTGCTCCTCTTGTCCTCAAGGATATTATTCAGCCCATCACCGAGCAGGTGGAACGCGAGGATCGTGAACAGGATCGCAAGAGCCGGCGCGGTGGAAGGCCAGAACTTTCCCTGCATGAAGTAGTTGGCGCCTGACTGGACCATGTTGCCCCAGGATGGTGTAGGCTCCTGCACACCGAACCCGAGATAGCTAAGCGACGTCTCTATCAGGATGGCCTCTGCCATGCCAAGCGTTGCCTGAATGATCAGGAGCGACCTGCAGTGGTGCCACAGGATATGCCTAAAAATAATAATCCTCGTAGGCAAACCCAGGGCGATGTCAGCCTCGATGAAATTCTTCTGTTTGAGAAACTGGATTTTGCCCTTGACGAGCGACGCAACGACCGGGACATTCGTAAGACCGACGACGAGCATGATGTAGTAGATATCGGGCTTGAAGGCTGCAATCACAAGCAGGATGAGGACGAGGCGTGGGAAGGAATCAACAAGGTTCGTGAAGTAGGTAATGCCTGTATCGAACTTTTCACTTCGGTAGCCGACAAGCACGCCGAATCCGGTGCCGAAGCAGAGGGCGATGAGGATTGCCAGCAGCCCTGGCAGAAAGTAGGCCTGGATGCCTACGATCAGTCGCGAGAGGATGTCCCGGCCCATGAAGTCAGTGCCGAGCAGGCGCCCCGCGGTCCCCGGCGGGGCCATTATGAGCTGGAGGTCGATATCCTGTGGATCACGAGGCAACAGATTGACAGATCCGAGGATGTAGGAAACAACGACTAATGCGACGATTAGCAATCCATAGCCAACGTAAACCAGGTCGACAACGTCCGCCTTTTTCCAGAACGGCAGGTCAGAGAACTCGCTGATCTGGCCGGATATTTGGTAATACTTTTTCATAAGGTTATTCTTTGGAAGCCCTCGGGTTCAACGCTACATAGACCACTCTCTGGAACAGGCTCCCCATGCGCACAAAGAAAGCGGCGAGGATTGCGATGCCCATGATCACAGGATAATCTCGGTCCTGGGCCGCCTGCCACGCCATCCTGCCCATGCCGGGCCAATTGAACACCTGCTCAACAATCACGGCGCCGCCGAGGATGAACGGTATCTTGGAAGCGATGATCTCGGTCACGGGTATGAGCAAACCTTCCTTGAACGCATGTTTCCAGACCGAGGCGCCCTTGGCCCGAGCCGTGCGGATGTAGTCCTCTGCCATCACCCTGCCCATCTCCTGGCGAAGATAGCGGATCACCTCGCTGATCGTTCCGTTCCCCACACCCAGTACGAAGATCGGCAGGAGTTGATAAAGCCAGCGATATTTCTGTCCTGCGCTCGAGAACCCAAAGGCAATGGGGAAAAGGCCGAGTTTGTGCGTGAAGAAATAGATGACGATGTACCCGAGCCAGAAGACCGGTAGGGCAGAGATAACGTAGGAAGACATGGTCAGGGGCCACGATATCTTGTTTGTCCCGCGGAGGGCGGAATAGAGTGCGATGGGTACTGCGATCAGAAGGGTAATAATGAGCGACCCGATGGTCAGGATGAGGGTGCTAAACCCAACGCGCAGCACTTCGGGGAGGACCGGTAGACCCATCCGGATCGAAGTGCCGAAGTTACCCGACAGCATGCCTGCGAGCCATGCCAGGTACTGGACATACCACGATCGGGGCACGCCCATGGCGTCGCGCAGGCCTGCTTTAGCCTCCGCGGTGGACAGTTGTCCCTCAAGGAGCACGCTGAAGGGGTCTCCCGGCGACGCGAAGAGGATAATGAAAACCACGAAGCTTACGCCCAGGAGCAGGAGCACCGTGATAACCAGCTCCCTCGAAAGCACCAGGGCAATGGGCCGAATCGCTGAAAACTTCATTGACAGACAATCGCTTTGAACTTATTTCTGGTCCTTCTCCTCCATGAACCAATCATCCGCATACGAGAAGAACTTGTAGGGATGGATGGCGACTCGCCTCACCTTCTTGTGGTATGCTGCATAGTTGGTGAGCGTCCAAAGGAAGGTATAGGGATTCTCTTCTGCCAGGATCACATGGAGCTTCCGGTTGATCGTCCGCCGCTTCTCGTGATCGAGCGTGAGTTTGCTCTCATTGATCAGACCATCCACCTCCGGATTGGAGTATCCGCCGAAATTGTTCTTCCACGCACCGATCTCACCCGAGTGGAAGAGGGATGAGATATCCGCGGAATCGTCAAAGACCCAGATCGCGAAAATGATGTCGAAGTCATGCTCGAAGAAAACATCTTCCTTCCAGGACTGCCACTCTTTGAATTCGACGTTGATGTCCGCACCGATATTCTTGAGGTAGTTCTTGAACGCAAGCACCACGCGCTTCACGGCCTCACTCTCCTTCTCAATCGGGACCTTGAGGGAAAAAGCGAGCCGCTTGCCGTCCTTCTGCATGAAGCCGTCAACGCCACGACTGAAACCTGCTTCCTGCAGAAGGGCCCTTGCCTTTTCAGGATCGAAGGAGAGCGGCTGCACGTCGAGGTTATAAGCCCAGCTGCCGGGCGCAAAGGGCCCGGAAATGATCGTGCCCTGGCCGTTGAAGAACGAATCGAGCATCTCCTGCCGGTTCACGGCATGGGTAAAAGCTTTGCGCACGCGCTTGTCCGCGAGGAGCGGGTTCCGTACGTTGTACCCAAAGAAGGAATATGAAAGCGCGTTGTACGGCTGGAGGATGAAGCGCTTGTCGCCCTGGATCTCGGGGAGGTCGCGCGGGTTCACGAGCACGATCATATCGATCGCATTGAACATAAGCCCCTGCGTCATGATGTTCTGGTCTGCAAATGGCTTGGCGATGAGCTTGTCGATGTGCGGTCTGCCCTTGAAGTAGTTATCGTTTGCATTGAGGATGATCTCGCGCTCGGCAGTGATATTCTTCAATATATAAGGGCCGGTGCCGATGGGGTTCTGTACGAAAGGGTCGTCCCGGCTGAGGTAAAGCGGGTTTCTCGGTCCGTGCTTCGGGATCACCTTGAAACTGAACTTTGCCAGAGCGTTCAGGATCGGCCGCTTCAGCGTGAACTTGACGGCGTAATCATCAAGCTTTTCGACCGCCGAGATGAACTCGTACCGCACCTTGAGCGGGGTAATGGTCTTGGGATGCATCATGATTTTATAGGTGAAGACCACGTCTTCGGCCGTGAAGGGCTTGGGCTCCTCGCCTTCTCGCGGATGCCACGTGACATCCTTCCGGAGAAAAAAGGTATAGGTGCGGCCGTCGGCGGAGCAGTCCCATCTTTCTGCAAGCTCGGGGACGATCTCCTGCTTCTCGTTGATCCCAACCAGGCCGTTGAAGATAAGCTCCGTAATCCTCAGCGAGATCATCTCATTGCTTGTGATAGGGTCGAGAGTCGCCGGCCTGCCGTACTCGCCGTAGCTCAGACTGCCTCCATCCGGCTTGTTGTCCTTTTTTCGGCCTGCCGCGGCAGTCATCGACGCAGCTACGATTGTCGCAACAATAAGAAGTAGAACCACCAGTATCCGTTTCATAATGACCTCCTCATCGAAATTTGGAATTCGGAATGCCGTACGCAGAAAAAATAAGAATCAGGAGTCTGGCTTGGTTCCTTCCATATTCCGAATTCCGCATTTTCTCTCATTAGTTGATCTTTACGTCCCCTGCACTCTTGTGCTCCATGGCGTAAACGCCCTGTATGGCCTCCTGGATTTGGCGTACCTCGGGGAACTGCTTGCTCATCTCGAAATAGATCTCGAGGGCCTCGGAAAATTTCTTCGTTCGATAGTAGGCCTGAGCGAGATTTACGAGCAGGATGGGGTCGTTCGATTCGATCTTGTTCTTATTGCCCTTGTCGCGTCCAGCCTCAAGGTACGAGATGGCTTTTGCATAATCGGATCTGCCGAGATAGTACTTGCCGATAGCGGCGTTCAGCACGGAAAACCTCTTGCCCTCTCCGGCCTCGACCATGCCAGCGGCTTTGTGGAGCGCCTTTGGATATTCCATTTTTATCCTGCTACATGCACAGAGGATCTCCGCAATTAGGTCGGGGTCCTCCGGTTTCTTCTGCACGATCTCATCCCAAACGGCCGCCGCATCGATATGGCGGTTTTTCACATGCAGGTTGGCGCCTTGCCATACCCTGATGCGGTCCTTGTATTGCTGCGGCATCTCTGCGGTGGCGATGAATGAGGCTACGATCTTCGAAGACTCTTCGATCGAACCGAACAGCGCGCACGCTTGAGCGAGATAGAAGTCTGCTACGTCCTTCACCTTCGGGTCGGCCATGGCCTTCTCCAGGTATGCCAAGCTCGCCTGACCATAGAGGGTCGCCATGTCATTGAGCAGCGAAAGGTCATAGAAATGAATGACCTTGGACTTTCCCAGGGTCTCCCGGTAAGAGAACGTCTCCAGATCAGAACGCTTGAGCAGATCCAGGCCCTTCTCGGTGAGCCCGGGCCCCCGGGCATAGATGGCAACAAGGTTTTTCACCATCCGCATTGAAAGCGGTTTGCTGGACCTTTTCATCTCTGAGAGAGTTCCTTCTGCCATAACAAATGGGTTCTTACCCACGAGTCCGGCCTTGCTGAACGCGGCGGCAAGCTCGGCCTTCACTTCGGGGTCGGAGACATCGGTCCCCTCCCAGAGGCGCGTTCCTTTTGAGGCTTCGTTGTTCTGGCAATAGCCCAGTCCGAGGCTGATCTTAGCGATCGCCCGGTACCGCGGCTCTACCCCGTTACCCTCTGAAAATCTTTTCAGATAGACCGGTGCGTCACCCGATTTGCCCGACTCGACCAACGCTTGACCGAAGTAGAGGTCCACGAACCGACTCCGGTCCTTGCCCTGTGCTGCGGAGAGCTTCTTCAGGTAGTCATGCGACGTCGCGACCGCCGCCTGGTAAAGCTCGCGATGGAGCACAGCGTTCTTCAAATAGATCATGCCGAGGGCAAGGTTCGCGGCACCCTTCCTACCTTGCTCAACGGAGACACTGTCCTCGCGGAGTACACTCGCTCCCTCAACGTAATGCCGCTTTTCACACAATTTCATCGCGCGCGTCACCACGTCGTCAGCAGCGAAGGCCTGCGCCACGGTAATCAGAATGATCGATGAAAGGAATAAGCCGAGGCATCTCATTTTTGAGTCTGATCGGCGTGATCGGGGATCAGGCCGTGCAACGTTGTAATTGAAAAAAATGTATTCGAATTCGTCAATTCTTCAGTTTCATAATATGGATCTGGTCCCACTGGTCAACCTGAGCGCGGAACGCGATCCCTCCGTCCACAGAGCACGCCACATCATGGTTCATCTTGGTGTCTGTTTTGACGGGCATGGTCGTCTTCTCTTTGAGATCTGCCACATAGATCGGATTATATTCATGCCGGTCATTCTTCACAAAGACGATCCGGCTGCTGTCCGGCATCCACGCAGGGCCCACCTCGACGTCCGGGATGACGTCCATCGCCACAACCTTCGCCGCAAGCCCTTCTCCATCAGTGGGGTCTGACCCGTCTGCCGCGATCACAACGATCGACCATATCATTGGATCATTGGCCAGGTTGTAGTTGGAGTAAAAGGCGATTTTTTCTCCATCCGGAGACCAGATCGGCCGCACGTTATCATAGGGCCACGTCGTAAGTATTTTTAAAGACTCCATGGGCTTCGTCACATCGTTGATCAAGGTGATGTGATGGTTCTCGTTGCTGCCGTGCATCATCACGAGCCGCTTGCCGTCGGGAGACCATTGAGGATAGAGATAAGACTTGCCCCCCTGCGTCAACCGCCTCAGCAGGCGGGTCGTGAGGTCCAGGAGATAGATGTCGCCGTTGCCGGTGCGACCGGATACGAAGACGAGGTGGTCGGCAACCGGAGACCAGTGGGCCTGTCCATCCTTTTCCTTGTGGTCTGTCAGCCGGAGAGAATCGCCGACGGCGAGGTCTTGCAAGTAAATGTCATAGTTGCCTTCCCCGCCGTTGCTCATGTATACAAACCGGTATTCGTCGGGCGACCACGTGATCTCCGCGTTGTAGCTCGTCTCCTCGGACACGCCGGGAAAAAAGAAATTCGTTTCTTTCCCGTTATCGGAAAGCATGAAATAAACGGTCTGGATCAGCGTGCCGTCACGAAGCGTGATGTGGATCTCCTTCTTATCCCCGACGCTCCGCTCGAACGCAATGAACGTGCCGCGCGGAGACCAGACAGGATTCGAGTCATTCCGGCCGGATTCGATCTTGACAAGAGGTCTAACAAACAGGGGCTCAACCTGTTCAGGCTTCTTATCCGCGACCGTTCCGTCGGATGCCGGACCAGCAGCCCCTGCGGGCGCAAAGAACGAAAGAAACAGGACAGCCCATGCCTGAACAATGTAACCCTTGCCAACCCTCACCCAGCCATCCTCCTGAAGCCTCAGAGGTTCTTGATCTGATCCCAGTATTTCTGTGCCGATTCCTTGTTCTGCTCAAAGGTTTTGTCTCCCTCGAACTTTTTGGGGAAGAAATCGAAGTACTCTCGCCACGCGAAGTTAGCACTATTCAGAATGTTGTTCTTCCGTGTGATCAGATAGAGTTTCTGGTATGAGAGTGCCGTATAGTAGTAGGTATCGTGCACGGCCTCGTCGTAGTGCACGTTTGGGAAGAACCGCGTGTTCTGCTTCGCGACCTGCAAGTTCTGGACTGCTTTCGCGAAATTCTGTGCAGCTGCATCCTTATCTTTTTGTACGAGCGCATTGCCTTTCTCATAATAGGCGTGCCCCAGGTTCATGAAGGCCACTGAAAACTGCTTGTATACGAGCTGCTGGTTCTCGGGCAGCGAGAGGACGTTCTCGAATTCCTTGATGGCACTGTCATAGTCGCCCTTCTCGTCGAGGTAGATCCGCGCCAGTCGGTGGTGCGCCTCGGAATAGTCCGGGTGTCCCTTTTCGGCGCTCCTGTATGCCTGGATCGCTCCGTCGACATCCCCCTTCTGCTCAGCCTGCTGACCGATCTTTAGGAAGTCCTTGGGCAGGAAGATCTTCCGGTCGCCGGTGCGGTTCTCCTCTTTCTTGGAGAATTCCACTACCTCTTCCCAGTCGCGGAAGTCGCCGCCGACGGAAACCTTAACCGTATGGAACCCGAGGGTCACCGGCTTCCCGTCAAGGATTGGCGTCCGTCCGATCTTGTCGCCATCCAAGAACACATCGGCCGAGGATGGCTCGGAGTCGATCTTAAAGACAGCGTTGTTCACGGCGAGAACAAACTCCCTCGTTTCTCTGTTCTTTTCAACCTTGACCTTCTCCGTCACCTGCTGGTAGCCATGCCGGTAGAGCATGAGAGTAAAGCTCCTGTTGACGCGTACGGGAACCTCGGCCCTGCCATCGGGCCCGGTCGATCCCAGCCACTCATCGTTCATGTAAATGTTAACAGCCCCAAGCGGCGATGCATCGGGAGCGAGGCCCCCTTTTGCGAGGATGATAAGATAGTTACGGCTGGCCTCCTCTTCGCCTTCGCGGTAAATGCGCCGAACCACGCGGTCGCCGACCGTGATCTTTTCGTTTTTCTTTAGTTCCTCGACCTCGGTCCACGAGCCGCTCTCTTCAGTCTTCTTGACCCTGAGCCTGCCCGTCTCGCGGTACCCCGACACCTTACCCGACTCGCCGAGACGGGGGGCCATGAGCAGGAAATCTGTCCCTTTGGCGATGCGATATCCAGATTTGCCAAGGTTGATCCGGTATCGTTCGCCTTCGGAGGAGACCACCGTGCCCTCAAAGGGGAAGTGTTCAAGCACGGCATTCGCAATCTCCTTTGCCGCACCGCTGATGTCGCTGGCGCCCTTGGCCCGCGTGATCTGGCTCAGGATAAGCTTACCCCCCGAGGTATAAAACTTCGTCTCGAGCAAAAGCCCCTTCTCATCCTTGGCAACGCTGCCCAGAATGATCATGTCGGCAGTCTTTTTGAGGGGCGTCTCGCGCCACCCGTTTGCGGTGATCTTTTCAATACTTAATTTCGCCGCCTTCATATCCGCCCGGAGCGTTTCGGACGGCACCTCGCGGAAGCAGGAGTATTTGAAGAGCTGCGCCGCCACCGATGCCTCGGCCTGGCTGAGTACCTCTTTCAAGTCCACGTTCGGTGTATTGCTCACGAACCGGTAGATCCCGGTACGAATCGGTCTGGGGATAGTAGGGTAGAAATAGCGCTGGAGGTATACCTCCCCCTGCAGGACGATTGAGGTCTTCCAGGTCTCTGGGATATAACCGGTGGCCGAGAGCGTAAGTGCCACCTTCTTGCCCGGCTCGCCGTCATAATTGTAGATAAAGACACCCTTGGTATCGGTCTTGCCCACTTCCTTATCGTTGATGTTCACGGCGATGCCCGGGATGCCGCTCGACTGACCGTACTCTTCCATGAGTGTGCTGATCGTGACCACCGCGCGCTTACTGAGTGTGGCTTCAAGCTTCTGCCCGGGCTCTGCCCGGCCGCTCTTCCGCCACGTTGCATAGCCGGGCTTAGTCACCGTAAGGTCCACGCCGGACTTGGGCAAGTCCTTAAAATCGTACTCGAACACTCCCTGGGCGTCCGTCTTACCCATCTCTTTTCCCGCGGCCTTCACTACGGCGTCC
>Ga0187771_10000931_pt1 | contig 18945 bp, 20 predicted proteins | sample 0116_SJ02_MP15_1_FD_133139 | JGI IMG/M metagenome (GOLD analysis project Ga0187771, IMG submission 133139) | Tropical peat soil microbial communities from peatlands in Department of Meta, Colombia - 0116_SJ02_MP15_10_MG | ecosystem: Environmental > Terrestrial > Soil > Wetlands > Peat | place...
CCGGCGCCGGCGGTGACGAAGCCGTGAAACACCGAGACCGGCGTCGCGGTGGCAAGCCGCGACAGGTCGGACGGCTGCGCCGCCGGATCGACCGGCGCCCCGGCGATGACCAGCCTTCGCACCTTGGCGGGAAACCGTGCCGCATAGACCAGCGACAGCCAGCCGCCCTGGCACAGTCCGATCAGGTCGACGTCGCCGCCGATCCGATCGACCAGCACGTTGAGGGTGGCGAGGTAGTCGTCGATGCCGAGATAGGCCATGTCCTCGGCGGCCGAACGCCAGTCGGCGAGATAAAGGCGGCCAATCCCCGCGCCGCGCAGCGCTTCCACGAGGCTGTGGCCCGGAGCGAGGTCGGCGACGACGGCGCCGTGCAGCGCGAGCGGCGCGCAGATCAGCGTGGCGCGGCCGGGCACGGTGCCGGGGCCGGCGCCGTAGTCGCGCAGCCGCACGGCCTTGAGGTCGAGCGCGATGTCGCTCGGGGTTGCGCCATGCGGCTCTTGCGGCGGCGGCCCGGCCTTCTCCGCGCCGCCGAGCGCCAGGACCTGCGCGGCCACGCGCGCGGTCTCGGCCGCCGACGCGGCGAACACCGCCGGCCAGAACAGGGCCGCGTTGGAAAACTGACGTCCCGACCACCAGTTCATGGGTTGGATTTCAACGCCTCCGCGCGGCGGCGGCTTTGCGCTCGATCAAGGGGCGAGGCCCTGCCGCGATCGCGCCGCGCCGGACGCCGGCACGGCCTTCTACGCTAGAGCAATCATACATCAGGTCTTGTGCCGCAGGAGACTGCTCCTCGTTGACCGAGGCATGACGGCGGCGCATTCTGCGACCCGGTTTCTTGTGGCCGATCCGCGCCGACCCGCCCACCGCCGCCTTTTTCGCGATGCAGCAATTCAATCCGAGCTCGCTTCAGGTTCACGCCGCCACGGAAACGAAATCAGGACATCACCACGCGATGAAGCGGCGCCATCCGACGCCGCGCACGAACGACACCGTTGATGGGGGACGAGCCATGACCACAGACAGCGCCGGGATCGCGGTTCCCGAGGACACCAGCCTGACCGCATTCTATCGCGACATGAACCAGAGCGAGCGGCGCACGTTCTGGGCCTGCGCGGCCGGCTGGGCGCTCGACGGCATGGACTTCATGATCTACCCGCTGGTGATCGGCACGATCATCAAATTGTGGTCGGTCGAGCCCGGCCTCGCCGGGCTGGCCGGCACCGTAACCCTGCTCGCCTCCGCCTTCGGCGGCTGGATCGCCGGCTTCCTGTGCGATCGCGTCGGCCGGGTCCGCACGCTGCAGATCACCATCATCTGGTTCTCGGTGTTCTCGCTGATCTGCGCCTTCGTGCAGGATTTCAACCAGCTCCTGGTGGCGCGCGGCCTGCTCGGCCTCGGCTTCGGCGGTGAATGGGCGGCGGGCGCGGTGCTGATGGGCGAGACCATCCGCGCGCAATATCGCGGCCGCGCGGTCGGCTCGGTGCAATCGGGCTGGGCGGTCGGCTGGGGCCTCGCGGTGCTGGCCCAGGCGGTCATGTTCAGCGTCTTTCCCGCCGAGCAGGCGTGGCGCTGGATGTTCGCGGTCGGCGTGCTGCCGGCGCTCCTGGTGTTCTTCCTGCGCCGCTATGTCGAGGAGCCGCCGATCGCGGCACAGACGCTGGCGAGCCAGCGCGCATCCGGTGACACCCCTTCGATCTGGGAGATCTTTTCCGCACCCATCCTGAAGATCACCGTGCTCGCCTCCCTGGTCGCCACCGGCTGCCAGGGCGGCTACTACGCCATCACCTTCTGGGTGCCGCGCTTCCTGACCACCGAGCGCCATCTCTCGATCGTGAACTCGACCGGCTACCTCGCCGCCCTCATCGCCGGCTCGTTCGTCGGCTACCTGGTCGGCGCCTGGCTCGCCGACCGCATCGGGCGCCGCAACCTGTTCCTGATCTTTTCGCTCGGTGCCATCGCCGTTGTGCTGATCTACACCCAGGTGGCGTTTTCCAACCAGGTGCTCTGGGTGCTCGGCTTTCCCCTCGGCTTCTTCGCCTCAGGCTACTTCTCCGGCATGGGCGCGTTCCTGACCGAGCTCTATCCGACGCGGCTGCGCGGCTCGGGCCAGGGCTTCTGCTACAATTTCGGCCGCGGCATCGGCGCCCTGTTCCCGTTCCTGGTCGGCTATCTGTCGCAGACCACCTCTCTTGCCAACGCCATTGCGATCTTCGCCGTGGTCGCCTATGCGGTTTTCTTCCTCGCGGCCTACGCGCTGCCGGAAACCCGCGGACGAATCCTGTCGGCCGACACCTGATGCAACCTGAAAGCGCCAGCGAGGCGCCCGCCTGCCCGGGCCCTCCCGCCATCCAGCCCGCGCCGCGGCACCCCGTGCCGCGCGGCGCGGTCGACACGCACTGCCATGTGATCGGCAGCCCGCCCGACCATCCGTTCGTATCAACGCGCAGCTACACGCCGCCGCCGGCGAGCGCCGAGCAGTATCTCGCCATGCTGGACGCCACCGGCATGACCTACGGCGTGCTGACGCAGGTCAGCGTCCACGGCACCGACAACCGTCTCCTCGTCGACGCGCTCACGAACAACCGCGCGCGGCTGCGCGGCATCGCCGTGATCGCGCCGGAGGCCTCGGACCGCGAGCGCCGCGCGCTCAAGGACGCCGGCGTCGTCGGGCTGCGGCTCAACGTGCTCTATGGCGGCGGCATCGGCTTCGACCGCCTCGCCGACTACGGCGCGCTATGCCGCGAAATGGGCTGGCATCTCCAGTTCCTGATCGACGCGGCGGAACTGCCGTCACTGGCGGGCGCGCTGGCGCGCCTGCCGGTACCGTTCCTGGTCGACCACATGGGCCATTTCCCGACCTCGCGCGGCATTGACGATCCCGGCTTCCAGGCGCTCGTCAGCCTGGTGCGCGACGGCGCCTGGGTGCGCCTCTCCGGCGCCTATCGCACCACGGTGCAGGGGCCGCCCTATGACGACACGGTGCCGTTCGCCCGGGCGCTGGTCGAGGCGAACCCCGATCGCTGCGTCTGGGGCTCCGACTGGCCGCACGTGGCCAACTGGGGCGTGATGATGACGGTCGCGGACCTGCTTGCGCTGCTCGCGCGCTGGGTGCCGGACGAGGCGATCCGCCGGCGCGTGCTGGTCGACAACCCGCACCGGCTGTTCGGGTTCTGATTCAGAACCGCCGTTCCTTCGCGCTCAGCCGCTGCGCCAGCAGCATTAATGCCGCCGATACCGCATTGGCGATCACGCCGGCCGCGATCGGCAGCGTGTAGCTGTGGCTCGCGTCGTAGGCGAAGCCCGCGGCGCTGGGCCCGATCAGGGTTCCGAACGCGACGCTGGTGTAGAGCACGCCGATGATAGCGCCGACGTTGCGGCCGCCGAAGTAGTCCGTCGTCACCGCCGGCAGCACCGCGACCCAGCCGCCGTAGAACACGCCGTAGACGAACGAGAACACCGCGAGCGACCACACCCGTTCGCCGCCGAGCCAGATCAACAGCGACGCCGCCATGCCCGCATACATGAGGGTGAGGCTTGCGGAACGACCGAGCCGGTCCGCAAGGTTGCCGAGCAGGAAGCGGCCGGCCGTGCTGCCGACGCCGATCACGCCGACCAGCAGCACCGCCGAGGACGCCGGGACGCCGCGGTCCATGGCATAAGGCGCAAGATGGACGAACGGCACGAACACGCCGAGCGCGCAGATGAGGCACGAGGCGTAGAGCACGGCGAAACGCCGTGACGACACCGCTTCCCGAACCGATGCGCCGGTCGGCCCCTGCGATGGCGCGGAAGTTGCGTCGCCATCAGGAAATTGGCCGCGGTTGCGGGGATCGCCGTCGATCAGAAGCGCAAGGGCACCGCCCGCAGCGGCCACCACCAGGCCGATAACCATGTAGGCGCCGCGCCAGCCGAGGTCGCGGATGAGGAGCGAAGCGAGCGGCGGAAACAGCAGCGTCCCGACGCCGATGCCGCTGACCGCGAGCCCGGAGGCAAAGCCGCGGCGGCGGACGAACCAGCGCTGCACGGCGCCGAGCGAGGGGACATAGGCAGAGCCGATGCCGAGGCCGACCCCGAGCCCATAGGCCGCGTAGATCTCGGTGAGCGTGCGCGCAAGTCCGGCGAGCACGAGCCCGGCGCCCGTGAGCAGCATGCCGACCAGCGCGAGGCGCCGCGGACCGAAGCGATCGGCGAGCGGCCCGCTGACCAGCCCCAGGCCGAAATAGAGAAAGCCGGCGAGCGAGAATACCAGCGAGACCGAACCGCGCGAGGCCCCGAACTCGTGCTGCAGCGTCTCGACGAAGGCGCTGAACGTATAGGCGCTGCCGAAGCCGAAGCAGCTCACCGCGAAGGCGCCGGCGACGACGATCCAGCCGTGGAACGGACGAGGGCTGGCGGTGGACGATGTGGCGGGAATGCCCTCCGAGCGCGACATCATGGATCTCTCCATCGCAATAACACCGGTAAAGTATCAATACTAGTGTCGCTTGCTGTCAACCTTTAAAACTGTTTTACTGGTGTCGATGTCCAAGACCTCGCGCAAGTTCCGGGTGCCGGATCCGCTGGCGGAGCTGTATGATTTCGCCAACACCCTGGACCTGCGGTGCTTTCAGCACCGCGGCGTGCGGATGCAGCCGTCGGACGAAATCGAAACCGCGGGCCGGCTCGGCGCCTGGCTCGCCGAGCACCATCTGGGGCGTCCGGGCGCCGCAGTTCGCGCCGATCAGCTGCAAAAGGCGCTCCAGCTGCGAGCCAGCATTCGCAACGTGCTCGAGCAGGACCCCGTCGCGCGACACGTCGAGCGCGGCGCGCTGGCCGCTTTCGATGAGGCGGCGCGCAGGTTTCCGCTGGTTGTACAGCTCGCGCCCGGCAAGCCGGCCGTGCTCGCCGCCGCCCGCGAGGACGCCGTCAGCGGACTTTCCACCGTAGTGGCGCAATTCTACGACGCCGCGAAAAACGGCATGCTGGACCGGCTCAAGATGTGCGCGTCGGAAGAGTGCAAACGGGTGTTCTACGACCGCTCCAAGCCCGGCACCCGCCGCTGGTGCCAGTCGGCGATGTGCGGCAACCGCATGAAGACGCGCGCCTGGCGCGCGCGGCAGAAGGAGAGCGCTTGACCGGCAACAGCGATGGGCTCAGATCGCGCCGGCCACCTCGCCGATGGCGTCATACACCGCCGCGATCTCTTCCGCCGTGCTGCAATAGGGCGGCATCAGGTAGATGGTGTTGCCGAGCGGGCGCACCAAAAGGCCGCGCGCGATGAACCGGGCGTAGAGCCTTGGCCCGATATCGGCGAGGTAGCCAGCGTCGCCCACCACGAGGTCGAGCGCGGCGATGGTGCCGATCTGCCGCACGTTGGCGAAGCGCGGGTCGTCGCGAAAGCGGTCGAGCCCCCTCTTCTGCTCCGCCGCGAGCGCGGCGACGCGCGCTCTGACCGGCTCGTCCTGCCAGATCCTGACGTTGGCGAGCGCCGCGGCACAGGCGATCGGGTTGGCGGTGTACGAGCTCGAATGGAAGAAGGTCTTGCGCCGGTCCTGCGAATAGTGCGCTTCGAAGATGTCGGCGCGGCACAGCGTCACCGCGAGCGGCAGCGAACCGCCGGTCAGCCCCTTGGAATAGCAGCCGATGTCGGGGGCGACGCTGGCCTGCTCGCAGGCGAACAGCGTGCCGGTCCGGCCCCAGCCGGTCATCACCTCGTCGGCGATCAGCAGCACGCCGTGGGCCTTGCAGATCCGCGCCATCTCGGCGAGCACGGATGGCTCGTAGATCAGCATGCCGCCGGCGCCGAGGATCAACGGCTCGACGATGAGCGCGGCGACGGCCTCCTCGCGGCAGGCCTGCTCCAGCGCCGCGAGCGTGTCCTGCTCGCGGCCGGGTCGCGGAAACGGCAGGCGGCTGACATCAAACAACAGCGGCTCGTAGGGAGCGTTGAAAACGCCGCGCTCGCCGACCGACATGCCGCCGATGGTGTCGCCATGGTAGGCGCCCTCGAGCGCGAGAATCCGGCGTCGCCGTTCGCCGTTGTGCAGCCAGTAGCCGAGCGCCATCTTGAGGCCGACCTCGACCGAGGTCGAGCCGCTGTCGGAGAAGAACACGTAAGCAAGCTCGGGCGGCGTGATCTCGACCAGCCGCCGTGCCAGCTCCTCGGCCGGCGGATGGGTGAAGCCGGCGAAGATCACCTGATCGAGCTGGTCCGCCTGGTCCTTGATCGCCTGCATGATCTTCGGATGGCGATGGCCATGGGTCACCACCCACCACGACGAGATGGCGTCGAAGATCCGCCGTCCGTCGGCGGCCTCGAGCCAGGCGCCCTCGCCTTTGACGATCACCGGCATCTGGCGCTGCACGGCATGCTGAGTGAACGGGTGCCACACCGGAGAGGACGAGGTCATGGCTTGCTCTTCACAGGGAGTTGAGGAAATCGTCGGCGGCAAAATGCGCGGCGAACGCCGCCTTGAGCGCCGGCGCGGTGAGGACGGCAAGCCGCGGCAGCCGGCCGAGCCGGCGCGCGCGCCCGAACTCCGCGATGGCGCGCTCGGAATCGGCGTTCTCGTCGCCGAGAAAAGCAACGCCGAGCAGCGCAATGCCCCGGGCGCGGATCGCCTCGATCGACAGCAGCGTGTGGTTGATGGTGCCGAGCGTGGTGCGGGCGCACAGCACCACCGGCGCGCGCCAGCGCGCGAACACGTCGATGGTGAGCACGTCGCGCGTCAGCGGCACCATGAGGCCGCCGGCGCCTTCGACCACCAGCGGCCGCGGCAGCCGCGGCGGCACGAGGCTCGAGGGATCGATGGTGATGCCGTCGCGCTCGGCGGCAAGATGCGGCGACGCCGGCGTCTTCAGCCGATAGCGCTCGGGCAGGATGCGGTCGCGGGAAAGCCCCGATAGCCGCGCCACCGTCTCGGAATCGGTCTCGTCTTCGAGCCCCGACTGCACCGGCTTCCAGTAGCAGCCGTCGAGCGCGCCGGCGAGCGCGGCGGCGAACACCGTCTTGCCGATCCCGGTGTCGGTGCCGGTGACGACGATTGATGCCGTCACGACAAGCGCCTCAGGTCCTCGGCGAGCGCTTCGAACAGCGCGGCGATGTCATCTTCCGCAAGGTTTGCGGAGAGCGCGAGGCGCAGCCGCGCGGTGCCCTCGGGCACCGTCGGCGGCCGGATCGCGCGCACGTCGAAGCCGCGGCGCTGCAGCGACGCCGCCAGCGCCACCGCCCGCTGGTCGGCGCCGACGACGATCGGCAGGATGTGCGAGCCCGACGACGTCAGCCCGCAGCGACGCGCGAGTTCGCGCGCGGCAAAGGCGACGTGCGCGGCGAGCCGCTCGCGCCGCTCCGGATGCGTCCGCGAGATCTCAAGCGCCGCGCGGGTGACCGCCGCGATCAGCGGCGAGGGCGCGGTCGCGAAGATGAAGGGCCGCGCCCGGTTGACGAGGAAATCGCGGACGATGCGCGGCGCCAGCACGAAGCCGCCGACGGTGCCGAGCGCCTTGCCGCAGGTGTGCAGCGTGATGACGTTGTCGCGGCCCTCGAAGGCGGCGGCGAGCCCGCGGCCCTGCGGTCCGGCGACGCCGGTCGCATGCGCCTCGTCGATCACCAAGGTCGCGTCATGACGATCGGCCAGCGCCATCAGCGCGGCGAGATCGGGGCTGTCGCCGTCCATGCTGTAGACGCTCTCGACCGCGATCCACGCCCGGCCGCGGCCGCCGGCCGCGCGCCATCGTGACAGCCGCGCCGCGAGCGCCTCGACGTCGTTGTGCGGAACGCTCGCGGTGTCGGCACGGCCGCGCCGCATGCCCTCGTGCACGCTGGCATGGATCAGTTCATCGTAAAGCACGATGTCGCCACGCTGCGGCAGGGTGGAGAAGAGCGCGAAATTGGCGGTGTAGCCGGCGCCGAAATAGAGCGCGGTCTCGGCGCCGAAATAGTCGGCCGCCTCCGCTTCGAGCGCCTCGTGCTCGTCGTGATTGCCGCGCAGCAGCCGCGAGCCGCCGGCGCCGATCGGCACGCCGCGCGCGATGGCGTCCGCGGCCGCCCGTCGCAGCTCGTCGGATTCCGCAAGGCCGAGATAGTCGTTCGAGGTAAAATCGACGCCGGCGCGGCCGCGCAATTCACGCAATCGTCCCTTGTCCGCGAGCGAGCGCAGGTCGCCCGCAAATACCTCATACGTGATCACGCTGATCTACTCCGCCTGGGCCGGGTTTGAGCAGATTTGCGCGCGCCTTACAACGTCGCGGCGCGTGCGCGGGCAGCCGCTCCACGCAAGACAGCGGCTGCTCGAGGCGCCGTGTGGCGGACCGAAAGCGCGGCCCGGTTTCAGGTTGCTTCGCGTCGCGTTTGGATGCGCGCGGGTTCCGCGCGCCGCCGAAACGGGGGACCGCGACGCTTCACCGCGCCGCGTTCTTGCGTCGCCAGATATATTAGCATATGCTATATAAGTAACCTCTAATATATTGATCCTGGCCTTGACGGCCTGATGGAGAGACGCCCTTGGAGCGCATCGCGTTCGACCCGGTGGCGATCGAGCGGAACGCCCCGGTGGTCGCCGGCATCCTCAGGACGCTCGGCAACGACCGGCGCCTCAGGATCCTGTGCGAGCTCGCCAAGCGCGGCGAAGCCAGCGTGACGACCCTGTCGGAGGCGGCGGATCTGTCGCAGTCGGCGCTGTCGCAGCACCTGGGAAAACTTCGCGACGCCGGGTTCGTCAGCTTCCGGCGGGAATCCCAGACGCTCTGGTATTTCATCGTCGACCCGCGCATCGAGCATCTGATGGGAAGTCTCTACGAGCTGTTCTGCAGGCCCACACGAAGCAAGACGAGGTCGACGCCATGAGGTTCGAAACATGAGCTTGAAAACCCTGTCGCCGGAGGAAGCCCGGCGCATGATCGCAAGCGGCGCGGTGCTGATCGACGTCCGCGAGCCTTCCGAGTTCCAGCGCGAGCACATCGACGGCGCGGTTCTGATTCCGCTGTCGTCACTCGGCAGCGCCGCCTTCAACGCCTATCGCGGCCGCAAGGTGATCTTCCATTGCCAGTCGGGCGGCCGCACCTCCACCTACGCGCGGCGCCTCGCCGACGCCGTCGCCGACAACTGCGAGGGCTACGTGCTCGGCGGCGGGCTCCTCGCCTGGCGCGGGGCCGGCTTCGAGACCACGGGCGGCGCGGCTTCGGGATCGAGCCTGCTCGGCCGGTTGTTCGGCCGCAACTGATTTCACCCGCTTCGAAAGCAGCCGGTCCGCGATGATGCCCGACGTCATGCAAATCGTGCTCGGCGTTGCTTCCGGCGCGCTGGTCGGCTTTTCGCTCGGGCTGGTCGGTGGCGGCGGATCGATCCTTGCCGTGCCGCTGATGACCTACCTGGTCGGGGTTCCGTCGGTTCATGTCGCCATCGGCACCAGCGCGTTCGCGGTCGCGCTCAATGCCGCCGGCAACCTCGCCCTGCAGGCGCGCAGCGGCTCCGTCAAGTGGCGCTGCGCCGCGGTCTTCGCGGCCGCCGGCGTGATCGGGGCGCTCGCGGGCTCGAGCCTCAGCAAGATCGTCGACGGCACGCGGCTGCTCATGCTGTTCGGCATCCTGATGCTGGCCGTCGCCGCCGTGATGTTTACCAAACGCTCGGCGGCCGGCGACCCGGGCGTCCGCCTCAACCGCGGCAACCTTCCCGCGCTGCTGGTCCTCGGGCTCGGCACCGGCGCGCTGTCGGGCTTCTTCGGCATCGGCGGCGGCTTTCTCATCGTGCCCGGGCTGATGCTCGCCAGCGGCATGCCGATCAGGAACGCGGCGAGTTCGTCGCTCGTCGCGGTCACGGCGTTCGGCGCCGCCGCCGCGTTCAACTATGCCGTCTCCGGCCTCGTCGACTGGCCGCTCGCCACGGTCTTCATCCTGGGCGGCCTCGCCGGCGGCACCCTCGGCTCCCGCGCCGGGTTCGCGCTGATGCCCCATCGCGGCGCGCTGAACGTGCTGTTCGCGGCGCTGATCGGCGCGGTCGCGCTCTACGTGATCTATCGCAGCTTCTAGGCCGCGCCGGCGCCGGATGCGGCACTGACCGGCGCGCGATGACAACCGCGCGAGCCGGCCCCGCTCCCGCTTGCCGCAAGCCGCCGACGTGGTAGCGTCGCGCCGCCAACCCGCCGCCCAACCGTCCGGCGGACACAAGAAACCTTTCGGGAGAAAGCAAAAATGACGTCGCGCCTGCGCGCCTTCACGCTCGGCCTCGGTCTTGCCGCTCTGTCGCTCGCCGCCTCCTTGCCGCCTGCTCGGGCCGCCTCCGACATCGAGACGAAAAGCTTCACCATCCCCTCGGGCGAGCCGGGGATCGAGCTCTTCATGCGCAACAAGCACAAGGCCGGCGTCACCGCCTTCGGGCCGGACCGCACGCTGCTGTTTGTGCACGGCGCGACCTATCCGGCGGAAACCGCCTTCGACCTGCCGATCGAGGGGGTCTCGATGATGGACCTGTTCGCGGATGCCGGCTTCGACGTCTATCTCGTCGATGTGCGCGGCTATGGCGGGTCGACCCGCCCCGCCGCCATGAGCGAGCCGGCGGAGAAGAACAAGCCGATCGTCTCGACCGCGGACGCGATCCACGACTTCGGCGCGGCGGTCGACTACGTCCTCAAGAGCCGCGGGCTCGGCAAGATCGACGTGATGGGCTGGTCGTGGGGCACCTCGATCGCCGGCGGCTATACCGCGACCCACAACGACAAGGTCAACCGCCTCGTGCTCTACGCCCCGCTGTGGCTGTTCAAGGAAGGCACGCCCGTGCTCGCCGCCGGTCCGCTCGGCGCCTACCGGCTGGTCTCGAAGGACTCGGCCAAGGATCGCTGGCTGAGGGGCGTGGCCGAGGACAAGAAAGCGACGCTGATCCCGCCGGGCGTGTTCGAGGCCTGGGCCGACGCCACCTGGGCCACCGACCCCGAGGCCGCGAACAACGGCAACAAGCTGCGCGCCCCCAACGGCGTGGTCCAGGACGTCAACGACTACTGGATCGCCGGCAAGCCGCTCTACGATCCTTCGCAGATCACGGTGCCGACGCTGCTCATCCACGCCGAGTGGGACGCCGACCTGCCGAGCTACCAGGCGCAGGCCTATTTCGCGAGGCTCGTCAACACGCTCTACAAGCGCTTCGTCGAGCTCGGCGAGGGCACCCACACGGTGATGATGGAAAAGAACCGCATGCAGTTCTTCCACGAGATCGGCGCCTTCCTGGAGGAAACCTCGCCGCAGGCGCTGCGTTGAGCGCAGCCGATACATTCAGGCCCTCAGCTCTCTCACTCGTCATGCCCGTCTCACTCGTCATGCCCGGCCTTGTGCCGGGCATCCACGTCTTATCGGCGGCTCAGCAAAGCAAGACGTGGATGGCCGGGACGAGCCCGGCCATGACGATGGAATTGGGTCCACCGCTCCGCGACGCTACTGACGTCGCACCCACGACTTGGCCACCGCAATGCGCCATGCCACCGGCTGTTTGGCGTCCCGCAATTGACAGGCAACTGACATATCACTAGCGTATCAGCCCCGAAGCCCGCGGATGCGAGGCAGGAGCGCCGAGCCAATCGGACGCCCATCACGGGGAGGATTGCCATGACCAGCATCGACGCGGCCCGCGCGGCCGCCGCAGAGGGTTCCCTGGCGCGCGGCGCCGCCCAGGCCGCCGACCAGGTCGCCGACATCGCCGCGCGGCTCGAGCGGCTGCCGCTGACCTCCTACCAGCGCGGCATCTTCGGCATCATCGCCACCGCCTGGTTGTTCGACAGCATGGATCTCGCGGCCCTGACCTTCGTGCTCGGCTCGATCAAGCAGACGTTTCAGCTCTCCACCGCCGACGCCGGCCTGTTGTCGAGCATGAGCTTCCTCGGCATGTTTCTCGGCGCGGCGTCCGCCGGGCTGCTCGCCGACCGGTTCGGCCGCACCCGCGTGTTCCAGGTCAGCATGATCTTCTGGGGCCTCGGCAGCCTTTGCTGCGGCCTGTCGTCGACGGTGACGCTGCTCGGCGCCTCGCGCCTCCTGCTCGGCTTCGGCATGGGCATGGAATTCCCGGTGGCGCAGTCGATGGTCTCCGAGATCATGCCGGCGGCCAATCGCGGCCGCTACATCGCGCTGCTCGAAGGGTTCTGGCCGATCGGCTTCGTGGTGTCGGGCCTGTTGAGCTACGTCGTGCTGTCGGTCGCCGACTGGCACTGGGTCTTCATCCTGCAGGCGATCCCGGCGCTGTTCGTGCTGGTGATCCGGCGCTTTGTGCCGGAATCGCCGCGCTGGCTCGCCGCGCACGGTCAGTCCGAGCGCGCGGAGGCGACGATCCGCGGCATCGAGCAGAAAGTGTCGCAGCGCCTCGGCGGCGCCGCGCTGCCGCAGGTCGAGCGGCATCCGCTCGCCGAGCCATCGAACGGCGGTCCCGCCACGCTGTTCTCGGGCATCTACGCCCGGCGCACCACCATGCTGTGGACGCTGTGGTTCTTCGCCCTGCTCGGCTTCTACGGTCTCACCACCTGGCTCGGCGCGCTGCTGCAGGCCAAGGGATTCCCGGTCACCAAGTCGGTGTTCTACACCATCATGATTTCGCTCGCCGGCATCCCGGGCTTCCTGTGCTCGGCGTGGCTGGTCGAATCGTGGGGCCGCAAGGCGACGCTGGCGCTCAACCTGCTCGCGGGCGCGCTCGCCTGCTACGCCTACGGCTCCGCCGCGGACCAGACCCAGCTCGTCATCGCCGGGCTGTGCATGCAATTCTTCCTGTTCGGCATGTGGTCGGCGCTCTACGCCTACACGCCCGAGCTCTATCCGACGCGCATTCGCGCCACCGGGACCGGCTTCGCATCCGCCATCGGCCGCGTCGGCTCGCTGATCGGCCCTTACGTGATCGGCATGATCCTGCCGACGGCGGGCCAGGGCGGCGTGTTCGCGCTCGGCGCCGGCGCCTTCACGATCGCGGCTCTTGCGGTGCTGGTGCTCGGCGAAGAGACACGCGGCCGGACGCTGGAACACATTTCGCGCTAGGACGACGTGCTCGCGCGGGACGGTTGCGACCGTCCCGCGGCGTGGGCCGGCGAAGCGGTGCGGGACGATCGATATTGCCGACGACAAGGCGACTGTGGGATATCACGTGGCCGGTCGATTGCGATTCGAAGGACCCATGACTGACAGACGGAAGCGGCAGGCGGCCGTGCCGGCGCCGGGCAAGGCCGGGTCGTCGCGCCCACGCGCCGCGGCGAGCGAGCCGCGCAAGCGTGCGCCGGGCGGCGCAGCCGCCGGCGAAGCGACGATGACCGATCAGGCCTACGCCACGCTGGAGGAGATGATCGTCACGCTGCAGCTGCCTCCCGGCGCCGTGCTGTCGGAGATCGTGCTCGCCAAGCGCCTTTCGACCGGCCGCACCCCGATCCGCGAGGCGCTGCAGCGCCTCGCCCGCGACGGCCTCGTCAACATCCTGCCGCGCCGCGGCGTGCTGGTGTCCGATCTCGACCTCGGCGCGCAGCTGCGCCTGCTGGAGGTTCGCCGCGAACTCGAGCGCCTGATGGCCCGCGGCGCCGCAAAGCGGGCAAGGCCCGAGGAGCGCGCCGAGTTCGCCGAGATCGCCCGCGGCATGCGCCAGGCCGCCGACAAGCAGGACGACATCGCCTTCATGCGGCTCGACCAGCAGTTCAATGCGCTGATTTCGGCGACCGCGCGCAACGAGTTCGCCACCCGCTCGATGGGCCTGATGCACGGCCTGTCGCGGCGCTTCTGGTACCAGCACTACAAGGAGGCCGCCGACCTGCCGCTGGCGGCGCGGCTGCACGCCGAGGTCGCCGAGGCGGTGGCGGCGCAGGACGTCGAGAAGGCGGGAGCCGCATCGGATGCGCTGATGGACTATATCGAGAGCTTCGCGCGCTCGACGTTGTAGGCGTCGCCGCCAAACAATCGGGTCTTCGTTATTTCACTCGTCATGGCCGGGCTTGTCCCGGCCATCCACGTCTTTCTTCGCTGCAAGGCTGTCAAGACGTGGATGCCCGGCACAAGGCCGGGCATGACGAAGGAGATTGGAACGAATGCAGGGGAGTTTATAGACCCCTAGAACTCCACCACGGTGCGGATGGTGCGCCCGTTGCGCAGATCGTCGAAGCCGCGGTTGATGTCGTCGAGTTGGATGCGCGCGCTGATCAGCTCGTCGAGCTTCAGCCGGCCGTCGAGATAGGCCTTCGCCAGCAGCGGGAAATCCCGCGCCGGCCGGGCGCCGCCGTAGCTCGAGCGCCGGATCCGCTTCTCGCCCATCAGCGAGCCCCAGCGGAAGCTGACGTCGTGGCTGACGTCGATCTTGCCGAGCCAGATGATTTCGCCGCCCGGCCGCACCGCCTCGGCGGTCTGACGAAACGCGGTGACGCTGCCGGCGGCTTCCAGCACCACGTCGGCGCCGCGCCCGCCGGTCGCCGCGCGAACCGCGTCGACGAGATCGTCGCCCCTGGCATTGACCGTCGCGGTGGCGCCGAGGGCGGCGGCGAGCTCGAGCTTGGCGTCGTCGAGATCGGCCGCGATCACCGCGCCGGCGCCCGCCATCGCCGCGCCCTGCACCGCCGCGAGCCCGACGGCGCCGCAGCCGATCACCAGCACGGTGTCGCCATAGCGGATGTCGGCGACGTTGAGCGCGCCACCGACGCCGGTCATCACGCCGCAGCCGATCAGACAGGCGCGGTCGAACGGAATGTTCCTGGAAACCACGATCGCCTGCTGCGCCGGCACGATGCAGTATTCGGCAAAGGCGCCGAGGAACATCAGGTGGGTCAGATCATCGCCGGTCGACGCCGCCGCCTTCGAGCGGCCGTCGAAATGCAGCCCCTTGGGCCCTTCGCCGAGGTAGGTCTCGCACAGGATCGGCAGGTCGCGATCGCAATAGAAGCAGTGGCCGCAATGGGGATTCCACGACAGGACGACGTGGTCGCCGCGGTTCACGCCGCGGACCGCGTTGCCCACCTCCTCGACCACCCCCGCGGCCTCGTGGCCGAGGATCATCGGCAGCGGGTAGCGCAGCGCGCCGGTCATCACCTCGAGATCGGTGTGGCAGAGGCCCGCGGCGCGGACCTTGACGACGACGTCGGTCGGCGCGGGATCGCGGGACGACACGCGCTCGATGCGCAGCGGTGCGCCGGTCTCGCGCAGCACCGCGGCACGATAGGAGAGGCTCATGGCTGTAGCGCGCTGGCGCGCAGCACCCTGACGTCCTCGTCGAGATCGTCCGACGTCAATTCCCACTCGTTGTCGAAATTGGCGACGATGCGCTGCATCAGCGGCTGGTGGAGCGCTTTCGCCGCCGCGGCGTCGCCGAGATGATCATAGAGCAAGGCAAAGGCGAGCTGCGCCGGCTCGGGCCCCTCGTAGCTCCATTCGAAGCCATGCTCGGTGAGGCGCAGCTGGTCATAGGCCGGCGACAGCGGCTTGCCATCGACCGTCACCGAGATTCCGTCGATCGTGCGATCACCGGCATAGTGTTTCATGAGGAGGCTCCGGCTTCGAATGCCAACAATGCCAAAATGAATCCGTCGGGCGCTATCCCTGCTTGAGGTCCTTCTTCATGACCTCGGGGAACACCCACATCGACACCGTCGCGAACACCCCGAGAAACGCCGCGGCATAGCTCGGACCGCGCTGGCCGAGATGATCGAGGAAGAGATAGCCGACCGCTCCGGTGGCGAGACAGGCCAGCGACAGCAGGGCCTTGATGTGGTGGGGCATGGCGGTCTCCAGGATCTTTCGTAAACGGCATCAGGTCAGCGGCGTCGGCCGCAAGGCATGGTCAGCGAGCAGCAGCAGCGCCAGCGCGAAGGCGCCGATGGCGACCGCAAGCCCCAGGCGTCCGTCGCGAACACGGCCGGGCAGCATCTGGAACAGCTCGGGAAGGAACAGGAACAGCAGACCGCCGCTGACGAGCGCCGTGGTCCAGCGCAGCTCGGCCGCGGCGAAGCGCAGCGTCGCCACGACAAGCGCGATCCACAACGCCGTCGCGCCGAGCACGGCGACGCGCCCGGTCAGGGTGGCGCCGCCGCCGCGGCCGAGCGGATAGCGGCCGGCCAGCTGCAGGAAGCCGAGGCAACACGTGCTCCAGAGCAGCGCGAACCAGCCGAGCGCCGGAAGATTCGGTTCGATCGCACCCATCGGCGCCTCCGCCAACCCCGCCGCCCGCTACTCGGCCGCAGCCGAGGTGGCGGCCGCCACGAGGCGCGGCGTCCGCGCGGTGCGGCGCATGTCGGTCTTGACGTAGCGCGTGCTGTAGCCGTTGAAGAGATGGCCGAGGAGGCCGCGGTCGAGGTCGGAGGTGCCGAGAAGATAGTCCATCACCGGGAAGGTGAGGTTCATGTTGCGCTCCATCATGATCGACTGGTTGTGGTGCGCGGTATGGTGCCGGCGGATGGTGTTGACGAACGGCATGTTGCGGACGAACCAGTTCTCGTCGACGTGGCAGCAGAAATGCATGAACTCGTAGATCAGGTACATCGACGTGGTGGTGGAGATCAAAAGCCAGCCGACATTGGGCGAAATCACGAGGCCGGCGACGATCGCGGGCGGAATCGACATGAAGGTGAAAACCACGAGCGCGTAGGGCGGGAAGAACGTCACGCGCCAGTCATGGTGATCGGCGAACCGCATCTCGTGCTCGGTGAAGAACTGATGATGCATCAGGGTGTGGCGGCTGTAGATCGCGCGCAGCAGCTTGGCGTTCGACGGCCGGTGCATGACGTAGCGGTGCACCGCCCATTCGAAGAAATTCGAGATCAGGAACACCACCGGCACGGTGAGCCACTCCCACCAGCGCACGGCGTGGATGTTGGCGGTGTAGACATAGAGCGCCGTGAAGCCGATGGTGTAGATGATCAGCACGTGGAGCCAGCCGTTGTACCAGCCGGCCACGCGTTCGCGGTAGGTCGCCCGATATTTGCGCTGCCTTTCCGACATCGGGGTGACGGCGAGTTCCATGGCGTTCCTCCCACAAGCGCGTCGCATTCCGAGCTGACATATTAGACGCATATCAGATGGCGCGCAAGCTCCCCGACAAGGGGGTGGGCCGGTCGGCCTGACCTCGCGGACGTCGCAGGACCGGGATGCGGCGCACCATCGTCGAGCGCCGCCGCGCGCATGGCGCGCCTGACGGCCAAACGGGCACGGCGGCGCGTGCAAGCGACGCCCGGGAATACCTCTTGCGCCCGCCCTGCTGCACGCCGGGCACTACGCGCGTCGAATAGGCGAACCCGTCACGCGGTCGTCGCATGATTTGAGTTGTGCGATCTGCCGATCTCGTGCAACCTTGGCTCGCAGAGACACGACAGCATTTTCATGACGAATTTGATCTCGCGCCCGCGGCCATCATGGCTGCGGACGGGGTAACTTGCGACCAATTTCAGTTGACGTGGCATTTGACGTAGCAATTGACGTGGCAATCCTCCGCGGCGGGAGGGATACGTGTCGGGACTGGCGTTCAGTCATTATCAGACCGTGCTGGATGCGGTGGAGGCTTTCGAGCGCACCGACAGCCTCTCCGCATTGCGCGACAGACTGACGGCCGTCATCGCGACCTTCGGCTTCTCCCATTTCTGCTATGCGGCGCCGCCGTCCGGCATTCGGCCGAAATTCGGCGACGGCGTCCTGCTCAACGGCTGGCCGGCCGGCTGGTTCGAGCAGTACAGCGACTCCAACTTTCACCTCTACGACCCGGTTACCCGGTTCACCCGCAAGCAGGCGCGGGCGTTCCTGTGGTCGGAGGCGCCGGTCGCGGACGACAACGCGATCGGCCGCTCGGTGATGCAGATCGCCTCGACCGACTACCACCTGCGCCACGGGCTGTGCGTGCCGATCCACGGCCTCGCCGGCTACCAGGCCAGCATCTCCTTCGCCGGCGCGGAGATCGACGATCGGTTCGAGGCGCGATCGGCCATGGAGATGATCGCGGTCTATGCGGTCAACCGCTGCAACCAGCTGCGCAGCGAGGTGGCGGCGCCCCGGCTGCTGACAGCCCGCGAGCGCGAGGTCATGGCCTGGGTCGCCGCCGGCAAGACGGCGTGGGACATCGGCTGCATCCTGGTGATTTCGGAGGACACCGTGAACAAGCTGGTGGCATCGGCGATGCGGCGCCTGAATGCCTGCAATCGGCCGCAGGCGGTCGCCGAGGCCATCCGCCACGGCGAGATTGCCCCCTGAGCTGTCAAGGGCGATTTCTCGGAATCGACTGCCCCCTGATTTGGCGGAAGCCTGCGCGCCGTCAGCTCGCGGCGGCGGCGCTCGGAGGGCCTTGCCATGATCAGGGTGATCGACCGGCTGAGTCGCGACCGCTTCCGCCGATCCCTCGACCAGCAGTTCCGGTTGCGGCGCGAGATTTTCGTCGCCGAGCGCGGCTGGACCGACTTCGATCGCGGCGCCTACGAAATGGACCAGTTCGACACCGACGACGCGGTCTATCTGGTGACGCTGGACGCGAGCGAGACCGTGGTCGGCGGGATGCGGCTCTATCCATCGCTGAAGCCGCATCTGCTCAGCGAGACCTTCGCCCACATGGTCGACGGTCCGGTGCCGCAGCGCTCCGACATCTTCGAGCTGACGCGCTTCGCGCTGGCGGCCTCCGCCCGCAACAGCCGCACCTATTGCGAGCTGTTCCTCGGGCTCCTGGAATATGGCCTCGGCGAGGGATTGTCCGGAACCACCGCGCTGATGCGCACGCTGCGCATTCCGGTGATCCAGACCATCGGCATGAAGGTGACGCCGCTCGGTCTGCCGCAGGAGATCGACGGCGAGCTGCAGACCGCGGTGCTCATCGAGCTGAGCGAAGAGAGTCTCACGCGCGTGCGGCGAAGCGCCGGGCGGTTCGAGAGCGTGATGGAGGCGGCGACAGCCAGGCATTGGTCGACCCGCTAGTGGGGTGCCGGCGGCCGCGGAACGCACTATTTCAGCGCTCCGAACAGCGCCGCCGAGGCAGCCACCAGGCCGAGCACGATCACGCTC
>Ga0187771_10000932_pt1 | contig 18945 bp, 16 predicted proteins | sample 0116_SJ02_MP15_1_FD_133139 | JGI IMG/M metagenome (GOLD analysis project Ga0187771, IMG submission 133139) | Tropical peat soil microbial communities from peatlands in Department of Meta, Colombia - 0116_SJ02_MP15_10_MG | ecosystem: Environmental > Terrestrial > Soil > Wetlands > Peat | place...
GCTGCACTACCGCTGGGTCCTGTTCCTCAAGTCGTTTAGTGCGGCGGACTGGGCGCGCAAATTGAAGCATCCCGAGCTGGGCGAGGTGGCTCTCGATAAGTATCTGGCCATCTACGCCTGGCACGGCCGGCATCACGTCGCGCACATTACGGCGCTGCGTGAGCGGATGAAGTGGTAGGGGCGGGCTCAGCCCGCCCGCGGGAGCCCAAAGGGCTCCCCTGCCCCCTTGGTGGGCTGGGCGGCGCGAGGAATCTGGCACGCCTATGATGCGAACCGTTCTGCTGGCGGCGTCCCAGAACGTGTGGCTACGAACCCACGTTCCTCGCTACCATTTTGTGCGGCGCTCGGTTTCGCGTTTTATGCCGGGCGAAGATGTGGAGGACGCGCTGGCGGCAGCGCGCGCACTGCAAGAGAAGCGCATCCGGACGGTCTTCACGCGGCTGGGCGAAAACGTGACGGAGGCGGCCGAAGCAGAAGCGGTCACCCGACATTATCTCGATGTGCTGGGTCAGATTGAAGCGCGGAGCTTGCCCACTGAGGTTTCGGTGAAGCCCACGCAGCTTGGGCTGGACCTGAGCCCCGAGCTTTGCGACGGCAATTTGAGCCGAATCATCGCGCGCGCCGGGACGAAGAGCACGGTGTGGATCGACATGGAGGCAAGCAACTACGTAGACGCCACGCTCGACCTGTACCGTCGAGCTCGGCAGCGGTTTTCAAACGTCGGTGTATGCTTGCAGGCGTACCTTTATCGAACCGCTGAGGACCTAGCTTCCCTGTTGCCGCTTGGCCCGGCGATACGCCTTGTTAAAGGCGCCTACAAGGAGCCTCCCGAGCGGGCATTCCCGCGCAAGAAGGACGTGGACGAGAACTTTTTCAGCTTAAGCAAGCGCCTGTTCAGCCCGGAGGCTCGCGCGGCGGGAGTCCGAGCGGCAATTGCCACGCACGACCCACAGCTTATCCATCGCACTGAAGAGCTTGTGCAATCCTTGGGGCTCGAGAAGGACAGCGTGGAGTTCCAGATGCTTTACGGCATACAGCGCGCTGAGCAACTCCGCCTGGTGCGGGAGGGATGGCGATCCACCGTGCTGGTGGCCTATGGCGCGTATTGGTACCCCTGGTACATGCGCCGCTTGGCTGAGCGCCCGGCCAACTTGTGGTTTGTGGCGCGGAACGTCTTCTCGGGATAGGCGATGTGGCGCCAGGCTTTAGTTCGGCGCTACCATGATTCCATGAGTGACGTAGAAAAGCCCGTTGGTATCCTCGCGGTCCAAGGCGACTTCGCCATGCACGCGCGCATGCTCGAGCGGATTGCCGCGCCCTGGAAGCTCGTCAAGCATGCGCAGGACCTGCTGGAAGTGCGAGGGCTGATCATGCCCGGCGGGGAGAGCACGACAATGCTAAAATTCTTTGCCGCTGAGGGCATGGGCGAGGCCATCCGGCAGTTTGCCGGGGCGGGCAAACCGATTTTCGGGACCTGCGCCGGCGCGATCCTCCTGGCCAGGGAAGTGCTCTGCCCGCCTCAGGACAACTTGGGAGTGCTGGACATCAGCATCGAGCGCAACGCTTATGGAAGGCAGATCGACAGCTCGGTGCGCCTGGGGGAGTGCCCTGAGCTGGCGGACCGTCCCCTGGAGATGGTGTTCATTCGCGCGCCTATCATCCGCCGGGTAGGGGATGCTGTGCGCGTCATGGGCCGCTGCGATGGCCTGCCGGTCCTGGTCGAGCAGGGAAATGTCCTTGCCGCCACGTTTCATCCCGAGCTGACCGAGGACGAAACCGTTCATCGCTACTTCCTCGGGAAAACGAATAATGGAGCGGCGTGGTAATTCTTTAATTGAGTTAAGACTCCAATCGGATACGTACGCGTATACATATTCACAGGAATAATAATTAGAAACTGTTACGAAACGAGCTCCAGATGACAGAATCTACCCAGCCCTCAAGGTCCGACCGACCGGTACAGATCCTCTTTGTGTGCGTAGGGAATTCCTGCCGCAGCCAGATCGCGGAGGCGTTTGCCAATCATCTGGGAGAGGGGCGCGTGAAGGCATACAGTGCCGGCTCGCATCCGTTGGGGCTAATCCTTCCGGAGACCCACGAGGTGCTGCAAGAAAAGGGCATCTCTTTGGACGGCCATCAATCGAAGGGACTGGACAAGGTCCCCGTGGCGCAGATGGACGTGATTGTCGGCATGGGCTGTGAGGTGCACTGCCCCGTGCCGGTGGGGTTCAAGGGCCGCGTGGTGGAGTGGAACATCCCCGACCCGTACGGGAAGGACCTCGGATTTTTCAGGAGCGTGCGTGATTTGATCGAGCGTCAGGTAAAGGCGCTCTTGTCGGACCTGGAGGCGCAGGCGGCCGACGCGCGCGGTCCGGACTTCTCATCCTGAATTCAAGCCGCTACAAGGAGGGCAGCATGCGCGAACACCCGGACCACCATGATGCGGAGTTACTGCTAAGCCTTTACGACCTGCGGCGGGAGGCCAAGCTTCGGCAGGCCCGCGAGTGGGTGGTCAGTGAGTTCGAGGCGAAGACATTCGAGGAATTCGTGCAGCAGTATCCCGCCGGCTCGGAAAAGAACGCTTCCTTCCGCATGACCATAAGTTATTGGGACATGGCGGCCTCCTTGGTGAACAACGGTCTGATCAAGGAAGACTTCTTTTTTGAGAACACAACCGAGTTTTGGATCGTCTGGGACAAGGTGAGGAAGTGGACGCCCACTGCTCGCGAGGCCTTCAAAAACCCCCTCCTTTGGAAGAACCTGGAGAGCCTGACGGAGAAGTACGAGCAATGGATGGGCAAGCGGGCCCCGCAAGCATTGGAAGCCCGCCGGCGGCGGCTCCAAGAAGCTGCGGCGAAAAAGCCGGCCGCTTCTCGCAGTCAAGAAGAACGATAGCATGGCATTCTAGAAATGCGTTCGCCCTGGCGCCGCCATCTAATGCCTGCCGTGGAGAGGGGCCCCCGCTTTCTCTTGCGGTTTATCGGGGTTGACTTTCCATCATCCTCGTCGTATATCTCTTATCTGCTTCTGAGGGCGGAAGAATACTCGCGAATTTTATAGCTGTAGCCTGACCAGGATTCGGTTGAGGTGTGGGGTTCGGGCGCGTGTCCTATCTGAAAGGGGGCGGCCGGTGAAAATCCGCGTCAAGTTGAATGGTACATGGCGGGAGGATGACGTCGAATCGCGTCTGCTGCTCGTCCACTATCTACGAGAGGTGGCCGGGCTCACCGGAACGCATATCGGCTGCGAGGTTTCGATATGCGGCGCCTGCACGGTGTTGCTGAACGGCCAAGCCGTGAAGTCCTGTACGCTCTTCGCTGTCCAGGCCGATGGCGGAGAGATCACCACGATCGAGGGCTTGGCCGCCGATGGAAAGCTTCATCCCCTCCAGCAAGGTTTCTGGGAAGAGCATGGTCTACAGTGCGGGTTCTGCACGCCCGGCATGATCCTGGCGGCGGACCAACTGCTTCGCCGGAACCCGCACCCCACCCAGGAAGAAATCCGCTTGGGACTGGAGGGGAACCTTTGCCGGTGCACGGGTTACCAGCATATCGTAAAGGCCGTAGAGTGGGCGGCGCAGAAGGGCGATCAAAAGTGATGAGTGACGAGTGACGAGTCGGAATAGCCTTCCGCTGCCAGCTCTCAGCTTTCAGCGGGATTGCTACCTGCTGCGGGCTGAGGGTGGCAGGCCTGTACAGTCGTCGTCGCTTCTCAATGCGAGGAACAGGTGAAACATGGCGACTAACCTATTGGGCGAGCGGATCAAGCGTAAGGAAGACCCTCGGCTGATTCAGGGCCGGGGACACTACGTGGACGATCTCAAGCTCGATGGGATGCTGCACATGGCTTTTGTGCGAAGCCTCCACGCGCACGCTCGCATCAAGTCCATCGACACCTCCGCGGCGCGCGCCATGAGCGGGGTTGTTGCTATCCTGACCGGCGACGACGTTAAGGACCAACTGGGACAAGTTCCCTGCGCGGCGGGGATGGAAGGCCTGAAGGTCCCCAAGCATTACTGCCTGGCGGTGGGCACGGCGCGCTACGTTGGCGAGCCGGTGGTCGCCGTCATCGCCCGGGACCGCTACACCGCTCGCGACGCCGTGGACAAAATTGAAATCGACTACGAGCCGCGGGCCGCCGTGACCAACCCCGAAAAGGCTTTGGAAAAAGGTTCGCCGCTGGTGCACGAGGAGTTCCCGGATAACCTCGCCTTTGTGGCCAAGCTCGACGTGGGCGACTGGAAGAAAATCCAGGCAGACCGTAGCCTGAAGGTGATCAAGCAGCGCCTGCTCAACCAGCGCTTGGCGCCGATTGCCATGGAGACGCGCGGGGTGATCGCCAGCTACGAGCCGGGCGAGGACGCGCTGACGGTCTGGTCGTCCACCCAGATCCCACACCTCTTGAAGACCCAGCTCGCGATTATGACCAACCTGAACGAGGCGCGCGTGCGCGTCATCGCCCCCGAGGTGGGCGGAGGGTTCGGGAGCAAGCTAAACGTTTATGGCGAGGAGGGCGTCGCGTGCCTGGCCTCGCGGAAGCTGGGGCGACCGATCAAGTGGATCGAGGCTCGACGAGAGAACATCAGCGGGACCACGCACGGTCGCGACCAGATTAACGATTTGGAGCTCTATGTCCAGCCGGACGGCAAGGTGGTGGGTTTGAGGTGCCGCATCATCGCCGACCTGGGCGCGTATCATCAGCTCCTCACGCCTGCCATTCCTACCCTCACGGCGTTGATGATCCTGGGCTGTTACAACATTCCGAATGTCTTCGTTGATACCCAAGGTGTTTTCACCAATAAGATGGCCACGGATGCCTATCGGGGCGCCGGGCGCCCGGAGGCGACGTACATTATCGAGCGGGCGATGGACCTGGTCGCGTACGAGCTCGGGATGGATGTCGCGGACGTGCGGCTGAAGAACTTTCCTTCCCCAAAGGATTTCCCGCTTAGTCTGCCCACGGGCGTCTCCTACGATACGGCGAATTACCAGAAGACCCTCAAGAAAGCTCTGAAGCTGGCGCGGTACCCGCACCTGCGCAGGGAGCAAGAACGCCTCAGGAAGAAAGGAAAATACCTCGGAATCGGTCTTTCCACTTACGTCGAAATCTGCGCAATGGGGCCTTCCAGCCGCATGCCGGCGGGGGGATGGGAATTCGGGATGGTGCGTGTCGAGCCGACCGGCAAGGTGACCGTACTGAGCGGGACGTCGCCCCATGGCCAGGGCGAGGAAACTTCCTTCGCGCAGATCGTGGCCGAGGAATTAGGAATCCCCTACGATGATGTCACGGTCTATCACGGGGACACGTCCGTGGTGCAACATGGCATCGGGACGTTCGGCAGCCGGACGCTCGCGGTGGGCGGGTCCGCGATTTATCGAGCGACTGAGCGGCTCAAGAAGAAAATGGCCCGCATCGCCGGATACAAGCTGGGGGTGAAACCCGGCGAGCTGGTGTTTCGCGACGGAAAAGTCCAGACCGCCGATGGCGCAAAATCCATGCCCTTCGGCGGTGTAGTGGGCGAAGCCTACTTTGCCCGCCGCCTTCCGCCCGGCGTCGAGCCCGGCCTGACGGAGCAGTGCGTGTTTGAGCCGCCCAACTACACTTTTCCGTTCGGCGCGCACGTGGCGGTAGTAGAGGTGAACCCGGAAACTGGCGAGACCCTGCTTCGCAATTACTACGCCGTAGATGATTGCGGGCGGCAATTGAATCCCATGCTGGTAGACGGCCAGATTCACGGCGGCCTCGCGCAGGGCATTGGGCAGGCGCTTTGGGAGGAGCTGGTCTACAACGAGGACGGCCAATTGGTGACCGGGACGCTGATGGACTACACGGTGCCCAAGGCGCACCAATTTCCCTGGTTTGAAACCGCGAGTACCGAAACGCGGACGCCCGTCAATCCCCTGGGTGTGAAAGGCGTGGGAGAGGCGGGCACCATCGGTTCAACTCCGGCCGTGGTCAATGCCGTGGTCGACGCGCTCCGCCCGCTGGGCGTGCGCCACATTGATATGCCCCTGAAGCCGGAGAAGATTTGGAACATCACAAAATCGAAGCACACGCCGTGAGAACGTAGGGCCGACGCTCGCATCGGCAAGGGCCCAGGCAAGCCTTGGCCCAAAAAGTGGCTTTTTCGGCTCGACGCTAAAGGAGAATCTCACGTGATTCCTGCGCCTTTCGAATACCACGCGCCCAAGACTCTGTCGGAGGCCACGAAGCTGTTGGCGCAATTGGGCGGTGACGGCAAAATCCTCGCGGGCGGTCACAGCCTGGTGCCACTGATGAAGCTCCGCCTCGCGGCGCCGAAACATGTTATCGATATCGGGCGAGTCGAAGATCTGAAGTACATTCGCGCCGACAACGGCAAGTTGCAGCTTGGCGCGCTCACCACGCACTATGAGATCGAGTCCTCCGACCTCCTGAAAGCCCAATGTCCGCTCCTTCCGGAGACGGCTGGTGAAATTGGCGATGTCCAGGTGCGAAACAAAGGGACGATCGGCGGTAACCTGGCGCACGCCGATCCGGCGGCGGATTGGCCTGCGGCCATCCTGGCTCTCGGCGCGGAGCTTCAGGCGGCGAGCGCGAAAGGCGAACGATGGATCCCCGCCAACAATTTCTTCGTCGACCTCCTGACGACGTCGCTGGAGCCCGATGAAATCTTAACCGCCATTCGCGTTCCGTCCTTGCCCCGTGCGACGGCGCAAGGTGGGCAATCGGCGCCGCGGGCTGGCGACGCTTATCTGAAAATGCCCCAGCCGGCCTCCGGGTTCGCCATCGTCGGGGTGGCCGTGCGAGTGGTCCTGAATGAGGAGAGGAAGATTGTGGAAGATGTTGGGATCGGGATTACGGGAGTGGGCCCCAAGGCTTACCGTGCCGCTGCCGCCGAGGCAGCGCTGCGGGGAAAATCCCCCAGCGCCCAGCGGCTTGCGGAGGCTGCTGCTCATGCCGCGGAGGGCGTGGAGGCGAACTCGGACCTATATGCGTCCGCGGAGTACCGCGCGCACATGGCCGGCGTTTATACACGCCGGGCGCTCGAATTGGCCGTGCAGCGTGCCTCCGGAAAGTAGTTCTCGCGCCAGCGGACACCGCGGAGAGCTGATACCCGACGGCTGAAAGCTTTCTTAGATGAAAATCGAAGGCTCCTACAAAATCCCAGCGGCTCGAGAAGCCGTCTGGCAAGGATTGATGAATCCCGAAGTCCTGGGACGGGCTCTGCCGGGGTGCTCGAAGCTGGAGCGCAACGGTGACGGCAGCTACCATGCGGAGATGAGCGTGGGCATTGCGGCCGTGAAAGGGACCTACCACGGGCGCATCGAAATCCTGGATGGCGTCCCCCCCGAGCGGTTCCGCATGAGAGTGGAGGGAAAAGGCGCCAGCGGGTTCCTGAAAGGGGAAGGCGTGCTCACTTTGGCCGAGTCGAGTGCCGAAACGGTCGTTACCTATTCCAGTGAAGCCCAGGTGGGCGGGATCATCGCCAGCGTAGGACAACGCTTGATTCTTGGCGCGGCCCGGCAGATTGTGAATCGCTTCTTCGAGGCTTTCGCGAAACAGGTTCAAAACACTCCATCTCCGCCTAGAGCTCCTGCCCCGCCTCTCCCTCAGCCTTGAGGGGCGCGCCGCCTGCCGCAGGGCCCCCGTATTCGAGCGGTTCATCGCGGTGAACCCCAATCAACGCAGCCCTCCTGGCAACACTGCGCCGGTTGCTCCACATTGTTCTGCGGGGAGTATAATAGGCTGTAAAGACTTTGCTTCCGCCTAATGCAGGCGGGGGTGCCGACCATGGCTACCTTGCGAGAGGTTTTGCAGGAGAAGGTCCGCGAGGGCGAGCTCTGGGAGAAGCTTGACCGCGGCTTTGTCCGTTGCTATGCCTGCGGGCACTGCTGCCGCATTCCCGAGGGCCAAGTCGGTGTTTGCAAGGTCCGCTTCAATCAAGGGGGGAAGCTGTTCGTCCCTTGGGGCTACGCGGCCGGGATTCAATGCGACCCCATCGAAAAGAAACCTTTCCATCATGCGCATCCTGGGGCGTTGGCATATAGCTTTGGGATGCTCGGGTGTGACCTCCACTGCGCATACTGCCAGAACTGGGTAACCTCGCAGGCGCTTCGTGATCCAAGAGCTGCTTCGCCGCCCCTCTCGGTCTCTCCTACGGAAATCGTTCACGACGCGATCGAGCAGGGAGCGAAAGTTGTAGTCAGCACGTACAACGAGCCCCTGATTACCAGCGAATGGGCGGTTGCGGTTTTCAAGGAGGCACGGGCAGCGGGGCTTGTCACCGGCTATGTGTCGAATGGCAACGGCACGCCCCAGGTGCTCGACTATTTGCGCTCCTGGGTTGATCTCTACAAGGTCGATCTGAAGAGTTTTGACGATCGCCAATATCGGCAGCTCGGGGGCCGCATCGAGCCTATTCTGCAGACTATCCGGAGCCTCCACGCCATGGGCTTCTGGGTAGAGGTGGTCACGCTGGTTATTCCGGGATTCAATGATTCGGACGACGAGCTAAATCGGCTGGCGGATTTTCTGGTGAGTGTGTCGCCGGATATTCCCTGGCACGTGAGCGCGTTCCACAAAGACTATAAGATGACGGACCCCGCCAACACCACCCCCGAAGACCTGATACGAACGGCGGAAATCGGCCGGCGAGCGGGCTTGCGATACATCTACGCGGGCAACCTGCCCGGTCAGGTGGGCGATCTGGAAAACACGCGCTGCCCGAACTGCCGCGAACTCCTGATCGAGCGGTACGGTTACTACATCCTCGACTATCGGTTGACCGCGCGGGGCACATGCCCGAAGTGTGCGACCACTATTCCCGGCCGCTGGGCCTCCAAGTTCGAGGGCCAGATCGCGCACCTCCCCTTCATCCCGCGCTTGCGAAGGCGCTCCCACCTGACGACCTTGCGCCCGTGAATAAAGCGGGACGCGCAACCCCTGACTTAGTGAACCCCGAAGAAGAAATATCCCGGGCCGACACGCATGTTGTGGATGAGGGAGGCTGGGGAAACCGCGGCCAGCAGCAAGCCTCCTACTGCCTGCGCCAGCGCCAAGGGCCAGATGTTACGGTGTAGCACGAAGATTTCCGCGAAGATAAACCCGCCTATCGACGTGGCCACCATAAGGACCGGGTTCGGAAGGTGCGCAGACCCAAACATGAACCCCACGAGCAGTGAAGTGACATGCCTATTCGGGATTACGCTCGCCAGCCGATTGTGGAAATACGATTGCGTCAAGTATTGCTGGATCAGGCACCAGACTGCATAACCCGTCGGAGCTATCAAAGTGCGTAAATTCGGCAGGAGAAGTGCGAGTGAGTGGTGAGCAAAGCCGTAGACGATCAGCGGGGCGTAGAAAACAAGCGCCAAGGGCAGGACAATCTCCGCGGCGGGCCGCAAGCCGGCCCTCGCCAGCCCCAGACTGCGGAAGGTGTCACGGTGCGCAAGCTGGCTGAGAAGCACAAGAGCGGCGAGAGCGATCCAGAGATGCGGGTGTGTGAATTGCCATCGCCAGATGTAGTATAGGATGCCCGCATAGACTAGCAAGATTTCTAGGGCTGTGCAGATCGGCAGCCAGGGCCGCGTGCCCTGGCGCGAAACCATATCGTCGACTGAGGTGGCGGTGCTCATGGGAACCGGCATCTTTATTCTACGCCCGACCTGGAGAAGTCAGAGAGGAAATGCTCTGGCGATCGGTTTCGGCGGGCTGCTGCTCATTTGCGCTCCGGCTGCTCCCCGTACTCTTTCGACCTCCTCCGACGAGGCCAAAGCTCGCCACGTGCTGGTCATTTCCGTGGATGGGATGGGCGGCCAGTTCCTGGAACAAACGGCACCGCACGTGCGTGCACCAAACCTCCAGCGGCTCCGGAAAGAGGGGTGCTACGCCGAGGGGGTGGTGGGCGTCTATCCAACCCTGACGTATCCGTCGCACACCACGATAGTGACTGGTCGCATGCCTGCGGAACATGGTATCTACACAAACCTGTCGTCCCGCGAGGCAGGCAAAAATCCGCGCGACTGGTTCTGGTTTGCGAGCGCCATCAAGGTGCCAACGCTTTGGGACGAAGCGCGCACCCACCAGTTGACGACGGGGGCGGTCTTCTGGCCGGTCGCTGCGGGCGCTCCTATCGACTGGGATATCCCCGAAATCTGGGATCCTCAGAAAGGCGAAGTGGGTGACCCGCTTTACGTCGCTAGATTTGCGACGCCCGGGGTCCTCTTCCAGGCACTGCTGGAGCTCGGTATGCCAAAGCCCGGCACAGACGAGGACATTACCCGTGCGGGGCTTGCGGCATTCGTGTTGAGGAAATACAAGCCCAATCTCCTGCTGGTCCACCTGGCCTCGTTGGACCGCATCGAACACCAATCCGGCCCCGCAAGCCCCGAGGTAGCGGCCGGGCTGGAGTTGGAAGACCAATTAATCGGCGAGCTTTTGGCTGCGGCTCAGGAGACCGGGCTGGCGGAGTGGACGGACGTCTTTATCGTCTCCGACCACGGGTTCCTGCCTATCGAGAATGAGGTCGCGCCCAACGTGCTGCTTGCGAAGGCCGGCCTGTTGAATCTGAATGGCCATGGTGAGGTCGTGAGCGGGAAAATCACGACCGTTTCCAACGGTGGTTCGTTCTTTCTATACTGGCCGGATGGTGAGGACCTGCAGCCGGTCGTCGATGCGGCGTTAAAGCCTATTGTCGACCAGGGTGTGGTGTGGGGCCTCTTGAATCGTAGCGCGCTCCGCGACCTTGGGGCCGAGCCTGCCGCGCAAATGGCCCTCGAGGCTCGGGAAGGCTGGGAGTTCAGCAGTCGGGCGAGCGGGGAGGTTGTAGCTAAACTCTCCACAACCGAAGGATCGCATGGCTATCTGCCTTACCGTCCCGCGCTTCAGGCTTCCTTCGTCGCCTGGGGACCTGGGCTCCGCGTCGGAATGAATCTCCACTTGATTCCGATGACGGCTATTGGCCCCACGATTCTGAAGGCCATGGGGATCAACGATCCGAGTTTCGGCGCTCATCCTCCGCTTGTGGAGATTTTCAAGTAGAGACGGCCTGGCGCTAAAGCTCTTGCAAGTGCCGCATGAGCTCTTCGGCCTCCGCCATTGTCAAACCGTGCGGCGCGAAGAGATCCTCCCAGGGCAGGTCGGGAAACCCACGGCGCGTTAAGAGCGCCGGCAATTCCGCGCGGAGAACATCGAGCGAGCTGGTCTTGAGGCCCGCCAGGGTCTCGAACAGGGGCGCGTTCAGCGGGTTTCGCCAGCGGTAATCTTTCAGGAAACGCTTGGCCAGCTCAAGCACTGACCCTTGTGGCGTCCCCTGGCAGAGGGCGCGAAGCGCTTGCCGTTCCGCTTGGATGACGTCATCCCTCATTTGGCATCAGAGTAGAATGCCCATTCGCTGGCCCAAGTCGCCACACGGAACCAAAAGCGGCCGAACATCACAGCCTGCTGGATGATGAAGAGCAAGGCAAGGGCCGCGGGCTCACGGGTGCGCGCCAGCCAACTGCCCGCCGTTGCTCCTGGGGCGTTAAACAGAGGCCAGGGCAATAAAAGGCGGTAAAGCCCCATAAGTGCCAGGCCGCCAAGGGAGGGAAGGATATAAACGAAGGCCGCCCTGCGCAGGCGGGTTAGGGAGAAACCCAGGGAGCTGAGGAAGGCTTCGAGCGCGCTGCTCCCATCTTCCATAACCAATTTCACGCGCGCATAATCCATCACGAGATTGATGAACACTAATCCGAGCAATACCAGGGCTGTTACTCCCAGATTCGCGAAGAACACCGTCCGGTCGTCCATGGCGTCGCGCGTCCAGCGGCTAACCGCCCTTCCCAATGATTGATGGATGACTCTGAAGACCAGCCAGTAACAGACCAGGCCGATCACCATCAAGCGCAGTAGGCGCCAGGCATAGCGTGCGCTGCCTCGCAAGAAATCCTCAAGCGAGTATTTCTGTTCGGGGTTGCGGAAGCCTGGCAGGACACCCCCTGCCAGGACAGCATTCACCAGGATGGCAAGCAAGCCGACATAGCCGATCAGCGACGCATAGCGGTCGAGCGAGCCTGGGCTGTTCGCGGAAAAGTCCGTCAGCCAATCAAAAGAGAAGGCCTGCGCGAGTTGGCGGCTGACCAAGCTGTGGCTCGTGAAACGCATAATTCCTTGATAAATCGGCAGCGTGGCGAGGGCGGCGAGTCCGAGGTTGACCAAGAAAAGGGGCCAGACTGCCGAACGAAGCCGGCGAGCGGTGGCTAATCCCTGGCGGATAGCTGTTCCGACGGTCATGGGCATCCTCCTTGACTCGGGGGTCGCGCCGCGCTTTCCTTCAACTTCGGTCCGGCCAGTGAACGAAGCCGACGCGTCAGCGCGGCATGCCGGGCTCCCCGTTAGCCGACGGGACAAGGCCCGCCCGGCGCTACGAGAAGAATCCTGCCGCAAAGAACAGATTTTCGACCCAGAAAATCCAGCGCACGTACCACTTGGCGGCGCCCCGGTTGTCTTCTTGCACCACGTAGCTGTTGTTAGAGAAATTGGCATCCAGGACGAGCTTGCGCGAAGGGTCCACCTCTGCGGATCTCACGCGGGAGGCTCTCTCGTAAACGAACTTGACCCAGCGATACTTGCCGTCCCAAGCCTCGCGCACCGTCTCGCCACTATCGAAGTGCACCAAAACGTCCACGGGGGCCTGCGCCTCCCCCCATCGCCGCACTAGCACTGTGGAGCGATAACGCTTGTCCTTGCTCTGTTGAAAGGCTTTCGACGCGTCCTTCTCGAGGATCGTCGTCTTGTGGCCGTCCAATCCGTAGACGCCCAGCCTGCCTTCCATGGGTTCGGTCTTGATTTCAGCAACCGCGTAATCCACTTGGTTGGAGCCGTAGAAGAATTGCTGGAAGAACCAGTCCATGTTTTGGCCCGAAACTCCGTTGACCACATCGTTGAAGTCCTGAAGCGCCGGATGGCGGTAGCGCCAGCGCTGGTGGTAAATGCGCATGACGCGCGCCATAATTTCCGCGCCAAGGTAGCTCTCCAGGGTCCGCAGAGTGAGTGCCGTGCGCTCGTAGGAATTGAGCACGTAACTCGCTCCGTCAAGGTACTGCCACCCAAAACGCGCCAAGTCGTCGTCCTTCACGTGCTGAATGTAGAAAGAGCGGCCTGCCGTCCGTTCCGAGTATGGCGGGCAGGAGAGGTAGCCTCCCATTGGAATGCTGCCCACACCGGCGAAGGGAAAGGAAGGAGTGGGGACCCATAACCAGGACCATGCCAGGACGGGCATGCCCGCAAAATCAATGTAGTCGCAAGAGTCGGGGTAGGCGGTCTCAAGCACTTTCCCCGTCGAGTAAGTGTTGAAGCCTTCGTCAAGGTAGGCCTCTTCAAATTCGTTGTTGCCCACCAGGCCGTACCAGAATTGATGGCCGAATTCGTGCACCGTTACGGCCTCGGGGGTCAGCGAATGCACACCCGTCCAGAAGTAAGTGCCCCCGGTAATGAAGGTCGGATACTCCATGCCGCCGGTGTTCGAGTTGCGAGCGGGATCAACCACCGTCAGCGTGTCATAGGGATATTGGCCATACCAGAGGCCGAAGTACTTCAGGCCATTGAAGACAGCGCGGAAATACCTTTCCTCCAGGCTGGTGTGATCGGGCTGAAGCAAGAGCGTGACGTCCACGTTTCGCAATGCTACCTGGTCCGCGGGCAAGTTCAAGATCTTCGTCCAGGTGACGAGCTCGTCACCGCGCACCTCGCGGCCCCAGTCGAAGGTGCGCGTGCGTTTGAGGAAGTGCGGGTAGGCCGTCCAGGCAAAGTCGTGAACGTCGTCCTGATAGTAATTGTAGGTAGTTGTGCCGTCGGAATTACCGCGCTGTTTGCGGAGGAAGCCGGTGGCGCCCACAACAAAATTCGACGGCACGGTCAGCTCAACGTCCCAACTGCCATAGTCGGCATAGAACTCGGTGTTGGCGTGGAACTGGTGGCAATTCCAGCCGCCCTGTTTCCGTCCTCGCTCGCCAGGTCCTTCGTAGACCGCAATCTTGGGGAACCACTGGGCTACCAGGAAGTAATCGTCCTTGAAGCCCGTTCGCGCCAGCGCGCGGGGCAACTTGGATGTGAAGTCCACTTCGAGGTCGATGCTTCCGTGGGGTGGAATCGGCTTCGGAAGGATGACTCGCATCACCGTCTGGTCTTGGGCATTGTCGTCGTCCGGATGGACGAAGGTGATGGCCGAAGTCAAATCGGGCCCGTCGACGATCCGGAGCTTGTCCACGTCCACCCAGCCCCACTTCAATCCCTCCGGCTCGCTTGTCCAGTCGCGCAGCAAATTGTGCCGCCGGCTTAGAGACGACTCTCGCATCCACGTACTATCCATGTTTTTGAAGGCGTTGAGGTAGAGGTGAAAGTAGAGGTCGGGGATGGTGTCTTCGGTATGGTTCCACCAGGTGAGTGCGTAGTGGCCCGTGATTTTCTTGGCCGCTGGATCGAGCCTGGCTGACAGCTTGTATCGGACGATGGGGTGCTCGATGTGAGACTGATAAGTTTGCGCTCGTGCGCCAGCGGTCAAGCACACAGCTCCGACTAGCATCCCGTAGAGAAATCGATTCCCCATTTTCTCCCCCAGGGCTGAAATAAGGAGCGTGGTCTCTCACACTCGATAAGGCGGCGCCATTCTACCATCAAAGAACTACTGAGGGTCACAGGTCGAATAGCCGAGAGCCAACCCCTCAGCCGGTGGGCATAGACAAGACGCCGGTTCGATTACGAGCGGGTCGCATGAGGCTTTTCGTGGGAGGCCGGCGGCCGGCTCCAATGTGGCAACACAAAGCGGAAAGTCAGAATAAGCCCCGCTAGGAGGAGAACCCCAATCAACTCAAGGAATCCGGCCCGCAATAATTTGTTGGCTGGCAGGCCGCATCGTTCGCGAATCCATAGCCACCAACAGTTGTCGTAGGCGAGCAGGCCCGTGGCGCAGTCCTGGGTAGCCTGGCTGGCCAGGTATAGAAGGAAACCTGCCAACACAATTCCCGCGGTGACCCGAAAAGCTTTCAGCATGTCTCGAAGTCCGGCGCCGGACGCGACAGCGGCGCCGGCGCTCGGATTGTACCCGCGGCAACACGGGAAGGGAAGGATTCGCATCTCGTGCAAACGGTGGTCTGAAGGTGTAGGCTGGCAGCGTGTTTTGAGCCATCCAGAGCCTCTGACGGAGGATTCTGCAAATGAGGAAGACGCACGCTCCACCGCTGGTTACGGTGGGCCTACTGCTGGTGGGTTTCGCCGCTTGCTTGCGGGCTGAAGATACTTTAAACAGGCATCGTATTGTGCTTGACAGCAGTGGAAAGCTGCTTTCCTGGGTCACGCCGCAGGACCGCGCCTACGACCGGGTGATGCGGCTGGCATGGGACTTTCTGCTTCATACGGTGCCGGTGGAGTCCAACGGGCTGAAGACCTTCTACACGTACTGCTGCATGGACCAGAACACGCTGCGCGGCACGCGGTGGCCCCATAATCCGGCCGGCCTGTATGGGATGTTTGCGGACTCGGGAGCGACCTATTACGCGTATTCCAGCGACCGCGCCGTGGTGGAGTTGGTCAGAGGGCTGCTGGACTACGAGCTGGCCCACGGGACCACTCCCTCGACCTGGCCCTGGGGCAGCGTCCCCTATGCCAGCTCCGACCCCGGCGCCCGCGATTACCGCGGTGCGCACAGTTTTCTATACTCCCGGCAGCCGGCGGTCGGCGATGGCTACGGCGTAATCGAGCCGGATAAGGTGGGAGAGCTGGGCGCGGGCTACCTCAAGTTCTACGAGCTTACTGGTGAGGCGCGATACCGAGACGCGGCATTGGCCTGTGCGGATACGCTCGCCCGTCACGTCCGGCCTGGGGACGCCACGCACTCGCCCTGGCCGTTCCGGGTCTATGCCGAGTCCGACATTCCGCGCGAGGAATACTCCAGTAACATCATCGGACCGGTTCGCCTCTTGGATGAGCTTGTGAGGCTGAATTTGGGCGATGTCCCAGCCTATCGCCGGGCGCGGGAGATTGCTTGGGCTTGGATGATGGCTTATCCCATGAAGAACCACCAGTGGTCAGGGTACTTCGAGGACGTGCCGCTCTACGAAAAGCCGGAGAATTTCAACCAGTACAGCGCCATGGAGACCGCGCGCTACATCCTGCTCCATCCGGAGCTTGACCCTGCCTGGAAGGCGCACGTCGCAGACTTGATCGCCTGGGTAGAAAAGACCTTCGTAGTGGACGTCCCGAAGGAGCCGGCGGTGCAGTGGGGCGCCAACGCGGTCTCCGAGCAATTGGGTGACATGAACAAAATGGGAAGCCACACGTCGCGGTATGCTTCCTTGAACGCCATGTGGTTCGAGCGGACCGGCGATGTAGCGGCGAAAGAGAAGGCTTTCCGGTCCTTTAACTGGGCGAGCTACATGTGCCGCGAAAACGGCCTAGTGAATGTAGGGCCGGTTGACCAGACGATTTGGTTTTCGGACGGGTACGGCGATTACATTCGCCATTTCATGGCAGGTTTGGGCGCGGTTCCTGAGTGGGCGCCGTCCGGGGAAAACCACTTGCTTCGCTCGAGTTCGGTGGTGCGCAGTGTTTCCTACCTGCCGGAGGAGATTGATTACCAGACCTTCGATGACGCTTCGATGGAAGTCCTGCGCCTGAATTTCACACCACGCCGTGTGCTCGCCGACGGTAAGGAGTTGCCGCGCTCGACAGACCTGACACAGCCTGGCTGGACGTTTGAGGAGCGCGGGACGGTCCTGCGCGTTCGCCACGCTGATTCGCACACCATCCGCATCCTTGGGCACGACGCGCAATGAAGGTTTTCCGCGGGAAACCTACGCCTTCATCACCCCCATATATACTTTGCGCACCGCAGCAATGATATCGTTCACGTCCTGATCGCTGAATTTCGGGTCCATATAGATTTCGACGTAGCGGTTCCAAATGTCCAAAGTGTTCGGGCAGCATGCTGCGCCGTAGGGGACTTCCTTGCCCCGAGGGGTGGAGAAGGACGGCCATCCCTGTTCGAGCCCCATCTTGGCTTCGATGTAAGGTGCGATAGGCAGCAGCGCCGAACCGCTGGAGGGTCCCGCCGCCACGTTTTCCGCGCGCATGGTCTTGATGAAGAGGTCGCGTTGCTCCTTGCTGCGGGTCCAGATGAGGACGCGGGATCCTGTGCCGCCCTCGGGAACGTTCTTCTTGCGAAGCTCGATTCCAGGCAGGTTGGAGATTCCAGCCAGCACGCGTTTCTGTTTGTCCCGTTGGTCGATGAGAATCCTGTCGAGCTTGCGCAGTTGCGCCCGCATGACGCCGGCGGTGAACTCGTTCATCCGGAAATTAGATCCCACGATTTGCTTCAAGCGGGGCGGTTGGCCGAGCATCTCGGCGTTGCCCGGATTGCGCAAGGAGCCGACGTCGTGGAAGCGCGCCGCTCGTTCAAAAATCATCGGATCGCTCGTCACGACGGCCCCGCCTTCGCCGGCGGTGATCGTTTTGCTCACCTGGAAGCTGTAGATCCCCACGTCACCGATCGAACCTACGCGCCGGCCCTTGTAAGAACCGCCCACACACTGGGCGCAATCCTCCAGGACTTTCAAATTGTGTTTTCGCGCGATGGCCAGCACGCCGTCGAGGTCGGCCGGCTCGCCCTGGATGTTGACGGCCATGATGACTTTGGTATTCGCCGTAATGTGGCGCTCGATGTCGGCCGGGTCGATGTTCATGGACCGGTCGATTTCCGCAAAAACCGGAAGGGCCCCGTGGAAGAGAATGGCGTCGTAGCAGGCGTACCACGTCCAGGCGGGAAGGATCACTTCATCGCCAGGGCCCACGCCCAGACCGGCCAGGGCCGAAACCAAGGCAGTGGTCCCTGAAGTCACTGCAACGCAGTATTTCGTTCCCTGGTGCGCAGCGAACTCCTTTTCGAAATTGATTGCCTTGGGCGGAAGGCCTTTCCCATCGAAGCGATCCCAGCGGAAAGGGCTGCGGTTTTCGATAACGTCCAACAGCTCGTGCCGTTCCTCGTCGTCATAATACTGGGGGCCGGGGTTTTTGGCGTGGAGCATCGTCGCGCGTACGGGCGTGCCCCCATGCAGCGCCAGCGCACCGGTGCCCGGGTCGCCTGCGCGGATTGCGATGCCTCCGGGCTGCGCGGCGGCCGGCCGCCCCTTTGTCAGCAGGGAAGTGGCGGCGAGTCCCGTCGTCGCTGTGAGGAATGCTCGGCGATTGATGCCAGTCGCCTCCGCGGGGCTGCTGTTGTTGCGCGGAAGATTGTTTGAATGAGACATGATCACCTCCGAAGAGCGTCCGTCAGGGAAATTTATGCTACACCTAATTCCTCTAAAGAGAAACCTGACTGCGGCCGGACCAAGGTCTTGGTTAGGGTCAACCCCTGGCGTCGAGGTTTGCGGCATTGCTCGGGAAAAGCCGCAGTCCGATGAGCTCAGGCTATCCTACCAACCGCGGCACAAGGTGTAGAGTATCCAAAACTGGGAAACCCTGCGCTACACCTCCTTGACAATCAATCGCCCACGCTCTCGGGGTATTTCTGCGCCACCGCGCGGATTTCGTAGCTGAATTTCAAGAAGAGTTTTTCCCAGCGCTTGGCTTGCGCGGGTGTGTACTGGTAGAAACCCCGGGCGTTGGCGATGCCCAACGCACCCGACCGCACGACCTTCCTCATAAGGCAGGGAACCTTTTTGGAGCAGTTCAGGTCAGGGAAAAGACCTTTCATGACGGCGGCGTAGGCTGGGATACCAGTGAGGTCCATGTAGCGAAAGAGGCCGGCGAGCGTCATCCAAAAACCATAGTCGTTGCGCACGGATCGGTCCACGTCTTCCACGGTGGCGTAGCCTGACTCCACGAGGTGAAAAGCTTCGCGCAGCATGGCGTACATGATCCGGTTGGTGATGAATCCGCGGATATCACGCCGGACCAGCGAAGGCTCCTTGCCCCAGCGTCGGGCCATGGCCA
>Ga0187771_10000933_pt1 | contig 18935 bp, 9 predicted proteins | sample 0116_SJ02_MP15_1_FD_133139 | JGI IMG/M metagenome (GOLD analysis project Ga0187771, IMG submission 133139) | Tropical peat soil microbial communities from peatlands in Department of Meta, Colombia - 0116_SJ02_MP15_10_MG | ecosystem: Environmental > Terrestrial > Soil > Wetlands > Peat | place...
CCACGGCTTCACTACGCTCGATCTCGAGTGTGCCCGCAAGGTCTTGCACATGGATAAGGAAATTGACCGCGTCTGTCACGCCCTGTTTCAGAAGCACCTGGCGGAGAGCGTGCCTCGCGGCGATCCCTCGGGTTTCGATGTCCTGCTCATGGCGCAGGCTCTGGAGCGCGCCGGAGATCACACCACGAACCTCGCCGAAGATCTCTACAGTCTGATCGAGGGGCGCAGTCTGCGCCACGCGCCCAAAAAGAGGGCCACCTAAAACAGAAGTCAGTAGCCAGCGGCCAGTCATCTGAGTGGCGGTCTTCGGACGGCAGGCTCGGAGATTCCCAGCCAACTCTGTCTGATCGCGACCTTTCTTCGGATAACTCAATCTTGTCTCCGGCTCTAACTGACAACTGACTACTGGCAACTGAACTGGCTCCCGCAAATTCATCGTTCATTAACAGAGGGGAAACATTCGCGCAACATTGTCCAAATAGTCTGAGATATCTTCGCGAAGCCCGTGGGGTTGTGGACGCCGGTTCGTCCTGAACGATAACATGCACCTGCCAGCCGAATCTTACGCGGGAGCCGGAAGCGCGGGGCGTATTGCCCCGCCGCGCCCAGTCATTTTTGTGGTGGAAGACGATGAGGACATCGCTCGCTTGATCTCGCACAACCTGCAGGCAGCAGGATTCGAAGTGCAGAGTTTTGTCAGTGGCGCTTCCGTGCTCAGCGAGGCGGTACGCGAGACGCCGTCACTTTTTCTTTTGGATGTGATGTTGCCGGGCACTGACGGTTTTGAGTTATGCCGCCACATCCGGCAGACCCCGGCGCTCTCGGCGACCCCAGTGATTTTCCTCACCGCCAAGACCGCCGAGGCCGACCGCATCAAGGGCCTGGAACTTGGCGGAGACGACTACATCACTAAGCCGTTCAGCCCGCGCGAACTGGTGGCACGGGTGCGCAGCGTGTTGCGCGGATTGGGACACGGGCCTTCCACCACCGAGGTGCTCCGCTTGGGAGACCTGGAAATCGACGTCTCCTCCATGACCGTGCAAGTCGAGGGGCGCAACGTGCTCACTACGGTGAGGGAGTTCCGGTTGCTTGAGTATTTGGCCACGCATCGCGGCCGGGTGCTGACCCGCGACCAACTGCTGGACGCAGTGTGGAAAGAAACTCCCTTCGTGACGCCGCGCTCGATTGACGTTTACATCCGCCGCCTGCGTGAAAAGATTGAGCCCGACCCGCGGCATCCACAATACCTGAAGACACTGCGCGGCATCGGCTACCGGTTTGAAGTGCCGCGATAGGGCACATCCAGCCACGGATTCACGCGGATTTCCACGGATAAGAAAATGCACTTTCCGGTTTATCCGTGAAGATCCGCGCAAATCCGTGGCGTTTTTCCCTGCGTCGTTTATCCTGTCCTGCACCCTCGATGATGGCGAGCCACAAGCCCAAACCGCTATGGAAGGTAGACGATCAGCATGCGCGTCTGGCGGAACTGATCGCACATTCGGACGAAGCTGCTAAAGATAGCTCCCTGCGCCGGGATGTGCGCTCGCTCGGCGCCGTGCTGGGACAGGTGCTGGTTGAACAGGCCGGGCAAGAGTTGTTTGAGTCGGTAGAGGCGTTACGGCGGCTGTTGATCGAGCGTCGCGAGCATGCACGCCGCGTGTCCGGCCGGGCCTCCGCTTCGGAACTCATGCACCAGGCACGCGAAATCGTCGGCGCGATGGATCTGGAACGGGCTTATCAGGTCACCAAGGCATTCGCGATCTATTTCGAGCTGACGAATCTGGCGGAGACCCACCACCGCAAACGGCGGCGACGCGCAGGCAAGATGGACCGCGAGCACCCCCCGCTTTCCGGATCATTTCGCGGGACGCTGCTGCGTATGAAGGAAGCCGGGATTTCGGCGGAAGATGCTCTTGACGCGCTGAGGCGCATCGCCATCATTCCAGTTTTCACAGCACATCCGACCGAAGTGGCTCGACAAACCGTGCTGCTCAAGAGGCAGCGGATCGCGCTCGAACTCGAGCGCCTGGACCGCCTTCCGCTCACGGATGAAAAGGCAGACGACTGCGAAGAAAACATTCGCGCCGAAGTCACGTCTTTGTGGCAAACCGATGAGGTCCGCCTGGCCAAACCCACGGTGGACGATGAAATCCGCATGGGCCTGCGCTACTTCCGGCTCTCTGTTTTCGATGCGCTACCGCAGGTCTATACCGAAGTCGCGGAGGCGTTGCACGATGTCTATGGAATCGAACTCGCCGAAGCTGCGTTGTGCGATCTCGTCCGCTTCGGCTCGTGGATTGGTGGAGACCGTGACGGCAATCCGTCAGTCAAGCCGGAAAATATCTGCCATGCGCTGGAGATGGCGCGCGATCTGATTCTGGGCGAGTATCTGAATGATGTAAAGTCCTTGAGTGATCGCCTCAGCTCCTCCCGCCGGCAGACAGATGTGTCGGCGGAACTGCTCTCACGCCTGGCGCACTACGATCGCACAATTCCGGGCGTTCAATTCGCGTGGGGACCACGCAACACCACCGAGACTTACCGCCGCTTCCTGTCTTACATTTTGCACCGCTTGCGGCAGAGCCGCGAGGCCATGGACTCGCCCGCCGCCTATCGCGATGCCGCAGAGTTTGAAGCCGACCTTCTGCTGGTGCAGAAAAGTCTCGAGGCCAACGGCGGGCAGCGGCTGGCCAGAGTCTACTTGCGTTCTCTTCTCCGCAAGATTCGCACGTTCGGCTTTCACTTGCACACGCTCGACATTCGCCAGCATGCGTGCACTCATGCGCAAGCGATCGTGGAGTTAGGCCCGGAGCTGAACCTTGCGCCTGCAACCCAAGAAGCTCAGGAACTTCTCCAAACTTTCCGCACCGTTGCACAGATGAAGGATCGATACCCGGCATGCGCGATTCGGCAATACATCATCAGCGGTGCGGACTCCGAAGACGATGTGCTGGCAGTGGTTCGTCTGGCGCGAGCGGCCGGAGTTCAAGTTGCAGCATCCGGCGATGATCCCGGATTGATGCCGGTGCCTCTGTTCGAATCCATCGCTTCGCTGCGCGCTGCCGCAGGCGTGATGCGCCGCCTGTGGAGCCATCCCGAGTACCAGCCGCTGCTCGACTCCTGGGGGCGACAGCAAGAGGTCATGCTCGGCTATTCCGACTCCAACAAAGACGGCGGCATGCTTACCAGCACGTGGGAACTCTACAAGGCTCATCGGGAGCTGCATCGCGCTGCCCAGAAGTCAGGCGTGAGGTTGCGGCTGTTTCATGGACGTGGCGGAACGGTCGGCCGCGGCGGAGGTCCCACTCATTCGGCGATCCTGGCCCAACCTCCGGGGTGTTTCTCCGGTCAGATTCGCATCACAGAGCAGGGCGAGGTTCTCAACTGGAAATATGCCGATCCTCTGCTGGCCGAGTGGAATCTGGAATTGATGATCGCGGCCAGTTTGGAAATGCTCATGCAGCCGGGCGAGGCGTCTCCGCTTCATGCCCAATGGGAGGAAGCCATTGAGGAGATGTCGCAGGAAGCCTATCGGGCCTATCGGCGGGACATCGCCGAGAACCCCGACGTGCTCGATTACTTCGAGCAGGCGACGCCGGTCAACGAGCTCGATACTGCCCGCATCGGATCGCGCCCCTCGCGCCGGAGCCAGAGCCGGCAATTTGAAGACCTGCGTGCCATCCCCTGGGTCTTCGGCTGGATGCAGAGCCGCCACGCCGTGCCCGCCTGGTTCGGCGTGGGCCATGCCCTCGAGCATTTCGCGAAGCGCGGTTCTGGGCACGAACAACTCTTGCGTCAGATCATGCGCGGATTCCCCGTGTTTTCCGACCTGATCCGGAATGTCGAGCTGGCTATGGCGAAAGCCGACCTGGGCATCGCCCGCGTGTACTCGGAACTGGTGGCAGACTCCGCGTTGCGAAAGCGCGTCTTCTCCCTACTGGAGAAAGAGTTTCTACGCTCACGCCGCATGATTCTGCGGGTCGCCGCCCAGCGTGAATTGCTCGCGCGGAACCGCGTGCTGGCCCGCTCCATCCGGCTGCGCAACCCGTACGTGGACCCCATGAGCCTAATCCAAGTGGAACTCTTGCGCCGCAAGCGGCATGGCCAGCACGGCGCGGAAATTGATTATCCGCTGGGCGCGACCATAAACGGCATTGCCGCCGGTCTGCACAATACCGGATAATTGACAATTCGCAGGCTAACCTCCCATCGGGACCGCCGTCTGTAGTATGTTGTCTGGGGTCTGGTTATGTATGTGTAGGGTTTTTGTCTTTTTGCTGGGGAACTCGCGTGTTTCCGTATGCGTATCTTGCTGTCGAGTCATTCTTTTGAATTCCAGAATCGTGAATCCATTTCAAGAGGCCATATGACCACTTCTCGGCTTTTCGCTGCGTTTGTGTTGAGTCTGATGCTGTGCGCAACGCTGTTTGCACAAAACACTTCTCTCCAAGCCGTCGCCGCTGGCGCGGCTTCCGGCCCAGCTGCTGATACCGCAAAAGGGACCAAAGTCGAGCATTTTGATCCCGACGTTGTCGACAAGACTCTGGATCCCTGCAACGACTTCTACAAATACGCCTGTAGCAAGTGGCTGACGGCTAACCCCATCCCCGCCGACCAGGTGGCATGGGGCACCGGCGACGGCTTGCAGTTGTGGAACGAGAATGTGCTGCGCGAGACCCTGGAAGCCGCCAGCGCCAATGATTCCAACCGCGACGCCGTACACCAGAAGATTGGCGATTACTGGGCGGCCTGCATGGACGAGAGCGGCATTGGAGCTGCCGGCCTGAAACCGGTGCAGCCGGAGCTCACCCGCATCGCGGCCCTGAATTCCAAGAAAGAAATCACACTTGAGATCGCCCGCCTTCACCACATGTTCCCTGGAGCGTGGGAGGGCAACGACAATCAGACCAACGCGCCGTTCTTCGGCTTCAGCGGCGGGCAGGATTTTGACGATGCTTCCAAAGTCGTCGCCCAGATTGACCAGGGAGGGTTGAGCCTCCCCAGCCGCGATTATTACCTGAAGACCGACGACAAGTCCGTCGAGCTGCGCAAGAAGTTTCGCGCCCACGTTCAGAAAATGCTCACGCTCGCCGGAGAATCAGATGTGCAGGCTACAGCCGACGCCAACACAGTGATCGAACTGGAAACCGCCCTGGCCCAGGCGCAAATGGACAACGTCAAGCGCCGCGATCCCAAGAACCTCAACAACAAGATGAGTCTGGCGCAAGTACGCGAACTCACGCCTTCGATCGACTGGGATGCCTATCTGAAAACGGCGAAGGCTCCGGCCAGCGAGCACTACCTGGTCAGTTCGCCTGACTTTTTCCGCGCGGAGGAGAAGCTGCTGGCCGAACGTCCGCTGGTCGAATGGCAGACCTACATGCGCTGGCATCTGATTCACCGCGCCGCGCCCTACCTGAATAAGGCAATGGTGGATGAGAACTTTGACTTCTATGCCCGCACCCTGGGGGGCCAGGAAGAGATCCAGCCACGCTGGAGACGTTGCGTGCACAACGCCGACCGTGACCTCGGTGAAGCCTTAGGCCAGGCCTACGTCGATCGCGCCTTCCCTCCCGACAGCAAAGCTCGCACCCTGCAGATGGTGCACTCCATTGAGCAAGCATTGCATACGGACATTGAGACCCTCTCCTGGATGTCCCCGGCCACTAAGGAGCAGGCGATCGTCAAGCTGAAGGGGATTGAAGACAAGATCGGATATCCCTCGCACTGGCGCGATTATTCGGGCGTCAAGATCGCGCGCGACAGCTTTCTCAGCAACGTCGGGCAGGCGTCATCGTTCGAGTTTGACCGCTGGGTGGCGAAGATCGGCAAGCCAGTGGATCGTTCCGAATGGAACATGACTCCGCCCACGATCAACGCCTACTATGATCCGCAGCTGAACACCATCAACTTCCCTGCCGGTATTCTGCAGCCGCCCTACTTCGATCCGGCCAAGGACGACGCGGTGAACTACGGCGCCACCGGCATGGTCATCGGGCATGAGATCATCCACGGCTTTGACGACGAGGGACGCAAGTTCGATGCCCATGGCAACTTGCGCGACTGGTGGACCGCTGAGGATGCCAAACAGTACGAAGAGCGCGGCAAATGCATCTCTGACGAGTACACCCAGGACATACCCGAGGCCGGAGCGGGCGTCAAGCAAAACGGCTTGCTCACCCAGGGTGAAGACACTGCCGACAACGGCGGCATTCACCTGGCTTTGTATGCTCTTGAAGCGGCTCTGAAACAACAAGGCAAGTCGCTCGATGACAAAGGCCCCGACGGCTGGACGTATCGCCAGCGCTACTTCCTCTCGTTTGCCTTTTCCTGGTGCGAAAACATACGCCCGGAGATCGCCCGAATGCTGGTGACGACCAACCCGCATTCCCTGTCCACATACCGCGTCAATAACGTGGTTTCCAATATGCCGGAGTTTCAGCAGGCTTTTGGCTGCAAGGCTGGCCAGCGCATGGTCAGAGCCAACGTCTGCCGCGTCTGGTAAGCAGTTAAAAAAATGTGGGTGCCCCACTTCTCGCCGGTTTTGCGAGAAGTGGGGGTTTGCGACAGCGCGAAGCCTACTGGTTAATGTCTTCCTTTGCCTGCAGCCGCTTCACGTAATTGTGCAGGTTGGCCTTGTTATTATCGGGAGCGGTGGTCAGGGCTAGCTGCATCTCCTTAACCGCATTAGCAAAATCTCCCAGCCCGCTATAGACACGAGCCAAGCCAACGTGCGATGTCCAATAGTCCGGGAATTTCTTGGCGGTCGCACGAAAAATAGAGAATGCTTCCTCCTGCTTCTTTTCACCCTGCAGTTGGCGCGCGTAAAAATAAAGCTGTAGCGCGCTGCCCTTCTCCAACGCCTTGATGCGAAAGACTTCGGCATCGTGCGTGCGGCTCATGGCCTCCAGAACTTTCGATTTGTCCATCAGGTTGTCGTAGCGTTCCTCTAGCTGGATCGACTGATCTTCATCTTTCAACGCTCCGTCCAGATCGATTTTGTTGGCCAGAAGGTAGCTGGCTGCGTCATCCCAGCCCTCCCAGTAATACTGGTTGAGACCGTGCACCTGCTGGTGAATGCTGACCACAACGATATCGTTCATTGGGGCGGCCGGTCCTTCGCGTCCTTGGCGCGCCTTTCCTTGGCGATCTTTGCGTTAAATGCTTTTTAATCCTCCCAGGCTTGACAAACCGCCTCCTTCGGAGCACACTTTCCATAGGCGAATAAAAAGCGAAACTATCGCAATCGCCTCCGCGGCTCCAGCCATAAACTCCAGCCCCGGCGTTCCCTGAAATTTCTAGAGGATTTATGTCTTCCGCAGTGATATCCACTTCGGCGGCTATTAGCCGCCTTTTTGTCTTTGATGACAAAGCTGATGCTGAGGTGCGCCCGCTTCCAGAGCATGCGGTGCAGGAATCCCCAATCGTTCGTATTTGTCAATCAACCATCAGCCATCAAAAATTGGCAATTGATCCAATCTTTACCCGGAAACCGGCAATCGAAAATTCTGTGGTCCCAGCTTCGCGGCTCGCAATTCGCCCGGCGCCGGAGATGGTTTCAAGCGGCATCGCCGCGCTCGATGCTCTGACCGGCGGCTTGCCCCGCGGCTGCCTCACCGAAATCTGCGGGCCTCCGTCTTCGGGACACACCACCGTGCTTCTAGCCGCGCTGGCCGCCGCCACCCGCCGTGAAGAATTCTGCGCTGTGGTGGACGCCAGCGACGCGCTCGATCCTCAGTCCGCTGCCGCAGCCGGCGTGCAGCTGGACCGGTTGCTGTGGGTGCGTTGCGGGGCTGTGAATTCACCACAGAGGCACCGAGACACCGAGAAAAACAGAACTGAGAAAGCAGGCTGCCCCACCGTGGGTGCCCCACTTCTCGCCGGTTTTGCGAGAAGTGGGGATTTTCGACAGTCGAAAGGCGCAAACTCCCGCGCCTCCGAACATCGCCTGGAACAGGTCCTTCGCGCCGTCGATCTACTGCTTGAAAGTGGAGGCTTCGGCCTGATCGTCCTCGATCTCGCCGACGTGCCGCCGCAGGCTGCGCGCCGCATTCCGCTGACCACGTGGTTCCGCTTCCGCCGCGCCGTCGAGAACAAACCTACGATTTTATTGTCGATTGAGCAACAGCCCATTGCCGGAAGTTGCTCGTCCCTGCTGCTGCAGCTGTCAGTTCCCAGTTCCCAGTTTTCAGAGGAAAAACCAAGCAGCCGCCCAGCTCACACGCAACTGCTGACTGGCTTCGAAATCAACACTGAGCTCATTCGTTCGCGCCTGGAGCGCAAGCCCGTCCGCGGCATTACGTTCGCAACCAAAACCGCATGGGCGGGATGAAAGGGAAATTACTCGATTAACTAAATTACGAAATTATTCAATGGTTTTCTCCCATGCCGTTTGCCTGCATCTACGTGCCGAATTTTCCCGTGGCGGCTGCACTGCGCGCCGAGCCGGAGCTGAAGGCGCGCGCCGTCGCCATCCTTGAAGGCAAACCGCCTCTGGAGAAAATTCTCGCGGTCAATGAGAAGGCCGCGCGCATGGGCATCGCGTCCGGCATGACCAAAGCTCAAGCCGAATTGTGCGCGGAGCTGGCATTGCGCCCGCGCTCTTCGCTCGAGGAATCTGCCGCGCACGCTGCCTTGCTCGACTGCGCCCAGTCGTTCTCGCCCTGCGTGGAAGACGCGGCCTGCGACACAGTCCTGCTCGATCTTGCCGGAATGGAATCTTTGTTTGGATCGTTGCCGAACATTTCACGCGCGATTTCCAGTCGCGCTGCCACGCTCGGACTTGAAGTCAACGTTGCCGCAGCCTCCAATCCTGATGCGGCCGTGCTCGCCGCCCGCGGCTTTTCCGGCGTGACCGTGATTCCTGCGGGCAGAGAAGCAGAGATGCTGGGATCTTTGCCGGTCGAAGTTTTGTTTGCCGATCGATTGGCCGACGAAGAAAAAGACGCTGCCAATCGCCTGCTCGAAACTTTCGACCGCTGGGGTATACGCAACTTATGCGCGCTGGCCACCCTGCCCGAAATCGCTCTCAGCGAGCGTCTTGGACAGGAGGGTCTGCGTCTGCAGCGGTTGGCGCGCGGTGCTGCCGCGCGCACGCTGGTTCCAGTGGAAGAGCCGCTGGTGTTTGAAGAGGCTATCGAACTGGAACATCCCATCGTTCTGCTCGAGCCGCTGGCCTTTCTGCTGAATCGCCTGCTCGAGCAACTCTGCGCGCGCCTGGCTGCGCGCGCGCTTGCTACGCAAGAATTGCGCCTGACGCTCGAACTCGATTCTTCTTTCGATCTGGAAAATGATTCGCCTTTCAATCAACGCTCGGTTTTTCAATCGGCAATCGAAAATTGGAAGTCGGAGTTTTCCCGCACCCTGCGCCTGCCTCTTCCCATGCTCGACGCCAAGATTTTCCTGAAGCTGCTGCAACTGGATTTGCAGGCGCATCCTCCGGGCGCGCCCATCGTGAAGATTCATCTGGCCGCTGAGCCGGCGCGGCCACGCTCGGCGCAAGGCGGGCTGTTTCTGCCGCCTACACCCGAACCGGAAAAACTGGAGCTCACGCTCGCGCGCATCGCCAGCATGGTCGGTGAAAACAAAGTCGGAGTGCTCGAGTTACTTGATACGCACCATCCGGAGGGATTCCGCATGCGGCGCTTCATGGCTGTGGCTGCGCGGAAAATTTCGCGTGAAAAAGCTCGCGATGCTGCTGATGAATCAGCCGTCACCGCCCTGCGCCGCTTCCGCCCACCGCTGCGCGCCAATGTGACTTTGGAAAATGGTCAGCCAGCGCATTTGGTTTGTCTGAGAAAAGACGTGCAAGGCCGCGTGCTCTGGCGAGCCGGCCCCTGGCGATTTTCAGGCGACTGGTGGGAGCGCGAGGCCTGGTCGCGCGACGAATGGGACATCGCTTTGCAAAATAGCGCCTTGCAAGACGGCGAAACGATCGCCCTCTACCGTCTCGTGCACGATTTGTTGGGAGGCGGATGGTTGGTTGAGGGCACCTATGACTGAACGAATTCTTTTTCACCACATAGGCACAGAGACACGGAGGAATACAATTGATGATTTTGATTTTTGATTGGTTTTCTCGTGACTCCGTGTCTCTGTGGTGGGTTTTGTTTTGCTGGCAACTGGCCACTGACCACTGGCAACTGATGTACATCGAACTTCATTCCCGCTCCGCGTTCAGTTTTCTCGAAGGCGCTTCCCTGCCCGAGGAGCTGATTTCCACGTGTGCTCAGCTCGGCATGCCCGCCATGGCGCTGCTCGACACCGACGGCGTTTATGGCGCGCCACGTTTTCATCTCGCCGCCGACAAAGTCAAGATCAAAGCGCATATCGGAGCGGAAGTCGCTTGCTCATCTTTGCATAATGTCATCCTGAGCGAAGCGAGTGCTTCGCGAAGTGAAGCACTTGCGGAGTCGAAGGATCCCTACCCACGGCAATCGCTAGAGAGAGTAGGGATTCCTCGCTCCGCTCGGAATGACAAATCGAAGGGGAATGACAAAACTTTCCGCCTTCCCCTCCTCGTCGCCTCTCGCGCCGGTTATCAGAATCTCTGCCGTCTGATCACCAAAATGAAGTTGCGCGCAAAGAAAGGCGAAGGCATAGTCTGCCAGGAAGAACTCGAAGAGCACGCCGAAGGACTGATCTGCCTCACGGGCGGAGCCGACGGTCCGCTGGCCGCGGTCCTACAACAAGGCGGAACGGAAGAAGCTCGTCAGCAAGTCGATCGTCTGATCAGCATTTTCGGCCCCAGCAACGTCTATGTCGAGCTCCAGCGCCATTTCCGGCGCGAAGAAGAAGCCCGCAACCGCGCCGCCATCGCCATCGCCCGCTCGCTGCATCTTCCAATACTCGCCACTAACGGAGTCTGCTATGCCACGTCCAAAGCCCGCGAACTCTGCGACGCTTTCACCGCGATTCGCCATCGTCGCACGCTCTCCACCGCCGGCCGCCTGCTCTCGCGCAACTCCGAACGCTTTCTGAAAAGTCCCCACGAGATGCAGCAACTCTTCGCCGATTTGCCTGAGGCCCTCGCCAACACGCTCGAACTTTCCTCGCGCCTCGAATTCACTCTCAATGATCTCGGCTACGAATTTCCGCGCTATCCCGTGCCTGAAGGCGAGACCATGAATTCCTTCCTGCGCGAGCGCGCATGGGAAGGTTTCTGCCACCGTTACGGCTGCAAATCGCACGACCTGCAAGCCCGTGCCCGGCTTCAAATAGAAAAAGAATTGAAGCTCATCGAAAAACTCAAGCTCGCCGGATACTTCCTCATCGTCTGGGATCTGGTCCGTTTTTGCCGCGAGCAGAACATTCTTGTGCAGGGACGCGGCTCGGCCGCCAATAGCGCCGTCTGCTATTCGCTTGGCATCACCGCAGTGGACGCGGTCGGCATGGAGCTTCTTTTCGAGCGATTCCTCTCCGAAGAGCGCGGCGAGTGGCCCGACATTGATCTCGATCTTCCCTCGGGTGACGAGCGCGAAAAAGTCATCCAGTATCTCTACAAAAAATATGGCGAGCGCGGCGCTGCCATGACCGCCAACGTCATCACCTATCGCAATCGCATGGCCGCGCGCGAAATGGGCAAGGCGCTGGGATTCGATCCGGAAACGCTCCAGAAAATTTCCGCCGCTGTCGCCACCTGGGAATTCCGCGACGAGAACGACTCGCTCGACCGCCGCTTCCGCGACGCCGGCCTCGACCTCAGCCATCCCCGTCTGCGCAAATATTACGAGCTATGCCTCGCCGTGCAAGACATGCCGCGTCATCTCGGCCAGCATTCCGGCGGTATGGTGATCTGCCAGGGTCAACTCGATTCCGTCGTGCCGCTTGAACCGGCGTCCATGCCCGGCCGCGTTGTCGTGCAATGGGACAAAGAAGATTGCGCCGACATGGGCATCATCAAAGTGGATCTGCTCGGCCTCGGCATGATGGCCGTGCTCAAAGATTCGATCGAATTCATCCGCGACCACTATCGCGAAGAAGTCGATCTGGCGCATCTTCCGCAGGATGATTCGCTGGTGTATTCCGCGCTGCAGCAGGCCGACACGGTCGGGCTATTTCAGGTGGAAAGCCGGGCGCAAATGTCGTGCCTGCCGCGGCTGCGCCCGCAGCGCTTTTACGACATCGTGGTGCAGGTCGCGATCATCCGTCCGGGGCCAATCGTCGGGCAGATGGTGAATCCATTTTTGCAGCGCCGCCAAGGTCGCGAAGAAGTTACCTATCCGCATCCTTCGCTCGAGACCGTGCTCCAGCGCACGCTCGGCGTTCCGCTTTTTCAAGAACAACTGCTGCGCATTGCCATGATTGCGGCGAACTTCACCGGTGGCGAAGCCGAAGAGCTGCGCCGCGCCATGGGCTTCAAGCGCTCGCAGGCGCGCATGAAGGAAATCGAGGCCAAGCTGCGCGCTGGCATGACGGCCAACGGAATCTCCCCGAAAGCCCAGGAAGAAATTATTCTCTCCATCACTTCGCTCGCGCTCTACGGATTCCCCGAATCCCACGCCGCCAGCTTCGCGCTGATCGCCTACGCCAGCGCGTATTTGAAATGCCACTACCTGGCCGCATTCACCGCGGCATTGCTCAATAATCAGCCGATGGGATTTTATTCGCCGGCAACGATCGTTAAAGATGCGCAGCGGCACGGATTGAAGATTCTGCCGGTGGATGTGATGCGGTCGGAGTGGAATTGCGCGCTGGAGCGAGTCGTGAGTCCTGAGTCGCGAGTCCCGAGTGAAACAGTCGCCGGTTGCCAGTACCCAGTTGCCGGTAAAGTCATTGGTCGTCAGTCGTTGGTCGTTGGGAAAACTAATTTCGCCGAGAATACGAATTCTGACACGGCATGGGATCAGTCCCGCCAGGGACGGAATGTGATAGCCCAGGACGTAAGTCCTGGGAAAGAAAAGGAAGATTGGAACAAGTCCCGTAGGGACGACACGAGTCAATCAGCAACCAACAATCATCAATCAACAATTTTCAAAATCGAGGGTGGAAAATCAATTAAAAACTCTTCCTCCATCGCACTCCGCATGGGTCTACGTTACGTCCGCGGACTGCGCGAAAAGGCTGGGATGGCGCTAGTGCGGGAACGGCTACGCGCTTCCTTCACTTCCATCCACGATCTTACGCGTCGCATTCCAGAGTTGCGCAAAGATGAATTGACCACACTCGCGGAAATTGGCGCGTTGAATTCAGTGGCCAGGGGTCAGGGGCCAGTGACCGGTGACGAGGCGAGATTCCTCCGCCCCTCGCATTCGCTCAGGGGTCGGAATGACAACATTTTTGCTGGGCACTGGGTATTGGGTACTGGCAACTGCGGTTTTACTCGGGACTCGGGACTCGCAACTCGGGACTCGAAGTTTCACCGCCGCGATGCCCTCTGGCAGGTGGAACGCGCCGTCCGCGGCTCGGGCCCGCTGCTCGAACAGCAGCCCGAACCTGATTCTCCTTCGCCGCTCCAGCCCATGAATCACGAAGAGCGCCTGGTCGCCGACTTTCACGGCACCGGCCTGACCGTGGGCCCGCATCCCATGGCCTATCGCCGAGCCTGGCTCAATGCCATGGGCATTCGCCGCGCCAGCGAGTTGCGCGATCTTCCCACCGGCAAACGCCTGCGCATCGGAGGCTGCGTCATCACCCGCCAGCGCCCAGGCACAGCAAAAGGATTTGTATTCATCAGTCTGGAAGATGAAACCGGAGTGGCTAATGCCATCATCCGACCCGACCTGTTTCATCAGAACCGGCTGCTCCTGGCCAGCGAGCGCTTCCTGGCTATCGAAGGCATTCTTCAAAATCAGGACAACGTCATTTCCGTCCGTGCCGAACGCGTGCAGCCGCTGTTCGTCACGAAAGCCGAAACTTCCTCGCACGACTTTTATTGAACCCCGAAGTTCCTGCTGTCATGCTTGTCCGGGAAAATCCCACCACAAACCAGCGAAAATCACGGTGCAAACATCCGTAGGTGGATGTAACCTACGAGGTTCGAAAGAAGGCGTTCTCATGTCTACCCATCCGCGCTTTTCGATCGCTCTTTGTCTTGCTCTCTTCTTAGTTTTCAGCGCACCAGTCCCAGCCAGCGCCGGGGAGGACTGGCTCCCTCTCACTCCAGATGAGCTCCAGATGACGAGCGAACCGAAGGCTCCCGGTGTCCCCGCCCTCTATCTCTACCGGCAGGTGGACCGAGACGACGCCGACTCTCGCGAATACAACTATGCTCGCCTCAAAATCTTCACCGAGGAAGGTCGTAAATACGCCGACATAGAGATTCCCTTCGTCAAGGGTGAGGGAAACATAAAGAACATCCAGGCGCGCACCATCCATCCTGACGGCAGCATCGTCAACTTTGACGGCAAGGTCTACGAAAAGATGGTGGTCAAGGCCAAGGGCGTGAAGTTTCTGGCCAAGACGTTTACCATGCCCGATGTGCAGCCCGGCAGCATCGTCGAATACCGCTACCTGCGCCTCCTCCCGGAGGGCTACGTTTTCGATTCCCGCTGGCTTCTGAGCGAGGATCTGTTCACTAAGCGTGCCAAATTCTCCTTGAACCCGAGCAGCCTTTTCGATTTGGAATGGAGCTGGCCGCGCGGGCTTCCTCCAGGAACGCACCCTCCGGTTATGGATCATCACATCGTTCGGCTCGAAACGCAGGATGTCCCTGCATTTCAGGTCGAGGACTACATGCCCCCGGAAGATGAAATGAAGTACCGGGTGGACTTCAGGTACGCCCGCATCCTCGAAAAAGACCCCGATAAGTTCTGGCGGGAGGAAGCCAGGCGCCTGTATCGCGGCATTGACTCCTTTACGGACAAGCATAAAGCTATGGAGCAGGCAGTAGCCCAGATTGTCTCTCCCTTGGATACGTCAGAGGAGAAGCTGCGGAAGATCTACGCTCGCTGCCAGAAAATCCGTAACACCAGCTACGAACGTGAGAAAACCCAACAAGAGGCCGATCGCGAAAAGCTGAAGAGCATTCAGAACGTGGAAGACATCTGGAAACACGGCTATAGCGGCAATCTGGGCATCAATTGGCTCTTCCTGGCGCTGGCCCGCGTCGCGGGATTCGATGCCAGCCCGGTTTTCATTTCAACTCGCGATACACACTTCTTCAATCCCAAGCTCATGAATACAGACGATCTCAATATCGGCATTGTCCTGGTGAAGCTGAATGGCAAGGAAGTCTATTTCGACCCCGGTGTTGCCTTCGCTCCCTACGGCATTCTTCCCTGGGAAGAGACCGCCGCCCGGGGCATGCGTATCGACAAAGAGGGCGCCACATGGATCACCACCACCGCCCTCGACCCTGCGATCTCGGGCGTCCAGCGCGACGCTGAACTTCAGTTAGACGATACAGGATCGCTCGAGGGAAGAGTCACAGTTACGTATAAGGGCATCCCCGCCCTTGGACACCGCCTCGACGAAAACGAGGCAGATGCCGCCGAGCGCAAGAAATCTTTGGAAGACGAACTCAAGGGGTACGTGCCGGTGCCGATTGAAGCCGAACTCACCAACCAACCTGATTGGAGCAGTTCGTCCAATACGCTGGTGGCGGAGTTCCACGTGACGGTCTCCGGCTGGGCCTCAGCCGCGGGCCGTCGCCGGCTGCTTCCGGCAGAGTTGTTCGGCGGAGGCGAGAAGCACGTCTTCGACAGCGCTAGCCGCGTTCATCCGCTCTACTTTCATTACCCCTTTACCGACGTCGACAACGTAACCATCACCCCGCCCCCGGGCTGGCAGGCCTCGAGTTTGCCACAGCCTCAACACGCCGACCTCAAATTGTGTGCGTACGGTCTTGCGGTCGAAAACAAAGACGGCGCCATCCACATCAGCCGCCGTCTTATGATGAATGTAGAATTTCTGGAAGCGAAATACTACGGAACGTTGCGCAATTTCTACCAAACGGTAAGGGCTGGGGACGAACAGCAGATCGTGCTATCGGCCGTCGCTAGTCCGCACTGACCACTTCCGAGTTTTTCACTTCCCCACGTAGCTGACTCGCCAGATCGAGCCCGAGCCGTCGTCGCTGACCAGCAGGGAGCCATCGGGCCCGACCGCAATTCCTACCGGACGCCCCCACACTCGCCCGTCAGGAAGCACAAAGCCGGTCAGGAAGTCCTGGTATTCGCCGGTGGCATGTCCCGTCTGGTGCAGGGGCACGCGAATCACTTCATAACCCACGCGCACCGCCCTGTTCCACGAGCCGTGCTGGGAAGAAAAGATGTCCCCTTTGTATTCCGCAGGAAACTTATCACTGTCGTAGAACGTCAACTCCAGCGACGCGTTATGGGGCTGCAGCAACACATCGGGAACGATCGTTTTGTCCTTCAATTCCGGATGCTTGCCCTGGTGCCGCGGATCCTGGTGCGCCCCGATGTACCACCATGGCCAGCCGTAAAATCCGCCTTCCTCGACGTGCGTGATGTAGTCGGGCACCAGGTTGTCGCCCAGTGCGTCGCGCTCATTGACCGAGCACCACAGCTCGCCCGTCTGCGGATTGACCCTGATCCCCCCTCCAGCATTGCGAATTCCGTAGGCGTAGACGCGCAGCACGCAGTTCGCTGGATCACACGCCAAAATGTCGGCGCGGTCTTTCTCGCCGGGGTGCGTGTCGGGATCGTCAACGTTGGAAGCCGAGCCGACGGCAACAAACATTTTCTTGCCATCCGGGGTAAATTCGACCGCGCGCGTCCAATGTCCGCCGCCGGTCGGGAGGTCAGCGATGTGCTCGGACGGTCCGCTGGCCTTCAGATCGCCATTGTGATAGGGGAAGCGGATCAATTCATCGGTATTGCCGATGTAAACCCACTGCGGGTCCGGTCCGGGCGGATAGAACGCAATCCCATAAGGCCGCTTCAGTCCGCTGGCGAAAATCGCCGACAGTTCCGGCTTGCCGTCGCTGGTCATGCCGCGAAAGACGCGAATTCGCCCCGGATCGCTCTCCGCCAAGAAAACGTCGCCGTTGGGCGCCGTGCGCAGCCAGCGCGGATTCTCCAACCCGCTCGTGTACAGTTCCACTTTGAATCCGGCGGGCGCAACCGGCCAGACGTTCTCCGGGCGCGCCACCAACTCGGGACCGTTCCGAGCCGACTCGGTCGCATACGGCTCGGGAAGATCGGCCGCCGTGATCTTTCGCGTCGTTGCCGGCGATTCGTAACGGAAATCAGTAAACGGCGCATGCGGAGACGGGTCCTTTAACGTCGCCGCGCTCGTCGCCTTATCCGGAGGAGGCGTTGCGGCAGGCGCAGCCTTGCCCGCGACCAACGATTCCACGTAGCTCACGACCTGCCAGCGTTTCTTTTCGGACAGAAACGCCCATGAGGGCATCCCGCTGTCGGTATCTCCCTTGGTGACGAACCAGAACACCTCGCCCGCAGTCACGCCCTTCAGTTTGCCCTCCACCAGGGACGGCACGTTGCCCGTGCCCTTACCAGTCCTGCCGTGGCAAGCCAGACAATTTCGTGCGTAAATCGTCTTGCCGGCTTCGATTGCGGCTGGCAGGCCCGCAAGAGGGTTCTTCATCGCCTTCGCCGAGTCCGGCGCATCATGAAATTGCTTGTCGATGGCTCGCACCGTGCCAACGGGAAGGAGAAGACAGAGAACCGCCACCAAAGGACTGCAGCGACTGACACGCATATCTGGCTCCCACAGAAATTGGGTTTCGTTCAGACTAACACTTGTATGCCAGAAATGTGAATCTCGGCAAACGGCTCCTAGTGACGCAGTTCGATTGTCATCCTGAGCAAGCGTTCTTTGCGCAGCGAAGGACCTGGGCGAGCCGCGCGAAGCGTCGCGTTCTTTGCGACGCAATAATCGCGCGCTCGGCTCGCTTCCGCACCAAATTGCACGACTACTCACCCGTCGCGTAGCTGTAGTGTGGTTCTCTTCGATGGTTGAAAGTGACCCGCGATCAGACGCGGGAGCTCGCCATCATTGCGCTGTTTCCGTGAATTTCACCACGGGATGGCCCAGCCCATAGGGACCTTCCGCTTGCACGTTCACAACTTCGGCCGTGCCGGGCAGGGTCAATGTGACCGAGGCGACACCGGACGAATCGGTCACCGCAATGACTTTCGTCCCGACGGTGGTTCCGTTGGAGAGCGTGCCCGCGCTAGTTGTAAACAAGATGCTGGCGCCCACTGCCGGTGAAGTCCCGCCGGATTGACCCGGGCTTAACGTCACGGTGAGCGGCGTTGGCAAGGTTGTACCAGCAGTTCCTTTCTGGTCGTCGCCCTTCGTTTTCGCCAACTCAGCCGGCGGATTGCCCACCACGATCCATCCGCCTTCGGTCTGCGTGACCGTGCCGTCGCTTCCCGTCACCGTGAAATGGCAGAAACCGGGCGTGCCGCCGGCGTTCACCGTGATTTCTCCGGGCTGACTGGTTGTGATCGTGGGATCGGTCAGGGTGAGGCCTCCCCCGCCACATGCCGTCGCGCCCTCGAAGCTATCAAAAACCGCCGACGACAGCGTTACGTTCGCTGTCCCGCTTGTGATCTTCGGCTGCAGCGTCACCGTGCCCCCGGCGGACACCATGACCGTGTCCGGATTCAAGTCCCAGTCGGAGGCAGGCGTCGTGGTAAGGCTGCCCGTAATTACGAGCAGCGTCGCCGTATACGGGGCGAAGGTGTGGGTCGCAGTCCACGACGCTGCGGAAGAAGCGGTGATCTTGGTCGGAGCGCTTGCAGCCAACGTGTAGCTCACGAACGAAGAGGCGTTGAACCCGCTGAGCGCAAACTGCACCTGCGCCGAGTTCTTCGGGTCCTTGTTCAACACCATCACAGTCAACGTCTTGCCGGTCGAATCAAGGGCGGCGTAACTCGAGAACAAATCGGGATTGCCGTTGTCTGTGCCAGATACCGACGTCGTACCGAACATGTGATGCGCGCCATCGTAGTTGGTGTACAGCTTCAGGGCGAGGTAATTCGGATTCGACGGACTCGGCG
>Ga0187771_10000934_pt1 | contig 18923 bp, 19 predicted proteins | sample 0116_SJ02_MP15_1_FD_133139 | JGI IMG/M metagenome (GOLD analysis project Ga0187771, IMG submission 133139) | Tropical peat soil microbial communities from peatlands in Department of Meta, Colombia - 0116_SJ02_MP15_10_MG | ecosystem: Environmental > Terrestrial > Soil > Wetlands > Peat | place...
CACCAGGAAGCGGCAGAACAAAGTGTTTTCCAAAATAACCGAACTCCCATTCTGACTCCGGGACCAACTCCCGTTGCTCGATCGGCTGAAAATAGCGTTCTACGACCCTGGTAACGACAGATACCCATTCCTGTCCAGTGCCGACATCATCAGCATGAGGCCGGAAATTGAATACTATCTCAGCAAGAAGCTCACCAAGCATCTGGATCACCTGATTATCAAGAAGTGGGACGTTCTGATCTCTTGCTCAGGAACCATTGGAAACGTCGGGTTGGCATCCGCGAGTTTCACCGGAATCGCGCTTTCTCAGGATGCCATACGACTTCGTGCAAGCAATCCTGAGACTGCTGGATACATAACTGCATTCCTCCGCTGTAAGTACGGGCGACTGCAAATTGTGCAAGCAACATATGGCTCTGTAATCAAACATATCGAGCCGCTGCATTTGCAGCGTGTGTATATTCCTGAGTTCAAAGATCAGCGTGCCAGTCTGGGGAGCCAAGTAGTCAGGGCTTATGAACTGCGAGATGAGGCGAACAAGCTGCTGGAAAAGGCAGATGCGGAGCTTCACACCCTGCTAAAGCTCCCCCCGCTTTCGGAGGTGATCTCTGAAAAGCCCGGCCCAGTCATCGTTCGTCAGCGAGCTTCAAAGCTGTCTTCTCGGTTTGACAGCAGCTTCCATGATCCGGGCGCAAAAGTGGCGGAAGAAGTTCTGCGAAAAAGCACATGGGAAATTGTGTCCCTTGGCGATCCACGAGTGACCATTGAAATCCGCCCGATTACCAAGTTCCGCAAACGTATCTACGTTCCCAAAGCTGGAATCCTCATGCTCAACAGCAAACAATTAATGCAGATTGATCCTGTGGACGTGAAGCATCTAGCAAAGGCAGCCCACACAAAGGACATTCCAGAGATTGGGTTAAAACCGAATATGGTTACAGGCGTCGGCGAAGCTCAAAGCTGAAAGGTACGCGGCGTTCCTTTCGGCCCTTACCGTGGTAGAGAAGCAGGAGATTGTCAAAATCTACCTCGTCCCAGCGAAGGGAGAGACATTCGCTGATCCTGCATCCTGTATCTAAGAGCGTCAGGGCGAGCGTATGCAGCCGGGTCTGTGTCCGACCCTTTGGTTTGAACCTTGAAAATTTCTCGATGTCGGTCGCCGTGCACGTAGGAAGTACCCGCTGCTCTTCTTTGACCTTCGGCACACGGAGTTGGGAGCCAGACCACTTTAGGAAGGAGTTGGCTGCTCTGATTCGATTGTTAATGGAGATGGGCTTCAGACCCGCTTGCCTCATGCGAATCACAAAATCGCCGAGATCGAGTTCTGAAGGACAGGGAGTCAAGAGCCAGTGAAACGCTTCCTCATACCACTCGATTGTGCGTTCACTGACTCCGACTAAGTACCTGCGTTCCTTGATGAAAAGAGCAAACTTTGAGTCAAATTGGTCGGCCCTAGAGGACGATTTTCGAACTTTTCTGCTGATGCCCCATGGCTCTGAGTCGATTTTTCAGCAACTTAGGCTCTGAATCTTGGTTTTCCCCGGAGACAATGAGTGAAATCGGGATTTTTCGTCACTAATCCTTCTTGGGACACAGCCTACTGCGCAGTTTCATTGACTTGTCTGTTTCAACCCCGTAGGATGTGCGCCTACGATCCCGCGGTGCGATTTACGCCGACGGAAAGGAATAGTATGGCTGATCCCGAGTCTACCTATGTCCTGGGCCACACGGACCGCGAAAGACGTCGGCTCGCGCTACAGGCATCCCTCCTCAATCCGCTCACCAGCAACTTCCTGGTTCGCGCCGGTATTTCGGCAGGCATGGGCATATTGGACTTGGGCTGTGGCATCGGGGAAGTTGCACTCATTGCTGCTCGGCTCGTAGGTCCACATGGACATGTGCACTGTATCGACATCGATGGGGCAGCGATAGAAATAGCACAGAGCCGGATGCGCTCTGCCGGGCACGATCATGTCACCTTCGAGCAGACCAGTGTTAATGACCATTCGCCCGCCCATCTCTACGATGCTGTAATTGGACGCCATATCCTGATCCACACTCAGGACGCATCGGCGGTGCTTCGCAAGGTCGTGTCAATAGTTCACCCCGGTGGTGTTATTGCTTTTCAGGAATACGACTTGTCTTTTTATCCCCACGGGTATCCCGAGCTCCCGTTGATGTTTTGGGTGGAGCAGGTGATCGTCGAATTCTTCCGGCGATCAGTGCCAAAGGCGAATATGGGCACTCAATTGTTCTATCTCATGCAAGAAGCTGGCTTGCCCTCGCCGGAGTGCCGTGCGGAGTGTGTTACCGACGGCGGAGCGCACAGTCCGGTCTATGAATGGCTAGCCGAAACCGTTCGCAGTCTCTTGCCGCGAATGGAGGCGCTTGGGATTACAACCGCCGCACAAGCGGATATCGATACGCTCGCCGAGCGGCTCCGTCACGAATCGCTGGAAAAACGTGGAGTCACGATCGCCCCACTGATGGTTGGCGCGTTTTCGCGGAAGCCCCACGAAGAATAGGCGCTGTTTCCCTGCCTAACCCGAAGGCCCCCATTAACCATGTACCGGTACGGCTCGCCATCTGGGGTCTTAGGGGCGCCAATCTTGTGGTTGCTATCAGGCGATTACACGCTTTGAGCCGCAAAGTGGGATTTTGAGCGTAATCGGGATATTACGTCAACCATGCCCAGCCCATGTGCAACTTCATACACATGGAAGTCCGCTCCCATCACTTTTCTTCGCCGCCGTAATCGAACAGGCGTACAATCCGCGCCGTAAGCTCCTCTCTCGCCTCGCCGAAGAGCACGTCCCGCCTGGGACGCCACACCCCTAGAGGCGAGACCAGAAGCACACACACTCGGTCCGAATCACGCGGTTCAATCCGAGCTTCATTTCATGGAGGCGAACATGAAACGCATCCGTAACTCCCGACTTCTCAAGGCAATTGCCTTCACCATGCTTGTTGCTGGTTTGACCGCAGCCCAAGCTCCCGCTGAACCCGACCGGACAGCGACTCACACCGCCTTGCCCTATCCGACTGCAAGGACGCCTAAGGCAATCGATCGCGGCCCGCTCACGGCGGAGTCGGGCGCAACGCCAATTTCGATTACCATTGCGCTCAGATTAAGCGACCTAAACGAGGCAGAAAACCTGCTCAAAGCGCTCCATACCCCCGGTGATCCGCAGTTTCATCAGTTTCTGACTGCGAAGCAGTTCGTGGCTCGCTTTGCGCCCAGCGATGCCGATGTCGCGAAGGTCATCGCGGCTCTAGGCAAATACAGGCTGACGGTGCAACGCACGACGGCGACGACGCTCAAAGTGACTGGCCTGCCAGCCGACATGGAGCGTGCCTTTTCTGTCGGCTTGCATAGTTATGAAGTTCCCGCGCACGATAACGTTCCAGGCTACACGTTCCATGCTCCTCTGACTCGCGCGACAATTCCTGCCGAGATTTCGGCGTTGGTTGCAGCCGTGGTCGGACTTGATAGCCGCCCAAGCTTTCGTCCACTGAATCGGACTGTCTCTCCGGCGCTTAACGTCGCAAGTTCGGTGCCGCAGACAACCACGCCCGATGAACCTGGATTTTGGACCGTGACCGACTTCGCCGATTATTATGACGTGCAACCGCTCTACAGAGCCGGCTTAACGGGAAGACGCCGCACGCTGGGCATCATAACGTTAGCGGCGTTTACGCCGAGCGATGCCTTCGCCTATTGGAGTGCGCTCGGGCTGAACGTCAATCCGGACCGCCTCACCATCGTCAACGTTGATGGGGGTCCCGGGACACCCAGCGACGCCTCCGGCTCTGTCGAGACCACCCTCGATGTCGAACAGTCTGGCGGAGTTGCTCCTGGAGCAAATATCATCGTCTATCAGGCACCCAATACCAACCAGGATTTCATCGACCTGTTTGCGGCAGCAGTCGATGCCAACTCGGCAGAGACCCTGTCGACGAGCTGGGTTCAACTCTGGGAGTGGTTCGAAAACCTGGAGAACACCCCCGTGACCGACCCGACTACCGGGCGGACCGTGGGCTTTGCACAAGCGGGTCACGAACTTTTCGTTCGCGCGGCGATTCAGGGACAAACAGTTTTCGTGGGCTCGGGAGACGGCGGTGCCTACGGGGTGAATTATTTTCTCGGTTGCTACGGCCCGTACTCCTCATCGAATCCCAATAGCTGCAGCCTGATACTGGACGTGGCATATCCGCCGAGCGACCCGGCCATTACTGCCGCGGGCGGCACTACGCTACCTGTTCAGCTAGAGCTTTGCGAGAACCAGGCATGCACCCCACCCTACTACGACATCAATATCCCGCACGAGAGGGTGTGGGGTTGGGACTACTTCGATAGCTACTGTGAGGTCGTTTACGGACTAGATCCCATCGCCTGTGGAGTCTTCCCCGTGGGAAGCAGCGGGGGAGTAAGCATTATGTTCAAAGAGCCCTTCTACCAATTTGGCCTGTCCGGCATCCAGGTCAGCCAACCTGGGCAGGTGTGGGAAGCCGGTACGGCTATTGCGGCAGAGGTAGGATATCCTGGCCCGCCGTGCTGCTCATACTATGCTCTCCCCGCCTACTATCGCGGACGCAATGTTCCAGATATCTCCTTCAACGCCGATCCGAACACCGGCTACGTCGTTTACTACACTTCGAGCGTCTCCGGATTTGGGATTTTTTCGGGCTACGGTGGCACGAGCTTTGTCGCACCGCAACTGAACGGTGTTTCGGCCCTACTAGGTGAGTATTTGCACGGTAGGCGATTGGGATTGCTGAACTTCCCACTCTACAGTCTTGCGGTCACCGGTCAGGCGTACAAAGGTCGGAATGCGCCCTTGCACGCGATCGCCTATGGCGACAACTGGTTCTACTATGGCCGCAACGGCTACAGTCCCGCTGCCGGACTCGGCACGTTGGACGTCGCGAACTTTGCAGAGTTTCTTCGCAGTTCGTTCTAGTTTTTCTTGAATCCTACGTACTGATACGGGCGGGTGAACCGCCCGTTTTTTTTGCGGGCGAAATCTCAGAAGATATGGCCGGGCTGACATCCACTGTTTGTATCGACTCCGTTCACATTGACTTGCCTGGGAGTCGGGCCGTACGATTTGCCTCAGTGGGGCGGGGAGAAGGAGCGTCTTCTCCATGGCGAATCGGACGGTCGGTCAAGATTCGCTCAGCGGCCAGACCATTTCGCACTACCGCATCATCGACAAGTTGGGTGGCGGTGGTATGGGCGTGGTCTACAAGGCCGAGGACACGAAACTCGGTCGTTTCGTCGCCCTCAAGTTCCTGCCCGACGATGTAGCGAAAGACCCTCAAGCCCTCACCCGCTTCCAACGCGAGGCCAAAGCGGCCTCCGCGCTAAACCACGCCAATATCTGCACCGTCTACGAAATCGACGACCAGCATGAGCAGGCGTTCATCGCCATGGAGTATCTGGATGGACTGGCTCTGAACCATCGCATTGGCGGCAAAGCCCTAGAGATCGAGACCATGCTATCGCTGGCTATTGAGATAGCCGACGCGCTCGATGCGGCTCATACGGCAGGCATCGTGCACCGCGACATCAAGCCTGCCAACATCTTCGTTACCAAGCGCGGCCACGCTAAGATTCTGGATTTTGGTCTGGCGAAGATCGGTCTGGTGGCGAGCGCTGGGATGGGAGCCGGAGTGCTGACGCAGCCAACGGTGGAATCAAGCGAGCACCTGACCAGTCCGGGCGCGGCGTTGGGCACTGTCGCCTACATGTCGCCTGAGCAAGTTCGCGCCAAGGAACTTGATGCAAGAACCGACCTGTTCTCGTTCGGCGCAGTCCTGTACGAGATGGCGACGGGCACCATGCCTTTCCGGGGAGAAAGCTCGGGGATCATTCTTGATTGCGTCCTGAACAAAGCCCCTGCTCCTTTGCTGCGGCTGAATCCCGACCTTCCACCGAAGCTGGAAGACATCATCCATAAGGCTCTGGAGAAAGACCGCAACCTCCGCTACCAGAGCGCAGCCGACATGCGAACTGATCTGCAACGGCTGAAGCGAGATTCAGAGTCGGCACGGCTGCCAGCGGTGGCAAGTGTTGGCCTCGCGAGTCGTTTCGTGAAACCCTGGAAAATGACCATTGCAGTTGCACTAACCATCGTTGCGCTGGCAGCCGGCAGCTATTTCTATATTCACCACACGCCCAAGCTCACCGAGAAGGACACGGTCGTGCTTGCCGACTTCGCCAACGCCACGGGCGATCCGGTCTTCGACGGTGCATTGCGGCAAGGACTTTCCTCGCAACTGGAGCAGTCTCCATTTTTGAATCTGCTCTCGGACCAGCGCATCACGGAGACACTCTCTCTGATGGCCCAGCCCAAAGACACGCGCCTGACGCACGAGTTGGCCCGCGAAGTCTGCCAGCGCACGGCCAGTGCGGCGGTTCTGGATGGGTCGATTGCCCAGATCGGTACGCAGTACCTTCTGACCCTGAAGGCAGTCAACTGCTCCAGCGGAGAATCTCTGGTTAGCACTGAGGCTCAGGCCGGTGACAAGAATCATGTCCTCGATGTCTTAGGGAAGATGGCTTCGGAAATCCGCAGTAAGCTGGGCGAGTCGCTGGCCTCGATCCAGAAGTATGACCTGCCAGTGGAGAACGTGACCACGCCGTCGCTGGAGGCATTGAAGGCTTACACCCTAGGCCGTCAGGAGAGTTCCGAGACCGAACACTCCGCTGCAATCCTGTTGCTCCAGCGGGCCATTAGTCTTGACCCCAATTTCGCCATGGCCTATGCGGCGCTGGGGAATAGTTACGGTAACTCCGGGGAGAGCCTGCGGGCAGCGGAGAATTTTCGCAAGGCGTATGAACTTAGGGAGCGGGTAAGCGAGCGGGAGAAGCTGTATATCGTATCGCACTATGAGTTCGGCGTGACCGGAAATCTGGAGGCCGCCCGCAAGACCTACGAGCTGTGGGCGCAGATCTACCCACGCGATGGCGTTCCGCCCACCAATCTGGGTGTCATCTATGGCACTCTGGGCAGTTACGACAAGCAGCTCTCGGCATTCCAGGAAGCCATGAAACTGAACCCCGGAATCTGGATGTCTTATTCGAATCTTTTTGATGGCTACCTTAACCTCAACCGTCTGGATGAGGCGCAGGCAGTCGCGCGGGAGGCAGAAGCCCGTCATCTGGACTGTCCCTGTCTTCACCCTTCTATTTACGTAGCTGATTTCCTGCAGCAGGACACGGCGGGGATGGAGCGGGAAGCGTCAGGGCTGATGGGGAAGCCGGGATATGAAGACATGATACTTCAGATCAAATCGAATACAGCCGCCTTTGCAGGGCAGTTTGCAAGGGCGCGGGAACTGACACAGCGTGCAGTGGAGTCGGCCCAGCGAGCCGATAAAAAAGAGGCAGCCGCGGGCTACGAGGCGGGAGCTGCCGTACGGGAAGCGTTGGCGGACAACATGGCTTTGGCGAAACAACAGGCAGAGACCGCGCTCGCGCTTTCGAAAGGCAGGGATGCGGAAGCGATCTCAGCCATCGCGCTAGGTTGGGCAGGCGATTCCGCACAAGCCGAGCGGCTGGCCGACGACCTAAGCAAGCATTACCCAGAGGACACGGTTGTGCAGTTCAACTATGTGCCAACCATCCATGCAGCAGTTGCGCTTCGGAGTGGCGACCCCGGCAGGGCGCTGGATGCACTCGCGGCGGCTTCGCCCTACGAGCTTGGGATCAATTTGTATCCCATCTACGTCAGGGGCGCGGTGCATCTGGCAGAGCGTAAGGGCGCCGCTGCCGCCACTGAGTTTCAGAAGATCATTGACCATCCCGGCATCGTTGGGAACGACCCCATTGGCGCACTGGCTCATGTGCAACTGGGTCGCGCCTACGTGATGGCAGGGGATACCGCCAAAGCGCGTGCAGCCTACCAAGACTTCCTCGCCCTCTGGAAAGACGCCGACCCTGACATCCCCATCCTGAAGCAAGCCAAAGCCGAGTACGCGAAGCTGCAGTAGAACCTGGCGATCATCCAACCGTGCCTGACTTATCTGCACTGAAACTGTCAACTGACGCTATCAGGCGATTGCACAAGCTTGCGCCGTCTGTTCGCCCTCTGCGACAAAACTTGTGATAAGGAAATCACCGCCTCTGACCAGCTACTCCCTTTGGGCGGTGCCAGGGCTGCTACTGAATAGTGCTGGCGGCTTGCGAGAACACGTTGTTAGCGTTCGAACCGACCAGCCGAATGGTGCCGACCACGATTACAAGGATCACGGCCAACATGACTGCATACTCGGCGATATCCTGACCCCTGTCGTCGGTCCACAATCTGCGAAGTAGCATTGTCAATAACCCCCAAGCAAACATTCCCCTCGATTTAGCTGAACAGTCTGCGGGACGGTGGCAACTCCAAAAGCCTCTGGCCCGAGATCGAGCGGATCATAGGCCCGAAATGCCGCAACAGTCAAGGCTTTCGGAAGGGATCATCCCCTGGCACAATTTCATCAACACGGACCGTCCCGATCTGCACACTTAGGGCAATCTCCGCTGGTATAGCCCCACAGCCAGGCGAAACACTTATGTAATATTGACCGCTTGGGGTCTGTTTGTAACCCTACCTACAATGCCGCGGAACATCGAGAAATCTCGCAAACACCGTCCACCTCGAATCCGCGTGCCCCATCAACAAAAGGCGATTTTCACAGTCGATGACCGAAAGGTCGTTGGTGTGGTGCAACGGCTCTCATTGACGGGGGGATCGGCGCTGCTGCTGAAGGGACCAATTCCTGAGGGAACAGTCGGGCAAATCGTTTTCGGTACGGTTTTTGGGCAAGTGAATGCGCACATTGAATTTCTGCACAGGGGCGCGGATGGTGTGCCGCTGGCGCAGGCATTCGCCTTCCTCACGATGGATGACATAAGCAACCAACGCTTCAGGATGGCTCTCGAAGAAATGCATACGTCGGACCTCTCGGACCTTATACCGAAACAAACACCTCTCGACGCGGCATTCGAAACGTTGTGGCAGAGCGTTCGCCACCTTTCAGGAATGTTCAATTCAGTGCGACGAGCGAGATCGAAAGGCTGATACCCTGAAATCGAGCCCAGCCGCATTGTGATAGTCACCGTGAGTCAACTGACGTAACCAAGCGTTAATACTCTTCAACCCACAAGAAAATGTTTGTCCTGACAGTAGATGAGTGAAATGGGGATGTTACGCCAGTTGACGCTGAACACTCAGGATGTGACCCGCGTCACTGACATTACCTTACTGTCGGCAGAGAGTTACAAACGACTCTATAGCCAACCCCATGGGAGGCCAGACCAATGCGCACTACCGCATCGTCGAGAAGATGCGCGGCGGGGGGACTAACCGGAGGACCAAGGCTCGTCCTCACGGAACAAATAGAGAAGTCGCAAAGCGGAGAGCGATCGTTAGATCAAATCCCAATCTAAGCACTAGGGAGTTGTGCGAACTATTTGACCATCGGCAGGTTCCAGTACCCAGTCGGTGGGAGGATGCGGGCATTGAGTGGTAGACGAAGGCATATCGCCAGAGTCGTTTCCGAGACCGTGCCCAGGCGTTAATTTCAAAAGATCGCGCAAGGTAGCTGAAACTGCCCTCTTACCCACGGAACCAGTCCGCAGTCGCATGACAGAAAGGTCACGGCGCGCCCCGGGTCAGAGGTCAATGAGTGATATCCGGATTTTTCGTCCACCATCCGAACTATAATCGGTTTCCTCCGAGGGCGTTCGAGAAGAACGCTAGAATGCGGGCCGGGGATGAATGGAGATTGTGAATATGGATTCGTATATAAGAACGCATGTGAATCGGACTGGCAGATGGATTCGAAAACACATGCGCGGCAACAAAGAGGAACGTCCTGAACAGGTACGCTTGAGCGTAGAGATCATGCAATTTCTGGTTAAGCGCGAAACCAGTCTCGCCGACGCCGTCGACGCGCTCACCACGCTGATGCTCAACGTCCTCGCACGCAACTACGGCAAAAGGGACGAGTTCTCCCGCTTTTACGAACAGGTGAGCACCTTCCTGGGACCAACGGAGCGTGATCTGGCAGTAGTTGCCTTGATTCCCCTGCCCGGCGCGGCGAAAGCCCCGCCAAGAACTGTGACGATGGTTGAACGACCCGAGGGGATTCTCCGTTTGGCCACTGAAGTAGGCGAGCTAATAACCAAGTTGGGACCCAAAAGCTTCGGCGACGGTATGAATGCACTCACCGGGACGATGCTCACCGCCATCGAAGCCACGTGCGATCGCGAAAGGGCGGACGAGTTTGATTTGCTTATTGGCGGGTTCTTAAAATGGGTGCAGTCGGGAGAGCGGGTTCAGTAGAGCATGTCAACTTCTGCTAACAGGCGATTACACGTTTTGACCCTGCGACCAGGGTTTTGAGTGAAATCGCGATGTTACGTCAATTATTGAAGGCGGCGTTTGGAGGAGTATCTTTAGAGAATGCTGGGACCAATTGTCGATGAACTTCTAGTGAGGCTGGCGAAGAAGATCCTAGAACGCCTAGGATGGGACCTCGGCCGTCTTGACCTTTGGTTCGAGCGGAGGTTCGGACGCTCCTTGAGTGGCCGAATGAACAAACTGGAAATCCAAACACTCTTCCACGGGAACACCAAAGACCAAGATCAAATCTAAGCCTGTTTTTCTTGTACACCTCGTTAACCATCAATGAGTGAAATCCGGATGTTACGTCAACTACATGCCTCATCTGCGCGCAAGAACAATCTGCGACCCCGTTCTTCTGAGGTGATAACGAAACGTAGGGCACTGGCGATCACACTGACGCTCGTTGCGCTTGGGTATGGAGGAGCCGCAGTTTCTTACTCGTACTTGCTCGGATTAAACATGGACTTCCCGTATCTTTGTCCCGTCTGCCCAGACATTTTCTCTCTTGGCTCGCCTACCGGGAAGTTCATTGCATGGACAATAGCACTCGGAACCCTCAATGCCGGACTGGTTACTGTCGTCGGATGGTCGCTAGTTGGTATCGTCCTCGGCCTCAAGAGCTTCTTTTCCGCCCAATGACCCGCATGATGAGTGTAAAGGAGATATTGCGACAGTGGAGGTCTACTACTCGATCCGGGACAGAAGGTCTGATGTCGTGATCGGCGCTTCTCCCCAACATTCGATATGGGTTTCTATCTGATTTGCCCAGACGTTTGGTCCGGCAAGGCGGTCAATTCCGTCCTCGATACTTTTGACAATCTCTGGCATCCCATCGTAATAACCCATTTCATCGACCACGGACTTGCTGTTGCCGTCAAATGAGATTGAGGTAATGAAATCGGACGTGTCGAAGGCTTTACCGTAACGGTCAAACAGATTGAAGTAGTCGGCGCTCCTGAACAGGTCTACCAGTTGGCGAATTGCTTCCGGCGACACATGACCGCGATACTCCCCACAGTAATCGACGAAGGTTGCGCCAGCGTACAAAACTCTCCCATCTCCGAGGATGGTCAGTTTGTATGCAGGACAGCTACCACGACAGGCAGTTCTTTGCAGCGTGATGCGCACCGAGTTCCAATCTTTGATATCTGGAAAGGGTGTGAATTGACCGGGGCGCTTTTCGGGCGGAACGATGTGAACAACCCACAAAAATCTGGCGTAGATCGCGCTTCCGTGGCGCTGGAATGGGAGAAAGTGCCAAGTCATTGCAAGCGCGGTCGCCTGATCGTACCACTCTGGGTTTCCTGAAAATGGGGTTGCGTACTCGACTGTTCCGCTCGGAGTAACAACCACCTTTAAATCAACCCGACTGGGCTTCTCTGCGGAGTGGATCAGGTAGGGAATGGCTATAGCGTGTGCGTGCACCTCCCGTTGGGAAACCCCTATCGCGCCCTGTACAGATTGGCCATCACAGGTCTGTGCCCGATAGGGAACGCGTATTGCATCCGCGCAGGTTTGCGCCCTCAAGGGTAGCAGTTGCGATATCCAATAGATCGCAGCCACGAGTGCGAGAATTGTCGGACGCCCGTTCACTCCGACCTCAAAAACAACTCTACCATGGGTCAAATGTCGTTAACAGGCGTTAGCGCTCAAAATCCGCCCGTCAAGCTGCGTCGTCAGACAGGACCTTGGCACAAGAATGGATCGGCTTGACCTTGTCCTCTCGTAAGTCGTGCAATTCTTCCTCAGTAATGCGACGCTCGCACAAGAGTACCCCAAACACCCGCGTCAGCCGCGAAGCACGAAAGTCGTATTTGCGGTCGATGTCCTTACGACGCTGGGTCAAATAACGCTCCAACTCCCACAGGTCCGCCGGTTCCTTGAGCTGATTCGCCTTCTGCTTTGTTTCCTGCATAACCTCGTGAAGCTCCCGCTTCAGAGCAGCGTCGAAGACTTTGCGGGCAATAGCCCTTTCCGACTTCGACCAGATAGGCTCGTTCTGGTAGGGATACTTGTCTTGGGTCGCAGATGGGCTGCTCATGCTTCGATCCTCCGTCGCGGCATTCTATCCCCGCCGCGTATGCCTTTTCTACAGCTTCGCTGGCTCCGTTCGCTGGAACAGGGTCCTCATCTTTCCCCTCCCGTTGCGGGTCCGTTCTGAGGTCGAAAAGGTCGTTCACGGGATGCCCAAGATTTTGTTTGCAGCCGAGATACCGCTCTGTGGTCTGGACTGACGCATGTCCGAGTAAGAATTGAATCTGCTCAAGCTCGCCGCCGCGGTCGTGGCACAATTTCGCACAGGTTCGCCGCAGATCGTGCGGGGCAATGTGCTCTAAGCCGGCTCTCTGGCAGCAAGTTCTGACCACGTACCAGACAACGTTCTGCGAGACGCCGCCGCCCCACACCTTTCCTCGTCTGGCCACCGCTCGAAAGATTTTCCCCGACGTGACATTGGCGGCGCCTGTCCACTGGTCGAGAGCGGCTTTGACCCATCCGGGAATAGGTACGGTGCGAATGTGGCCACCTTTGCCAATCAGATCCACCACGGCCCAGTGTCCCTGGCGCATCTGGATGTCGTCCAACTCCAAGCCCACCAATTCCGACCTGCGAAAACCACAGCCAAACAGCATGGCCAACATCGCGTAGTCGCGCTTCCCACGCATACTGTCCCCACAAGCGTGCTTGAGCACTTCCGAACTCTGCTCTGCACTCAACCAATTGCCGGCACGGAATCCAAGTTGCTTGACGCCTTTGACACGGCTGATCCCGGCAGCAAGTTCGGGACTCAGCAAACCAGCGTCGGCGGCTTCATGAGCCAAACGACGTACCGCCGCAAGCTGTTGGTTGATGGTATTGGCGGCCAGATGGCGCGATTCCAGGTACATGCGATAGCGCACGACCACGATGCGGTTGAGGGCCAGCCGAGGCTCAGAACAGTACCAGGCGATGAATTGGTCGATCGCGTATTCGTAAACGCGGCGTGAGGCAGGTGATCCGAGGCTATTGAGAACTGCCACTTTGCAATGATCCAAGTCTGGCAGGCGCAGTACTCGACGACGATAATTCAGCTTGATTCTCGGTTTGCCCATGGCGACGGCCTCCCATGCCGCAGCATTGAAGTACGGCGGACCGCCACAGGGATGCAAGGGCTATAACCGAGCTAGGGATTTTGAGCGCTATCGCCTGTTTTCGACAACCACTGGATTCGCGTTGGCGTAAGCGTAGAATTTCATTCGATGTCGCTGCGCGTAAGGTACCCCGTTCGCTTTCTCATCGTAGCAGTATGTCTGCTGTCCACTGCGGCAACAGCCGGGGAACCGCAGATTAAGAAAACGCCATTCGGAATCGGTGCAGAAGTAGGTTCTGGACTCATCAAATATCACGAAACTTGCGTCTTCTTTCGGGTGCTCTTTATCTCCGGCGACTTCTTCGGAGACTTGCAAGAGCACAAAACGCCCAACGGGATAGAGTTTCGGAAAAAGAAGAACAAAGCCACCTACACCAGCTTCCCCGAGCCGCTGATCGTGGACTTGGAAGCCAGTCCGTGGAAGTGCGGCAGAACAGAGATGACTCCACCTGATTACGCATCTGGCCTTATGGAAGCACCGTCATTTGATGTCGCATGGAAAAGAGGGGACGAAACGCGCCGGGTCGAATTGCTTGCGACAGAAGAACACCATCATCCGCTGCGTTTGGGCTGGTCTTATCTCCTGACCGTACCTTCTGCGTCCGTCCCACTGACTGACAGTCTAGTAATCAACGTGTCCTTGCGACGCGGCATCTGTCAATTGCAGTTGACGGCAAACTTGGACCCTACCGAGCATCGCATGATCGCCAACACCTGCGACTGAACCAAAACGTAGCTCGCGGTTGACGTAATATCCCGATTACACTCATTTTGACGCCCTTGGCAGTGGCATTTTGAGTGGAAATCGGCTGGCGCCGTCTCGAATCGATGCTCATCGCGCAGCAGCACACATTTAGCGTGACGTTAAGTGATCATAGCTGACCTTTCTTCTTAGCCCTCCATTCAAAAATCCTTAAAGCTTCGTCATTTGGAACGTAAATTCCAGCGAACTCAAGGGCCTTCCTGACCTCCCTGGGTTTGAGCTGTTTTACCTGATGAGTACGGATCACACGCAACGTGTCAAGAAGCTCCGTATTCGCCCTCCCCTTTGAAGCACTGTACTGTTCCTTTCGCAGCATGCGTCCGACATCGCGGAGTATCGTGCCTATCACCCACAGCACCTGTTCGGCAGTTAGATCGAGTTTCCCAAAAGCTCTAAGTGCGATCGATTCATACATTCTCCGGAAAATTTGCAAAACGAAAGCGCCTGCAATAGGAACAGCGCCCATGAACTCCGAAGACCCAACCAGAGATTTGATGATTTCGATATTTTCGATAAATTCGGCAGTCCCTTCACTTACAGAATGTTTGCCAGGAGACTCGGGAACAATTTTGATCCCAGCGGATGCTAGGACGGCAAGGATGCTCGAAGAAACCTCTACAGTTTTTCTTGACGCCACTGCTGGAAAAACCGTCCTAAGGTAGTCCAGCAGTTTGAAGGTTTCATCACGATCGCTGTATTTCCTGTGGAAGTCTTTCGCAAGTCCTTGAGTCAGTAGGATCTGAAAGCCTTTGGCGTCAATCTTCCTCATCCAACTTGCGCCCCGGCTGGAGTGTTGTTCAGGAATCTCCGCCGTGAGGTAGTGTTTTCCCTCGATTGTGACCTTTTCCCAGTGCGGTTTCGGATCATTCGATTCTTGTTTCACGAAAGTTGCGCGACTTGTAACGGATTTCGGATGTGTACCGGAAATAGGATAGGCGGGAAATGAACAGGTGTCATCAAATGGGCAAGCGGGGTGCGGTCCGAAACACGAATTCCGGGGAGCCGGTTGACCACTCCGGTCCGGACCTGGGAGTAGGGCCAACATCTCCAGCGACATCCGACCGAAAGTCGGGGGCTTGCCCACCAGATTTTGCTGTCTCCCAGGGTAAAAGTGGTTGGGGGTCTGGGGGCGAAGCCCCCAGCGCCGCGAGCGGAGCGAGCGGCGGGCTGCGGAGCGAAGCGACGCAGCCGGTTTCTTCTCTTGTCGAAGTACAGATTAATCGTAACAGCAAGACGTATGCGAGCGTGTTTACAGCGCGACCGGTCGGGCGGGGTAAGTATTGCGGGAGGGGCACGGTCTGGACCGTATCGCCCGATGGGTCCAGGCGTTATGTGAGAGTTGATTGTCGCTGCTGGAGCTGCTCCTACTGCGGCCCCAAGAAGGCCGCGCGGTACAAGCGCGCCATTCGTGAGACAGCTGAGCGGCATAAATTGAATCGCTTTCTGACTCTCACGCTCGACCCAAAACTGTTGGGGAGTGAAAACCCCGTCGCATATATCAACCTGGCGTTCGCCAAGTGGCGAATTTACTTGAAGCGCAAATTCGGGGTCGCGATCACCTACATCCGGATTCTGGAATTTCAAAAGAACGGAAACCCTCACTTTCATATCCTTGTTGACCGCTTCATTCCACAAGCATGGATTCGATCTACCTGGCAAGCGGTCGGGGGCGGTCAGTTCGTGGACATTCGATATGTAGACATTCACCGGATCGCGCGTTACCTCTCGAAATATCTCACAAAAGAACTTCTCCTTTCCGCACCGAAGCGGTCGAGGCGGATCACTGTTTCACGGGGAATCCGGCTGATTGAAAAGACGAAGTCTGACCTTGTATGGAAGTTACTTCTCATTCAGATCGGCGAGTTGCTTCTGCAATTAATGCCTTCGCTTGAGGACACCTGGGTGGACGAGGAGGGAGTGTTGAAGGAGTTCGTTACCAAGTTCTGAAAGGGGCAGGATCGCTAGCGAACAACGTAACGTTGGGAAGGATTAGGGCATGCCGAAAATTCCATGCTTTCTTTGCAGTCAAGAATTAAGGCAGCGGGAAGACAAAAATCGGAAACCATATTTTGTATGCGACCCCTGCGGGGTTCAGATTTTTGTCCGTGGCCGCCACGGGATTGAGAATCTCGCGCAATTGGTCGCAACGCTAAAAGAAAGAGATTTTCCGTTTCGGGAACATGCTCAGACGCTGTTCGAGATTCAGGCCGTGTTAACGGAGATCAGGGGCATAGAAAAGGAGATCGGGTCGCTCGACAGCATTCGCAACATTTTTTCGAGCAATAAATATAGGAGGCGTGCCCGCAAGTTGCTGCAGGAGCGCATTGAGACTTTGCTGGGCCGACTTGAGGTGATCGCCAAGGGTGAAGATCGGGGCTAAAGCGAAATGGACCGCGCCGCTCAAAGTCCGGAAAACCTAGATGGAGCACGCGGCCCGTCCCGTGGTTCTCCCCACAGCATTGGCACGGTGGATCGTCTACAGATCGAGGCTGAGGAACTGGATGATTCATCGGTCGCAGAATTGATCAGCTTTTTCAAAACGCTGGATCAATGGGATCGTGAGGCCAAGCGATGTTGAAACGTTGCAGTCAGTGTCCGAGTGAGGCGCAGTTGTCGGTTGTTTGCGTGATCTCAACCCTCGGTTCCAGTCCGCGCCGTCAGAAGTGCTCGGCGGCGGTCCAATTTTGTCATCGTTGTCTACGCGATCTGCTGGCGGGAGGGGGGCTGGGTACAGACGATCTCAAAAGGTCTGTTAACAACGCGTTTACAGGTCTGGCCGGGTCGTATCCGGACGGGACTGACCCAGGAAGATCAGCGTTAAGCTCTACCCTAACCCCTTGATTCTAAAACGGAAGATGTGCTTGCAAAGTCCCCGTCTCCCGTTAGGATTAGGCTGCTTCGCGGAGGTCAGAATATGGTCGCAGCCATTGTCTATGCCAGGGTATCAACTCGGGAACAGGAGCGAGAGGGGTACTCGATCCCGGCCCAACGAAAGTTGCTCGCCGGTTATGCCCGATCACGCGCATTCAATGTAGAGCGCGAACACGAATTCATCGACATCGAGTCCGCCAAGAATCCAGGCCGGAAAGAGTTCGGCAAGATGCTGCGCCTGCTTGCGACCGATGGAGCGCCCCGCGTCGTGTTGGTCGAAAAGACAGACCGTCTTTACCGGAACCGGGCGGATGCGCTTGCCTTTGAGGAATTGATCGAAAAGCGCGGCATCGAAGTCCATCTTGTCAAAGAAGGTCGTGTCGTAGGAAAGAACTCGCGCTCCCAGGACAAGTTCATGCACGACATCCATGTGGCGGTGGCCAAGCACTACGTGGAGAACCTGAAGGAAGAAGTCAAGAAGGGCATGCGCGAGAAAGCCGAGGAAGGGATCTATCCCGGGCGCGCTCCGATTGGCTACCGCAATAACTCTTTAACGCGGGCCATTGATATAGACCCAGATCGTGCTCCGACGGTGCAGCGGATCTTCGAGCTATACGCCAGCGGTGAACACTCCCTCGTCACGCTACGGAAGACGGTGCTCAACGAACTGGGTATCCGGCTGTCCCGCTCGTATTTCGAGAAGATTTTGAAGAACAGCTTTTACCTTGGTTACTTTGTCTGGCAGGGAGTTGAGTACAAGGGGACGCATGCGCGTCTGATCTCGGCGGAATTGTTCAACCGGGTGCAAGACGTATTCGCGGGACGGAACAAGTCGAAACACCGGAAGCACACCTTCGCCTTCGGAGGTTTACTCCGATGTGCACATGATGGCTGCGCGGTTACAGCAGAGCTGCAGAAGGGCAAGTACGTTTATTACCGGTGCTCGCACGGTCGAGGCAAATGCTCTCTCCCCTACATGCGGGAGCAGGATGTCTCGGATCGCCTGGGCCACGTGCTGAAAGACATCTATGTTCCGGAAACCATCGCGCACACCATTGTGACCTCACTGCAGGCCGACAGCACTCGGGCAGAGTCGGAACGCCAGCAACGCATTGCCGGGGTCCAGCAGCGGCTTGCGACCCTCCGCGCCCGCATGGATCAGATGTACGACGACAAACTGGATGGCAAGATCGAGGAAGCGTTTTGGGGCCGCAAGATGAATGAGTGGCGGGAACAAGAACGGGCACTAGAGTCTGAGTTCTCAGGTCTCAAAGCGACGATCACGGCCGACGGCGCCTTGACGGTGAAAAGGATTTTTGAACTCGCGAACAAAGCGCATTTTCTATACCTTACGCGGAATCAGGCAGAACGCGGCCAATTGCTGAAGTCAGTGCTTTTGAACTCCGAGACAGACGGCGTAAGTGTATGGCCAGTCTACAGAAAGCCGTTCGATCTAATCTTTCAGCGGGGGAAAAATCAAGAATGGTCGGGGCGAGGAGATTTGAACTCCTGACCCCCTGCGCCCAAGGCAGGTGCGCTACCAGGCTGCGCCACGCCCCGACAGTGTCGATTATAAATGAGATGATGCGCGGGAAGTCGTTCGGGCGAGGCGCCCGTTGTAGGCCAGATACCAGCCGATGTGGTCGAGGTCTCCGTAGACTACGACGTTGTCGCTGTCCCGGGGCGCGGTATAATCCTGCGCATTCATGCCGATTGCTCCCGGAACGCGATTAGGCGATTACGAGATTCAAGCGCTGATTGGCGC
>Ga0187771_10000936_pt1 | contig 18919 bp, 7 predicted proteins | sample 0116_SJ02_MP15_1_FD_133139 | JGI IMG/M metagenome (GOLD analysis project Ga0187771, IMG submission 133139) | Tropical peat soil microbial communities from peatlands in Department of Meta, Colombia - 0116_SJ02_MP15_10_MG | ecosystem: Environmental > Terrestrial > Soil > Wetlands > Peat | place...
AGCTTGGATAACAACCTCTCCGCCGGCCATCTCTGTCTCGGGATAGTCTACAACGGGACTGGCCAGTATGAGCAAGCCGCCAATGAGCTTCGAGACGCCCTTGCATTGGACCCCAGAAATGACGACGCCTGTCGCGGCCTGGCCTTGGCCTATCAGAACCTTGGCCGGCTCGATGCGGCTGAGCAGACCTACCAGAAGGCCATCGCCCTTCGCCCGCAGTACTGGGCCAATTACAACGACCTAGGAATTTTCTATAATGACCTGGGTCGCTACGAACAGGCCATACCGATGTTCCGACGCATAACGGAGCTGACGCCGGATAATCACTGGGGTTACACGAACCTGGGCTTGGCTTACTATAATCTGGGCCAGCTTGACGAGGCGGCAGCCATGTACCGCCGCACACTCCAGATCCAGCCCGACGCAATGGCCTACTCCAATCTTGGCGTCGTTTACTTTTACACCGGCCATCATGCTGACTCGGCGCGCATGTTCGAAAAAGCGGTTGAACTCGAACCCCAGAATTATCTTTACCGAGGCAACTTGGCTGATGCCTATCGCTGGACACCGGGCGAGAAGGATCGTGCCCCGGCGAGTTACGCTGAAGCCATCAGATTGGTGGAAAGAGACCTCGGAGTAAACCCCCGGGATACCGATGCCCTCAGCTACCTTGCCCTGTACGAAGCCAAATATGGAGAACTGGAGAAGGCACGCCAGCCAATTGGCCAGGCACTGGCCCTTGCACCGAAGGATGTGAACGTGCAGAGCATGGCGGTAGAGGTATATGCCGTGACGGGTGACAAGCAAAAGGCCCTCGACTGCTTGAAAAGCGCAGTTCAGGGTGGCTATCCCCGCTTCGAACTCGAGCATAATCCGGAGCTCGACGGCTTGCGTAACGATCCCAGGTACCGTGAAATCATGGCCGAAAAGCCGTCGCCACACTGACGTCCCATCAGGGGAGCGCTCGGAGCAAAGGTCCACTTTTGTCTAGCCTCGCCCGCCATTGCCGCTGCCTCGATGTTCGAGACGCGGTGAAATCGCTGGCCGGACAGATTGCGAATCGGCAGACACTGGCCGATAAGGGAGGACTTATCCGCGACTGGACCCCTCGCGCAAGCTCCGAAGTATGGCCACCTAAAACAGAGTGTAGATTAACCCGTTAACCCACGAACGTGCGCCTTGACTTGTCTTGAATTCGGCACCAACCGCTCGACTCCTGAAGCATTGGCCATGCATGAGATCGGGGCAGGCCACCTGAGTTGTTCCTGTTCGCGATATTGGTGTAGACTCGTTGAACTGATCCGGCTGGACCCGAAATCTACGCGCGTGTATTTGGCTCTCCAGCGCCGGAGCTTAAAGCTGGACTACTCCGGTCGTTATGCCAACATCGTGATCCGATCCGTACAGGGACACCAGTTGCTGGTCTTCGAAACTTAGAGAATCTCTGCCTCAAGGGGGTTCTGCAGCCTGTGATCGAGGCACGGCGAGACATTCGCAAAGGGAGCACGCCCTTTCTCTACCTCTTACTGCTAGCGAACGTGGGACTCAGCATCGAAATGCCTCACATGGCTACCTGGGAGGGTCTACTCCGCGATGCGTCGGGAAATCCTGTTCATGGCGCTGTTCTGTCGTTGACGATGACACGCAGTTCGGCTGAGCAGAGCCATCAAACCCAACTCTCTTCCCCGACCTTTGAAAGCACTACGAACCAGCACGGTGCGTTCAGCTTCCAAGATCTCCCCGCCACAGGCTACCAACTGTCAGTGCGCTGGAAGGGCTCGACAATCGTCCTAAAGGGGATGGTGGAAGTACGAGAGGGAGAACGGTCCCGCGTGAGATTGCAGATTTCGGCCGATCAAAAGGCCCTTGTTCTATCGGACGCCTCAACGCCGGAAACGAACGTGTCCGCCAAAACCGCGGTGCGCGAAGCTGGCACTGGTGGTGGGCAGGCCAGTGGAGGCGAGCAACTTTCGAGCCGTCAGGTCTCCGGCCTGCCGCTTAACAAACGCGATTTCACCCAATTCTTGCAATTGGCTTCGGGCACCACGACAGACACGAACGGGGCGGCCAATTTCACTCAGCAATTCGCAGTTAATGGGCAGCGAGGATCAACCGCCGTCTTTGCCATGGATGGGGTTGACACTACCGATCCGGAGCTTGGCGGGGCATCTTTTTCGAATTTTAATGTCGAAGCCATCCAGGAGATTCGCAGTGACTCAGGCGTGATGCCCGCCACAGTAGGTGAAGGAGCGGCGGCTTTCACTAACGTGATCACCAAGTCGGGAACGGACCTGATCCACGGATCGGTTTTCGAGTTTGCACGCAACGCAGCGTTTGATGCGCGCAACTTTTTCGATCGTCGAAGCATTGTGAATCCAGGCCGTATTCCACCCTTTGTGCGGAATGAATTCGGCTTCACCAACGGCGGACCAGTTCTTCTGCCGGGTTTATACGACGGGCGTCGCCGAACGTATTATTTTGCCCAGTACCAGGGTTTCCGCCAAGTGCTCGGCACCACTCAGGTGCTGTCGGTCCCCACCTCAGCTGAACGGCGAGGGTTTGACACCACGGCCGTCCCGGGAGACACATTGCTGGTCCCGGTGGACCCGGAGATTTCCCCGGTGCTCGCGCGGTTTCCCTTGCCCAACGACCCCCTGGGTCCCTACGGATCGCGGACCTTTGCTACTTCATCGAAGGTTGATACCAGCAGTAACCAGTTTTCAATCCGCGTCGACCACCGGATCTCAGACCGCGCCTACCTGATGGCGCGGTTTAACCTCGACAATGTTTCCGGCCCCAGCACGAACCCGGACCAGATCGCCATCGACCCCTCATTCGGCATACGGTTCCGCGATCACCAGCGGAATATAGGCCTCACCTATACTCGTCACATTTCATCTAATCTTACCTCGGAGTCGCTTATCGGGTATATCCGCACCACGCCTGCATTTCTCAGCACCAACACCACGCAGCCAGGATTGGTGTTCGGCGACGGGCTATATGAACCCTACAACCTGGATTCCGGCTCGAACTTTGGTGTTTGGTCAAACCTGTTCCAATTCCGGCAGTCTTTAGCCTGGGTGCGCAAATCCCATACCTTTAAAATGGGATTTGAGAGCCGCTTCAACCGCGATTCAACCATTTACGCGTTTTCAGCGAACGGCACGTACACATTCGGCGGCGGCCCTGCCTATTCGGCGGTGACGATTCCATCGGCGAGCGGTCAGCACGATATCCGGTCAGGCGACCCTCTACCCGATTCGCTGACGGGCTTCTTGACTGGCACTCCCCATGCCTTCGTGGCTTCTATTCCCGGGGCACATTTCCCTTCCGGAGACAAAACCGGACTGTGTGCGCTTCATCGCGCTGCCTACGATGCCTATTTTGAGGACGCCTGGAACGTTTCTCCTAAACTAAACCTGAGCTATGGCATGCGTTATGAAGTAAATACCCCCTTCCAGGAACCCCATCACCTTTCAACAGGCGTGGACTTTGTTGGAGCCGATGGCCGTCCCTCGACCGCATGGCAACCCGGCGTGCGAGAACGGTTGATCGTCTACCCGAACCCGATTTTTCCCCGTGACTGGCGAGGGCTGGGACCGCGGCTTTCGCTAGACTGGCAAGCCACAGGCCACACCACCCTGCGGGCGGCAGCAGGCATTACAACCCGGCTCCCAACTATGGGTATTGATGACGCGGCAACAGCCAGCATACCGTTCCTCATCAACCCTTACTTCACCGCCACCGCCGGCGCTCCGGTGCCCTTCAACAACGCCGTGGTCGTATTCAACCCGCCCGAGCTGTATACGCCCGCGGGGCAGGCGGTCTTCGCCACGGGCCGCTCCACGGACGTGCGCGCCAACACTGTAGTAGATCTGGTGCACTTCGAAGACGACCTGGCTGCCCTTTCCCCCGGCCACCAGCCTCAGGCCCTGCTGCTTTACGCTACAGGCAACCGGTTTAAGCAAGGCTATATCGAGACTTTCACGGCGGGCTTTAATCACCAGTTTGGCGAAGTGACGCTCAACACTTCCTATGTCGGTACTGCCGGTGTCCATTTGCCCGCGCTGGACTTTCCCAACGGCTACGGTGGGGCCTCCCCCGGCTTCGCTCCCTTCACCACTTTCTCTCCCTCCGGTCGCGCCGTGAGCGGTTTCGGCCCGGAGTATGTCGTTGACAGTCCCGTGCACTCGACCTACCACGCCTTCAGCACCAGCCTGTCGAAAACCTCCTCGCGGTTTGGCCTCGGCTTCCAGGCCAGCTATACCTTCAGTAAGTCTCTCGATACCGCAAGCTCGGCCGTGGCAGGGCTGGGGTTGACGCCCTCAGTGGGAACGGTGATCCAGACTCCTCCTCAAGACCCAAGAAATCGCGGCGCCGAAAAAGGGCCCTCTACTTTCGACGTCACCCATATCGGGAGTTTTGAATTCATCCAGGTCCTGCCCTTCAATCGCCTATCGTATCTTAAGCCGCTGGGTCATCGTTTCACCTCCGGGTGGCAACTGTTAGACATCAGCGTCCTGACCAACGGCTCGCCCTTCTCGGTATTTTCCGGCGTGCAACAGACGGGCCTCGGTACAATTGGGGCGGACCGCCCGGACCAAATCGGGCAGCCTCAGTTCTCAACCAGCCGGAAAGTGCGAGAAGACTATTTTGGACTTGGGGCGAACAACGTCTCGTTCTTCTCGGTTCCCATCGGTCTTCCCGACGGGACCGGCCCAAATTCCGGCCGCGTCGGCACCTTGGGACGCAACACTTTTCGTGGCCCGGCATTTCACAATTTTGATGTGGCATTGACGAAGGACACGCCATTTTTGGGCCAGCGTGGCAGCGAGCCGCTCACGCTGCAATTCCGTGCGGAGTTCTTCAATGTGTTCAATCTCGTTAACTTCGGCCTGCCGTCGAATATCGTTCGTGGAAGCGGGTTCGGCATCATTAACCGAACCGCCGGACCGTCGCGGCAGTTGCAGTTCTCGCTCAAACTGCTTTACTGAAGCCGGCGATCCTGATTGTACACTAACTCATTAACCCGCGAACGAGTGCCTAGACTTGTCTTGAATGCGGTTCCATCCGCTCGACTCCTGAACCAGCGGCTATGCAAGAGATCATGGGACTACGCAGTGATGGGCAGCGTTCGCTATGCACAGATGGACCCGTCGGTGATGATGGACAAACCCCAACCAGTGCCAGAAGCGGAATGCTCTTGCGCAATGCAGGACTAATGTGCGATGGGACTCCCGCGAATGGCCCGTCTGCGCACCTCCCTTTACTTACAGAACCTCCGGCGCCGCAAGCCTTTTTCCCGCAATTGCCGCGTATTGACATGGTTGTGGCTGCAACCTAAAATGCCAGCAAACGTAGGTCCGCTCACATGGTTGGCAGGACCGTATCTCATTACCGGATTCGCGAAAAGCTTGGTGGCGGCGGGATGGGTGTCGTGTACAAAGCCGAGGACACCAAGTTGGGCCGCTTCGTTGCGCTCAAGTTCCTGCCTGAGGAGCTTTCTACGGACCGGCAGGCACTGGAGCGCTTTCAGCGTGAAGCCCGTGCCGCCTCCGCACTGAACCATCCCAACATCTGCACCATTTACGACATTGACGAGCACGAAGGCCAGCCGTTCATCGTGATGGAGTGCCTGGAGGGTCAGACCCTCAAGCATCGCATTCAAGGCAAGCCTCTGAAAGTCGAGGAGGTGTTGGACCTGGCGATCCAGGTCGCTGACGCGCTGGACGCCGCGCACAGCAAAGGCATCCTGCATCGCGACATCAAGCCCGCGAACATTTTTGTGACCATGCGCGGGCAGGCGAAGATTCTGGATTTCGGCTTGGCCAAGCTGACTGTAGGGGCGACCCGGCGGGTCGCCCAGAGAGGGCGAGGCGACGCCTCGCCCCTACAGGAAACACCGACAGCGTCTATCGAACCCGAGCACCTCACCAGCACGGGCGCGGTGATGGGCACGGTGGCGTACATGTCGCCGGAGCAGGCGCGGGGTGAAGAGCTTGATGCACGGACCGACCTATTCAGCTTCGGCGCGGTGCTGTACGAGATGGCGACAGGACGGCAGGCGTTCTCGGGTACGACGACGGCGGTGATCTTCACCTCCATCCTCACTCAAGGTCCGCCGTCGCCCATCACTCTCAATTCGGAGCTTCCGCCGAAGCTGGAAGAAATCATCAACAAGGCGCTGGAGAAAGACCGGGACCTGCGCTGCCAGACTGCTGCCGAATTGCGCGCAGATCTGAAACGCCTGAAGCGCGACACGGAATCGGGGCGTGCCGTAGCGGCGATTGTAGTGCCCCTATCCTCAGCGCCTACGCCAGTCGGGACAGCGCGCCTGCGGCGCGCGTTGTGGGCGGCAGTCCTGGCCGGGGCGGTTGTGATTGGCAGCGTGGGTTCCGCGTACTGGCTCACGCGCCCGCTACCACCGCCACGTATTACAAACACCGGGCAACTGACTAACACGGGCCGGCAGAAGGGCGATCGCCTAGTGACCGACGGGCTCCGGGTTTACTTCTCGGAGTTGATCGCCGACCGATGGGTGCTCCACCAGGTGTCTGTGGCGGGCGGTGAGCCTGCGCCGGTCCCCACGACCGCCCAAGACGTCTCCATCTATGACATTTCGCCGAACGGCTCAGAGATTCTCGTGGCGACCGGCCAGGGGTCGGAGGGCGACACCCCTCTCAGAGTCATTCCGACGGCGGGTGGCTCTCCTCGGACCGTCGGCAGCATCGTGGCCGACGATGCGAGTTGGAGTCCCGACGGCCGCCAGATTGTTTATACGAAAGGCAACGACCTGTTCGTAGCCGCGAGCGACGGAAGCGAATCCCACAAGCTCGTCTCCGCTTCCGGCTCACCCAACTCGCCGCGGTGGTCCCCTGACGGCGCGCGCGTGCGCTTTACGGTCTTTGATTCTCAGAAGCCAGCCTTTATGCTGTGGGAAGTCTCTGCCGATGGAACCAATCTACATCGTTTGCTGCCTAGTTGGAGGGATCCGCCCTGTGAATGCTGCGGCATCTGGACGGCGGATGGAAGATATTTCATTTTCGGCGAGGTATCACTCTCCGGCGGAGGCAATCTCTGGGCGATTCGTGAAGCAACTGGCCTGTTCCGGAAGACACGTCATGGCCCCGACCAATTGACTCGCGGGCCTATGCTCTTTTCCAGTTCCATCCCTGCTAAAGATGGAAAAACTATCTTTGCAGTCGGAACTCAACGCCGAGGCGAATTGGTGCGGTACGATGTAATGTCACACCTCTTCGTTCCGTACCTTTCCGGCATCTCGGCATATTTCGTGGACTCTTCACGGGACGGAGCTTGGGTCACATATGTGAGCTACCCCGAGCTAGCCCTTTGGCGGAGCAAACCGGACGACACCGAGCGACTCCAACTCACCTTTCCACCCATGCAGGCCTTGGTCCCTCGCTGGGCACCCGATGGCAAGAGCATTGCCTTCATGGGAGCACCACCAGGAAGGCCCTTTGCCTTTAAGATCTACCTGGTCTCAGCCGAGGGCGGAGCGCCACAGCAGCTTATCCCAGGTGAAGGAGACGAGGCTGACCCGCAATGGTCGCCCGACGGAACCCAATTGCTTTTCGGACGGTGGCGGTCAGTTCTAGCCGGTACAGAAACCGTGTCCCTTCGTCTTCTCGACTTGAGGACGAACCAGGTCTCAACCGTGCCTGGCTCGGAAGGACTTTGGTCGCCCCGCTGGTCCCCGGACGGGCGATATGTTGCGGCGCTTGATTTGAAAGGGAACCTCGTGCTTTTCGGCCTCAAGACCCAGAGACGGGAACGACTGGCTACGGGTGGCGTCGACGAATTCAACTGGTCCAGAGATGGGAAGTACATTTACTTCGTTGGCAGTGGGCCTGAGATTGCCGGGGCCGTGCTTCGAGTGGGGGTTGGCGACCGCAAGATGGAGCGGGTGGCGAGCACAAAAGGATTGCAATTGACGGGAGGACTAGGCACCTACCTTGGCTTGGCGCCGGATGATTCCCCTCTCCTGCTGCGCGATAGGAGCATCGAGGAGATTTATGCCCTGGGGTGGGAAGCACATTAAGAGCAGTGACAAGTGACGAGTGACGCCCTGCGGCCCGGAGCCGTCTTCGGGCGGCGGGTCGGGCGTCGGGCCGAGTGACGAGCGAAAGAACAGCAAGGAGTCAAATTCCAGCTATCAGGTCTCAAGCTCCTGCTGATAGGTAAGTGCTGAGAGCCGCGGGTTTTCAAGTGGGGCAACACCTGACACCTGCGGGCGGGGCAGACTTGTCGTTCTTTGGCATGTCTGCGCCCCAGCCGCCCAGTCGTGCGCATACATCCCGACGACCGGCGTCGGGCCGTATGCGTCACCTTCGCCGCATGAATTTTCCCCTGTAATTGCCGCCGCGTATTGACTTGCCTGTGGCTGCGGCCTAGAATGCCCAGCAAAGGTAGGTCTGCTTTCATGGTCGGCAAGACCGTGTCGCACTACCGCATTCTCGAAAAGCTCGGCGGCGGGGGCATGGGCGTGGTGTATAAGGCCGAGGATACCAAGCTGGGCCGCTTCGTCGCGCTCAAGTTCCTGCCTGAGGAGCTTTCCAAAGACCGGCAGGCACTGGAGCGCTTTCAGCGGGAAGCCCGTGCCGCCTCCGCACTCAATCATCCCAACATCTGCACAATTCACGACATCGATGAGCACGAGGGCCAGCCGTTCATTGCGATGGAACTGCTGGAAGGACAGACGCTGAAGCACCGAGTCGCAGGCGGGGCGCTCAAGACGGATCAACTGCTGGATCTGGCGATCCAGATTGCCGACGCTCTGGACGCGGCGCACACAAAGGGCATTGTGCATCGCGACATCAAGCCGGCGAATATCTTCGTCACCAATCGCGGGCAGGCGAAGATTCTGGATTTTGGGCTGGCCAAGCTGACTGTAGGGGCGGGCCTTGTGCCCGCCCAGGGGCGCCCCTTGTGGGTGCCCCTACAGGACACGCCGACGGCGTCGATCGAGCCCGAGCACCTCACCAGCCCCGGCGTGGCGCTGGGCACGGTGGCTTACATGTCGCCGGAGCAGGCACGGGGTGAAGAACTGGATGCCCAGACAGACCTGTTCAGTTTCGGCGCGGTGCTTTACGAGATGGCGACTGGCAAGCGGCCCTTCACAGGAAACACGTCGGCAATAGTTTTCACCGCCATCCTGACGCAGGCTCCGACTCCGCCCGTACGATTGAATACTGAACTCCCGGCGAAATTGGAAGAGATTATTAACAAAGCGCTGGAGAAAGATCGCGAGGTTCGCTACCAGGTTGCCTCCGAGATGCGCGCGGACCTGAAGCGCCTGAAGCGCGATACGGATTCGGGACGCTCGGCTACTTCTGTCGTGCCCTCACCGCAGGTCACTGGCGATCAGAGATCGCCCCTGCAGAAGCGGCGCCTTTGGGCTTCGCCCGCGAAATACCTGGTGCCTGCGATGGTCGTCCTTCTCCTTATCGGCGCTTTCGTGGCTTACCGCTACCGGCCGGCAAAGGCGGTGAGCGGCCCGGGGAAAGTCACGCAAATCAGCCATTGGAACAAGCCGATGTACTCGGCCAAGCTCTCCCCAGATGGGCGCACCGTGGCCTTCAGCTCGCCGGTAGGGGGTGTTACTCAGGTATTCGTGATCCTCGCCTCAGGTGGAGAGCCGCTCCAACTGACCCACGACGATGGCGACAAAAACGTCAGTAGCTTTTCCACCGACGGGACCGAAATCTTTTACGGCCGGATACTCGGCCGTGACGAGACATGGGCTGTGCCCACGCTAGGAGGGACGCCGCGTCGGGTGGCCTCCGGTCGCTTCCTTGTACCGTCTCCGGACGGCAGCTCATTTTTCTACGTCAAGTCGGCCAGCCGGGCAGTCTTCCGTGCCGACCGATCCGGTCTCAACGAAGAAACAATCTTTACCTTTGAGAACCCTCCCTTGTGGCCCCTCTCAATTCGGCCTTTCCCCGACGGAAACGATCTCCTCGTCGGATCCACAGCTCGCTATTGGGACCAAGAGTGGCACTTGCACAAGGCGAGTTTGGCCAGCCGGTCGGCACTATCCTTAGGAACAGTATCCGGGATTGACGCCGTGAGGAACCTTGACATGGCATGGGATAACCCCGGAAAGACTGTGCTCTTCAGTCGCACGGTCAACGGACTTACCAACCTCTGGAGGTACAACTTAGCGGACCGGAGCCTGACCCAAGTTACGTTTGGCTCCGGCCCGGATTATTACCCCATGCCTGACCCTGCTGGCCGAGGGATCTATTACGTCAATGGCAAGCAGTCGGGGTATCTGACCGCCTACCATGTTCGCACCAGAGAGTCGGTTGACATTGTGACGCAAGCCGCGTCGCAACCCATCATCTCACCCGATGGGAAACACGTGATGTACATCAAAATCCTTGGGGCAAACCAAACTGAACTGTGGGTTTCAGATCTTGGCGGCGGGAACGGTCTCAGACTCGCCTCTGGGGAATCACTGGGCACCGGAGACTGGTCACCTGACAGCTCTCAACTGTCCTTTGCGGAGGAGACAGGCGGGGAAGTCAAGAGCTATATCGTCGGGGCAGACGGCCGCAATCTCCGCCCAATCGGCAAAGTGGAGGGGCTCCCCGGGATCATTTGGTCTGGCGACGGCAAATCACTCTTCATCAGCTCAATAACGCCTGGGGCCAACCCCGCCGTTTGGAGAGCCACCCCCGATGGCTCGCATGTGGAAGAATTTGTGGATCGTTGCTGTTTCGCAATGGATGCCTCAACAGATGGTAAGTATCTACTCGGCGTCTTGTGGGAGGGCAACGAGGTGGGCATCTACGAAATATCCATCGCCGACAGGAAGTGCACTCCCTTGCTTCCTGGTGTGGAAACCTTTTACGTTCGATTTGCCCGAGATAACAAATCGTTCCTTTACGCAGTCCCCGGCTCTGGGGAGGTAACGTTCTACCGTCAAACCTGGCGCGAAGGCAAAGTGATTGGCAAACCCGAGGTTGCGCTCAAGCTCCCCTTTGCGTTTCCTCTCGAATATCAAGGCAACGCCTATGACATTTCCCGTGACCTCTCCACCCTCGTCTACGCGCGCCCGGGCGGGCAAGCCGACCTTTACCTTCTCAGCCCCGGCCAATAAACCTGGAATGGCTTCCAGGATTCTTGTTGGCCCTTCCGCATTTCCCCTTGCGCTCTGACGATATCCCCCAACTCCTGCCTGCGTTGACTTGATTCTTTTCGAGATGTAACATGGCCCCTCAACAGCGTCGTACCCCCATGACCGGCCAAACCGTTTCCCACTATCGCGTCCTTGAGAAGTTGGGCGGCGGCGGAATGGGTGTGGTCTACAAGGCCGAGGACACCAAGCTCCATCGCTTCGTTGCCCTTAAGTTTCTACCCGAGTCGCTCGCCAAGGACCATCAGGCGCTGGAGCGCTTCCGGCGCGAAGCCCAAGCTGCCTCCGCGTTGGATCATCCCAACATCTGCACGATTCACGAGATTGGTGAGCATGAAGGCCAGCCCTTCATCGTCATGGAATTGCTGAAAGGCGAGACCCTCAAGCACCGGATTGCGGGCAAGGCGTTGAAGACGGATGAGCTGCTGGAGGTGGCGATTCAGATTGCCGATGCGCTCGATGCTGCCCAGGCCGAGGGGATTATTCATCGGGACATCAAGCCAGCAAATGTCTTTCTTACGAATCGCGGGCAGGCGAAGCTTCTGGACTTTGGGCTGGCCAAGCTGACTGTAGGGGCGACCCGGCGGGTCGCCCCGAGAGGGCGAGGCGACGCCTCGCCCCAACAGGAAACACCGACAGCGTCCATCGAACCCGAGCATCTCACCAGCCCGGGCGTAGCGATGGGGACGGTGGCTTACATGTCGCCGGAGCAGGCGCGGGGGGAAGAACTCGATGCCCGCAGCGACTTGTTCAGCTTCGGCGCGGTGCTCTACGAGATGGCCACGGGCAGGCAGGCATTCTCCGGGACCACCACGGCGGTGATTTTCACGGCCATTCTCAAGGAGGACCCTGCGGCGCCCTCGTGCGTGAATCCCGACCTCCCGACCAGGCTGGAAGAGATCATTCTCAAGGCGCTGGAGAAGGATCGCGAGCTGCGCTGCCAGACCGCCGCAGAACTGCGCGCCGACCTGAAGCGCCTGAAGCGCGATACCAGCACAGGCCGCTCCGAAGTCGCAGCCTCTTTGCCTCTGCCCCCTGGAGACGTAGGGACGCATGGTCCTGCGCCCCCACAGGAGCCGACGTCGGACTCCGTCATCATCGCCAGTCTCCTGAAGCGGCACAGGAAAGCCGCAATCGGGGCTGCCGTCTTGATGGCGGTTTTCCTATTGGGGCTTGGGTGGTTGCTGCTGCACCGTCCTGCCCCGCCTCCCCCTGAGATAACGCAGAGACGCCTGACCTCCAATTCCAGCGACAATCCCGTCCGAAGCGGCACCATTTCCCCTGATGGCAAGTACCTTGCGTACTCCGACACGACCGGGATTCACCTGAAACTGCTTTCGAGCGGTGAAGAGCGGCTCGTCTCCAGGCCTGCGGGAGTCCCTGCCGGCGCGTACATGGAAGCGGCCGGATGGTTTCCCGACGGTACGCAATTGCTTGCGAACACTTTGGAACCGAGTGGGCACGCCAGCATTTGGACGGTCTCAGTGCTTGGCCAGGCTCCGCGCGAGCTTCGTGAGCACGCTGTGGGTGGTCTGCTCTCGCCGGACGGGACGCAGTTCCTTTTCTCCCCGGAGCCGGGACCTTCGTTTGAGGTTCGCGAACTCTGGGTGAGCGGGATCCAAGGTGACAACCCGAAGAAGGTCTTCACACTGGAAGAGCACGAATCGTTCGGTGGCGTTTCTTGGTCGCCCGACGGACGGCATCTGGCCTTCGTCAGGAAGAAGCAGACTAAATGGGGTATTGCTCAGGGAGTTTCGATCGAAACCTGCGACGTGAGCGGGGCGAACGCCAGCGTGGTGTTGACGAATTCGGATCCAAATAGGTCGCTGGGAGATGTTTGCTGGCTTCGCGACGGGCGAATCGTTTACGTGCGGCAGAGCCTTGGTGGTATGCCCGGCAACCTCTGGCAGATCGGCGTTGATGCCCGAACAGGGGCCCCCATTGGTAATCCCAAACGGCTCACTCAATGGGCCGAAACCGGCATTGATTCGTTGAGCAAGAGTGCAAATGGAAAGCAGGTAGCACTCCTGAAGTGGACGTACCAGCGACAGGTTTACATGGGCGAGCTCACCGCAGGGGGGACCCGGATGAGCGCCCCTCGGCGTTTGACCAATGACGAGAACTATAATTCCCCCAGTGCATGGACGGCGGATAGCAAGGCGGTCTTCTTCTTCACAGGCGGCCATGGGCTCTTCAAACAGGAAATCAACCAAGAGCCTGCCGAGCGTGTCACAACCTCGCAGCAGTCCGACGGCGACGCCTCCCTCAGCCCCGACGGAGCTTCGATACTCTATTGGGAGTATCCCCGGTCGCCCTCCGCACCGGTCCGCGTGATGCGCATTTCTATAAACGGTGGGATGCCACAGTTTGTCATGGAGATGCGGAATGCAATGATTTTTGCGGAGGCGGGATGTGCTCGCGCTCCAGCGAGCCTCTGCGTGGTCACTGAGCCAACCCAGGATGAAAAAGGGCTGACGCTTACGGCGTTGGACCCCCTCAAAGGCAGAGGGAAGGTACTTCGGACCATTGCAAAAGATCCCTCGGCGCACGCCTTTGGCGTCGCCTTGTCTCCCGACGGATCAACTCTCGCGATTTCGAGAAACTTCGAGCCCGAGATTCACATTCGCTTGCTTTCACTCACGGGGGGCTCCGACCGCGAGATCACGGTGAAGGGCTGGCCGGAACTTACTTTCAGGGGCCTCTCTTGGTCCGCTGACGGAAAGGGGCTTTACTGTGGGTCGAATTCGCCTCGTGGCTCGACGCTCCTCTACGTGGATCTCAAGGGAAATGCCCAGGCGCTGTGGCAACACAAGGGAGGGTCCGGTGACTTGTTTGGCGTCCCTTCTCCGGACGGCCGCTACCTTGCCATACGAAATTCAGTGCTCGGCGGAAACGTGTGGATGCTGGAAGGCTTCTGAAGAAGGAAGAGATTCAGCAAGATCCTCGATATAGCAGCTCACGAGCGGAATCCCATGCAGATGACTCGTTGTGCACAATGCGGCGAAGAGATGGCCGATGGGGCGCGATTCTGCGCCTCCTGCGGCAAGCCCGCGATCCCGTTCACGGAACTCCCCACCGAATCCCCGACGCCCCAGGCGCCGCACCGGCCGGCCTCGCCGTCGCGGGGCAGGCCACGGTCCGGCTCGGGCTCCGTCACGGACGGGGGCCGCTTCGCGCCCGGCGAAATGCTGGGCGAGCGTTATCGAATCATCGGCTTGCTGGGCCGGGGCGGCATGGGCGAGGTCTATCGCGCCGACGACCTGAAGCTGGGGCAAGCAGTCGCGCTCAAGTTTCTTCCCGAAAGTCCCGCCGCGCCGGGCCAAGCGGACAGCGACTCGACCGCACTCGCAGAACGTTTCCGTGCCGAGGTGCGCAATGCGCGTCAGGTTTCGCATCCGAACGTCTGCCGGGTTTACGACATTGGTGAGATCGAGGGCCGGCCGTTCCTCTCCATGGAATATGTGGATGGCGAGGACCTAGCCACGCTGCTGAAGCGCATCGGGCGGTTGCCGCCGGCGAAGGCCCTTGAGATCGCCCGCCAACTCTGCGCCGGGCTGGCCGCCGCGCACGACAAAGGCGTGCTGCACCGCGACTTGAAGCCCTCGAACATCATGCTGGACGGCCAAGGCCGCGCGCGCATCACCGATTTCGGACTCGCCGTGCGCGGGGACGAGTCAGACGAAGGAAGGATTATTGGCACCCCCGCCTACATGTCTCCCGAACAGCTAGCCGGGCGAGCCGCCACGGTCAAAAGTGATCTCTACGCGCTGGGCTTGGTGCTCTACGAGATTTTCACAGGCAAGAAGGCATTTGAGGCGGCGACGCTGGCGGAGTGGAAACGCAAGCATGCGCAGGAACCGCCTACTGCGCCCACGAGCCACCTCGCGGACGTTGACCCGGCGGTCGAGCGGGTGATTCTGCGCTGCCTGGAAAAGGATCCGCGCCAGCGGCCCGCTTCGGCGCTGGCCGTCGCCGCGGCGCTGCCGGGCGGAGACCCGCTGGCAGCAGCGCTGGCGGCAGGCGAGACGCCCTCGCCCGAGCTTGTCGCGGCAGCGGGCGAAACGGAAGGGTTCCAACCCCGCGTTGCCGTGGCGTGGCTTGCTTCCGCCCTTATCGGGCTAGCCGCTGTGTGCGTGCTGAGCGATAAGGTGTACATGACCGGGGTCGTGCCCCTACCAAATCCCCCCGACGTTCTGGCCGCGAAGGCACACGAACTGATCCAGCAATTCGGCTACACCGCGCCTCCGGTGGACTCGGCTTCCGGCTTCTTTCAGGACGACGATTTTCTGCGATACATCGAAGAACACGACAAAGCCGCCGATCGCTGGGAACAACTGAAGTCGGGCAATCCTTCGGCGATCGAGTTCTGGTATCGCGAGAGCCCGCGTTATCTCACGGCACTATGGTTTTTCAGTGTCGGGTCTGTCGAGGACAGCGATCCGCCGCGGGATGTGTCCGGGATGACCTATGAACTGCTCGATCCGAGCGGGCGGCTGGAATACTTCGAGGCGGTGCCCCCCCAACTCGAGCAATCAAAGGGAACAGCTCCGGCGCCTGACTGGCCCGGTCTGTTCAAGGCCGCCGGATTGGACATCGCGCAGTTCAAGCCCGCGGAGCCTGAGTGGACGCCGCGGGCATGGAGCGATACGCGGGCGGCCTGGACGGGCGTAGCGGCCGGGCGGCCCGGCGTGCCGCTGCGCGTGGAAGCTGCGGCTTACCGCGGCAAGCCGGTCTATTTCGTGCTGGTGTTGCCGTGGTCACGGCCCTGGCGGATGGAGGAGTATCAGCAGACGGCGCGGGAAAAGGCCAGCAATGCCATCTCATTGGCGCTGTTCCTGGCGGTGCTGATGGGGGCCGTTTTGCTGGCTCGAAGGAACCTGCGGCTGGGGCGCGGCGACCGGCGCGGCGCTTTTCGCCTGGCCGTTTTCGTTCTTGTGATTCTGCTGCTCGCCTGGGGGATTGAGGCTCACCATCTTCCCACCAGCTACGAGTTTTTCTTGTTTGTAATCATCACCAGCGCGGCGCTCTTCACCGCCGCTTTTGTCTGGTTGCTCTACATCGGCCTCGAACCTTTCGCCCGGCGGCGCTGGGCCAATGCGCTTATCTCCTGGAGCCGCGTTTTGGCCGGTCAGTTCCCTGATCCCTTGGTCGCTCGCAATGTTCTCGTAGGAGTCGCTCTGGGCGTCGGCGCGTGCCTCTTGGTCATGCTTCGTTATTTTGCCGAAGGCTGGTTTGGAAAGCTCCCACCGCGTCCCATGATGCCAAGTCTCGAGCCGCTGCTCGGAGCGCGCAGCCTGACTGGGGGATTATTGACGATTATCCCCACCTCATGCGGCTTGGCCCTCGGCCTTGTCTTCTTGTTCGTCCTGCTTCGCCTTCTGCTTCGCAAGGACTGGCTGGCGGTTTCGGCTTTTGTTCTCATCTTCGCTGCTACACAGGCCTTGTCCGGGAAATATCCGCTCGTGGACGCCGTATACGCCGCGGCGCTTTTCGGAATTCTGATATTTACCCTGAAGCGCTTCGGGCTTTGTTGTCTGATGGTACTACTCATGACCAACCAGGTCCTGCTAGTATTTGTCCACAGCATGCGCCTCTCCCAATGGCATGCCGCCTCAACGGTTCTCGGCGTTCTGTTTGTTCTCGCGTTGGCGGTTTACGGCTTCCGCGTCTCGCTTGCCGGGCGGACGATCTTCTCGGGCGTTTCGCTGGATGAGTGAGGAGAGCCGGAGTCAGAGGTCCCCCTCGTGCAAGGCCCAATCAGAGCTTCCGTGCTTTCCCCTGTGGAAAAGGGGTTGCGGACTGGGCACGAGAACTCCGGCGCCGCTTACCCGCGATCCAACGGGCTAGCGTTTACTTACCACCATTCAAAGTCGGCTTGTCGGAGAGCGACGGCTGCCGTGTACGCGTAACTCCCCAAAAGGAACCGGTCCGCCTGGTCGCTTTGCATTTGTGAACGCCCCAATTGCGATTCGACTCAAACTGACCCACCATCACTCGCCGCTATAACTTGACAAGCTGCGCGAGCATCCTCTAACTTAACTTACGGAGGCACAGCAAGAGCAGGAATCTCCAAGCCATCTTAGGGGGGAAATTAGTGCGTGTCGTCTTTGTAGCTTCTGAAGGTGTGCCCTTCTCCAAGACCGGCGGACTGGCTGACGTGGTCGGTGCACTTCCAAAAGCTCTGGCAAAGCTGGGCCCTAAACTCGAGGTGGTGCTGCCACGCTACAGGATGACCAAGCCGGGTAAGCCGGAACCCAAGATGCGGAGTTTAACCCTCCCGCTGGACGCCGGTTTTAAGTTTGCCTCTGTTCAGAACGCCGGCGCGGCGGGCAAGGTGCAGACATTCTTCGTCGAATGCCCACCACTCTTTGACCGCGCGGGACTGTACCAGGAGGACGGTGAGGATTACCCAGACAATGCCATACGTTTTGCAGCGTTCAGCCTTGCTGCGCTGGAATTGATTAAGCGGTCAGCGACCCCGCCGGATATCATCCACTGCCACGACTGGCAGGCCGCCTTGGTTCCCATCTACCTGCGCAATCTTTACCAAGACGACGATTTCTTCCGCAACACTTCCGTGGTCTTCACCGTTCATAATGTGGGTTACCAAGGGCTTTTCCCGGCGGATATCCTGCCACAAATTTCTTTGCCTGCGGGCTTATTCACGATGGATTTCCTGGAATACTACGGAAAAGTCAACCTGCTGAAAGGCGGAATCGTCTTTTCGGATTTCATTACCACGGTCAGTCCGAAGTATGCGGAGGAGATCCAAACGAAGGAGTTCGGCTGTGGCCTGGAGGGAGTCTACCGGTCACGGAGGGACCACCTGCGGGGTATTCTGAACGGCGTCGACTACAGCGTCTGGAATCCAACCACGGACAAGCTGATTCCGGCCACATACAGTGCGGAAGATATGGGCGGCAAGGTAGCTTGCAAGAAGGCTCTACTGGAAAGAATGGGAGTAAGACAGCCGGTGGCAGAACGGCCGGTTCTGGGCATCGTGTCCCGATTTGCGCCCCAGAAGGGTTTCGACCTTATCGAGGAAATCGCGGATCAGCTTGCGGCTTGGGACCTGTACCTTGTGGCGCTGGGAACAGGCGATCCTGTTTACGAAGACCTTTTCCGGCACATGGCCGCCACGTATCCCGACAAGTTCCTGGTGGCTGTCGGGTTCGACAACACGCTGGCGCATCAGATTGAGGCTGGATCAGACATGTTCTTGATGCCCTCGCGGTATGAGCCCGGAGGGCTGAACCAGCTCTATAGCCTGAAATATGGGACAGTACCCATCGTAAGAGCTACGGGCGGCCTGGATGATACCATCGAAGCTTTTGACGGCCAGTCGGGCACAGGCTTTAAGTTCAGTGAGTACACGGGCTCGGCGTTGCTCGAAGCAACCGAGCAGGCCATCGCCGTCTATCGCCGGCCCGAGGTTTGGCGGCAACTCGTTTCCAACGGAATGCGCATGGATTTTTCCTGGGGAAGGTCGGCAGAGAAGTATTTGGAAATCTATCAAGACTTGCAGAAAGGCAAGGACACTCCTGAATTCGAGGCTGAGACCTAGAACGGATAGCTGGTTAGGAACCACTCATCGGCGGAGGTTTTGAAAAGATGGCGGGCGGTCATACCCTGGAGTTTTCAGAGCAGAATTTTGAGCAGGAAGTTTTGAAATCCGACAAGCCGGTTCTTGTCGATTTTTGGGCAACGTGGTGCGCGCCCTGCCGGATGATGGCGCCTGCCGTCGATGCAATTGCAGAGGCC
>Ga0187771_10000937_pt1 | contig 18913 bp, 16 predicted proteins | sample 0116_SJ02_MP15_1_FD_133139 | JGI IMG/M metagenome (GOLD analysis project Ga0187771, IMG submission 133139) | Tropical peat soil microbial communities from peatlands in Department of Meta, Colombia - 0116_SJ02_MP15_10_MG | ecosystem: Environmental > Terrestrial > Soil > Wetlands > Peat | place...
CACTTCCGGAACTGACGTGTGGCTGAACACGCCATTACCCCCGTACGAGGCTTCTGGTACAAGCGGGATGAAAGCAGCACACAACGGAGTGATAAACTTCAGCGTCCTGGACGGTTGGTGGATAGAAGGCTGCGTTGAGGAGCTCACTGGATGGGCAATAGGACCCTCGCCCAACGAAGCAGTTAGCGAAGATGACAGAAGAAAAAGAGAACTAGAGGACCTCTACAACAAACTGGAATATCTGATCATTCCAAAATTCTATGAGGAGCGTGACGGCTGGATAACCATGATGAAGAACTCCATAGGAAAAGTTGCGTACTACTTTAACAGTCACCGGATGATGCGAAGATACGCAACAGACGCCTACCTCTAAGCATGAATAAGAAGGAACAATTCACATGCAAGGACGCACAAAAGCTTCTGATATGAACACACCACCCCATAGATGGAGCATCCTGTGCGCGCTGCACAAATGTGCAACAAGGAAATCAGTCAAGAGAGCAGATCTCTTTGTTCTGGCAGCGGGGACAACAAACCTTAAGAAAATGTGTTAAGCCCTATGCTTCTTGGTCGTACCCAGTGGAAATGATGATCGTAGGCGACAAATATCTTACAACCTTGTTCCGCTTGATAGGAATCGAAACGGTTGAGGCTGAGAATGATGATTCCGCAGTTGCAAAGGCTGAAAGCATCGTTGAAGGTGGAAAATGCCAGGTACTCCTGGTAAGCGAAAGGATTGCTATGCGACTTAAGAGTTTGAGGGAGGATCTACTCAAGGAAGGAAAGCTATATCCTATTCTCGTGATCATCCCCGATTTTGAAGGAACCCTTGAAGAGAGAAAGAAGGAACTCAGCGAGCTTGTGAACAAGTCGATCGGCATGCAGCTCATCAAGGTGAGTGGCTGACATGTCGGTGGAAGACATAAGAAGCCTGGTTAAACAGGAAAAAGAGAGTGAGGAACAGCTGAAAAGAGCGGAAGAAGAAGCAAAGCGAATAGTTGAGGAAGCCAAGGCTGAAGCCGAAAGTATAGTAAACGATGTTGAGTGTCATCGGTACCTGAACCGCCTTCGAGAGGAAGAAACGAAGAAAATTGAACAGAAGAAAAGCGCGTTAGAGAAAGAATCCGACGAGATCTTGAGGAACCTGCGGACCACAGCAAACGAGAACATGGAGAAGACCGTTGCGTTCATATTGAGACTGATCCTTGGAGAGTAAGGAGATAGATGGAAGACCTCAAATCACAGTTAGACTTTCTCAAGGAAGTCGAAGTCAAAGAGATCATCGAAGAAGCAAGACAAAGGGCTGCACGACTCATCAGTGAAGCTCACGCAAAAGCCGAGGAGATCAGGAAGAGAGAAGCAAGCGACATTCTGAAAAAAACCCGGGAAACTGAAACGAAGGAGCTTGAGGCAGCTATGCTAGAACAGAAAAGGAAGACCATGAACTTGAAGTTTCAACTTATCGAAGATGCCCTTCATGAGTCTTTGGATAGAATCAAGCAGATGGTGAACGAGGGAGCCTCACCATACAAGGACAGCCTTGAAAGCTTCGTGATCGAGGCGACCTCACAGATGACCGGCTCCGAATTCGAGCTGATCGTCAGCTCTGGGGACGTCGAGTTCATTAAGAGGAAGCTGAGGCGAATGGAGAAACAGCTCTCTGCGATGAAGAACACCGTCGTTGCCTTGAAAATAAGCGATGAACCCCTGCGATCAGTCGGCGGATTAGTCGTGCGGAGCTCAGACCGCAAGCAGATCTTCAACAACACTCTAGAGGCCAGGCTGGCGAGGGTCAGACAGGAAAAACTCCCGGAAATATCCAAGGTCCTCTTTGAAGGTGAGAAGACTTGAGATCAGGCGAAATAGAGAGAATCACGGGCTCCGTTATCGAGGCGACTGGAATAGACGACGTATACATGGGGGAAGTCGTGGAAGTCGGTGATCTCGGTCTCATTGGAGAGGTCATCAGAATAATCAGGAACCATTTCACTGTGCAAGTCTACGAGCTAACAAGCGGGCTGAGACCAGGGCAGAAAGTTTTAGCCACTGGAAAAAGATTGGTCGCAGAGTTGGGACCCGGACTTTTGACGAACGTATTCGACGGCATTGAAAGACCTCTGGAATCCATCCTGAAGGATAAGGGAGCCTTTCTGGGCAGGGGAATCAGAGTAAACAAGTTAGGCCGAGACAAGAAGTGGCATTTCAAACCTGTCCTCAAACCTGGTGTCACGGTTAGCGAAGGGGACGTCCTCGGAGAGGTACCAGAAACGAGAGCAATATCCCACAAGGTGATGGTTCCCATAGGCGTCTCGGGAACGCTGAAAAGCGTTCTAGAAGGAGATTTCACGGTTGAGGAACCCGTAGCCGTCATCACGCAAGGCGACCGTGACACTGAAGTCCGAATGATGCAGGAATGGCCAGTGAGGACGCCGCGTCCGTCTCAGAGCAGGCTGCCTCTGAACCGATACTTGATCACCGGTCAACGAGTGATAGACGTGTTCTTTCCCTTAGCGAAAGGTGGAGCCGCCAGCATACCAGGTGGCTTTGGCACCGGTAAGACGATAATGCTTCACCAGCTGTCGAAATGGAGTGACGCAAACATCATAGTCTACATCGGATGTGGAGAGAGGGGGAACGAGATTAGTGAGGTCATAACACAGTTCCCTGAACTGAGTGATCCTAGGAACGGTCTCCCTTTGATGGAGAGAATAATCATGGTGGCAAACACGAGCAACATGCCCGTGGCCGCCAGGGAAGCCAGCATCTACATGGGCATAACCGTTGCTGAGTACTATCGAGACATGGGGTACGATATCGCGCTCATGGCTGACTCTACCAGCCGATGGGCGGAAGCCTTAAGGGAGATATCAGGCAGGCTTGAAGAGATGCCCTCTGAAAGGGGGTATCCAGCTTATCTATCAGACAGGATCGCTGAGTTTTACGAGAGAGCTGGGAGAATCAAAGCCTTAGGAAGGCCAGAGAGGGAAGGTTCAGTGACCCTCATAGGCGCCGTTTCGCCCCCGGGCGGCGACTTCAACGAGCCCGTAACCATTCACACGTCGAGGTTCACCGGAGTCTTCTGGGCCCTAGATGCTGACCTCGCCTACAGCAGGCATTTTCCAGCCATAAACTGGATGAAGAGTTATAGCCTCTACACTCCACAGCTGAGGGCAAGCTGGATGAAGATTTTCACGCCACATATCGCGGGGCTAACGGAATGGTGGCAGGAGAAGTTCCCCACTCTTGACCAATTGAGAAGAATGAGTTTCGAGTTGCTGGACAGGGCTGTGGAGATCGAGGCGATCGCCAGAATAATCGGTGAGACTTCCCTTCCTGATGATCAGCGACTCATACTCTACACGTCTGACCTCATGAAAGAAGGCTTCTTGAAACAGAATGCGTACGACGTTGTGGATTCATTCTGTCCGCCCCAGAAGCAAGTTCTGCTCCTAGACATGATACTGGACTTTTACTCAAAGGCTCAAGTCCTCATCCAGAACAAAGTGCCGATAGGACGGCTGACCGACCTCCCATCCATTTCAAGAATGAGAAGAATCAAGGAGGATAAAGGCGAAGAGATGGCGGTACTTCAGCTGATCAGGCAGATGGACGAGGAGTTAAACAAGCTCGGCGTGTCATACGGAACTGAACTCAAGAGCGGAGGCGTCCCTGCAAGTGCCTGAAAGAGGCGAGGGCATATTCGGCCTCCTCCACCGAGGAGTCAACGAGATCAGAGGACCGCTCGTGTTTTTAGACCAAGTAAACGACGCCGGTTACGACGAGATGGTGCGAATACGCGACAGGGAAGGCCATGAGAGACTAGGAAGGGTCATTGACGTCAGCAAGAAACTCACAGTCGTGCAGGTTTTTGGCGAAACAACAGGCCTTCAGACTGACTCCATCGTGAACCTCACAGGATCAGCATTCAAGATTCCTGTCTCGGACGAGTTACTTGGCAGGATCTTCAACGGAAGGTTCGAACCGATCGACGGGACCCTCCCCATTCTCTCAAGCGAGCGCAAGGAGATAAACGGTTCACCCATCAACCCGAAGGCAAGAGTTTTTCCAAGCGCGTTCATTCAGACCGGAGTATCATGCATAGACGGACTCTTTTCTCTCATAAGGGGACAGAAGCTCCCGATATTCTCAGAAAGCGGCTTGCCCCACAATAGGCTGATAGCTCAGATAATACGGCAAGCGACAGTTCTAGGAAAAGAAGAGGAAATAGCAGTTGTCTTTGCCGCCATGGGCCTTAAGAACGATGAGGCAAGATTCTTCATAAATCAACTGAACGAATCGGGAGTTCTCAGCAGGTCCGTCTTGGTTTTGAACCTAGCAAACGATCCTGCAGTCGAAAGGCTCATGACACCGCGCATCGCACTTACTGCGGCCGAATATTTGGCCTTTGACCTCGATATGCACGTCTTGGTGATTCTAAGCGACATGACGAATTACGCTGAAGCGCTAAGAGAATTGAGCGCGGCAGTGGAAGAGGTTCCGAGCAGAGCTGGATACCCAGGCTACCTGTACAGCGATCTAGCTTCAATATACGAGAGAGCTGGAATCATTCAGGAATCAAATGGTTCCCTCACTCAGCTCCCCGTGCTAACGATGCCAGGAGGGGACCTCCATCACCCCGTCCCAGACTTGACCGGATACATAACTGAGGGCCAGATATACCTTGACAAGGAGCTTGACTTCCGAGGCATATATCCTCCAGCAAGCGTTCTGCCCTCGCTCAGCAGGCTTATGAGAAACGGCATCGGACAAGGAAAAACGAGAGAGGATCACAAAGACTTGGCTGATCAAGTTTATGACGCCTGCGCCAAAGGTTTGCGTGCAAGGGATCTCGCAAGAATCGTTGGCGAAATAGGCTTGAGCGACAGCGAAAAAAAGTATTTTGAATTCATCGAAGCATTCGAAAAGAAATTCATCAATCAAGGCGACCACGAGAACAGAACCATTGACGAAACGCTGAACCTTGCTTGGGAGACGCTGTCACTCTTACCAGAGGCCAACCTGGTGAGAATAGAAGAGCAATACATCCTGAAGTACCACCCAGCGCACAGCGCGGTCGGATAGTGGATTCTTTTGGCGTTCAGATCGAGACCATCTCCGACTAGAGGAGAACTAGTGAAGCTCAGGGCGAGCCTCGAGTTCATACAGAACGGCCTGTCAATCCTCAAACTGAAGAGGGACCGATTGGCTGAAGAGTTCAACTCTCTCCTCAAGCAAATGGGACGGCGGGACAAAGCCGAGGAACAATTAATGAACATCTATTCCGGCTTCAAGCTCGCACTCGCGAGGATTGGCGATTCAGAAACCCATTCTGCAGCATACTCCACCAGCAGAATGAAGGTCAAAGTCCTCGAACGCCCCATCATGAACGTGGCAATACCAAAGATACTTGTCGAAGAGAAGCCTATATTGTCCATAGTTGGAGATCTAAGCCTTCACCAAGCCGGAGTGAGATTGCAAGGCATAATTGAAGAGCTTCTGGAAATAGCATGCATCGAGACCGGCATCGAAAGATTAGCGTACGAACTTACCCTTGTAAACAGAAAAATCAACGCAATAGAAAAAACGGTCATTCCAGTCTATCAAGACCAAGTCAAGTACATTGAAGCTTTTCTGTCCGACGAGGAACTGGAAGACTTCACAAGAATCAAACAGTTCAAGTCCATATCGAGAGAAAAAAGAACATGAGAAATGCCCCCGCACTTTTCCTAATCTCAAGAACACATGGTCTCAAGGCACACCTGCTCAAATCGCAAGACTATCTTCGCCTTCTTGGAACGAGTGATCTAAAAGGGATAGTTGACTATCTCTTAACGACCGATTATTCATCCGAGCTAAGTCGAATTCCCACTGAGGGACTCATGGCCTCTCAACTGGAGCAAGTCTTCTACAAAAAACTCTCAGAAAGATGGCACTTTCTTCTAGGAATAACTTCAGGCAATATGCGAGAGTTGCTTGAAGCTCACAACGCAAGACTCGAAGTTGAGAATCTGAAGAGAATAGTCAGAGCAGTGCATGGAGAAGAAAAGGCAAGTGATGCGCAACTTATCAGTATACCTCGAAAGTACCAGAATATGAATTTCTCTGCCCTCCTGAGAACCAAGAAAATGACTGAAGTGGCAGATCTTCTGAAGGAAACCCCGTACAAGGGCCTTGGAGAATTGCTCGTCGAGTACGAGAGGTATAACAGCCTTATAGTCCTTGAAACGCAGCTTGACAAGGTTTACTACAGCGACTTCTGGCTCAAAACCGCTAAGAGTTCAGATCGGAAAAGGATAAGGGCCCTAATCGGAACTGAGATTGACTTAAGAAACCTTCAATTGATGATTTCTGCAAAATACATGAAGCTGGACCCTCAGCTTATCGAACGGATGATTATTGATTTGAGATACAAGCTACGGAAAAACGCGACTACAAGACTCGCAAATGTGGACCTCCAAGAAATCCCTAACGTCCCTTTGTGGACCCCTTATTCTCAGTTGCTGCACACGGCAGTTGAACTTGTTGACGAAGGCAGACTGGTCGACATGGAAACCCTGTTCTCTCGATACCTGTACTCATACGCCGAAAAGATGTCGGCCAAGTGCCCCACAAACCTAGCGTACGTGTTCTCGTACTTGACTCTCTGTCTGAGAGAAGCTAAGAACCTGACAACTCTGGTGATTGGCAAACAAACGAAAATACGGACAGAAAACCTGCGTAAGCTCGTTCTATTCTAAGTCACTGACGGCAACTTGCTCAGGATTATGATGGCAATAAGCAACCCGTAGATTGCCACACCCTCACCAAGCCCGGCCAGAATCAACACCCATATCGAAGTTTCAGGCCTTTCCGCGATGGCAGCCGCACCGGCGCTTGCTGCACCGTAAATCGCTATGCCGGCTCCAAGACACGAGCCGCCGACAGCGATTGCCGCACTCAGCAGCCCCATGCCATATTGACTGTAGAATTCACTCGGCAACGCCTGCTGAGCGACAACGACCTTGCTTGCGGCGCCGAACACCAGCTGCACCGACAACAGTGCAACGGCGACTGATGGTATCACGATGGCCGCTAGCAGAGCAAAGAAGAGCTTTCGATGTTGCTTCAGCAACCGTAACGTCTCCTTTGACTCTCTGATTCTTCGCTTCAAGGTTATCCCTTTTTGACTTACTAAACAGCTATTCACATTTAAATTTTCATTCTTATAGGACCGATTTTGAAGGGTTGATACGCAATCCCGTTCTTCAGGAAGAACCTTGTCGAAAACTCATAGTACATAAGCCTCAAGGACTGTATGAAAGAAGCGAATCCCTCCACCACAAAATCGAGCATGTTCAACAGCAGCAAAGATAGAACGCTTCCGAACACAGATCCCAACACCACAGCTGCCACTGCTATAGCCTCATGTGCAATCGCGAATGCTGCGAGGCGAATGTAGGAAACTGAGTTTGCTATGAACGCGATGAACGATTCCAAACCTTGGCCGAACCCCTCCAGCAGCTTCTGTCCAATAGGAGTCTTCTCTCGTCCCAGAACAGATCCCAACAACGGGGAAAAGAAGATCAAAAACAGCGATGCTAACGCAATAGACGAGAAAACGGTTGTATATCCCGAAAAGAAAACGCCGAGGTTCCTTTCCCTAATGAATGCGTAAGCTACGACGACCCCCGACACGTAGAAAACAAGCGCAATTATTCCTCTGTCGCCCAGCATCGCTTTCAAGTGTTCATCCCTTCGGATCATGTTAATAACGTTCAGCGTCAACGAGAGAATTATCTGCGCAACGCCAAAGGCTAAGGCTATCACGAGGATTTCCTCAAAATTGTTCAACGGGCTCAGCAGGTATGGCCATGGAGTTTTGACGAGGAAGAAGACTCCGTAAAAGAAACCAAAGATAACTGTCATGACACCACACAAGATCAATATTACTGCGATTTTCTTTGTTGCGGAAAGCGAAAAAGCAAATAGGCCCCGCCGCATACGCGTGATGAGCAGACCTAAGATCATTAGGACTATTCCGCCCCCTATGTCTCCGAACATCATTCCAAACATTATTACGTAAAGAAGAGTGTAGATTGGAGTAGGGTTAATTTCAAAATAGCCTGGAACTCCCTGCAGGTTTGTGAAGATTTCAAAAGCCCTGATGACGCGCCCACTCCTGAACTCTACGGGTACAGTATCTTCTTTCCTTGGTTCCTCGACTCTAAAGTATATGCTTTCTTTCGGAACCACCTGCTCAACCCGCACTTTCAAAGCGTCAATCTTGTCACGGGGGACCCAGCCGTGGAAAATGCTTCTTTTCTGTGTCCTGACTACGAGTTCCTTCGCTTCCTCATACCGCATGGCCTCACTTACGTAGGGGGAGAGCGAACCCAACGAAGCCTTCAGCGCCATCATTTTCTCTCGTGTCTTTCCAATTTGGTTCTCCTTCAGTTTGATGGTCTTCTCTATCTCGCCCGAAGCAACTTTGGGATCAGCTGCCAGGCCTGAAGGAAATGCTAATTCCTCAAAGTTGAGCACTTTCAACGCCTGCTCGGTGAACGAGCGGTCCTCGTTCAGTCCAGCCACGAGAACGAAGTTTTCTCTCGGTCTACCTGTGAGGGGAACCGATACGACGCTCGTGCCGCCGAGAAAGGAGTTAAGCTTTCCAGTCAGCGAGCTTCTTAGGAAGCCCCCTTTTACGAACACATGCCTAAAAACACCCACTTCATCCGTCCTCAACCCGTTCAACACTAGGCAGTACAGCATATCCTTAAGTGCAGTCAACTCTTTGATTTCCTTTTCCGATCTTTCGAGCTCTGACACGAAATCGTTAAGTTCTGTCTCAGCCTTTGTAAGCAATCCTTCTGCTTCCTCGAAGTTCTTCGGCGCAAGACCTTCAACCTTCGTTTGAGCAAGCTTCACTGAGGCCTCCTCGGCCAGAATCGCGTCAAGTCTTTCGTTTAGTCTTTCAAGTCTAGTGTTGATATCGATAATCCTGCTCTTTTCCGCCCGTTTCACCTGAAACTCGCTTATCAGATGCACTGTGCCCATTTCACCCATAGCGGTCAGAACTTGGTCTTCGTATTCGATGGGCACGGCCAAATAGAGCCTTCTCATGGGAGTCGGACCGAAGACCACGAACTTTTTTCTCCGAAGAATAGGCTTCACTCGTCACATATAAAATAGTTAAGAGCGCACTGAGAAGGCCTTTTTCGCTAACAGTATGCAATCTCATTTCCGTAATTTCTGCAAGTCTGCGAAGGCTAAAGGTTTATAGCCATTATCAAGTCCAGCACTACGAGAAATGTCAATTCGAATTTCCGAGTTTGCGAATAAACACTTGGCAAACGTCGTCAGATTGCTAACTGAAGAATACAAGAATTCTTACGAGTTAGTTCCCTTCAGCGAGGAAGTTCTCTTATCTCAAATTCGAAGACGAAACCTCAAGATCCTCGTAGCCGAAGAAAATGGTAATGTCTTAGGGCTCGTCGGAACCCGCCTCGAAGAGCATGGCGAGGAGAACATTATGTGGCTGGCCGCACAGGGAGGACCCAACCGAAAAACGGTCGAAAACATGCTCGTAAACGAAGTCGAGAAAAGAGCAAAGAGCGACACGATTTCGGCAGGAATAGGCGAAGGAAGCTCAAAGATAATCGATTGGATCGAGCGAGGCTACACGCTTAACCCTGGCTGGCTTAGAATGTGCGCTAAACTAGACAATTTGACGCCGATTCCAAGAGTACCAAAAGACATCAACCTTCGAAGCCTAGCATCTGGCGAAGAAGAGAAACTGGTCGAAGTCATCAACACTGGATTTGGATGGCGAAGACTAGAAGTTGGTGTCCTTGAAAAATGGAGAACTGAAGATCCGCCCTTCAGCGAAGAGTGGATTCACGTCGGTGAAACCGACGAAAGAATAGTGTCCGCCGTCGTTGCAAGGCCTGACACAGAGTACAACAAGTATTTGCACTTGAAGAGAGGTTATCTGGGGCCAGCTGCTACCCTTCCAGAATTTCGAAACAGACATCTCGCCTCAGCGCTCACAGCTCGAGCCATGAACTCTTTGCGCAATAAAGGATATGACTCTGTTAGGTTGGGCACGTCTGAACTGAACACGTCTTCAATAATTCTTTTGAAGAGCCTAGGCTTTCAGGTGGAGACAGTGAGAAAAGTCTTACGCAAACAACGGAGCATATCCTGAGTAGTCCTAGGTCGTCGGGCTCTTGACATCTAGATCGTAGTAGTACGTGTACTGGGGAGCCTGCATGAAACGAACTCAGCATAGCGGCAAGATTACTCTTAATCGGATTAGAATTTGCAAGAGAGCCAAAAACAGATAAGCGCGTTTTCGTTGATCGTTAAAGGTGAAGAACATGAGCGACACAGACTCAGCTGCGAAGACAGGCATAGAGGTCTCTTTGAATGTGAAACCAGGAGAGAACGTGCTGATACATGGGTGGGACCACACTCTCGACTTGATGTCAAAACTGGCTTGGCACTGCAGAAGACGCGGCGGCAACGTGATGCTTTCAATCCAGCCGGAAGACCTCTGGCTCAAGTCGATCATGACTTTGCCGCTGAACATGATCGAGAAACCATCAGACCAGCTTATTGCAGCCTTAAAGAAGTCACAAGCCTACGTCTACACGCTGGGTCCTAGAAAGCCTATACCATGGAAAAAGATCCCTGAAAGCAGACGCGGTGCAGTGAGCGTATGGCTTGATAGACGTTATGACCGTAGCGGATTCGCTGCGAAGTGGGCGGCAGTGGCAAAGAAGTACAAGGTAAGGATGCTAGCGATAGAGGCAACGCTTGCAACTCCTGAACGAGCAAAAGCGCTGGGTTTAAACTTCAAAGAATTTAGAAAAGTCATGCTCGCCGGATGCACGGCCGACTGGAAATCAGTCTCCAGAAGAGCAGAGGGACTCGTTCCGCTACTATCAGGTCGCGAGACGGTGCACCTGAGGACTCCGGGAACGAAGCTGGACTTCGTACTGGATCGCCGCAAAGTTGAATACTCAGACGGCCTCGCCAGCGAAGAGAAAACAAACAAGGGCTTCGTAACCTTCCTGCCCTCAGGCGGCATCGAAGTCTCGATCGACGAGGACAGCGCAGAAGGCAGAATCGTCTACGACCTACCCATTCGCCTTCCAGGCCGAACTGTCAGAAATCTCAAACTGGACATCCACCGAGGACGAGTTAAAGAATTCGACGCTGAAGACGGAAAAGACGCTTTCGAAGAGTACCTGAGCAACGGCGGCGACACAGACAAACTCGGGTCCCTTGGACTCGGATTGAACCCAAACCTCCGATTCGGATTCACTCAAGACGACAAGGTGCTAGGCGGAGTCACATTAGGCCTAGGAGACAACCAACAGAAAGGAGGCAGAAACAGAGCAAACGGCAACGGATGGTGGGGAGTCGTTTCCGAAGCAACACTTACCATAGGAGAAACCGAGGTCCTGAGGCACGGAAGGTTCAAGCCCAAGAATAAACCAAAATGGACTGCGTAAGCCTTACGCGGGCGCTAGAACCGAACAACCCTTTTATTTTTGTGAACCAAACTACATGATGGGCTCCCATTTTGTCCGAACCGAGATCAAGGTGGACCGGAAAGATTCTCATCGCAGCGCTGTGGATACTGTCGATAATCACGGCTGTCTTCATATTCGCAAGAATCGTGGAGCCTTTTCTCGCGAGCCTACTCGCACCGAAGATGTTTAGCCAAGACTGGTCAGGCTACGTTGCCTTCTCAGACCTGCAGAATCCTCAACCATTGGTCACCGGAGTCAGCGCGTCCTGGACCGTGGCACAAGTCGAGTCTTCGCCGAGAAACAGTTACTCCGCAGCTTGGATAGGCATAGGAGGATACATCGGCGACGAAACGCTTATCCAAGTTGGGACCGAGCAGGACTCTGAATACCGTGGTAGCACCTACTCTGCCTGGTACGAACTTCTAAACGGCAGCGTGGTTACGATCTCAACGATCAAGCTGTCAGCCGGAGACCAGATAAACGCGTCAATTAGCTTGAAAGATTCAAACTCTAGTATCTGGAACATTGAAATCATCGACGTCACTACTGGACATGCGTTCAAGAGTCCTTTTCAATACGACTCCTCAAGGCTCTCAGCTGAATGGATAGTCGAAAGACCGAGGGTAAACGGGCTCGTAAGCACCCTAGCGGATTTCGGAAAAATAACATTCACAAACTCCACAGCTAACATGAGTGGAGGGGACGGACCGATCAAGAGCTTTCCTAACACGCAGATAATAATGTACGATCGTCAAGGCAGGGCATTAGTGAGTGTTTCACCTTTCGGTAGCGACGGATCAACGTTCACCGTCACTTACGTGACGACCGTCACGACTACGCCGAGTATCCTCAGCAACGCTTACGCCTTAACCGAGCCGAATCTTCAGGCGACCGTTCGACCCCTTCGACCCAGAAGAAGCGGTTCAACGTGCTGACATAATAATTGAAAAAAAGCACTATTCTGCTTTTGGATATGGCGAGATCCACTTCCTGTGACTTTGGACTATGTGAGAACAGTTGCGCTCGCTAGCTTCCACCGGGTCTTCTCTCTTCCATGAAGAGGGTCGGAAACTGTTTAAGTCTTTCAGCCATTTCTTTCAGGCGTTTATCCACCGCGTAGCCCACAGTTCCTTCCTCGAAACTTCCGTCCTTCCTCTTCTCGCCAGCCTTGACGCCAGTCAGGACCTCTATTCCCTCGTTGATGGTCTTCACAGAGTACAAGTGGAATTTTCCGTCCTTAACGGCCTGCACCACTTCCTCCTTCAGCATGAGGTTCTGCACGTTGCTCTCCGGAATCATCACTCCCTGTTTGCCGCTGAGACCCTTGGCCTTGCAGACCTCGAAGAAGCCTTCAATCTTCTCGTTCACTCCGCCGATGGCTTGAACCTCGCCCTTCTGGTTCACCGATCCCGTCACGGCGATGCTCTGTCTGATGGGCAACTCTGATAGCGCAGACAGAATCGAATAGAGCTCAGTGCTGGAAGCACTGTCACCCTCGACTCCCTCATAGTTCTGTTCAAAGACCAGCCGGGCGGAAAGACCGAGAGGTTTATCCTGTGCGTACTTCTCGTTCAGATAACCACTCAGGATAAGGACGCCCTTAGTATGGATCGGCCCTCCCATCTGAGCCTCCCTTTCAATGTCCATGACACCTTCTCTGCCAAGCCCAACGCTAGCCGTCACGCGCGACGGCATGCCGAAGGCGAAGTCACCCAATTCTACCACGGAGAGACCGTTCACCTGCCCCACGTTCTCCGCGTCCGTGTCAATCAGGAGTATCCCCCTCCGAATCATCTCCTGAATCTTCTCCTGAATCAGCTTCGAACGGTAAACTTTCTCTTCGATAGCTTTCCTCACGTGTGCTCCACTGATGAACTCGGAGTTATCCTGAATCGCGTAGAAGTTGGCTTCCCGAATAATGTCCGCAACCTCGGCAAACCTGGTCGAGAGCTTCTGCTGGTCCTGAGCAAGCCTTGAACTGTGCTCAATCAGCTTGGCCACGCCTGAGCCGTCAAGATGCTTGAGGTTCTCCTTCTGACACAACATACAGATGAAAGCAGCATACTGCTCGACGTTCTCATCCGTCCGATCCATAACCGTGTCAAAGTCTGCCTTAACCTTAAACAGCTCTTCGAATTCCATGTCAAGCAAGTACATTTCTTGATAGAGATACGGGTCTCCGATGAGAATCGCCTTAACGTCCAGAGGTATCGGCTGAGGCTTCAAACTCTTAGTCGTTATGAAACCTAAACGCTCCTCGACTTCTTCGATGACTATGTGCTCGTTCTTTAATGCTCTCTTCAAGCCATCGTAACTGAATGAGTTTCGCAGCAGCTCCTCGACCTGAAGAATCAGGTAGCCACCGTTAGCCCTGTGCAGCGACCCAGCGCGGATCATCGTAAAATCCGTTATGAGCGCCCCGAACTGAGCCTCTTTCTCGACTCGACCGAAGAGGTTCTGATAGGTCGGGTTGAAACCCATCACCACCGGGGCTCCCTTAACGTTCGAGTTGTCCACTATGACGTTCACTTCGTATTTTCTGAAGAAGGATTCTTTAGCCCAGGGAACCGGGAACGGAACCTGAGGCTGCGCTTCAGGACCCTTTATGAACTCCGGCAAGTTGCCTAAGATATCATTCTGAACGTTGTTCAGGTACTCTGTAACGTCTGTGACATCCTTGTACTTGTCCGTCAAATCAGCCACGAGATGGCCGATCGAGTAGAGAGCAACGTCGCGGTTCAGTTTACCGAGCTCCTCGTGAATCCTCCTGTCCATGTCCGCGAACTGTCTCATAGCCGTCCTCAGGTCGGATTCCAGCTGCTCCTTCTTCCTCTGGATGTCCTCCCTGACCTTAGGGGAAAGAGCCATCAGCTCATCATCGCTCACCGGCTTACCCTTAATAACTGGGACAAGGAGCAGCCCAATCGGCGTACTCTCGATGACGAAGCCCGCGCGTTGAGCCTCAGCGTTGAGCTGAGCAACAAGCTCCTTTCTCTGGCTCTCTAACACCTTGATCGTCGCATCTCTCTTGGTAGCGTAATCTTCGCTCTCGAAGGCCTTGGGAAGAGCGCTTCTTACATTCTGTACGAAGGCTTTCATATCCTTCTGGAACTCCTTGCCTTTGCCGGCAGGTAGCTTCATAGCCTTCGGCTCATACTCGTTGGAGAAGTTGTTCACGTAGCACCAGTCAGGAGGCACCGGCTTAGCCTTGGCTAATTCCTCAAGAAAATTCTTCACGGCCGTCGTTCTTCCAGTCCCAGGATATCCGGCGACGTAGATGTTGAAACCGCGCTCCTTGATCCCTAACCCAAACTTGAGCGCCCTCACGGCTCTCTCCTGACCTATGATCTGCTCCAGGGGCGTCAACTCATTAGTAGTCTCGCAATGTATAAGGCTCAGATCGCATTCTTTTCTCAGTTTTTCAGCGGGCAACTCCATTACCATTCTACATGTTCTCCATGATCGAAACAATGACGTCATATATTAAAGCGGGATTTAACCGTTTTTAAAAGTGCCAAAGTTTATAAATAAAGGTCGAGTTGGTTAGCGCTCCATTGCGGACGATTTTCAGTTTGAGGAGGACCGGTAGACGTCAAGGATAGCTGTTGTGGCGATCGGCGGAAATTCTCTGATCAAAGACCAGGAGCATGAGACAGTATCTGACCAGTTCGAAGCCATCCGGGAAACCTGCGTCCATATTGCCAGCATGATAAAGCAGGGGTGGAACGTCGTCATCACCCACGGCAACGGCCCGCAAGTCGGATTCAGCCTCCTGCGCTCAGAATTAACCAGCCGAATGATACACCCGATGCCGCTCGACAGCTGCGTGGCGGACACTCAAGGAACCATAGGCTACATGATCCAGCAGAGCCTGTGCAATGAACTCAAGAAACGGCACGTGAAGAAGCAAGTGGCGACGATAGTAACTCAAGTGCTGGTGAACAGGAATGACCCAGCCTTCAAGAACCCCACTAAACCAATCGGACCATTCTACGTGGAAAAAAAAGCCAGGAAATACGAGAAGGAACGCCGCTGGAACATCAAGGAAGACTCTGGACGCGGATGGAGACGAGTAGTACCCTCGCCTAAACCCGTCCGCATCGTCGAGAATGAAGCAATAAAGGCTCTTGCAAATCAGGGATTCGTAGTAGTCGCCGTAGGCGGCGGAGGGATTCCAGTTATCGAAAAGAACGCACAACTTCGAGGCATAGAAGCAGTCGTCGACAAGGACTACGCCTCAGCGCTTCTCGCCACGAACGTGAAGGCTGACCTGTTTCTGATAACTACATCCGTAGAGAAGGTTGCACTCAACTTTGGAAAGCCGAACGAGAAAACGTTGGACAGAATGACCCTGAAGGAAGCTAAGAAAGGACTTAAGGATGGTTACTTCCCACCGGGCAGCATGGGTCCGAAGATTAAAGCTATCGTTAGCTTCTTAGAAAAAGGTGGAAAACAAGCTATCATCACTAACCCTCAGAACATAGAACGCGCTCTACTCGGAGAGACAGGCACGCACTTTGGTCCATGACTCGCACGACAACTCTGAGACCAAAAGCCAACTGCACTTGATCGAGCTTCAAACGTTTCCGTGTACCCTGTCAGCTTCGAAAGTGCCATTCTTGGGTTTTCTTGTCGTCAGTGCTAATGACATGACAGAAATGCCTTATACTCTGACCGAACACCATTAGCACGTGTTCATTTGCCGCATGTGAAATAACATGACCTTCACGACAAGGCCCGTCCTGATGGGAACCAACGGGATGGTGACGTCGACGCACTATCTCGCCTCCCAAGCCGGGCTGTGGAGCCTTAAGCGGGGAGGCAACGCTGTCGATGCAGGGGCAACCATGTGGTTCTGCCTGACTATTTTGGAACCACACCTCGTGGGTGTCGCTGGTGAGTCTCCTATCTTGCTGTACTCGGCCGAAGAAGATCGAGTGATCGCAGTCAACGGTCAGGGTCCGGCCCCAAAAGCAGCGACCATGAGCTGGTTCAAGGAAAACGGCTATGACCTAATTCCCCCTGACGGCTTTCTTCCGGCGGTAACACCAGCAGCCTTCGACGCCTGGATCGAAACGCTCGGAAGATTCGGAACCATGAAACTTGAAGACGTGTTGGAGCCAGCCATCGAATTGGCCGCAAAGGGCTTTCCGGTCTATCCGGAGCTAAGGAGAAGCCTGTCGCAGCCCGACCAAGAAGTGGGCATTGCCACTCGTGAGAGTGGGATCAAGGCTGCCGCAACGACCACGGCGGAAAGGTTCCTCAAGGAGTGGCCCTCTTCAGCGAGAGTGTACCTTAAGGATGGAAGGGTCCCTGAAATCGGAGAGATCATCGCTAACCCTGAATGGGCCCGAACATTCAGGGAGATCCTAGTCGACAGCAAGGCTCGAGAAAGCGGACGAGATGCGGGCCTGCGAGCCGCGAGGAATTACTTCTATCTCGGTCCAATCGCACACAAAATCGTCAGTTTCATGCAGACGTTCAAGTGCCGCGACGTCTATGGCAAGGAACAGCACGGCCTTGTCACCTTGGAGGATTTCTCAGAATACCATACTCGCTTCGAGGAACCAGTCACGACCAGATACAGAGAATACGACGTTTACAAGTGTGGACCATGGACTCAGGGTCCCGTACTGCTCCAACAGCTAAATCTGCTAGAGGGCTTTGACCTTGAAAAAATGGGACACAACACCGTGGAGTACATTCACACACTGGTTGAGTGCGGAAAACTTGCTTTCGCAGATCGAGAAAAATACTATGCTGATCCTGACTACGTCGAAGTTCCCTTGAACAAATTACTCTCAAAAGAATACGCCAGCGACCGTCGGAAACTCGTCGACGAGGCTCATGCTTCCATGGAGCTGCGGCCGGGCGAGATCAACACCGTTAAACCCAAATCGACCAAGATTAGAGGACAAGCTGAAGGAGACACGGTACACTTGGAAGCTATGGACAGGCTTGGAAACATGGTTTCCGCCACGCCGAGCGGTGCGTGGATATCCAGTTCACCCATAATTCCGGGCTTAGGATTTTGCATGAACACTCGAGCCCAGATGTTCTACCTCGATCCTAACCATGTTGAGAGTTTGCAGCCTGGAAAGAGGCCAAGCACCACCCTGAGTCCAAGTCTCGTGATGAAAGAGCAGAAGCCTTACGTGAGTTTTGGCACTCCTGGAGGAGACCAGCAGGACCAGTGGACACTTCAGTTCTTCTTGAACCATGCGGATTTCGGCATGGACATTCAACTTGCCTTGGACAAGCCTACCGTTCACTCAACTCACTTCCCAGGCTCTTTCTGGCCTCACGCAGCTCATCCAGGAGCCTTGCACGTCGAACCCGAGATTCCGAAAGAAGTCGTTTCAGGGCTGAAGAGAAAGGGACACAAAGTGATTATAGATCCACCGTGGAGCCACGGACGATGCCTCGCCATTCAATACAACGCTGACACGCGCGTGATCTCTGGTGCGGCTTCGCCTCGAGGAATGAAGGCCTATGCCATGGGATGGTAATTACAAGGACCATTTTCGCTCCAACAAGGTAAATTGATCAGCAAGGGCACATCGCCGTTCAAGATTTCCACTTTATCAACATTAGACTTATTAGATCGCGGCGGCCTTTGGCTCGCTGTGACAGATGTGATCCCGGAATATGACCAGTTAAGCTGGGTCATAATTCACGGCAGAGGGGTGCTCAACACTGGCCACGGAACGACGATTGCTCAGACTCTCGCAACTGCTGGTGTTCTCTCAGGACGAGAATCGTATTTTTACATGAGGTACGATGATTCTCCGGAGAGAGACAACATACCTCTGATATTCTACACTGTGATAGGAAATCCCGACATTGACGTAACGCTGCACGAAGAGGTCGAGCCGATCGGACAGATTTTCAGCGCCATCATAGTGATGGAGCCGACCATTCTGATAAGTCAGACTTCCCAGAGAGCACTGTTGTTCGACGGTGCAAAGAAAGACGCTGTTCTAATTGTGAACACTTCACTCTCACCGAAGGAGGTCATAAGTCTGGTGAAGAAGAGGTGTCTTGCGCAAGATTGGTCTGGAAAACTGGTTGCACTGAGGGCTAGAAAATACGATAGCAACATTGCGTTCCCGCTGCTAGCCGCCTTAGTGAAAGGGTGGAACGGTGTGGCTCTCGATGATTTACTCGGCGCCCTTGACTGCTCGAGGCTGAGCGACAAGGCTGACCTGGTAAGAAAGGTCTATTCCGAAGTGGAACCGGTTGACGTTACGATCAGCGCAGACGAGGCGCAGATGACACTTGCAAGAAAGAAAAGAGGACCATCGACGTTGAAGAAGGGAAAATGGGATATGAAACTGTACCGAGACTATCAAAAGGCAGCCGCTAACGCGACGTCTTACAGCGAGAGAATGAAAGCG
>Ga0187771_10000938_pt1 | contig 18905 bp, 17 predicted proteins | sample 0116_SJ02_MP15_1_FD_133139 | JGI IMG/M metagenome (GOLD analysis project Ga0187771, IMG submission 133139) | Tropical peat soil microbial communities from peatlands in Department of Meta, Colombia - 0116_SJ02_MP15_10_MG | ecosystem: Environmental > Terrestrial > Soil > Wetlands > Peat | place...
CCTGGACCCCGGCTCTTGATCCCGGCTCAAATGCACTGCCGGGACTGCCGGGGTGACGAACACGAATGCTTGTTACGCACACTTTTGCAAGCAAGTACTAGTGAGTTCGGGGGCACTCATGGACCCTGATTGAAAACCTTTAAGGGAAATTATATATGCAATGTTCGCACCTATATCCGCTACAACAGTTCTGAAAGCATGAATGATCGTTTGCGGAACTTTTCTTTTCCAGTATTTACATTCACATACAATCGAATATTTTCTGCCCTTCACCACCTCCTCAGCATATACATCGAGTTTTACTGTCCCTCTCGCAGTGGATACCAATTTTTCAACTTCAACCTCAAAACCACACTCGCTGAGTATATAACCAACCATCTTCTGTAGGTGTTTCCAATCTAGTGGTACTTTAGATGTAATCATTCTACCTCACGCTAAAACCTATATTACTAGGAATCAGTTGTGTTGATGAAATGGGGAAGTCTGACACCGTCTAGACCCTGGGGTGTGGCGACGGCTAGTCTCTACGCTCGGGGCTGCGGGTTCGAATCCCGCCTCAACCAGCTCATTACTTCCCCGATAACCGCTTTATTGAACTCACTAGAAAATTCGGCATAGCAGTCAAGCCTTTCGCCCGGTACGCAACATTGAATACACCGAAAGCGAGGCCAGCTATGGCGCACGCGTACCGGAATGACCATGAACGAGTAATCATGAACTTTAGCGCGACATAAGAGATAAAGAACCCGAGGAAACCTGCGAAGCAATAGAAACCGACAAGACCAAACACTAGCCCCCACGCCCGGATTATCGTTATCACCACTCGGATGTAATCGTTTACTGTCGGTTGTCTCCGGCGCATGTCACACCCCACCCCGGCGAGAGACGATAATCCGAAGTGGAGCAAATTGTCAATGGTGCGATACTTTCAGGAAGTCATGTCGAAAAGCGAAGACCGATAGGATTCGAGGACAGGTCGAAACCGAACTGGACAGCCCTCCAGGAAAAAGATGTTCCGGAAGGCCAATATCAAGCGTTACATCTGGAATTCGAAATGGCGTCAAGTGAAAAACACCTGGAAGGCCTCAAGGAGCTTTAAGAATCCATGGGCAGCCTGTAAAGATAAGAGCGGATGAATTTGCTTTTGAAGCTCCGGAACGAGACCAGGAGGAGGAGGATTTTAGACTGCATAGAGGTCTATCCTGAAGGTGCTGCCCGGATTAAAGGCATTACCCGTCCCAAGTACCTAGAAGTCCATCTTCATTTTCATTCCTGTCGGCATCATGTATCTTTACCCATGCGGTCCAACCAACGTCGAATTCCCTGAGAACTACGAAGGCGAATTTTTGCCTAAGTTATTGATAGTATTAAAATAAAAAAGACGACTATCAGTGAGATCATCTGGGACGCGCCGCGGCATATGCGACCCTCGCAGGGTGCTCCAAAGCCGGTCACCTTCCTGGACTCGCTCACCCCGAACATCCTTACCGAAGCCGCACTGGTACACGGAATCGACTCGCTGCCAGGCAAAATCATCAATCAGAGGTTTTTGGCCTTTATTGGCAGTGCTCAGGGTCAATATCGAGAATAAGCGCGATAGCCTTTTTCATCTCATCCATATGCGCTTCGGAGGCTGACCCGATCCTCTCTAAGAACCTGTCGTGGCTGATGGCTCTTAGTTGGAAGAAATCTACCGAGGACTTTTTTACAAGTCCATTGGTTTGGGTTGGATTCAGGGATACGAAGAACGGATGTTTTTCCCACTGAGCTTTCCAGCCTGTCACCGGAACGACAATGGCGAGACGCAGATGTTTAACGTGGCCGGCGTTGAGGACTATGACCGGTCGTTTTTTCCTGACCTCATCCCTTATGCTGGGATCGAGATTTACCCAATAAATATCACCGTTCCTCAAAATCCTCTCCTTCGATTGACTCGAACAAGTTATCCACCGGGGCTTCGGCAAACATCTCCATGGCGGAGGCCATCTTCTTTTCGCGAATCTTCCGGCGGTCCTCGCGGATCTTGGCGTTTATCGCATCCCGCACATATTCACTCAGGCTCTTGTACTTCAATTCCTTGTGGGTCTTCTTGATAAAATCGTAGCTTTCCTTTTCGATCTGAACCTTGGTCTGCACCAGCATGGCTTCACCTCCAATGCATTTTCGAATATTTATATCACCGATTGGGGTGAAAACTCAACCCCAGTTTCCGGGGCAATATTTTGGGGATTGGAGTAATAACGGTGAGCAATCGGAACTTTTCATTTGCCGTGCGGAAGGTGAGGGGCGAAGGTAGCAGAGAATAACCTGGATGCAAACATTCCGGTTCTCAAAATCAATGAGAAGCACTCATGTTAGTTTTATCACTTGCTTGAACCACTCCCAGATTGTATACGTTCGCTAAGTTTTTCTGTTTGGGGGAATATCGAGGCTGTCCCATGAGGCAAAAGAAAAGTAAGGCTTTGGCGAGCAAACCGCTGGGGGCGGTTTTTTCCCTGTCGGGTTTTATCGTCGCTCTGGTCGTCGGATGGATCGTGTTTCCGAACCTGCTGTATTCCAAGAAAGCCCAGCCTCTCAACTTCAGCCACGCCGCGCACCGGAGCGAGGAGTGCGAGTCATGCCACAGCTTACGCGCAGACGGCACCTATAGCGGGATTCCTGGTATAAGCAGATGCAGGGAATGCCATGAATCCGCCCAGGGCAACAGCCGGGAGGAGGCCAGCCTTATAAGCGACTATGTGGAGAAAAACCGGGAAGTGGTCTGGAAGGTTTACGGCCGGCAGCCGGACAATGTCTATTTCTCCCATGCGCCGCACAAGGGACGGGGTCTAGAGTGCACCCGGTGCCACAGGGACGTCTCAAAAGAGGAAAAGCTCCCTGCTTACAGGCAGAACCTGATTACCGGGTACAGCCTATCCACGATGAAGATGGTTGAATGTGAAAAGTGTCACGCCAGCAAAGGGGCCTCGAACAATTGCGAGATCTGCCACAAGTAAGGTTATGAGACGGGAACAGTAATGAATTTTGGCCGGAGAGCTTTCATACAGGCGGCTGGTGGAGCAATCGGCGGCATCTTGGTCTCACCTCTGCCTTGGCAGTTGGCCGCAGACTCTGCGAAGTGGTCGCAGAACTGGTCATGGCGTCCTTCACCCGAGCGCGGTGAGATCACCAGGGCAGCCGGCGTATGCACCATGTGTGAAGGGGGCTGCGCCGTACAGGTGCGCCTGGTAAACGGAAACAGGGCCATTTCGATCGAGGGAAATCCGGCGAATCCCTTGAGCGAGGGCGGCATATGCCCACTGGGCGCATCGGGGCTCCAGTTCCTCTATGCTCCCTACCGCATCGCCCAGCCCATGAAGCAGACCGGGAGGCGGGGGGATATCTCGGGCCTCAAGCCGATCTCGTGGGAAGAAGCGCTGGGCGAGCTTGGAAAGAAACTGGGGAGGATGCGGGCTGAGGGCAAATCCCGTGAGCTAGCAGGCATCATTTCGAACAGCGCGAGCAGCATGTCCGATCTGTGGCTTCAGTTTTTCACCTCATACGGGTCTTCCAACCTGTTCAGGATGCCATCGGCCGCCGACGGTCTCAGGCTGGCCGCTCAGCTCACCACCGGGAAAGCGTCCCCGTTTGCTTTCGGACTTGGAAACGCCGAATACATCCTGAGCTTCGGGTCGAATCTGTTCGAAGGCAGGGGAGTTGCAAGCCTGGTGTTTGCGGCGCTGCGCCAGTGGACCAGGGAAGGGAAAAGGTCCGTAAAGCTTGTTCAGGTTGAGTCTCGCTGCTCGATGACGGCCGCCAGGGCCGACCGGTTCGTTGCAGTGGAGCCCGGCACCGAAGCTGCGCTCGCTATGGGAATAGCTCACGTAATGGTGCGCAGAGGATGCTATGATGTCGATTTCGTGAAAGATAAGGTCTTTGGTTTCGAAGACTGGAGCGACAACACGGGAAAGAAGCGCCGGGGATTCAAGAACCTGGTGAGTTCGGCGCCCTACACTCCTGAAGAGGTCGCTAAGGTGACCGGTCTGGAGGCGGCCAAAATCGAGGAGCTAGCCGAAGAATTTGCCTCACGGCAAAAGGCCCTGGCAATCTGGGCGATCGGTCAGGCTGACAATGTCAACGGCGCTTATCATCACCTTGCATTTGCAGCCCTCAATGCTTTGAAGGGCAATCTGAAGCCCAACGGGCTGGTGAGCCTCGCTCCCGCTGTTCCGCTTGCCGGCCTGCCTCCGGTTCAGAAGGACCCGGGAGCGGACGAAAGTGCCGGGCCGCCAGGGCTCGATGTGGTGAGATCCGGGTCTGCGCCGTACCGGCGGTACGGTTTTTATGAGTTTCTTGACGACGTCCGTGAGGGTTCCAAGTGCTCTGTGGAGATGCTGTTGGTTCATGAGGCCAACCCGCTCTACTCCATTCCGGAAAACAAACTTTTCGAGCAAGCCCTGGAAAAAGTGCCGACACTTGTTTCGTTCTCATCTTACATGGACGAGACGGCGGCTAAGGCCGATCTGATACTGCCCGACCACACGGCTTTCGAACGCTACGTTGACGTTGTGGGTATTCCCTGTGCGCCTTTCTCCTACTATGCTCTCGGGGCGCCCGTAATGAAACCGCTGCTCGACACCAGGCACACCGGCGAGGTGCTGCTGAGGCTGGCGGGGAGCATTGGCGCTCCTGTGCGCGCGTCCATGCCGTGGAAGAGCTATGAAGAATATCTCAGGTTCAGGGTGCAGGGTATTGCGCAATCCCGCAAAGGAGCGATCGCCGATAAGCCGGATGTGCCGATCATAAAGCTTTCATCGGCTCAATCCGTTCAGCCGAATTATTCCAGCGGCGAAGAGCTTTGGAAGAAGCTCAAGAGCGGTTGTTGCTGGTATGATGCGCCTTCGCCCGTAGCCGGCTTCGAGACCGCTTCGGGCAAATTCGAGCTTGCCTGCCGGTCAATCGGGGCCGAGGGCGCCCTTGGGGACGATAAGCTTTATTTGCCTCACTTTGCTCCTGCGGAGCTATCTGGAAGCGAGAGCGAGTACCCTCTGCTGCTGGTTGCCTACAAGCCTTCCTATACGACGGTGGGATATCTTCCGACCCCGTCTTTCATGAATAAGCTGATCCCCGATAAGGTTCTTCAGGGCGGGGATATTCTCATAGAATTACATCCCCAGACGGCGGCCGAGCTTAAGTTTGCGCATGGCCAACGCGTCTTTCTGAAGACGACGCAGGGGGGGGCGGCCGTGCGGGTAAATATATCTGAGGCGGCTCGTCCGGGAGTCGTCTACATGCCCCAGGGATTGGGGCACTGGGCGTATGACCTCTACGTGCGGGGCAAGGGAGCCAATGCGAACAGCCTGATGGAAGTTCATCTGGACCCAGTGGGTCTCATGGGGACTCTATTGCCTTGCCGCGCTCAACTGCGCAGCGAGGAAAGAGGTAATCTATGAGCGAAGGAAGACATGCGCAAGGCGGCGTTCGTTTCGGAATGGTGATCGACCTGGACAAGTGTACGGGCTGCGGCGCATGCAGCGTTGCATGCCAGGCCGAAAACAATATATCTTTCAGGCCCGACGAATCGAACAAACTACGCTCCATAACCTGGATGTCAATCTTTGAGTTAAATAACGGCGGGCATTACCCTGATTACAAATACGCGTTTCTGCCCCGCCCGTGCATGCATTGCGACTCGCCCGGCCACGCCCCCTGCACTTTTGTCTGTCCCGTCAATGCTACGACGCGGGATGAGAACAACGGGATCGTCACGATGGTTTATCCGCGCTGTATCGGGTGCAGGTATTGTATAGTCGCATGTCCGTATCATGCCAGGAGTTTCAACTGGTGGGACCCCAAATGGCCCGAGCCGATGGAGAGCATGCTCAGTCCTGAAGTAAGCACGAGGATGCGCGGTGTGGTTGAGAAATGCACGTTCTGCCATCACAGGCTTCTTGCGGTCCGCTCGAAAGCCTATAAGGACGGGACCGATCCCGACAAGGCCACATACACGACGGCCTGCGCAGATGCCTGCCCGGCAAAGGCCATAGTTTTCGGCAACCTGCTGGACCCTCAATCAGAGGCGGCAAGACTGTCAAAGGACCCCAACGCGTTTCAGATCCTCAAGAAACTCAACACCAAGCCGAAGGTCTACTACATTAGCGCTCACGACTGGATAAGGAAACTTTCCGATAATGCGGTTGCGTAAAAATTACAGGGTTAAAAATGAGCCGTTTGTAAGTCCGTTGCGAGGTGCAGGGAATGGATAGAGCATTGATTCCGGCAGGGTTGAAACGTTGCTCGCTTCCGGTTTTCGGGCTCTGGATGCTGCTTCTGTTTGGAGTGATCGGCTGGGGAGTATTTGCCGGCGCAGTGGTGCTCTTGAAGGCCATGAATGTTACCGGGCTAAACGATTATTTTGGCTTCGGGGCCTACATTACCGTGGACCTGGCCATCATAGCCCTTGGCGCCGGGGCGTTCTTTTCCGGCTTTCTCTACTATGGACTGTCCCGTTTCTTTCCTTCGCTCAAGGAGCTCGGAAAGATAATAAATCTTGCTGTTGTTGTTGGATTCGTATGCTACACGGGGGCGCTGGCGATCCTTGTTCTCGAGATAGGGCAGCCGCTGCGGGCCTGGTTCGGATACTGGCATGCAAATGTCCACTCGATGCTGACGGAAGTTATATTCTGCATCAGTTGTTATGCTATCGTGCTGATCGTCGAATATGTTCCCGTAGTCCTCGAGAACCGCAAGCTGTGCGAAGTGAAGCCGATCAAGGTCTTTGGGCGCAGCTTGCATGACGTGATGGCCATTTTCGCCCTTACGGGCACATTCCTCAGTTTTTTCCACCAGGGGTCACTGGGCGGCATTGCCGGCGTTCTGTTCGGCAGGCCCTATGCGTACAGGGCCGGTCTTTTCATATGGCCCTGGACGTTTTTTCTTTTCATTCTCTCAGCGATAGCCTCCGGGCCGGCTTTCACCGCCCTTATCTGCGGTGTTCTCGAAAAAGTCTCGGGAAAAAAGCTGGTGGACCGGAGCGTCTACGATCTGATCGGCAAGATAGAGGGCGTGCTCTTGAGCGTCTACATCGTGCTGAAGATTGCCGATACGGCGTACTGGGGTTTGGTTCAGTCACCCGGACTGGGCTTGAAGATGGGTGATTTTTACTGGGGCCCGTACGGAATCTGGCTTTTGATAGCCGAGATCGGCGTTTGCGGTGTTCTTCCCGCCATGATTTTGCTCTGGCCAGCAGGGAGGAAAAGCAATTTCTTGCTTTTCGGGGCCTTTTTTCTCGACATCGCAGGCGTGTCGCTCAATCGTTTCGTGATGTCTATCCCGGCCTTTGCGGCTCCCGTGATGCCCTTCGATAAATGGCAAGTGTATATTCCAACGGTCTATGAGACGGCGCCCACCCTTGCGATGCTTGCCTACTGCGCGCTGATAATTTCGCTCTCGTACAGGTATCTGCCGCTTTTCCCGCGTGAAAAAGAGCTTAATCGGGCCTGATAGGAACTTGCACCCATACGGGCAAGAACCGGATTAAACCGGAAACTCAAAGACAGACGGCTGTTCGATTCCTGCCTTTCCAGCCTGGGGGGTTTTCGTTTGACTCCCTCCATTGCACAATGTTAGCTTTGTGCGGTCACCTCCCCTGCGTGAGAGGGGTGAGAACCGAAAATATCGACGAAAGCCTGCTGGGACCGGATATCGCCAAAAGGGTGTCTCTTTCCGAGTTTTTCGAAGACTCAAGATATCCGAAGCTCGTATTGGCAGTGGGGGCGATTTTGCTTCTTGTGCTCCAGTATGGAATTTTTATTGCCCTTTGCGATCAGTCGGGTCTTATCTCAATGCTTATCTTATGGCTGATTCCGTCGATCCTCGGCGACCCGGCCGCCGATTTCTTTTGCACTGTGAAAGATTATGCGTTTTTCTTCGCGGGGGGGCAATATTTGTTGGAGCAAGTATAGTTTGGGTTATTTTTCCGCGTTGCGGGCTTTCGAAACAGATGCTCTCCGGTGCGATTGCGATGGAGATTGAAAAGTACCGATAATATGTGGTTCCGCCGCTCAAACAGAACAGAGAAAGAAAAGGGCAAGACGGAAGCGGCCAAAAGCCGCCCAGAGCACGAACCATCGATTGATCAAGGTTTCCGTTACCTGTATATGATCATCAGGTTTCAGGTTTTGCTTGTTCTTGGGATCATGGGGATAATCATGCTCATCGGAAAGGTCATCGCGACGTCCGGATGGGTTTTCCTTCTTATGTTCGTAATCTTCGCGGCAGTCATGGCGTATATATACCGAAAAGCGAAAAAGCAGCTTCGAACGATGAAAGAATCGTTTGGCAAAGCGGGCAGTAATTATGAGATCAGCATAATGGGGGGAATGCTCACCATGAGGATAGAGCAGGGTTCCAATGCCCCGAAGCTTCTCGATGCCCCTTTCTCGGTTTCCTCCGAGCCGGTCATGGATGCAGAAACGCAAGAGGGTAATCCTGCTCGGAAGTCTTCTCAGCTATCTTGAACCGCAGCGTCGGGAGGAATTCTTCTGCCGGACTTTTTCTGACGATTGTGTCCTTAAGCCAGTTGCTGTCGTCCTTTTCGGGATGATCGACATTAAAGTGAAGTCCCCGGCTCTCTTTTCTCTGGATGGCGCACCGGATGATGAGCTCGGCCACCAGGGCGAGCGCCTGGAGCTCCACCAGGTCGCTGTTGAGCGGAATGTTGGGCATATGCTCCTTTAACTCCATCCTTATCTGACGGATGTGCGTCAAGGCCAGAGCAAGCCGCTTGTCCGTCCTGACGATACCGACGTAGTTCCACATCAGCCGCCTGATGAAATCCCAGTTATGAGCAATCATGACCATTTCATTGTTGGGTGAATTCTGGCTGGCGATGCTTGCCGAACAGTCGGGCACCTCCGGAAGCCTGCGGTTTCGCCAGGATTGCATGCGTTCCATGCACTCCTGGGCCGCCGCATGAGCGTAGACCATGGCTTCGAGCAGCGAATTGCTGGCAAGGCGGTTTGCGCCGTGCAAGCCTGTGCAGGCGCATTCGCCGAGCGCATAGAGGTTGTCAATCGTCGTGCGCCCCGAACTGTTGGTGACGATCCCTCCACACATGTAGTGGGCGGCGGGGACAACCGGGATAGGGTCTCTGGTGATGTCGATTCCCAGGGACATGCATTTTTGGTATATGTTCGGGAAACGATCTTTGAGGAATCCGCCATTCCTGTGGCTGATGTCCAGGAAAACGCAGTCGTCTCCGCTCGTCTTCATTTCCGTGTCAATGGCGCGCGCCACAATATCGCGAAACGCCAGGTCTTTGAGCGGATGATAATTGCCCATGAAAGCCCGTCCGCAGCGGTCGATCAGTATGCCTCCCTCGCCGCGGACCGCTTCGGAGATAAGGAAGTTTTTCGCCCTCGGGTGATAGAGGCACGTAGGATGAAACTGAACGAATTCAAGGTCGGCAAGCTTTGCGCCAGCCCGATAGGCTATGGCGAGCCCGTCCCCGGTGGCCACGTCGGGGTTGCTCGTATAGAGGTAGACTTTCCCGGCCCCCCCGGTGCAGAGCAACACGGCATTTGCCTCAAAGGCATGAATCTGTTGCCCGGCAATATCGAGGACGTAAGCGCCCCGGCATGTGTCGCGGTGATGTAAGTCCAGGGAGCCGGTCTTCATTGCCCGTTGCTGGATTACGAGGTCAAGGACGATATGGTTTTCGAAGATAACTATATTTGGGTGCGATTCGGCGGCGGCGACCAAAACTCTTTCAACAGCCTGTCCTGTGGTGTCGCGGGAGTGAAGAATGCGGTTGCGGCTGTGGCCGCCTTCTCTTCCCAGGTCGAATGAGCCGCCGTCAGATCCAAGGTTGAAAGCCACCCCCAGTTCTATAAGGTCCCGGATTCGCTCCGGGCCCGTTCTTACGACAAAATCCACCACTTCAGTATGGCAAAGGCCGTCTCCCGCGTTCAAGGTGTCCTGAACGTGGAGGTCGAAGGAGTCGTCCTGGCCCAGAACGCACGCTATTCCGCCCTGTGCGTAGTTCGTATTGGTTTCGAGTTTGTCTTTTTTTGTCACAATTGCCACCGATCCGCTCCGCGCCGCTTTCAGAGCGAATGAAAGACCGGCGATGCCGCTGCCGATGACAAGATAATCGAATTGATTTTTCATCACTGATTCCCCATATTGAGGTCGAATGCAATTATTTTTAGTCCTAAAATCAAACAGCGGCAAGTAATGTTTTGGAAGCAGGCGGGAAGCGGGAAGCAAAGGCCGATAAGATGGATAAAGAGGCCCGCAAGAGAGCGTGCGAAAAATTTGTCTCTGAAGTCCCGATCCTCAAGGTAATCGTACTGGATCTGGACGGGGTTCTTTTCGATTCGCGAGAGGCCAATATTCAATTCTACAGCCATATTATGGAGACGATCGGAGGACCTCCGGTCAGGGAGGATCAGCATGAATTCATACACATGCACCCGGTCCGCGAGTCTCTCATATATTTGACAGGGGGCGAAGGCCGGGATTTCGACCGCGCTTTGGACTATTTCAAAACCATTGATTTCGGCCCGTTCAACGGCTATCTTCGCTGTGAACCGGGAGTGGTCGCTTTTCTAAAACGTGCAGGGAAACATTTCCACACCGCCCTGGCGACAAACCGTACCGTCTCCACGCTCGAACTACTGCGGCAGTTCAATCTGAGAGACTATTTCGACCTCGTGGTGTGCGCCTCCGACGTTCGCAACCCCAAGCCTCATCCTGAGACAATGGAAAAGATATTGGCCGCATTCGGCACCATGCCTGAGCATATCCTCTACATCGGCGACTCGAAGGTGGACGAGGAGCTTGGGCATAGGACAAGGGTTCATTTTATCAGCTACAAAAACCCTTCTTTGAAGGCTGAGCTGCATATTAACCATTTTGAGGACCTTGATTGCCTGTTTCCAGAATGTTCGAAAGAATAGTGAGTCGTGAATGGTAAATCGTGAATGGAAAAGTTCGGGTTGCCTTTCACGGTCCTGCCCCGCGCTTTTCGGGGTTAACGGACTGGTGCTTCTGGGGACCGTTCACTGCGACCCGAAAGGTCTTTCCAGGACCCGCTCTTTCCTTGAACTGCACAAGCCGGACCTCGTCCTGGTCGAAATCAGCGACTTCGCCTTGAAATTCCGGATTGAGCGTTCAGCCGGGCTTAGAAAGATTTTCCTCCATCGGCTCCGGATCGTGGCTGATAGAATGCAAATCGACTTCGACACCGCCCTCAAACACGTTGAGATTGCCTCGATTTTTCGCCAGATAGGATTTCCTTACGAGTACAGGGCATCTGCCGCGTATGCAAGAAGAGCCGGCATGGATCTTGTGGCTGTAGACAAGTCCGGGTTTAGCCGGGAATGGATTGGAACGTGGCCCGAAATGATTTCAGCCGAGAACATCGAACGGCTGTTGGAGCTTGAAAGCCCCAGGCCGAGTGTTTCCTCCCTTTATGCTCATGCTGCAAGAAGAATCGCCGCAAGGCCCTTGCCGAACGAGGCCCCTCCTGCCGATGCGGAGCGTTGGCGTGAGCGCGAAAAACAGATGGCCCGGCGAATAAGGTCGGCGCTCAAACGGCACAGTCCCGAGCGAGCGGTCTATATCGGCGGATGGTGGCATCTTTCATGGGGCGGCAGTATCAAGACGATTCGCGAACTTCTTGGAGTTGGGCCCGATTCGTGCATGCTGCTTGACCGGGGAGCGGCGGTATCCCGACAGGGGGATGCACAGGGGCGGTGAAAGGCAGGAAGTTTTTCCCCTTTGGTCCGCATGCAGCCGCCGAATCAAGGGGTTGCGTCTGCCTGGGGTTTGGTTTTAGCCTGTTTGCATTTATTACTTGAGTATGTTAGCATTCATTTGCTGAGTGCTGGAAATAGTCTTGGCCGTGCTAGACGGGGAGCTAGCGGTGCCCTATAGCCCGAGATCCGCTTCAGCGGGGTTGAATCCCCTTGCGAAGGACCCGGAGCCGGGCGGGCCGTATCTAATTCCGGCGCCGGCTGGACCCCGCGCAACAGACGACTACGAACCCCGTCAGGTCCGGAAGGAAGCAGCGGTAAGTACCACCGGCTGTGTCGCGGTCAATTCCAGCACGGTTGCCGGAAAGTGAGCGGTCCGTGTCGGCCGGTTCGACGGAGGGTGCACGGCCAAGTCTTTTTACACTTCAATTCTTCGCGCCGGTCTTAACTTTTTGAAATCCTGCCCTGGTTTCATGGCCGTAACAAAATACCTGAAAGTGGATCGCTGCTGGAGCGCCCGAGTAGTTTTTACCTTTGAGTTTTTAGTTCGCAGGCCGCCGGACCTCTGTCGGACAATTTCTCGCGTCCTTTCACGGGTCTTGCCACGAACAGCAGCTGGAGCGGGTCTTCTTTGATGCCGGCTTTTGCAAGGCCTCGCAGGCCCCGCCACAGCTTCGGATAGCACCTTGCATTCGCTTACCGTTTAGGTGACAATACCCCCAGCTTTTTGAAAGCGGGCGCCGTTTTAATGTTCCGACGGCCCTTAGATATTGGGCTTGCGGGGAAGGTATGAAATTTTGCCGGAGAAAAAACCGCTATGAGACTGCATTATATTCAGCACGTTCCGTTTGAGGGGATCGCCAATATCGAGGGCTGGGCCCAAGAACAGGGTTGGCAAATATCGGGGACCCGCATTTACGCGGGGGAAAAGCTTCCCGGTCCCGATGAGCTTGACTGGCTGGTAATCATGGGCGGCCCGATGAACATATATGAAGAAAAGGAATACCCTTGGCTTGCCTCTGAGAAGAGGCACATCGAAAGAGCCGTAGAGAAGGGCAAAATTGTGGTGGGCATTTGCCTTGGCGCTCAGTTGATCGCCGACGTCCTCGGAGGCCGCGTGGTCCGCAACCGGTGGAAAGAAATCGGCTGGTTTCCGGTACGCCTCAGGCCCGAAGGACTCGATTCAGCGCCTTTCCGCGGCTTTCCGGAGCAATTTCCGGCGCTCCACTGGCACGGCGACACCTTCTCCCTGCCCCCCGGCGCGAAAATGCTCGCCCAAAGTGAGGCCTGCCCTGCCCAGGCATTCTCGTTCAAAGGCGACAGGGTGCTCGCCCTTCAGTTTCACCTGGAGTCGTCGGTAGATTCCGTACGCGCACTTATCGAAAATTGTTCCGATGAACTTGTAGATGGTGAATACATCCAGAGTGTGCAAGAGATAATGGGGAAGAAAGAGAATTTCTCAGCCATCCGCGATTCCATGAGGCTGCTGCTCGATAATATGAAAGGGGTTTGAGACGACTTATGGTCAAAGACGGCAAACTCCTTGGCGAATTTGAAAGGGCATATGCCGCTTCGCAAAGGCCTGACTACTTCGAAGCGCTCAAAGTCTTTGAGGCGATGTGGAAGGAAGGCCTTAGCCTGGGGGTGTTGCCGTTGAAAGATCCCCTCGACGGTATTGAAGTCGATATAAGGATCGCAAAGATATTGAACCATGTTTGAAGACCTCATCGTCAGAATCGCGCTGACGCTGAAAGAGAGCGGGCTGCCCTACATGATCATCGGGGGGCAGGCGGTCCTGTTGTATGGTACCCCCAGGATGACCAAGGATATAGATGTCACTCTCGGCGTGGATATAGATGATTTGACTAACGCAGTTGAGGCTGTGAGGCGGATTGGCCTGGTGATCATTCCGGAAGCCTTCGAAGCTTTTGTCCGGGACACGCGCGTTCTGCCCACAAAGGATGAAAACACCGGCATACGGGTTGATTTCATCTTTTCATATACTCTTTACGAAAGGCAGGCCATAGAAAGGGCGAAACCGGTCTTTTTGCGGGGGGCCGCCGTCATGTTCGCCTCCGCGGAGGATGTGATCATTCACAAGATCTTTGCCGGAAGACCAAGAGATGTAGAAGATGTTCGCTCCATAATGCTCAAGAATCCTGATTTTGACCGTGACTACACAGGTAAATGGCTAAAAGAGTTCGACCGGTCGGTTGGATCGGATAGTTTTACGAAGCTTTTTTTCGATCTGCTCAGGGATGTTGAGTGAAGACTTCTTTTTACACGGTTCCGCCAAGAAGGCGTTTTCGCGGCAGGCACATATTCATTGTTTTGCTCGTGATCATGATCGCCTTGGGCGCTTACAGAAAGGTTATTCGGCTAAGAGCAAATCCGCCTCATCAAGAGGCGGCGTTCGTAGCGGCGTTTTCGGAACCAATTGAAGAGCCGCCTCAAGCACCTGTGCCTGCGCCAAAATCCCAGTCTTCCGAACCTTTTGAAGTCCGCCGGCTTGTCCTTCATTCCGGCGACGATCTGGATAAGATTGCTAAAGACTGCGGCATCCCCGAGACTTATCCATATGCCTGGCTCAAGGCATGCAAATCCGCCCCGCTCGACCGGTTAAGTGAGAATGACGAAATCATTTTCATCCTCAGCCAAATGGACGGGCTTCCGGTGGAGATGGTTTACCTGCGGGCCAACGGAGCTTCCTTCACGCTGCGGAAAAACTCCGATGGCTGGGAATGCCGCTCCGATGAGAGCGCTGCCCGGGAGCGCGCCAGGACGGTTCGGATCTCCTGGTCGGATAACTTCTATGATTCCTGTATCTGCGGCGGGCTGCCGGGGCCGCTTATTCCAAATCTTGCCGACATTTTCTCCTATGATATGGATTTAGCCTCGGACCTGAAGGATGGAGACCGTTTTTCGGTTTTTTTTCAGCAAGACCCGATCCGGTCAAGCGAAGGGAAACAGTATCTGATCCTTGGTGCCCAAATGAGCGTCTCGGGAAAGCTCTACCAGGCTTTTGGATTTCAGCTTCCGGATGGATCGTGGGATTACTATGACGCAAAAGGGATTTCGCTCAAACGGGCATTCCTCAGGACTCCCATAAATTTCCGGACGTACTTATCTCCCAAAACATGCGGCATAAAACCGTTTGCGAAGGTCTCTCGCCCGCGCCAGGCAGTAGGCTATATCCTCCCGGCCGGGACCAGAATCTGCGCGGTTGGAGATGGATTGGTTTCATCTGTCCGCAAGGACGCCAGGGGGAACCTGTCGATTGAAATCCTTCACCGGGGAGGATACTCGAGTTTGTATGGAAATCTCTCATCGAGCGTGCGCGGGCTGAGGCGAGGCTCGGCGGTATCCCAGGGCCAGACGATCGGATCGGCGGGATCGGCGGGGAGCGGAAAAGCTTATCTCGATTTCCGTTTCTACAAAGACTCGAAGCCCGTCAACTTCCAGAGCGCAGAGTTTGCGGGCTCCAGGTCGGTGCCTAAACCGATTGCGCCCGAATTTGAAAAATCGCGGGATTTTTGCGCGGCCGCTTTGCGCCAGGTAGACTGATAATGGCCGATCTATATGCAGAAGTCGTTATTATTGGAACGGCTCTGAGTAAGGGTCTGCATTATTCGATTCCAGGCCGCCTTGCCGGAAAAGTGCAGGCAGGGTGCAGGGTTTTGGTGCAACTGGGCAACAGGAAAGCGGCCGGGATCGTGCTGTGCGTGGTGAGTTGCCTTCCGGAGCTGCCGCAGGCAATAAAAATCCGCCCCATTCTGGACGCAATGGATGAACTGCCTGCCGTCCCCTCCGATCTTCTTAAGCTGTGCCTTTGGTTATCCAGCTATTATTTTTATCCTCCCGGCGAAGTATTCGATCTGGTGGTTCCCTCTGGAAGCGGCAATCTTATCCGGGCAGGGGACCTGTTTTGCAGCTTTGCTGAACCTGCCCCGGCAGACTTTAAGCCGGGAGTGGGGGAGAGCCCGCCCCGGCCCCGATCCCGGGGGGGATTCTCGAATCACGGGCCCGCGGAGCTGAGCGCCGATCAGTGCGCCGCCCTTGCTGAAACGGCCCCTTTCGTGGATAGTCCGAGTTTTCTGCCTTTCGTCCTCTACGGAGTGACAGGCAGCGGAAAAACGGAAGTCTATCTTCATTTGATTGAAAAGGCGGCCCAATCCGGAGGCGGGTCCCTGGTCCTGGTGCCCGAGATTGGGATCAGCGCACAAATGGAGTCAATCTTTCGCAAGCGTTTTGGCGACAGGGTTGTCGTTTGGCACAGCGCTTTAGCCGAAAAGGAGCGAAGGAGCGCATGGTCGGATATCCGGACGGGCAAAAAAAAGATAGTGCTGGGGGCAAGATCGGCGGTTTTCACGCCCGTTCAGGACCTCAGGCTCGTCATTGTAGACGAGGAGCACGATACGTCCTACAAGCAGGAAGACCATCTTCGCTACAACGCCAGGGACGTGGCGCTCATGAGGGGGAAGATCGTCGGGGCCCCGGTGATCATGGGGTCCGCCACCCCATCCATCCAAACGGTATACAGATGCTATGAGAAGAGGTACCGCTCCATTGCGCTTCCAAGCCGGATCCAAAACAAGACCCTGCCCGGATTTGAAATCGTGGATATGAAGCTTGAGGCGGGCCGCCGCGGAATCTTTTCATACAGGCTCCGGGAGGCAATCGGCGAGACTGTCGGTTGCGGTCGGCAGGCGCTCCTGTTTTTGAACAGACGAGGCTACGACACTCACTACCTTTGCAACGCATGTGGACATGCGCTCCAGTGCGGGTCATGCAGCGTAACCCTTACCTATCACAGGAAAGATAACCGCCTTCTGTGCCATTACTGCGGCCGGGAAACGTCTCTGCCTGAGAGGTGTCCGGTTTGCGCCCACGCTGCGCTCTTTGCGCATGGGTTCGGGACCGAAAAGGTGGAAAGGGAGGTAAACAGAATATTTCCCGAGGCCCGGGTGGTGAGAATGGACAGGGATACCGTGAAAAAGCGCGGCGGGCTGGCAAGCGCCCTGGATGCCATGCGCTCGGGCAGGGCGGATATTCTGCTGGGCACGCAGATGGTGGCAAAGGGCCACGATTTCCCCAACATAACGCTGGTCGGCATAATAAACGCCGACGCCGGTCTTCAGGCGCCGGACTTCCGGGCCGGCGAGGTCCTCGTTCAGCTTCTCATTCAGGTTGCAGGACGCGCCGGACGAGGAGAAGATACCGGCAGGGTCATCCTGCAAACCTACAATCCATCGCATTTTACCATTGAATCGGCGGTAAAGCTTGACTACGATGCTTTTTGCCGCCAGGAGCTAAAGTCGAGGGAAAATCTTCAGTATCCACCGTTTACTCGCCTTCTAAAGATTCTGGTCACTTCGGCGGATGAGCGCGCCGCTCGCGAAGGGGCCGGTTTGGTGGCAGGCATTTGCCGTGAGAGAGCCCGGTCTTTCAGAGACGGGGGAAGGCACGTAGCAGTGCTGGGGCCCTCGCCGGCAGCCTATGTCAAGCTCAAAAACAGGTTCAGGTGGCAGGTGTACATCAAGACGTGGACAAGTTCGGATATGCAGAGCTTCACCGAATGTGCGCTCGAATCGATCAAAGCAGACTCTGGCCTGCGGGCCGTGCAGATTACCGTGGACCGCGATCCGGCAACGGAGCTTTGAAGGCCGTGAAGGGTGAAGAGCGAAGGGTGAAGCGTGAATCGTGAACCGTGATCCTGCGAAGCGCGGATTCCAGAAGTTGCGTATCGAGGTCCCAATTTGTCACTGCGAAATTCATATCTAAACTGAAGGGGGCAAAACTATGAAGATAAATCCGGATTTTATTTCTCCCTGCGGTCTTTATTGCGGAGTCTGCGCCATCTACATCGCAGACCGCGATGATAACCGCAAATTCAAGGAGCTGCTGGTGACCCTTTTCAAGGGAGAATTTCCCGGCAAAGGAAAGCTTCCTAACAGTGAAAACCTCTCCGTAGAAGATATTCGATGCCGAGGCTGCCTGTCGAACGAACCGTTTATGTATTGCCGACAGTGCGAGATCAAGGCCTGCACAAAAGCCAAAGGTTACTCCGGATGTCATGAGTGCCGGGAGTTTCCTTGCCGCTATATTGAAGATTTCCCCATGACTATCGGCAAAAAGGTCATTTTGCGGGCCGTTCCGTACTGGCGGGAGGTGGGCACCGAAAAATGGGTTCAGGATGAAGAGGCACGCTATATTTGTCCCGAATGCGGCAATAAAGTTTTCCGGGGCGCCGCAAGATGTAATGAGTGCAAAGCGAGTTTGGATCTGGACTAATTTTAATGGAATACCGTTAACCATGCCGCCGCTTGCAAGGGTCGCTCCCCAGAGTCGTGCTGTCTTCCAGGCGCGCAAGAATAACAGGCGTTGGACAATAAGACGCCCCAGATGGAGGCAATCCTCATCCATGAGCGGCTGGGACGACTGAAGCAGGCTTGATCGAGTGATCACGGTCCTTGGAAAGCTCGATGAGGACGTTCTAGTTGACGTTACCCCCCGACGTCGCAGTTATTCCTTGTAAGACTGACGGCGTGCCCGCGAGGCAAAGGGACGTGGAAGGCGGAAAGCGCCTCGCCGATGCCGAGTAACAGATGCTTTGCGGGTGGAATTCGGCGCCTTTTTGGAGCAACAGGCGTTTCTTTTCCCGGGATTTTGTCCCGTCCGGCGCCCACAAGTCTTTTCGGGTGAGCCCTTTTGGGGGCATGAGTTATCTTAGAAGGCGGAGGTTTTGCGTATGATAGAGGATGAACAATCCGGCGCACAAGCCGAAGCGTGGGAAGAGGTGCTTGCATCGCTGTGCCGACTACAGAAGGTATTGCCGGATGCTGTGCTTGTTGGCGGAACGGCTTCGGCACTTTATGCGGGACACCGGTTCTCGTTTGACCACGATCATGTTCTTCCCGATCTCCGTGAGCGATTCGATACCGTTCTGGCCGAACTGGAATCGGTTGCGGGTTGGGAAACAGCGCGTGTTAAACGACCGATTTTAATTTTGGTGTCGTTGGATGGCGTCGAAACCGGCGTGCGTCAGTTGCGCCGCGCACGACCGTTGGAAACCACGGTTATGCACGTGGGCGGCCACGACGTGACCTTGCCCACATTGCCGGAAGTGCTGCGCATCAAGGCCTTTCTCTGCCTTGAGCGCAACGCGAC
>Ga0187771_10000939_pt1 | contig 18866 bp, 21 predicted proteins | sample 0116_SJ02_MP15_1_FD_133139 | JGI IMG/M metagenome (GOLD analysis project Ga0187771, IMG submission 133139) | Tropical peat soil microbial communities from peatlands in Department of Meta, Colombia - 0116_SJ02_MP15_10_MG | ecosystem: Environmental > Terrestrial > Soil > Wetlands > Peat | place...
GAGTTGGCGGCGCGCGGCGTCCTACCTGACATTTTGACTGACCAAACTTCGGCGCACGATCCCTTGAACGGCTACATCCCGCAAGGTCTTTCGGTGGAGCAGGCGGCCGCGCTGCGCCAGCGCGATCCCAAGGAATACGTCGAGCGCTCGCTCGATTCCATCGCGCGCCACGTCGAGGGCATGCTGGCGCTGCAGAAGATGGGCGCCGTCACCTTCGATTACGGGAACAACATCCGCACCATGGCCTTCCAGCGCGGCGTCAAGAACGCCTACGATTTCCCGGGGTTCGTGCCCGCTTACATCCGCCCGCTGTTTTGCGAGGGGCGCGGACCTTTCCGCTGGGTGGCGCTTTCCGGTGATCCGTCCGACATCGCGGTCACTGACCAGCTAGTACTGGACATGTTCCCCCAGAACCGCGTTCTGAGCCGCTGGATCGAGCTCGCCCGCAAGCGCATCAAGTTTCAGGGACTGCCGGCACGTATCTGCTGGCTGGGTTACGGCGAACGCGCGCAGTTCGGTCTGGCGATCAACGAGCTAGTCAAGAAAGGCAAGATCAAGGCGCCCATCGTTATCGGCCGCGATCACCTCGACGCCGGTTCCGTCGCCTCGCCTTTCCGCGAAACCGAAAGCATGAAAGACGGCTCCGATGCCATCGCCGACTGGCCGCTGCTCAACGCCTTGCTCAACACTGCCAGTGGAGCGTCGTGGGTATCGATCCACAACGGCGGCGGCACGGGCATTGGATATTCGGAACATGCCGGGCAAGTCACCGTGGCCGACGGAACTGACGCCATGGCCAAGCGCATCGAGCGCGTGCTGACCAATGATCCAGGGATCGGGGTGGCTCGCCACGCCGACGCCGGGTATGAGGAAGCTATCGATTTTGCGGAGAAGGCTGGAGTGAAGATTCCAATGAGGCCCTAGGAATCGCTTTTATCGATTGGGAGCGCTGCCGAAGCCGAACGGTATTCGCGTGGGCGGGGCAGATGCGGTGCAGGCGCTTTATTTGGCTCTCCGCATGATCGGTGCTGATCTCCGACGCGGCGCGTCCTCGGCTGTGCCCGTAGTTGATTCTCCTTTCCGGATTTGATCTACGCGCTCAGCCATCGCGTACTTGAGCTTGTGGATGCCCTCGCCGGTCACGCCGGAAATAGGATAGAGCTTGAGCTTCTTGCGCCGGCAGAACTGGCGCAGCTTCGAGAGCTTGCTCTTATTCGCCACGTCGATCTTCGAAGCCGCCACCAACATGGGCTTCTTCTCCAGGCCGGCGCCGAAGCTGGCTAGTTCGTGCACGATCACGTCAAAATCCTTCCCCGGATCAGGACGGCCGCTCGTGTCCGACACGTCCACCAGGTGTACCAACAACCGCGTGCGCTCGATGTGCCGGAGGAACTGCGTGCCCAGACCAGTGCCTTCATGGGCGCCCTCGATCAGCCCGGGAATGTCGGCGACCACAAAACTGATCTGCTCGGGTTCGTCGCCCACGGCTACAACGCCGAGGTTGGGCTGGAGCGTCGTGAAGGGATACTCGGCGATCTTGGGCCGCGCCGCGGAAATGCGCGAGATGAGCGTGGACTTGCCGACGTTGGGGTACCCAACAAGGCCCACATCCGCCAGCAGCTTGAGCTCGAGCCGGAAAGCACGCTCTTCGCCGGGACGCCCCGGCTCGGACTCGCGCGGAGCCTGATGTGTGGAAGTCGCAAAGCGCGCATTGCCGCGCCCGCCGCGTCCGCCGCGGGCGATCACGATGCGTTCATCAGGGCGCGTGAAATCATGCACGCGTTCGCCGGAGTCGGCATCGTAGAGGATCGTCCCCACCGGGACTTTCAGGACAACATCCGCACCTTCACGCCCGCTGCGGTTGGAGCCCTCGCCATGGCGACCGCGCTCCGCCTTGTACTCCGGATTGAAGCGGAAGTGAACCAGCGTGTTGTGGCGCTCGCTGGATTCCATAATTACGTCGCCGCCCTTGCCGCCGTCTCCCCCGGACGGGCCGCCGCGCGGGACATACTTCTCGCGGCGAAAGGCGACACAGCCCTTGCCGCCATCGCCGGCTTTCACTCGGATATTGGCTTCGTCAATGAACATGGAAAACAGTTGGCAGTAGTCGTTGCCCGTCGCCCGTGACCAACAGACCGTGGGCAGCCATCACGCGTCGTGTCACGAAAGCCACAGGGTCATGCGGCCCAAACTCATTATTGGAGCATAAACCGCTGATTCCGCGGAGCGAGAAGACTGGTGCGGGGATTGCTCTCTGTTCGGCAGAGGAAATCAAAATGGTGCGCGAGAATTGGCAGGTGCTGCTGTTCGGCCTGATTCTGCTGGCGCTGTGCTTCGTGCAATGACGATGCTGGGACGCTGGCGCTACGCCTCAGGCACGGGCTCTACGAGAACGTATCTCCCCATGCCACCCTTGTCGACAAATTTAATTACGCCGGTGACCTTGGCGAACAGGGTGTCGTCCTTGCCGCGTCCCACATTAATGCCCGGTTTGATGCGTGTGCCGCGCTGGCGCACGATGATGGTGCCGCCAGGCACGAGTTGCCCGCCGAAGGCCTTAACTCCCAGTCGCTGCGAGTTGGAGTCGCGGCCGTTGCGTGAACTGCCTAATCCTTTTTTGTGTGCCATAGAAAACCAGTTGTCAGCAGTCAGTTGCCGGTTGGCGGTTTAGAACCAAGATCCCTCGTCGCGCTTGCCGCGCCGGGCTCGGCTCGCGCTTCCTCGGGATGACATCATCTAACATCACTTCTTCGGCTTCCTCTTGGGCGCGACCCGATGCGCCGTCTTCTTGGGGACCGATTTCTTGTGCGCGGCTGCCTTCGGCGGAGCGGCTTCGGTCTCGCCCCCCGCCGCCTCGTCCTCAGCCGCTTGCGGCTTGGTTTTTTTCTCCGGCCTGGGCGGCAGCTCGGGAGCAGTGAAGCTCTGCCCGTCGAAGGCGATCTCGGTAATTCGCACTGCGGTGAATGGCTGCCGATGCCCGCGCAGCTTCTTATATTGCTTCTTGCGCTTGTAGTGGAAGACGAGGACCTTATCGCCGCGGCCCTGCTCGACCATTTGGCCGACTACACGCGCTTCGCCCGGGCGCGCGATCTGCCCGTCTGAGGCGCTGACCGCCAGGACTTCCCCGAACTCCACACGGCCGTCCGCAACCTGGGTTCTCTCCACACGGATCACGTCTCCCGGCGCGACGCGATATTGCTTTCCTCCGGCGCGGATCACCGCGTACATGCGTCTCCTCCCTCGATGGCCAAAACCGCGAGTGTCTGTAGGGATTGGTGCTACAGGCAAACCTCGTTATTTTAGCGGCTGCAGCGTGGAAGGGTCAAACGCCTAGGGCCCATCTGCGATAATCCCCCACCATGAACATCGGCTTATTCGGCGGGACGTTTGATCCGGTTCACAAAGGACACCTGGCTGTGGCGCGGGCCGCCGCAGACCGATTTCAACTGGGCAAAGTCTATTTCATCCCCGCCAGCATGCCGCCGCACCGAAGAGACGAGCGCATCACCCCATTCCATCATCGCTACGCCATGCTGGCGCTGGCGACGGTGGAAGAAAAGAGATTCCTTCCTTCACTGGCCGAGGCCCCTGCCGAACAGGACCACCTCAGCTTCACCATTGAAACGGTGCGCTGCTTCAAGCAGGCCGCGGGCAAGAGCGATCATCTGTTCTTTCTTATCGGGATCGATGCTTTTCTGCAGGTAGCGAGCTGGCATCGCGCGGAAGATTTGTTGCGCGAGGTCGACTTCATCGTGGTCAGCCGGCCGGGGTTTTCGATGGCCGATGTCGGCGATGCGCTTCCCAAGGCGTTGCGGCCGGCGCCCGCGGTCGTCAAGGCGTTCGAGAAATCGCCCGCTAAGGGCACCCTCGCGCTTGCCAAGACTTTGATCCACATCCTCGACGAAGTCGAATCTCCGGTTTCGGCGACGGAGGTGCGCCGCGCGGTGGCCGGGGGCAGATCGCTGGCACGCTTCGTCGAACCGCTGGTGGCCGAATACATCAAGAAGATGGGGCTATACAAACTAGACAGGCAGAAGGCTGGAAGGAAGACATAGGTACAGCCGCACCAAATTTGCGCTGCTCAGACGAGCCGGCGGTTGTACTGCTTCATGTCCTCGTCGAAGTTGTGGAGGTAGGGAGAGTCGTGATGTGGCCCCAGCACCAGCAGCCTCATGTTATCGAAGGCGCTGACCACGCGCCCCTTGCGTAGTTCCGCCTCAATGCGGGCCAAAGTGCGAGAGGGATCGTCTGCTTTCAGCGGCCGCAGGAAGCCGTGTTGCAGCACCTCTGCCCCCACTTGGCCGTGGCCGTTGCTGGGACGCCACTCCTTGAACGATACGTCCTTTGCGACAAATGGGTTCATCGCCGCTGTCCTGGTAACGAACGAACCTAGCCTCGCTAAGCCTGCGCTTGGGGGCTGGAAGAGAGGCAAGCACGCCCTCTGCCGTTGCCAGGGAACCTCACAACCTACTGAAATGCCTAGAGTTGGCTCGGGGAGTGGCAATCTGAAGTACATGTCCTGTTGGTAAGAACTTCCCACTTTTAGGGCAAAAATTTACGTCGAGCAGATCCACAGCCGGCTCTTCAGCGGGCCCCCTTCTGCGATATGGCGTCGAAGCCAAGCTCGGCAAGACCGGATCGTCGCTTTGAAACCTCTAAGCGAACAGGGTTTTAAGTTAAACTGAGCCCGGCAGACGACTGCATGAAGTCCACCGAGCTACGGCAGCGGGTAGCGGAGGCGATCCAAGCCGCCCAGTCCAAGAAGGCGGAAGCGGTCACCGTACTGGAGATGGATCGGGAGTCGCCGTCGTTCACCGATTATTTTGTTATCGCCAGCGGTAGCAACCCGCGGCAGATTCAAGCCATCTCGGATGAGGTAGAGCAGAGACTCACCCGCATGGGGCTCCATCCCACCCATGTAGAAGGATACAGCCAGGCTGAGTGGGTGCTGCTCGACTACGTGGATTTTGTCGTCCACGTGTTCTCGGAAAAAGCGAGAAAGTATTACGACTTGGAGCGGCTGTGGAAGTCTGCCACCCGACTGCATCCCTCAGAGTTGAAGCCGGCGCGAAAGCGTGCCGCCCGATCGCGCTCCAGCCCGCGAGCCCACAAGCAGGCGAACAGCTAGTAAGCGATATCGGCTCAGTGCTGCCGGCGACTCCCCTCTGTGATTAAATCTCTTGGGTGAAACTGAAAGTCGCTTGGATTGGGAAGACGAAGTCTGCGGCCATCAAAGCGCTGACTGAAGAATATCTTGACCGGCTGTCGCACTACAGCGATATCGAAAGCACGGAACTGGCGAGCGAGGAGGCCCTGCTGAAGATGGTCGATGCTTCGAAAACAGCACCTACTCTCGTGCTGCTCGACCAGCGCGGACGCCAGCTTACATCCGAGGAATTGGCCGAAATGCTGGAAGCACACCAAGTGCGCGGGACGCAATCGCTGATCTTCGCGGTTGGCCCGGCCGATGGCTTCACCCAGCAGACACGACATGTGGCCAACCTGGTCCTTTCGCTCGGCAAGATGACCCTGGCGCACGAGCTGGCGCGTGTGGTTCTGCTCGAACAGCTCTATCGAGGATTTACAATCATCAAGGGGCATCCGTATCACCGCGGAGGCTGAAGCGCTTCACGTTTCATGTTTCAGGTTTCACGTCTTCCTCGCTCGGACTTGAAACGTGAAACTTGCAACGTGAAACGGGTATGGCAGACGTTCGTCGGGGACTGATCATCGTTAATACCGGGCCGGGGAAGGGCAAGACCACCGCGGCCATGGGCACCGCTCTGCGCGCGGTTGGGCAAGGGATGAAGGTCCTGATGCTGCAGTTTCTAAAGGGCTCCTGGCATTATGGCGAGCTGGACGCCGTAAAGGCCTTCGGCGACAACTTCGTCATGAAGCAGATGGGGCGCGGGTTCGTGAAGGTGGGCGGCGCCGAGCCTAATACTGAGGACGTGAAGCTGGTGGAGGAAGCATGGAACGAATCCCGCCAGGCAATTCTTTCCGGGCAATGGGACGTAGTGATCCTGGACGAGATCAATTACGCTATCAGCTATGGCATGCTCGATCCTGTCAAAGTCGCTGAGACCCTGAAGCAAAAACCCGAAATGGTGCACATCATCTTGACGGGACGCAACGCGCATCCGACAATCGTTGAGCTGGCCGATACCGTCACGGAGATGCGGCAGGTAAAGCACGCTTATGAGAAAGGCGTCGAGGCGCAGCGGGGAATCGAGTATTGAGATGGATCCATTGAGTCATTGACCCATTGATGCTGACTGGCAACTGACAACTTCTGGCTGGCAACTGATGACTTGGTTTAAGCGACAAACCGGCGGGGTGGATGCTCCCGGCGAAAAGCGAGTGCGCACTGAAGGCTTGTGGGTGAAGTGCGACGACTGCCGCAAGATTATTTGGAAGAAGGACCTGGAAGAGAACCTGAACGTTTGCCCGCACTGCGAGCGGCACTTCCGCATCGACGCCCGTACCCGGCTGGTGCAACTGCTGGATGACGGCAAGTACGAGACCTTCGACGACGGCCTGGCTTCCACCGATCCCCTGAAATTTGCCGACCTGAAGCCCTATAGCCAGCGGCTGCGGCAAGCGCAAAGGGATACCGGGCTTAAGGACGCGGTAATCAACGCTACCGGAACCCTGGCCGGGAGACCCGTTATCGTGTCGTCGATGGAATATTCATTCGTCGGCGGCAGCATGGGCGCGGTCGTCGGCGAGAAGATCGCGCGGGCGGTGGAGCGGGCGACCGCCGACAGGCATCCCCTGATTGTCGTCTCTGCCTCCGGCGGTGCGCGCATGATGGAAGGAGTGATCAGCCTGATGCAAATGGCCAAGATTTCGGCGGCGCTGGCGCGCATCGACACGGCCAAGGTTCCCTACATCTCCGTCCTCACCGATCCCACTACCGGTGGGGTGACCGCCTCCTACGCGATGCTGGGGGACCTCAACATCGCCGAGCCCGGAGCGCTGATCGGATTTGCCGGCCCGCGGGTAATCGAGCAGACCATCCGACAGAAGCTGCCCGAGGGCTTTCAGCGCAGCGAGTTCCTGCTGCAGCACGGAATGCTGGACGCAGTGGTGCCGCGTAAGGAGCTCAAGGCCTACATCGCGCGGGCGCTGGCCTTCATGGGGGCTGATGGCCGAGAAAGAGAAGCCTAGACCACCCCGAAAGTCCAAACCTGAGCACTATTGTCTGTGCGACTGCGCGAACTGTGAAATCAGGGCGCACGAACGATGCTCTGACCCGCGCTGCCACGGGGCGAAATGGGATGACTTGCGAAAGAGGAAAGAGCCCTAGGTCCTATTTGGATGGTGTTTCTGGGCCCATTGGCGGAAGTGGTAGTCCAATTCTTCTGCCGACAAAATCCCCTTCTCCACGAGCAAGGTCCGCAGAGTGTAAACCGTTGCCATGAACCGTTCATCCCGCGAAAGCACCTGCATTGCCTCTTCCATGCCGATCAGTGGAGTTCCATCGGGCAGGCGCTCCGGCGGTGGACTGTCAGGAACGCGTAGAGTAGCCATGGTGGCGGGAGTCTCCAAAAAAGCAAGTTCGTTTTGCAGTATCCGCAATGCGGCTTGTCGTGTCAAGGAATCGTGTCGGTTTGTCGAGTGCGTCTGCGATGCACTTCCGCGATGTTCCCGCTCTGCGTTTACAATGACAAACCTATATAATCCGCGTTGGTCCGCGTCAATCCGCGATGGTCCTGAATTAATGCTAAGCACTTACCAGGCAGCCGTCGAAAGCCTCTACGCGCTGGGCCACGAGCTGGCCAACACAGCTTCGGAGCGCTTCAACCTGACGCACATGCGGGCGATTCTGCGCGAGCTGGGGAATCCGGAGCGGCGCTTCGCCAGCGTGCTTATTGCCGGCACCAATGGCAAGGGATCGACGGCCGCAATGCTGGCCTCGATCCTGGGAGCGGCCGGCCATCGCACCGGGCTCTACACTTCGCCCCACCTGTTGCGCGTCAATGAACGCATGCGCATCAACGGAGACGAGATCAGCGAAGCGCGGTTCGGCGAAATCCACCAACGGGTGGAGGCCGTTGCACGCCGGCTAGTCGAAGCAGGCGAACTGCCTTGGTATCCCAGCTTCTTCGAGGTGCTGACCGCGATGGCGTTCGAACACTTCGCCAGCGACGGTGTGGAGATTGCGGTCCTGGAAGTCGGCATGGGCGGCCGCCTCGATGCCACCAACGTGGTCGAGCCGGTAATTTCGGTCATCACCGACCTTGCGCTGGACCACCAGAAATTTCTCGGCAATACCATCTCCCAGATCGCCTACGAAAAAGCCGGGATCATCCGTCCCGGCGGAGTGGTGGTCACGCTTCCACAGCATCCGGAGGCCAATTATGTAATCGGCAGCGTGATCGCCGAGCGCGGTGCGCTTGCCGTGAGTGCCGTGCCTTACGTACCGCCGATGATACCAGGAGCGTACCAGGTTCCAGGCTTAGCGCCGAATGGCCTGCGCACCTCGTATCCGTTGCGGATAATGCGGGAAAACATCGTCATAGATTCGCCGCTGGTGGGCCGCCACCAATTACGGAACGTCGCCCTGGCCATCGCGGTGGCAGAGGTTTTGAACCGATTCGGATTTTCCGTGACCGCGCGCGACATCGAGCGTGGGATCCGCGAGACCCGCTGGCCGGGCCGCTTCCAACGTATTGCCGCGACCGCACGCTGGCCCGAGATCATCCTGGATGTCGCCCACAATCCGGCCGGCGCCTGGGCGCTGCGCTCGGCGCTCTCGGAATATGCCGGCGAGCGGCCGCTGGGACTGGTGTTTGGCGTCATGCGCGACAAAGCCTTGGGGGAGATTGCCGAGATCCTGTTCCCGCTGGCCCAGTCTGTGATCGCCACGCGTGCCGAGAACCCGCGGTCCGCTTGTCCGGAGGAGATACGAGAGGCTGCACGGCAAACGGGGATAGAGATCGAGCTGGCGGCGACAGTGGCGTCCGCGCTGGCGCGCGCACGTGAGTTGCAGCCTGCGGATGGAATCCTGGTAATCACCGGCTCCATCTACGTGGTCGGAGAAGCGCTGAATGCCATCGCATCATCGAGTAATCGGGCCATCGCGTGATTTGCTTCCCGGAGCGAGATTTCTTACACAGTGAAGCCTAATTCCAAATCTAAACACCTGCTGAGCGCGCTGCGCTCGTACCTGATCTTCGACCCACTCGTTTGGCTGTATACCGTGGTCATGGGCACGCTCTCGTTGCTCTCGTCGCTCGCGGACCGCGACGGCCGCATCCAGCAGTGGTTCGCGGTGACATGGTCGAAGATGATTCTGAAGACCATCGGCGTGCCCCTGGTGGTGCGCGGCATGGAGAAGATCGACACCGCTCGCCCCCACATGTACGCGCTGAACCATCTCTCTGCGCTGGACATTCCGGCGGTGTATGTCGGTATGCCCTGTCACTTCCGCATCATGGCCAAGGAGGAACTGTTTCGCTATCCGTTTATGGGGTGGCACCTGCGGCGCTCCGGGCAAGTCTCGATCGAACGCGAGAATGCAATCTCCTCCATGCGCAGCCTGAACCGGGCCGCGGCCATCCTCAAAGGTGGACAGCCGCTGGTCGTGTTTCCCGAAGGCGGTCGCTCGGCTACCGGGCAGATGAAACCGTTTTTGCCAGGGGTGTTTTACGTGGCCATCAAGGCGGGCGTGGAGGTGGTGCCCATGGCGCTGGTCGGGACTTACGAGGTGCTGCCGATGGAGACTTTCCACATCATGCCGCGCCCGATTGAGCTGCTGGTGGGGGAACCGATCTCGACGGCAGGCTACGGCCTGCGCGAGAAGGACAAACTCGCAGCCAAAGTACAGAAAGCAGTCGAAGACTTGTACTACTCGCGCGCAGAGGTGCCGCGACCCCAGGAGACAAAAACCCGGAGGCACGAGGCGGGAAGCAGGCACTGAGCCCGAGTCGATGCGGGTATTAGACTAGTACTATGAAGCCGCGCATTGCCATCCCGGTGCCGCATTCAGCCAAGCCAGACTACGCCCAGCGCTCGCTGCCGCAATACGTTCGGGCGGTGGAGCAGGCGGGCGGAGAGCCGGTGGTGATCCAGCTGAACCAGGAGCCGGAGGAGATCGCGAAGCTCATCACTGGATGCCAAGCGGTGTTGCTGCCGGGCAGCGCCGCCGATATTGATCCCCAAAAGTACGGTGCGGAGAAGCATGCCAAGACCGAGGCCTCGGATCCCAAGCGCGACGCCGCCGACGAACTTCTACTGCAGGACGCCTACAACCTGCGCAAGCCGGTGTTAGGCATCTGCTACGGTTTGCAGATGTTGAATGTATACAACCAGGGAACGCTGATCCAGCACGTTGAATCGCCAGTGAACCATGCAGCCGGGCACACCGTGCCGCAGGCGCACAAAGTGCGGATCGATCCCTTCTCGCGCCTGGCGGGCCTGCTAGTGAGCCAGGAAGAAACCGGCATCGGGCCGCTGGAATTCGGGGTCAACTCCAGCCATCATCAGGCCGCGGGCGTAGTGGGCGACAGCCTGCGCGTGGTGGCACGATGTCCTGACGATAACATCATCGAGGCCGTGGAGGGCGTCTCGCCGGACCACTGGGTCGTCGCAGTGCAGTGGCACCCGGAGCGATCATACGAGGACGATCCGCATTCCCAGGCGATCTTCCGCGCGCTAGTGGAGGCGGCAAGGAGCTTCCACGCCGCCGGTGCACACGGATAAACGCCGACTACAAGAGAACATGAGTGTAGTGACGTTGCTTGCAACGTCTCCCACCAACAATCCATGACGCAAAGCGGAATTGCGCTATCTCTCGGGGACAAAGTGGCTGTGGTCACGGGAGGCTCCCGCGGCATCGGAGCAGCGACGGTGAAGATGTTTGTGGCTGCCGGGGCGCGGGTGGTGCTCAGCTATCAGAAGAACAGGGGCGCCGCGGATGAAGTCATTCGCGCGTGCGGCAACGAGAACTGCGCCGCAGTTCAGGTCAACCTTGACAATACCGGGAGCGCCGAGAAACTGATTGACGCCGCCGTACGGCGCTTCGGCCGCGTGGACATTCTCGTCGCCAATCACGGCACCTGGCCGCCGCAGGATGTTCCGGTTGACCACATGAGCGAGGCGCAGTGGCACGGCACTGTGGCCGTTAATCTCGACAGCGTTTTTGGCCTGGTGAAGCATGCCGTCGGGCAGATGAAGAAACAGCGCTCGGGCGGACACGTTGTCCTGGTAAGTTCGACTGCCGGGCAGCGGGGCGAGGCCTATCATTGCGATTATGCCGCCACCAAGGGTGCGCTGATAAGCATGGTGAAAGGCCTCTCGACGGAGTTGGCGGCGGACGGTATTTATGTGAACTGCGTCGCTCCGGGTTGGGTTGATACCGACATGGCGGCTCCGGCGCTCCAGGACCTGCAGATGCGCCGGCGCGTGCTGGAAAAGATCCCCCTGGGACGCGTCGCCAAGCCGGAAGAGATTGCGGCCCCGATCCTGTTTCTGTGCACCGAGCATGCCGGCTTTATTACCGGCGAAATTTTTAACGTGAACGGCGGGGCGGTGCTGGTGGGATAAGCCACCGGACATCGGGTGATCGGGTCATTGGGTAACTGGATGAGAGTTGGAGCATTTATCGCAAGCCTGCTGCTGGCCGTCGCCACGACGGCACTGATTCTGCCGGCGCAGAAGCCTGCCCAGCAGACGGTCAGCGAAGATCCAGGGGTAAAGAAGGCCCGCATGCTGCTCGACCAGATGATTCAGGCGCTGGGGGGGCAAGCCTACATGAACCTGCAGGACATGGAGCAGCAGGGGCGTACCTATGCTTTCTATCACGGCAATCCCTCTGGCACGGGCTCGCTGTTCTGGCGCCTCTGGAAGTGGCCGGACAAGGACCGCTTCGAGCTCACCAAGCAACGTGACGTGGTCCTCGTGTACAACGGGAATCAAGGATGGGAAATCACTTTCAAAGGCACGCGGGCGATGGAGCCAGATGAGCTGAAGGAGTACCTGCGCTCGCGTAATTATTCGCTCACGAATGTCTTGCGTGGCTGGCTCAAGCAACCGGATACCGCGCTGTTTTACGAGGGTACGGGGCTGACCCAGGACAAGCAGGTTGATAAGGTCACCATCATCAACGGCAAGGACGAGTCTGTCACCCTCTTCATCGACCAGATCACACACTTGCCGGTAAAGAAAAGCTATTTCGTGCGCGATCCGGTGTCACGAGAGAAGGATGAAGAGGCCGAAGTGTATGACAACTGGCGTCCGGAACAGGGCCTCAACACGTCTCACACCATCGTTATCATGCACAACGGCGACATCACGCGCCAGCGCTTCATTCAGAGCGTTATTTACAATCAGAACCTCCCAGATTCCAAGTTCACTGCGACGGCGACCTACGTGCCGAAGCAGCGGTGATTGATCACAAACTCCACGCTTTCACAGCCGTGGCTCAGCTTAAGCAAAGGGGCATGGTTGCGGTCGAGCGCCGCTTTCGCCGCCTCTAGGGCTTGTTGGGCAGCAGCCAGCCGATTTCAGTTCCTAGAGCTCCGTCTCCGCACTGTAGCTCACGAATCGATGCAGCCGCAAAGATAGAACTTCTCCGCCGGCGTTGCACATGCTAGTTCCGTCACTTCTGTAATCTAGTCGCACATCACCCCTACCATTTAACTATTGAGCGGAAAGATTAGAGTTTCTAATCCCAGTTGTGCTCCTGGGGCTCACCCTCCCGGACGATCAGTAGCGCTGGGTTTTCAAAAACATGTTTGTCGAGTTTCCCAAGTTCTTGGCTGTCGGTGGGCTAGTTTGTGCGTTGTTAACTGTTGTTTATCCGTTGAGGGCGCAGTCCCTAACGGTGAGTGTAATCAGTCCGCTGCCCAATCTGATCGTCAACGGGACCAGTACGAACTCGGGCTCGATGACCGTAAGGACGGCGTGGAATGCGGCTGGCCGTTATCTGGGCTGGGTTGAAACCTGCCTGTACATGAATGCGCCTTTGACGGGCACCGGCGGAAACCCGGACACGATAGCCGCTGCCAACGTGCAGATCACGCTGCCCGGCGGAGGAACGCAATCGATCGTGGGCGGCGGCGACTGTGGAGTAGCAACGTCAACTCGCATCACCTGGAACTACGGCCAGTCCGGGAACGCGAATGCGACGGTGGGTTTCCAGGTGACCAATCTAGGGAACCTGGAGGCGGATACCTACAACGGAACCGTCTATGTGGTTGCGCTCATGTATTGAAGAGTTTGGGCCTTTAAAAAGTTCATTCCAGGCTGTCGGTAAGACCAGGAGAGAGAGGAACATGAAAGGTTATAAAGTCTACCTTGCCGTAGCAGTCTTGCTGCTTCTCGCGTTGCCGTCGTTCGGGCAGGCAGTATCGAGCGCTGTCAACACACCCATCACCGTGACCCGTTCCGAGTCGATCACCATCAGCGTTACCACAGCACTGCCCACGCTGACCATCCCGGCGGGGGTCCTTAACAGCAGTCCTCAGAACATGGTTGTGTTTTCTTCATGGAACTTGAAGCCGACCCGCACCAATGGCGTACAGATCTGCGTCTCCGCTGCGGCCGCTCTGACCGGTAGCACCGGCAACGCCGATACCATCCCGGTGGCCGCTATGTACGTGACGCCCTCGGGCGGCTCGGCGACGGCCCTGGGCGGCGCCACGGCGAATTGCGGCATTACGGGGGCGGTGCAGTTTAAGAGTTACGCCACTGGCACCGCGGCCCAGCGCAAGAACCTCACCGGGCAAAGCGACACCATTCCGGTCCAGGTAACGCTGGCCACGGACGTGACCGCCGACACCTATACCGGGAATCTCACCGTCACCGGGTATTCCAATTGAGGTGAAGCTCATGCGGGGGATTGCGTGGCGCTTCATCTCGGCCGCCGGGTGGATGGCCATCGCTCTGCTTGCGATGGCCATCTCCGCCCTGCCACAAACCATTCTGCCCCCCATCGCCGAATACCGCGTGAAGGGCGGGGGGATGGTGGAACTGCGTAACGACGGTGATGTGCCGTTGGCAGTCATCGTTGAGGTCAAGGGCTTCAAGGTGGACGAGGATGGCCGCATGGCCTATGTCGATCTGGATCCTTCGCTGCGAGTGGACCTGGGGGCCAGCAGCTTTGTCATCCCGCCGCGGCAGTCGCACATGGTCTTCTATAAGGCGCAGGGCCAGGCTCCGTATTGGTTTGCCATCCTGTCGACCTTCACCAAGGCGGTCCCCTTGAAGAACGAGATGCGGGTCAACATCATCCTGCCGCACATCGTCTACGTGTACCAAAAACAGGCGCTGAAGAAACAGGACGTTCAGCTTTCCCTGGCAACAGGCGAGCAGGCGGGCCAGTATCGCCTGGAAGTGCGCAATCTCTCACCCAAAGCCAGCAGAGTGGAAACGATCGAATGCAAGGGCTTCGAAAAGCCGGTGGAACTAGGCGGAATGCCAGTTTTCCCCGCCAAGCCCAGGTTTTTAGACCTGGATACCGGAGCCACCGCTCACGATCCCCGGTGTAAGGTCAGCTTTGAGGAAGGCTTCTCTGTGGAGGTAACACCGGCGGCGCAGTAATTATTGTGGTTCTAGAAAGTCTCCCCCATGACCCGAGCGTTGGCTATTAGCAGAGCACGTCGTTTGGCCACTGCCGGGGTCGTAGCCCTTCTGTTTGCTTTGTTGATTCCTTCCCGCCTGGGCGCCCAAGTCATAGCGCTCCAAGGCGGGACCTCCAGTTTGCTCAAGACCTCCGGTGGCGAGGCCGACTACCGCTGGAATGACTGGTCTGGCTTTCTCAGTTGTGGATACGCCGATGGCTTCCACATAGGGGCGCTCGCCCAGACCAATCTTAATGGCTACCATCTGCTCGCTGGCGACACCCAGGAGACGTTTCACCTCGATAGCGATCTCTTCGAGCCAGGCATGCAGGGCTTCGCCGCACGCGGTCTGGAGGTGGGCAAGTCCTACGAAGGGATGTCGTGGTCGGTGTTCGCCGGGACCTCGGCCCTGCAGCGTTATTTCGTCTTCTATCACACGTACCAGCCCGACTTGGCCACCGGTGCCGCCTTCTTCAATTGGAGCATCGATCAGCGGTGGACTTTTCGCTCCGATACCGTGGTCCAAGACAAATTCACGAGCCTGCAATCGTTGCGCTACGCCCTGCGCAAGCACTGGGCAGTTGTAGGAGCAGCGGGGGTGGGGCGTAACCAGTATTACTACTCAGCCGGCACCGACCTGGAAACCGCGCGTTTCCACCTCAGCGCCGCCTACAGCGGACTGGGGGCCGAGTTCGAACGTTTTACCGGCATTAATGCCGTCTATCCCGAGCGCAAGGGCCCGAACGTGCGGCTGTCGTTCCACCCGGTGAAGAAGTGGATGTTTTACGCTAGCCATGAGGAAATGTCGTCACGGGCGCTCTTCGACCCCAACTCTCCGCTGCGTGACGTTGGACTGAACACTGTGGGCGCCAATGGAGGCTTCCACGGCTTCCAATTGACTGCCAATGCCACCCAGAGCCGGTCGGGGGAGCTGTGGACGGATACCCAGAACGTCAGCCTGTCGCGGCCACTGTTTAACCAGTTCCTCCGCGCAACCGGGATGGTCACCCAGGTCAACGATCAGTACGGCAAGAACAAGTTTTATATCGGCATGCTGGAGGAGCGTGTCTCGTCACGGCTGAGTGTGCACGAAACCTACACCCACTCCGCCCAGCAAGACACGATCACTGCCGGCGGACAACTCCTCAGCAACCGCATCACTCTTGGGGTTGATCAGCAACTGGTGTACAACACCCTGGCCTTTGGCGGGCGCAGCGTGTTCCATGCCTGGACTGTGAACGCAAGGCTGCCGCTGGTACATGGCGTGCGGCTCAACGTGAACAGCGTTATCGATCCGACCGGCCATGTGCGCTACACGGCGTTTCTGGATGGCCTTTTCTTTTCGCGGGACGGCACCTATCTGCCCGGGATGGACGCGTCGTCCATGCCCGTGAGCTTTGACCGCTACATGGTGCGCGGCGTGGTGCAGGACGAAACCGGCAAGCCGGTCTGGGGAATCGCCGTCCAGGTAGACAACCAAGTAGCTTTCTCCGATACCACCGGGCAGTTCTACCTGCGCTTCCGCCGTTCAGGAACGTTCCCAGTTTACGTGCGTCCCGAGCAGTCGATCGCGCCAGTGCCGTACGCGGCTGTAAGCGTACCTGTCACGGCGGAGGCGCAAGCCGTGGAAAACGCTACGCCCATCCTCATTGTGGTCCGCCGGGCGCCCACTGCTCCTGCGCCTCCACCCCCACGCTAGGATTTGCCGGTCACATCTCCTGGGATAATGCAGTAGCCGCACTGGCCCCAAAGCATAAGCCTGCCGCGATCACTCCTGGGTCATTCCGATTACCAAGGTGCTCTAGCCCTCCTGTCCTTCTGGACGTACACTTCCGAGTGCGTGATGTGGGGCGTCATGGGGGAAGAACCGGGCGGGACCATCCAGGATGGTCGGCGGCACGCGGGGAAACTGGGCACAGCGAGTCAGCACAAACCGGGGTGCATTCGTAAAGCTGCTATCGGCGCCACGACGGCGGTTGCTCTGATCGCGGCCGGAGCCGCTGCCGCTCAGCACTTGCGTGCCGATCGATCAACGAACATCACGGTTCGCGTGCTCGGCACCCTCAGCGTCGAGATGCCCGACGTGCCTGCCGCGTGTTCCCATTGCGTCGTTCTCGTCTCAGTGTCCTCGAACTGGAACCTCCCGCCGGGCGCGGCGATGGGAGTGACCTTCCGGACCCAGGTCACGGACTCAAGGGCGAGACCGGGAAGCGCCGTGAGCCACCGCACTTTTGTTAAGGGTCGAGGAACATCTTCGCTCCTAGTCCGGCTCAAACCTAACAGAGATGTTGAGCCGATGATCGTCACCATCGAGGCGCAAAACTACTGAGGGTAGCCAGCCTCGCCCCATCCCAGTCAAGGAACGCTCAAATTCCGTCGTGTCACACTGGCCGCACATCTAACCTTCTGATGGCGCTCCAGGAATACCGGCGCAAGCGGCGCTTTGAGCAGACCTCAGAGCCTCCAGCTAAGCTGGAAAAACAATCGCACCATCGCTTTGTGGTGCAGAAACACCGCGCCACCCGCCTGCACTACGACTTCCGCCTGGAGATGGAAGGGGTGCTCAAATCGTGGGCCGTTCCTAAGGGACCGTCGCTCGATCCCGCCGACAAGCGCCTGGCGATGCAAGTGGAAGATCAGCCGGTTTCGTATCTCGATTTCGAAGGCATCATCCCGCCCGGCAACTACGGCGCCGGGACAGTAATGGTGTGGGACATCGGTACCTGGGAGCCCGAAGGCAATGCGTCGGAGATGCTTGCCAAGGGCGACCTAAAGTTCCGCCTGCACGGCAAGAAGCTGCAGGGTGGGTTCGTGCTGGCACACATGCGTTCGCGGCGCCCAGGCAGCAAAGGCACGGAGTGGTTGCTGATCAAGCACCGCGACGAGCACGTCGTCGCTGGCTACAGCATCGACGAATACGACTACTCCGCGCTGAGCAAGCGCTCGCTCGACCAGATCGCCTCCGACGCCGGGTCGGCGGAATGGCAGAGCAGCCGCGCTGCGTCGACCAGCACCAGCGCCAAGAACGCCTGGCTCGCGGACACTCTCAAGAAAGTACGGAAAAAGAAAAACGCAGAGGACGCGGAGGGACAAGAGAAAAAAAAAGAAGAAGTCAAACAGACCGAAGCACAGGCCAGATCCAAACGTACGAAGGGAAAGAAGAAGCAAAAGAATCTCCTTGCATCCCCCGCGTCCCCTGCGTTGAACGTTCCCGGCGCAGTGCCAGAGCCGATGCCGCCCGTCATCCATCCCATGCTGGCAACGTTGGTGGACAAGCCCTTCGACGACGACGAGTGGCTCTTCGAGATCAAGTGGGACGGCTATCGCGCCGTGGCCTTCCTCGACGAGGGCAAAGTTCGCTTGGTGTCGCGCAACCAGAACGATCTGACCGGCGAATACCCGGAACTGCGCGACCTGGCCCAGTCCGTGCGCGCGCGCACTGCCATTCTCGACGGCGAAATCGTCGCCCTGGATGAGCAGGGACGCTCATCGTTCAGCCTGATGCAGCAGCGTAGCGGCTTCCGCGAGCCCGGCCGCCGCGGCTCGCGCAACCCTTCAATTCCCATCGTTTATTACGCCTTCGACCTGCTCTACCTCGACGGCTACTCGCTCTTCAAGGTGGACTTGGAGAAGCGCAAGGAGTTGCTCGCCAGCATCGTGACCGCCGGCGACATCCTCCGCTATTCCGATCATTACGTCGGCCAAGGCACGGCGCTGTTCCAGGCCGCCAGCGACAAAGGGCTGGAAGGCATTGTCGCCAAGCGCCGCCGCAGTTGCTACCTGCAAAAACGCAGCCGCGAGTGGCTGAAGATGAAAATCACCCAGCGCCAGGAGTGCGTGATCGGGGGCTACACCGATCCCAAGGGCAGTCGCGAGAACTTTGGTTCCGTGATCCTCGGTCTCTACGATAATCAAGGGCGGCTGATCCACGTCGGCCAGGCCGGCAGCGGGTTCACACAGGAAACGCATGCAGATATGTGGCATCGCCTTCAAGGACTCCAGACCAGCCGTAGCCCCTTCCATGGCCAAGTGCAGACCGGACGCGGCATGCACTGGGTGAAACCCGAACTCGTGGCGGAAATCAAGTTCACCGAGTGGACCCATGAGACCGAGGGTGGCGGCTTGAAGATGCGTGCGCCCGTCTATGAAGGATTGCGCTTCGATAAGAAGCCCCGCGAGTGCATCTTCGTGGAGCCGCGCTCGGCGGTGCAGGAAGCCAAGAAAGCCCAGTCCGGCGATGCGGCTTGATGTTTCCCAACACCTCCGAGTCTGGCGGGCGCTGTTGCCAGGTGACTTCGC
>Ga0187771_10000940_pt1 | contig 18857 bp, 17 predicted proteins | sample 0116_SJ02_MP15_1_FD_133139 | JGI IMG/M metagenome (GOLD analysis project Ga0187771, IMG submission 133139) | Tropical peat soil microbial communities from peatlands in Department of Meta, Colombia - 0116_SJ02_MP15_10_MG | ecosystem: Environmental > Terrestrial > Soil > Wetlands > Peat | place...
GCCGTTGAAGATCTGCGCGGGGCTCTTGCCGGCATCGAGGTTTTGTTGAGCAAGACCCGGATCTGCAACGAGACAGCTGAGCAGAGTTGCCGCCGCCAAACTGAGCGCTCGGCCCATCATTCACTCTCCTTCAGCCGCGCAAAAAAAATATATGATTTTAGTGCCGCTTTTCGATCCGAAGTCCCTGAGACGATTGAGGCCTGCGATGCAGGGCTTCAGATCGGCGGCACTTGGGCGACAGGTTTAGCTGATTATCCGGCGAATGGAAGCACCTCGCGCAACCGGGCCATGCAAGGTCCTGGTTCCAAGAGATCTTGGTGATTGGCCAAGGGCATGCTTAAATATTACCGTTGGGTGACTGCTGAAAAGGTGGAGACCGGCGCAAATCGCGCAACGAGGACGGCCATTTGCGCTTGTTGAATCATTGGGTGGCGGACAATGAGCGGCGTATTGAAGTTCTTCCTGCAACGTTTCATCCGGCGGGGCTCGCTCGCCTTTACCCTGGCCGATGGCACTCAGTTCACCTGCGGAGACGGAACCGGAACGCCGGCTGCCATCCGTCTGACCACCGCCGAGGCCGAGCGCAGACTGCTGCTCGACCCTGAGCTCGCTTTCGGCGAAATCTACATGGACGGCACCATGGTGGTCGACCGCGGCTCCATCGCCGACGTGCTGGCCATTGCCCTCGACCAGCCCGATATGATGCCGCGGTGGGGCAAGCTGCAGTGGAGCCTGCGCTACCTCTTGCGGAACGCGCAGCAGTTCAATCAGCGCAACCGCTCCAAGCGCAACGTTGCGAGCCATTACGATCTGGACGGCCGGCTCTACTCCCTGTTCCTCGACGCCGACAAGCAGTACAGCTGCGCCTATTTCGAAACGCCGGACGCGAGTCTCGACGACGCCCAGCTGGCCAAGAAGCGCCATATCGCGGCCAAGCTTCTCATCGAGCGCGGCCACCGCGTTCTCGACATCGGCTCGGGCTGGGGCGGCCTTGGCCTCTATCTCGCCGAGATCACCGGGGCCAACGTCACCGGGATTACCCTGTCGGAGGAGCAGCACAGCGTCTCCAACGTCCGCGCCGCGGAGAAGCGCCTGTCGGGGTCGGCGCGTTTCCTGCTGCAGGACTACCGCGACGTCCCCGGACCGTTCGACCGTATCGTCTCGGTCGGCATGTTCGAGCATGTCGGGGTCGGTTTCTACGACCGGTTCTTCGCCCGCTGCGCCGAGTTACTCACCGACGACGGGGTGATGCTGCTGCATTCGATCGGGCGCTCGGAGGGGCCCGGCATCACCAATCCCTGGGTCGCCAAGTACATCTTTCCCGGAGGCTACGTCCCGGCGCTATCGGAAGTGCTGCCGTCGATCGAAAAGGCCGGCCTGCTGCTGACCGATGTCGAGATCCTGAGGCTGCACTACGCCGAAACCCTCAAAGCCTGGCGCGAACGCTTCCTGGCCCGCCGCGAGGAGGCCGAGCAGCTCTACGACGCGCGGTTCGTCCGCATGTGGGAGTTCTACCTGGCGGCTTCGGAAATGACGTTCCGCAAGCAGAACACGATGGTGTTCCAGCTCCAGATCACCAAGCGGCAGAACGTCGTGCCCATCACGCGCGACTACATTCCGCGCGAGGAAGCCCGCCTGCGCGGGATCGAGGGCATCAAGGGGCCGAAACTGCAGCTCGCCGGCGAATAGCCGCTGCAAGGATACCCGGACCCCGGTCAAGCCTCCCGTTACCGATGGGCCGGAGTTGTACCCGCCATTTTCGGGCAGCCACAGAGATCGCTTGCGCCGCCGGGCGAAGTGCTTCCGTTGCGGCCGCGCCGGGTGCTTCATGGCGGCCCGCATCTGACCAGAATTCGACTATTCTCCGGCCATGCCCGCGACCGATTCGAACGTCCTCAAGCTGGCCCCCGATGCCGGAACCCCGGCCTATCGCGCGGCGCCTCACAATATCGAGGCTGAACAGAGCCTTCTTGGCGCCATCCTGGTCAACAATGACGCCTTTTACCGGGTGTCCGACTTCCTCGAATCCCGGCACCTGTTCGAGCCGATCCACCAGCTGATCTACGATACCGCCGGCAGCCTGATCCGGGCCGGCAAGATCGCCACCCCGGTCACCCTGAAGACCTTCCTCCCCGCCGACGCCGACATCGGCGGCATGACGGTCGGACAGTACCTCGCCCGCCTCGCCGCGGAAGCGACCACCATCATCAACGCGCAGGACTATGGCCGCACGATCTACGACCTCGCGATCCGCCGCGACCTGATCGGCATCGGCGAGGACATGGTCAACGTCGCCTACGACGCGCCGGTCGATTTCGCGCCCCGCGCGCAGATCGAGGACGCCGAGCGCAGGCTGTACGAACTCGCGGAGTCCGGCCGCTACGACGGCGGCTTCCAGCGCTTTGCGCAGGCCTTGACGGTGGCCGTCGACATGGCGGCCGCCGCCTACAACCGCGACGGCAAGCTGTCGGGCGTTGCCACGGGCCTGCGCGACCTCGACGCCAAGATGGGCGGCCTGCAGCGCTCGGACCTTGTGATCGTCGCCGGCCGCCCTGGCATGGGCAAGACCTCGCTCGCCACCAACATCGCCTACAACATCGCCCAGGCCTACACCTACGAACTGGCGGTCGACGGCAGCCACAAGACCACCAATGGCGGCGTCGTCGGCTTCTTCTCCTGCGAAATGTCGGCCGAGCAGCTCGCCACCCGCATCATCGCCGAGCGCACCGGCATTCCCTCGAGCAACATCCGCCGCGGCGGCATCTCGGAGACCGATTTCGAGAAGATCCGGGATCACGCCATCGAGCTGCAGTCGCTGCCGTTCTATGTCGACGAAACCGGCGGCCTGTCGATCGCGCAGCTGACGGCGCGGGCCCGCCGGCTCAAGCGCCAGAAGGGTCTCGACATCATTGTGGTGGACTATATCCAGCTGCTGCAGGGCTCCGGCAAGCGATCCGACAACCGCGTGCAGGAAATCACCGAGATCACCACCAGCCTGAAGGCGCTGGCGAAGGAGCTCAACGTTCCCATCATCGCCCTGTCGCAGCTCTCCCGACAGGTGGAAAGCCGCGACGACAAGCGGCCGCAGCTCTCCGACCTGCGCGAATCCGGCTCGATCGAGCAGGACGCCGACGTTGTGCTGTTCGTCTTCCGCGAGGAATACTACCTGCAGAACAAGGAACCGCGACCGGGCACCCCGGAGCACGAGAAGTGGCAGACGGAAATGCAGCTCCTGCACGGCAAGGCCGAAGTCATCATCGCCAAGCAGCGCCACGGCCCGACCGGCACGGTGGAATTGCAGTTCGACGCCAACATCACCCGCTTCGGCGACCTTGCCCGCGACAACTACCCGCCCGACCGCTGATGTTGGCCTCCTGGTTCTGACATTCCCTCGCCTTGCGTCGGGCTATCGCGAATGTGAGAGCCAAAGACACGCCGGCCAATATACAAATATGGCGCGGTTGAACCGCGCCATCGCTGCGCGTATGGTCGCTTGCGCTCGCTTTCCGAAATCCGGTGGGACTCGCACTGGACGACTCGTCTGCCGACAGCTTCCATCATGACCCCGGTGACCGATCCCAGTTCCACCACCTCCAGCAAGGCGGTCACGCTGGAAAGCATCAGCGGCGCCGCGCTCGCGGCTGCGCCGGGCGTCGTGTCCGTCGACCTCGACGCCCTGATCGCCAATTGGCGCAAGCTGTCGAGCCGCTCCGTACCGGCCGAATGCGCCGCCGTGATCAAGGCCGATGCCTATGGCTGCGGCCTTTCCACCGTCGCCGGCGCGCTGGCGGCGGCAGGCTGCAAGACCTTCTTCGTCGCGACCCTCGCGGAGGCCCGCGCCGCGCGCGGCGCCGCCAAGACCGCGACGATCTATGTGCTCGACGGCTGTTTCGTCGGCACCGCCCCGGCCTTCGCCGAGATCAACGCCCGCCCGGTGATCGGCGATCTCGAGGAGCTCGCGGAATGGGATGCATATTGCAAGCAATCCGGGTGGTCAGGCGGCGCCGCCATTCACATCGATACCGGCATGAACCGGCTCGGGCTGTCGATCGGCGAGGCCCAAGCGCTGTTGCCCCGCGTTCAAAAGGGCGATCACGGCTTCAAGCTGGTGATGAGCCATCTCGTCTGCGCCGAAGCGCTCGACCATCCGATGAACTCCAGGCAGGTCCGGGCCTTCCAGGACATCGCGCTGGCCTATGCCGGAATCCCGGCGTCGCTGTCGAATTCCTCCGGCGTCTTTCTCAGCCCGCAATTCCAGTTCGACCTGATGCGGCCGGGCGCCGCTCTCTACGGCATCAATCCGACGCCCGAGGCCGATAACCCGATGCAGCAGGTCGTCACCCTCAAGGCCCGCATCGTGCATGTTCGCGAAGTCGAGGCCGGCGCGACCGTCGGCTATGGCGCGACCTGGTCCGCGCGTCGCGCGAGCCGCATCGCCGTGGTCGCCGCAGGCTACGCGGACGGCTACCACCGCGGCGCCAGCGGCGCCGAGGTCGTGGTGGCCGGGCGGCGCTGTCCGCTGGTGGGCCGGATCTCGATGGATCTGCTCGCCGTCGATGTCACCGACCTGCCGGCCAATGCGGTGCGCCGCGGCCATCTGGCGACGCTGATCGGCGAAGGCATCACCGTCGACGAACTCGCCCGCCACTTCGGCACCATCGGCTATGAGGTCCTGACCAGCATCGGCAGGCGCTTCCCGCGGGTCTACCGTGGCGGAGCGGTGTGATCGGAGATCGATCCCGCTTCGCTGCCGCCGAACCGACGCGCGGCCGGCGCCCAGCTCCAGAGTTGTGTTACCTTCGCTCCGACGTCTGGAGAACTTCGGGGACCACGAATGGGTGTGCTGGCCAGGGAAATGGAGCTCTCGGAGAGCGGGATCGTTCCTGACTATTTTCATCGCTCCTCGCCAGAGCATCTGGAGATGCTCGGCGTCGATCCGACACGCCTTCCGAGCGCCCGGGACTGGCTGGAGGGCATACGGCAAGGATATTCGCTGCCGATCGAGAGGCGCCCGTTTCTGCTCGTGATCTGGCTCGCCGACGACCAGCCGATCGGCTTTTCGAGCTGCGACAAGATCGTATTCGGCCAGCGCGCGAACATGCACCTTCACGTCGTCGAGCCGACGCGACGGCAACAGGGCGTCGGTACCGTGTGCGTCAGGCAAAGCGTCGGGATCTACTTCGACAGGCTGAAGCTGAAGCAGCTCTACTGCGAGCCCAATGCCTTCAACATCGGGCCGAATCGCACCCTGCAAAAGGCCGGTTTCAAATATCTCAAGACCCATATGACCGTCCCGGGGCCCCTCAACTACCGTCAGCCCGTGACGCGGTGGGTGATCGACCGGGATGCCGCTCGCGCCTGATGGACTGACCGAACGACGAAAACCGTGGATCGGCGCGAGACGGCGGCGCCGTCCGTGGTATGGTTGATCTGTTCGCATGGCCAAGAACTCACTCTCCTTCGTCTGCCAGAACTGCGGCGCGGCTTACGGCCGCTGGCAGGGCAAGTGCGAATCCTGCGGCGAGTGGAACACGCTGGCGGAGGAAGACGTCACCGGCGCCACCACCATGCCGGCCAGCATCCGGCCGCGGCGCAAGGGCCGCACTTTTTCGCTGGAGACGCTGGCCGGCGAAAGCCACGACGCCCCTCGCCTCGCCTCGGGCCTCGGCGAGCTTGACCGGGTGACCGGCGGCGGCTTCGTCCGCGGCTCGGTTCTCCTGGTCGGCGGTGATCCGGGAATCGGCAAATCGACGCTGCTCACCCAGACCTCCAGCCTGATGGCCCGCGCCGGCCACCGCTCGGTCTATATCTCCGGCGAGGAGGCGATCGCGCAGGTTCGGCTCCGCGCCGCGCGGCTCGGCCTCGCCGACGCCCCCGTGCAGCTCGCCGCGGAAACCGCGGTCGAGGACATCATCGCGACCCTGTCGGAGGGCCCGACACCCCGTCTCGTAGTGATCGATTCGATCCAGACCATGTGGACCGACACGGTGGAATCTGCACCGGGCACCGTGACCCAGGTGCGCGCCTCGGCGCAGGCGCTGATTCGCTTCGCCAAGAAGTCCGGCGCGGCGCTGATCCTGGTCGGCCACGTCACCAAGGACGGCCAGATCGCCGGCCCACGGGTCGTCGAGCACATGGTCGATGCCGTGCTGTCGTTCGAAGGCGAAGGGTCGCAGCAGTTTCGAATCCTGCGCGCGGTCAAGAACCGGTTCGGTCCGACCGACGAGATCGGCGTGTTCGAGATGACCGGGCTCGGCTTGCGCGAGGTCTCCAACCCCTCCGAACTGTTCCTGTCGGAGCGCGACCTCGGCAGTCCGGGGACCGCGGTGTTCGCCGGCATCGAGGGCACGCGGCCCGTGCTGGTGGAATTGCAGGCCCTGGTGGCGCCGACCTCCCTCGGCACGCCGCGGCGCGCGGTGGTCGGCTGGGACCAGAGCCGGCTTTCGATGGTGCTCGCGGTGCTTGAGGCCCATTGCGGCGTCAAGCTCGGCGGCCACGACGTCTATCTCAACGTGGCCGGCGGATTGCGCATCCAGGAGCCTGCGGCTGACCTTGCCGCCGCGGCGGCGCTGGTCTCCTCACTCGCCAATGCCCCCCTGCCGACCGACGCGGTCTATTTCGGCGAAATCTCGCTCTCGGGCGCGGTGCGGCCGGTTCCCCAGACCTCGGCGCGGCTGAAGGAGGCGGCCAAGCTGGGGTTTTCCCGCGCCGTGGTCCCTGATGCCGGCCGGACCGAATCCGGCAATGAGGCCGGGCTTGCCCTCAACCCGGTGAGTTCCCTTACCAGCCTGGTGGCCGACATCGCCGCCCGCGGCAGCGGTCGCGCCGGGGCTGGAAAAAATGCCACACCTGCCAAATTCCGCCGTTCCGAGAGCTAGACTGCGGGTGACGGTGACGCCGGGCGCCGCTATACAGCTGGCGCGCTGGCGGGGCGTCGGACGCGCGAAAGCTCAGGTGTTTCGGATAGATCCGGGCGCCGGCATTGTGCGGTTCCCGCCCCTTGCGACTCGCGCGGCTCGGCCGTTTGCTGGGTGGATCGACGGGAACCGATTCGCCCTGGCCGCCTCATCTTAACCGGACACCAAATGCGGACCTAAACAGCCGATGCCCATCACGCTTCTCGACATCATAGTGCTCGCCGTGATGCTGCTGTCGGGCCTGCTCGCCATGATCCGCGGCTTCATGCGGGAAATCCTGTCGATCGCCGCGTGGGGCGCCGCCGCGCTCACCACCGTCTATGCTTTCTCCAAGCTGCTGCCGACGGCGAAAACTTATTTCAATAACGACACGATCGCGACCGTCGCGGTGATCGCCGGCGTGTTCATCGGCACGCTGATCGTGGTGTCGATCGTCACGGTGCGGATTTCCGACATGATCCTGGATTCGCGAATCGGCGCGCTGGATCGCACCCTCGGCTTCCTGTTCGGTCTGGCGCGCGGCCTCCTGATCATCGTCGTCGCCTTCCAGTTCTTCATCTGGCTGGTGCCCGAGAAGTCGCAGCCGGACTGGGTCAGTTCGGCCAAGTCGCGGGTGGTGCTGCAGGGGACAGGGGATTGGCTGAAGTCGCTCTTGCCGGACGACCCCGAAAACACCATCTTGAAGAAGTTCAAGAAGCCAAAGACGGATGACGAGCAAGCCGATACCGCACCCGAGCCCCGGCCGCAGGGCAGCGCGGAGGGCGGCTACAGCAAGTCTTCCAGGGACGGCCTCAAGCAACTGATCGACGGCAAGGCCGCGGGCCGTTAACTCTGGCGAGAGAGAGGCGAGATGGACGAGATGCAGGACCCCTCCAGCTGCTCCCCTGCTGGTGGCCGCGGTGGGGGGCAGTCTGATCCGGCAGATCCTCTCGCTACCAACACCGACATCATCATCGACAAGACCCGCGACGGCGACACGTTGCGGGAGGAATGCGGCGTCTTCGGCATCTTCGGCCATCCCGCCGCCGCGGCGATCACCGCGCTCGGCCTCCACGCCCTGCAGCACCGCGGCCAGGAAGCTGCCGGCATCGTGTCATTCGACGGCACGCGCTTTCACTCCGAGCGCCGGCTCGGCCTCGTCGGCGACACCTTCTCCCGCCATGAGGTGATCGACCGCCTGCCCGGCAGCTCCGCCGTCGGCCATGTCCGCTATTCCACCACCGGCGAGACCATCCTGCGCAACGTGCAGCCGCTGTTCGCCGAGCTGAACGCCGGCGGCTTCGCGGTCGGACACAACGGCAACCTCACCAACGGGCTGACGCTGCGCCGCAATCTGGTGCGCGCCGGCGCCATGATGCAGTCCACCACCGACACCGAGGTGATCCTGCATCTCGTGGCGCAATCGCAGCGCAACCATTTCATCGATCGCTTCGTGGAGGCGCTGCGCGCCATCGAAGGCGCCTATTCGCTGGTGGCGCTCACCAACAAGAAGCTGGTCGGCGCCCGCGATCCCCTCGGCATCCGGCCGCTGGTGCTCGGCGAGCTCGACGGCTGCCCGATCCTCGCCTCCGAGACCTGCGCGCTCGACATCATCGGCGCCAAATACATCCGCGACATCGAAAACGGCGAAGTTATCGTCTTCGACGAGAGCGGCGCCCAGAGTCACAAGCCGTTTCCGCTCAAGGCTCCCCGCCCCTGCATCTTCGAATACATCTACTTCTCCCGCCCGGATTCCATCGTCGGCGGACGCTCGGTCTACGCCGTTCGCAAGGCGATCGGCGCGGAGCTCGCCAAGGAGAGCCACGTCGAGTCCGATGTGGTGGTCCCGGTGCCGGACTCCGGCGTTCCGGCGGCGATCGGCTACAGCCAGTATTCGGGACTGCCGTTCGAGCTCGGCATCATCCGCAATCACTATGTCGGCCGCACCTTCATCCAGCCGACCCAAAGCATTCGCGAACACGGCGTGCGGATGAAGCATTCCGCCAACCGCACGGCGGTCGAGGGCAAGCGCATCATCCTGATCGACGACTCGCTGGTGCGCGGCACCACGTCGAAGAAGATCGTGAAGATGATGCGCGACGCAGGCGCGCGCGAGGTGCATTTCCGCATCGCCTCGCCGCCGATCACCCATCCGGACTACTACGGCATCGACATGCCGGACCGCGCCAACCTTCTGGCCGCGACCCACAGCCTCGAGGAGATGCGCGAGCTGATCGGCGCCGATACGCTCGCCTTCCTTTCGGTGGACGGTCTCTACCGCGCGATGGGCGAGCCGGGCCGCGATCCCGCGCATCCCAGGTTCACCGATCACTATTTCACCGGCGATTATCCGACGCCGCTGACCGACCTGAACGAGACCGAGCATTCGCCGCGCCAGCTCTCGCTGCTGGCCGAGGCGAGCTAGTCGCCCCGCGTCGCGACAGACGTCGGCATCGGCAGGGTCTCCGGCGACGACGGGGATTTGATTTTCCGCCCTTGTCGTACCATAAGTCGGCCCCGTCATGACCAAGCCGCTTGAAAACCGCATTGCCCTCGTCACCGGCGCCTCCCGCGGCATCGGCCGCGCCACCGCGCTGGCGCTCGCCCGGGCCGGCGCACATGTCGTTGCCGTCGCCCGCACCGTTGGAGGGCTGGAGGAGCTCGACGACGAGATCCGCACCGCCGGCGGCAGCGCGACCCTGGTGCCGGTCAGCGTCACCGATCACGACGGCATCGCCCGGCTCGGCGCGGCGCTGAACGAGCGCCACGGCCGCCTCGACGTTCTGGTCGGCAATGCCGGCATCCTCGGCCCGTCCTCGCCACTCGGTCATATCGACCTCAAGGCCTGGAACGACGTCATTGCCGCCAACCTCACCGCCAACTTCCAGCTGATCCGCTGCATGGAGCCGCTGCTGAAGTGCTCCGACGCCGGCCGCGCGGTGTTCATCACCTCGGGAGCGGCCAACAAGGCGTCCGCCTATCTCGGGCCCTACGCCGCATCCAAGGCGGCGGTCGAGACCCTCGCCCGGGTCTGGGCCCATGAGACCGCGTCGACCGCGCTCCGCGTCAACCTGTTCAATCCCGGTCCGATCCGCACCCGCATGCGCGCCACGCTGATGCCGGGTGAAGACCCGATGACGCTGGACACCCCGGAGCAAGCGGCCGAATTCATCGTGCCGATGTGCCTGCCGACGTGGACGGAGACGGACCGGTTCTTCGACTACCCGACGCGCACGCTGATGAGCTTTCGCGCGCCCGCGGCCCCCTGAGCGCGGCGCGCTTCTTCACTCCACTTGTTCGGATCGGCCGCCGGTCGTGCGCAGCGCAATCAGTACCGCGATCGCCATCAAGCCTGCGGCGAGCAGGAACGGTGCGCCCGGCGCCTTCAGCGGGGCCGACGGTCCGATGAAATAGGCGAAGGTCAGCGTGAAGAGGAACGGCCCCAACAACTGCGCAATGCTCTGCACACTGTTGGTGGCGCCCTGCAGCCGGCCCTGCTGACCCGGCGGAACGCGCCGCGTCATCAGCCCCTGCAACGCCGGGTTCGCGATCCCCCACAACGCCATCACGGGAATGCCGAGCCAGCACAGCGGCCCGGTCGGTGCCAGCGCGAACACCAGAAAGCCGATCCCGCCGGCCCCCAGCCCCAGCGCCATGGCGAGGCGCTCGCCGCACCGCCTGACCACCGGGCCGACGACGCTGCCCTGGACCACGATCGAGCAGACCCCGACGATCGCCAGCGTCAAGCCGACGGTGCGCTCGCTCCAGCCATAGCGGTAGGTGGCGTAGAGCACGAACATGCTCGGCAGCACCACATGGGCGGTCTGCGCCAGAAAATGCACCGCCGACAGGGAGGCCAATCTCGCGTCGGACGCGAGCAGGCGCAGCGCGCCGACCGGATTGGCGCGGCGCCATCGAAACGGCGACCGCAATGATTTCGGCAGCGACTCCGGCAGAACGAAAAGGCCATACAGCGTATTGGCGAAGCCGAGCCCCGCCGCCACCCAGAACGGCAGCCGCGGATCCATGCCGCCGAGCAGTCCGCCGAGCGCGGGCCCCAGCACGAAGCCGCCGCCGAAGGCCGCACCGACACGGCCGAACTGCGCCGGCCGCTGGTCCGGCTCGGTGATGTCGGTGATGTAGGCGAACGACGTCGAAATGCTGGCCGAGGTGATGCCCGAGATCAGGCGGCCGACGAACAGCCAGCTCAGCGAGGGCGCCAGCGCCATCAGCACATAGTCGAGCGCGAGCCCGAAATTGGACAACAGCACCACCGGCCTGCGGCCGAAGCGGTCGGACAGCGCGCCGAGCACCGGCGACGCCACGAACTGCATGGCCGCCCACGCGGTGCCGAACAGCCCGAACACGCGCGCCCCGACCGCGGTGTCGTTGTTGACGAAGCTCTCCACCAGCCGCGGCAGCACCGGCATGACGAGGCCGAGCGCCAGCATGTCGAGCAGGATGGTGATGAAGATGAAGATAAACGCCGCGGGACGGCGCGCGGCTGCGGCGTCCTCGACGGCGACGGACGAGGACTCGATCCCGCTCACGACTTGCGCCTCGCCTTGTGCGCGAACGGATTGGCCTTTTCCCTGAGCGTGATCCGGATCGGGGTGCCCGGCAGGTCGAACGTGGTGCGCAGGCCGTTGGTGAGATAACGCAGATAGCTGTCCGGCACCGCGTCGGCGCGGGTGCAGAACACGACGAAGCTCGGCGGCCGCGCCTTGGTCTGGGTGATGTAGTTCAGCCGCAGCCGCCGGCCCGACACCGCCGGCGGCGGATTGGCGGCGGTGGCCTGCTCGAACCAGCGATTGAGCGCGCTGGTGGGCGCCCGGCGATTCCACACCGCATGGGCGTCCTCGATCGCCTTCATCAATCGATCGATGCCCTCGCCCATCAGGCCCGACACCGCGACGATCGGCACGCCCTTCACCTGCGGCAACCAGTGGTCGGCGTCCTGGCGCAGCGAGGTCAGGAGGTTGGCCTGACGCCCGATCAGGTCGGCCTTGTTGACCGCGATCACCAGCGCCCTGCCCTCGCGCTCGATGAGATCGGCGATGCGCAGGTCCTGCTCCTCGAAGCGGTGGCGCGCGTCCATCATCAGAACGACGACCTCGGCGAAGCGGACCGCGCGCAGGGTGTCGGCGACCGACAGTTTCTCGAGCTTCTCCTCGATCCGGGAACGGCGGCGCAGGCCGGCGGTATCGAACACGCGAAAGGGCCGGCCGTCAAAGTCGATGTCGACAGCGATCGAGTCGCGCGTGGTGCCCGCCTCCTCGCTGGTGAGAAGCCGCTCCTCGCCGAGCAGGCGATTGATCAGGGTGGACTTGCCGGCGTTGGGCCGCCCGACGATGGCGACCTTGATCGCGCGCCGGCCTTCCGCCGCGGCCGTCGCCTCAGCTTCGCCTGCCTCCTCGGCTTCGCCTTCTTCCTCTTCCGTCTCGGGCATGATGGCGCGCAGCGCGTCGTAGAGGTCGCCGAGGCCTTCGCCGTGTTCGGCGGAGATCGCCACCGGCTCGCCGAGGCCGAGCGCATAGGCCTCCATGGCGCCGGCCTCGCCGTGCTTGCCTTCGCTCTTGTTGGCGAGCAGCACCACCGGCTTGCCGGCGCGCCGGACAAGGTCGGCAAAACCGCGGTCGGCCGGGGTCAATCCGGCGCGGCCGTCGATCATGAACAACAGCGCATCGGCCGCGGCGATCGCCATCTCGGTCTGCTCGCGCATGCGGGCGGTGAGCGACCCGCGCGGGCCTTCGTCGAGGCCGGCGGTATCGATCACCTTGAACCTGAGATCACCGATCCGACCGGCGCCCTCGCGGCGGTCGCGCGTCACCCCCGGCTGGTCATCGACCAGCGCGAGCTTCTGACCGACCAGGCGGTTGAACAGGGTCGATTTGCCGACATTTGGCCGGCCGACGATGGCGACGGTGAAGGACATGGCCGATCCGTTCGCCCGGATCGCCGGGCCTGTCAACCACAAGCCGGAGCCGTCCGGCCGCGGTCAAGCGACGCGGCGGGGCCGGTTCAGCGCGAGAAGCCGCCGCTTGGCACCGGAGCAGGAAAGCCCGACTGCTGTTGCTGCGCCGCCGGCGCGGCGGCCTGGGGTGGCGACTGCGACTGTTGATCCTGTTGCGGCGGGGGCGCCTGGCGCTGGGTGCGCTTGGCGGGTTTGGGCGCGGGAGCCTCCTCGCCGTCGGCGGGGGCGGCGCCCTGGTCCGTCGCCGTCTCGGGTTTGGGCTTCGGCTTGCGCTTGGACTTCGGCTTCTCCTTGGCTGTGGCCGCGGCCTGGTCCTGCTGGGCCGCGAGCTGCTGCTGCCGTGCCTGTTCCTCGCGGGCGCGCTCGTCGGCGGCGCCCTTGTACAGGTCCTTCGGCACGCCCTGCTCGAGGCCGGGCACGCCCTCGGGAAAGACAGGCTTGCGCTCGCCCGGGACAGGCTTCTTGGTATCGAGGAAATCGAGCCAGTCGGTCGGGTCGAAGCTGCTCATGCTGTTGCCACAGCCGCCGAGCGCGCCCGAGAGCGCGAGCAGGATGGCGGTGGCGATCAGTCGGTTGGCGCGTCGCATGGTGTCGTCACTCGGTGTCGTTCAATTCCGCAGAGCCTTGCTGGCCTGCGGCAACAGTCACAGGCGGTCAGCTTTTCGCCGCGGGCGGCAGCAGCGACTGCAAGGTCTCCGCGCGGTTGCGGATGCTGGCCGGCGATTCCGCGTCGTTGGCGATGAGATCGATCCATTGCCGGGCCGCCGCATCGTCCTTGGCGTGCCACGCCGAGAACGCCAGGAGGTCCCGCGCGGTATGGCGAAACGGCCGTCCCGCGGCAGTCAGCGGCTCGAGGCGCTGGCGGATGTCTTCATAAGGAGCGCTGTCGACGAGAAGCGCGGCGGCGCGCGTCCTGGCGAGATCCTGTTCGGTCTGCCTGACGCTCGGATCGGCGCCGATCGCATCGTAGAGCTTGATCGCAGCCTGCGGATCGGCCACCGACGCCTCGGCCGCGGCGCGCAGGCGCGCCAGTACGCGGTAGCCGCCGGGCGCATCCGCCGAAAGCTTGGTGAACGCGGCCTCGGCCTCGGTGTGGTTGTTCTGCTCCGCCAGGGTGACGGCCGCCTCGAACGCCGCGCCGGCCTGTGCCGCACGCTGGTTGTCCCAGTACTGGTAGCCGCGCCAGCCGGCGACGGCGGCGATTACCAGCACCGCCGCGCCCACGACGAAAACGGAATAGCGTTCCCACAGCTTCTTGAGCTGCTCGCGACGCACTTCCTCGTCGACTTCATCAAAAAATTCAGACACTTAAAGACCCCGACACGTCATGTCCCGAACCCGGGCAGAGCTCTGCCCGGCCGCGACAGCCCCCTTCGTCGCGGCCGCGATAGCCCATCGATATGGCGGAGGCAAGGCAAAGCGAACGCCGTCAATGCGTTAGCCTCACGCCGGCGCCGGTCGAACCGGTGCCTCCCGCCGCTCGGTAACACTGAAGAAACACTCAGGATTTGGGCTTCATGCCGTAGACGTGCTCCGGCCCCGGGAACGTGCGGGCGCGCACCTCGGCGGCGTAGCCCTGGATCGCGGCCTCGATGGACGGCCCCAGATTCCCATAGCGCTTGACGAATTTGGGCACCTTCGGCGACAGCCCGAGCATGTCCTCCAGCACCAGCACCTGCCCGTCGCAGGCCGCGCTCGCCCCGATCCCGATGGTCGGGATGGCGATCGTCTCGCTGATCCGCCGGGCCAGCGGCTCCGCGACCGCCTCGATCACCACGGAGAAGGCGCCGGCGTCGGCTATCGCTCTGGCATCCGCCTCGAGCCGCGGCCAGTCGGCCTCCTCGCGCCCTTGCGCGCGAAACGAGCCGAGCACGTTGATCGCCTGCGGCGTCAAGCCGATATGGGCCATCACCGGCACGCCGCGTTGGGACAGGAAGGCGATGGTCTCCGCCATCCGCTCTCCGCCTTCGAGCTTCACCGCCCCGCAATGGGTCTCCTTGAGGATGCGCGCCGCGGAATGAAATGCCTGCTCCTTCGACGCCTCGTAGGATCCGAACGGCATGTCGACGACCACCAGCGCGCGCTTCGAGCCCCGCATCACCGCCCGGCCCTGCAGGATCATCATATCGAGCGTCACCGGCACGGTGGTCTCGAACCCGTGCATGACGTTGCCGAGCGAATCGCCGACCAGGATGGCGTCGCAATGGCGGTCCGCGAGCGCGGCGGTATGGGCGTGATAGGAAGTGAGCATCACGATCGGGTCGCCGCCCTTGCGGGCGCGAAGATCGGCTGCGGTGAGACGCTTGGACTCAGACTGGACGGACATGGTCAGGCTCCGAAGACCGGCATGCCGATCACGACAGGATGGAACACGAACCCGAGGGCCAGGTAGACCACGACGCCGACCGCGACCGCGAGCGCGTCGTTGACGACCCCGCCGACCGGGATCGGCGGCGCGCCGGCATCGGCGCGACGCTTGAGCGAGATGCGGTCATAGACCGCCCACGCCAGAACCGAGCCAAAGAGGATCACCGAGCCGAGGTCGCCATTGGCGAGCAGATGCGCGAACGCCCACAGCTTGACGCCGGCGAGCATTGGATGCTTCACCGCGAGATAGATCTTGCCGCGCAGGTAGGACGCAACCACCAGGATGATCGCCGGAAGCATCAGGGCGATGGTCACGTGCTTCATCGCCTTGGGCGGCGACCACAGATCGACCCAGCCGGTCGAGCGATACGTGGCGAAGCCCCACGCGATGAGCACGACTCCCGCCAGCGAGGCAAGCGAGTAGAGCCCCTTGTACGGCCCTTCGCCGAGCGAGCCGATCAGCTTCGCGCGCAGCTCGCGCCGCGACGTCAGCGTGTGGGCGCCGAGAAACAAGATCAGCCCCACGATCTCCAGCGCGAGCCCCATGGTCACTCCCACTTCCATTCCCTAGCCCCTAGCGCGCTTGGTATAGCGCGCCGGGCGGTTTCGGGTAACATTTTTGTCAAGCCACCTGCAATGCTGCGGGTCGGCGCGGTGCATGCGACGCTTTGACAAACCGCGGTGCCTCGCCCACTGTCCGCGTCTTCCAGCCCCATCGAGAGACAACACTTCAATGCTGAGATTGATCGCGCTGACCTTGGCCGCGCTGTCGCTGTCGGCAACGCCGCTGGCAGCGCAGACGTGGCCCACCAAGCCCGTCAAGCTCGTGGTCCCGTTCGCCGCGGGGTCCACCCCCGACATGGTCGGCCGCGTCATCGCCGATGATCTGCAGGCGCGGCACCCGGGCATCAGCTTCGTGGTGGAGAACAAGCCCGGAGCATCGGGCAATACCGGCACCGACTATGTTGCCAAGGCTGCGCCCGACGGCTCGACGCTCGGCATCAGCCTCGGCGGACCGCTGGCGATCAACACGCTGCTGTTCTCCAAGCTGCCCTACAACCCGGCGAAGGACATCGCGCCGATCACCACGCTGACGGCGCTGCCGAGCGTGCTGGTGGTGCCTTCCGCGCTCGGCGTGTCGAGCGTCGGCGATTTCATCGCGCGCCTGAAGAAGGATGCCGGCCAGATCAGCTACGGCTCGATCGGCGCCGGCTCGCTGTCCCAGCTGTGCATGGAAGCGATCGGGCTGAAGGCGGGCGCCGGCAAGATGGTCCACGTTCCCTACGGCGGTTCGCCACAGGTTGTGACCGCGCTGATCCGCGGTGACGTCCAGGCGGCCTGCCTGCCGGCGATCGCGGTAACGCCGCAGCTCTCCTCCGGCACTGTCAAGATCCTCGCCGTCTCGACGGCGCAACGCTCCCCCTTCCTGCCCGACATTCCCACGCTGAAGGAAAGCGGAATCGACGTCGAATCCGACGCCTGGAACGCGCTGATCGCGCCCGCCGGCACGTCGCCCGCGATCATCGCCGAGATCAACCGCGAGGTCGGCGAAACGCTGCACAAGCCCGAGGTGCGCGACAAGTTGCGGGCGCAATTGATCGAGCCCGCGCCCTCGACCCCGGACGAGCTCCGCGCGCGGATGGATGCGGAAAAGCGGCTCTGGGCCGACGTCATCCGAGCCGCCGACATCAGGATCAACTGAGGGACGCAGAAAATGCTGACCGTGTTCCAGCGAACCACCACTCTCGCCCTCCTCATCGCGGGCCTGTTGTGGCACTCCGTGGCCACCGCCGCGGAAATCAAGGTGATGATTTCCGGCGGGCTTTCGGCGGCCTACAAGGAGCTGGTGCCGCAATTCGAGCGCGCCACCGGCCACACCGTTGTAACGGTCTACGGGCCGTCCATGGGCACCACGGAGAACGCGATTCCCATGCGGCTTGGGCGCGGCGAGCGCGCCGACGTCCTGATCATGGTGGGCAGCGCGCTTGGCAGCCTGATCGCCGAAGGCAAGGCGGTCGCCGGCACGCGCGTGGATCTCGTCCGCTCACCGATCGGCATGGTGGTGCGCGCCGGTGCCCCCAAGCCTGACATCAGCACGCCGGACGCGCTGAAACAGACGCTGCTCGCGGCGAAATCGGTGGCCTATTCCGATAGCGCCAGCGGCGTCTATGTCGGCACCGAGCTGTTCGCCAGGCTCGGCATCACCGAGGAGATGAAGGGCAAGGCGAGGATGATCCCGGCGGAGCCGGTGGCGCTCGGCGTGGCACGCGGCGACAGCGAACTGGGCTTCCAGCAGATCAGCGAGCTCTTGCCGATTCCGGGCGTCGACCTGGTCGGCCCCCTGCCCGAGCCGGTGCAGAAGATCACGGTGTTTTCCGCGGCCGTTGCCGCCGGCGCCTCCGAGCCCGAGGCCGGCAAGGCGCTGATCGCCTTCCTGGCCTCGCCGGCCGCGGCGCCCGCGCTCGACAAGAGCGGCCTCGAGCCTTTTGCGGCCGCACCGCCGAAATAATGATCCGCGAGCAGCGACACCAATCTCACGGGCGATCCGGTGGCGCGGCGCTGTCTGAGTTGAGCTCGCGATTGTCGACAAATCGCACCATCAGCGGCCGGCCGGCGATCGCGCCGCCGAGCCCCTTGCTGAGCGCGAGCGGCACGCAGCGCGCCAGCGCGTCGTCGATGGCGTGGCGATAGACGTCGCGGGTCTCGGCCGGCGCCGCCGGCGTCGCATAGGTCAGCCGCGGCGGCCCGACCAGTTCGCCGTCGCGCTTGATCGAAAAGCGTACCGACATTTCCATGCCGGCCCGTGCAACGCCGGGATCGGGCGCCGCCCAGCACGACCGCAACGCGGCGTAGAGATCACCGATGGTATCGAGCGGATGATCCGGCTTGGCGTATTTGGGCGCATCCTGCTCGCTGGGGTGAGACTCCACCGTCAGCCGCAGGTCTTCGCCGAGCGGATAGTAGATCTCGGGAATGCAGGGGCCGTGGTTGAGCGGGCTGCAGACGGTCGGCGTGCAGGGCTTGTTGTCCAGCACGCTGCACGGAGAATGGGCGAAAGGCGTGGCGTCGATCTGGTGGCGTTGGCGCGCGGTTGCGGGGCCTGCTGCAGCACCGATAACGATTGCCAGCAGAATGACGGCGGCAGCCTTCAGCACCCGACGCATCGACGCTCTCATGCGTTCGCGTTACCAGCGCAGAGCTAGGGATGGGCCGGCCGCGATCAAGGGCCGTTCACGCGCCTGTGGCTGGATGCGCGAACCGCCCCCGGAACCCACTGCCTGCCGTCACGCGTGCGCGGCTTTCTTCACGTCCTTGACGTTGGCGAAGGTGATGCCTTCGGCGCGCTCGCGCGTGTAGTCGAGATAGAACTGGTTCTTGGCGAGGAACACGAGGTCGCCGTCGACGTCCTCGGCGATGCCGGAGCCGTTGGCGTTGACGAAGGCGTCGAGCGCCTTGCGATCGGACGCCGAAATCCAGCGCGCCAGCGAAAATTCGCTGACCTCGAAATCCACCGGCAGGCCGTATTCGGCGTCGAGCCGCTCCTTCAGCACATCGAGCTGCAGTTGTCCGACCACGCCCACCAGCGCCGGCGAGCCGTCGCGGGGGCGGAACACCTGGAC
>Ga0187771_10000942_pt1 | contig 18853 bp, 12 predicted proteins | sample 0116_SJ02_MP15_1_FD_133139 | JGI IMG/M metagenome (GOLD analysis project Ga0187771, IMG submission 133139) | Tropical peat soil microbial communities from peatlands in Department of Meta, Colombia - 0116_SJ02_MP15_10_MG | ecosystem: Environmental > Terrestrial > Soil > Wetlands > Peat | place...
ATCTGAAACTTGTAGAGATCGGCTTGTCCGTCAGTTTGAAATAAATCCAGCCATTTCGGAGGCTTGGCCGCTGGCTCGGCGAGCTTCAGCCTTTTTTCGTCTTTGGCGGAAGACGTGATCTTAGCGATCACCGATGCTCCTCCGGCAATACCTAGCAGAGTCAGGATGTCGTTGCTAAAGTCCAGGAGTTTTCCCGAAGCCACCCAGACATAGAAGGAGGCGGAGAAAACCAGAATAGTCCACACCAGAATCTGGGCCAGTGACAAGCTTGCCTTGCCGTCTTTGCCGGTCACGAACCAAACGGGATTGAGAGCGTGTCGCCAGTCAGCCACCCTGACGATACTAACGACCCTAGGTTTTTTGACCAGCCCGGCGACAAGCCAGGGGATCAGGAAAGCTGCGAGCCACACGAGGACGGCCAGTAGCTTCGATGAGATTTTGAATTCCTTGTACAAAATTTCGGCCAGGTTGTCGTTCGGTCCCCGGGCTGTTACCAGAAGGTCCACCGGCTCAGCCAGATGGACCCCGCTGATCCCGACGATCGAGGGGACCCGGGCCCGGAGTGTTGCACTATCCATCTGCACTTTCACCAGTTCCTCGTCATCACTGGCTTCAAACTGGTCTTCTCCGGGGCGACGCATGGAAACATCAAATCGGGCCTTGCTGAAGTCAAAATCCTTTTTGGTAATGGTCAGGGTAACATATTCACCTGAAGGGGCCTGGTCCGGCTGCACCCTCAGCGTTGCGCCCGCCCCTGCGGATACGGGGACCCTTTCAACTATCGTCTGGGCTTTGACCGTCAGGGTCGCCAGTAAGTTGTCGGGAGGATAAATGAGGGTCTTGACGTCCTGCGCCAGGGCATAGGCGCCAGGGGGCGCGGCTTCTAATTTGGCGCCCTTCGGTATCTTTACTTTATAGCTGGCGGCAGGGAGCTTGTAGTCGACGGCAGTTCTTTTCGAAAGCCGGTATTCCTCGCCCGTGCTTTTCCGGACTTCCGTCGGCTCGACGACCGTGAGGCTCCCTTTGGGGCCGTCCAGGGGGAGGGTAGCGTCAAAATCCTCGGCCAGAACCGTTTTCTGCTTGTCGAGCTTTTCATCCGGCAGGGGTCCCAGTACTTTTCCCTTTTGCAGCATGTAGTCTAATGACGGCGGCAACCTTGAAGATGCGGCATAAACATCGATATTGCTCTGAAAGACCTCCTTCAAACCGCCGTCCCAGGCATACGCGTATGCCGCCAAGCCAAGGAGCAGGACCAATCCACAAACAGCCGCGAACACGGACCTGTAGAATCGTTGCATCACAGCCTCCCTTCTTTGCGCACTCACAGGGACGCCAGATCGATCTCGCTGTAATGAGACACTATACGATCGGCCCCCTGCAATTTGTCCGGTTCATAAGTAGTCGCCAGACCGATGCACTTCATCCCCGCCCTTTTTGCAGCCTCTATTCCGTAGGGGGCATCTTCGATGACCAGGCAGTTTGGAGGATTGGAACCAAGCCGGGCGGCCGCAAACAGAAATATGTCCGGGTGGGGTTTGGATCGATTGCCGATATGGTTCGCAGTGAAAATACTGTGGCGGAACAACTTGGACAGACCCAGGCGCCTGTCCACAATTTCGAGCAATTCCAAGGGCATGACGGTGGCGATACAGGTCTTGTAAGAGCTTCGAATTGCATTGAAGAATTCTTCAAAGCCTTCGATGAATTTCACCTCATGCCGAAACAATTCCTTAGCGATTTCTATCCGTTCGCGCGCCAACAGATCGGGGTCTCCCGGGAAGCCGTATTCGCGCTGAATTACCACTGCTCCTTCAGCGACGGACCTGCCGGTGAGAAGATGTTTAATCCTGGCCCTGTCATAGTCGATTCCACGGCGCTTCAGGAATATCCGCTGTCCCTGGTCCCAGAGGGATTCGGTATCTATAACCACTCCTTCGGCATCGAAAATTATGGTATCGATCATCGACATAAGGTTCCTATTTTTGCGGCAAGTATCAATTTTTGCGCTTAATAAGAGCGATTACAAGCTCTTTAAACGTTTTTTCTCCGATTACCCCGTAGGCCAGCAGGACAGCAAGCATAAGCACCATGAACACGGAGGCATGGACCCAGGTAAAATTGTTGAGGGAAGTCATATAAACCACCGCTGCGGCCAGCAGGATCGCCAGTGCGAGAATGAAGTTCCCTGTCTTCATGCCCGTGTACTCGGGCGCCAGCACGGGAAAATCTTGAAAATGCGGTGCGGCCGCGCTCAAGGCGGAGATGGCTTTGGCAGTGGACCAGGAAAAGACCCGATGTCCATAAAAACCGCCGTTTTCGCCATCCCTTTTTTTATCCAGTCCGATGATGGCTTCCCGGGCAAGTTTGCTGTCGCGAAACCTGGAGTTCAACAGGACCTTGACCAACAAGGCGTCGGTCATAAATAAGAAACCATAGTTGGCTTGCCGTTCTTCCGGGGAGTCTTCAGGAACGATCGAGATTGTCTCTTCCACCACTTTGCTGGCGACGGTAGGATTTGCCAGGAGCCACTCGATAGCGACGTCCTCCTGCTTCGAATAAGCGCCAAGTTCACGTTGACGGGCCATTTGCAAAACCATTGCGGCGTAAATGGTGTGCACGGCTTCCAGGGGGCCCTTCTCCCCAAACGAGCCGCTGGGATTACGGCACCGTTCCACCAGGTATTTCAACCCTGCCTCGATGTGTTTTCTCAAGTCGGTGAGATTGGCCCCGTAAGCCTCCATCAGGGCGAGCAGGGCAAACGAGGTCCCCATCAAAGTCAGGGGTCCGTCTGGTCTGAAACCCCAAGCCTGGTGGCCTTTTTCTTCCCGGCGTATAGAAAGCAGCCAGTTCACCCCATCTTTTACGGGATCTTCTTTCACTCCGACGCCCGCTTTTATGAGGGCCTGCAATATGAAACTGCTCCTGACAATATCGGCGACCTGGCAATTTTGCTCGTGGGCGTCCTGAAAATCCCGCATCCAGGCTCCTGCATCGGGGCCTTCCCGGCACTGGTGGGTCTTGAGGAACTCGATCCCGTCCTGCACCCGTCCGTCTCCCGGAGACAGGCCCGCGTCCAGGATCGCGATGACTGCCTCGGCAGTGTTGAGGGCGCTTACCCCCGTACCGGGACGCTCCCCCCATCCTCCCTCGGGGTCTTGATTATTCAGGAGCCATTCCTTTGCCTGATCTATTGCATTTGTTATGGAAATAGCCATGATGGTTTCCTTGATCAATCTGTGGGTCGGCACGAATCTTGTTTGGATACGGAGTAATGCACCAAGTTGGGCGCCATGCATCAAGGAAGCGGTCTTGGGTCGGATTCTGTCATAAAAAACTTTTGGCGCAGCCTCAAAACCCGTAAAATCATATGGTTTGCCAATAGAACATGCAAGTGACATCTTAGTGTGACCGGTTTTTGCATTTCCAGGAGGCGCCTCCATCCCCGGAGTTTCATAGCCCATTTACCGTCTGTCGGACCTAAAGGGTTCACCCACTAGAATGCAATACCCAGGGGCCAGAGGACAAAAACCCATGGACACGGAATGACGGAGTGTAGTGACCCAATTCAGTTAAATATCGATATGGACGATCAGGAGTCTATTTGATTTAGAGAAGGAATGTGAGGTTCAGCCTGTGGGAGCAAGTCACAGTTGACGCAGTTGGGCGGGCGCTCTCCGGCCAGCCCCGCCAAAAGGTTCTCGCATGCCATATTGGCCATTCTTGTTCGGGTTTCGATCGTGGCGCTTCCCAGATGCGGAAGCAAAACGGCATTAGGCAGATCCGCAAGACCATCGCTGAGCTCAGGCTCGTTTTCATATACGTCCAGGGCGGCGGACCGGATCATCCCTGACCGGAGCGCTGCGACCAGCGCCTTTTCGTCCACCACCGGCCCTCTTGCCGTATTGACCAGGAAAGCCGAAGTTTTCATCGTCGAAAGCTCTCCCGGGCCTATAAGGTGGCGCGTCTCCGAGCTAAGCGGCACGTGAAGGCTGACAAAGTCCGATTCGCGCAGCAAATCGTCAAATGATGAGAAAGAAACTCTAAGCATGTGTTCCAGCGCCGGGTCAAGGCGAGTACGGCTCCAGTAGATCACCTTCATATCGAACCCTGCGGCCCTTTTGGCCACCGCCTGGCCAATTCTGCCCATCCCAATTATACCAAGGGTCTTACCGCTGACTTCCATGCCCAAGAAATTAAGCGGAGCCCAGAACTTAAATTCCCCATTTCTGACCAGCCTATCGCCCTCCACCACCCTCCTGGCGGATGCCAAAATAAGCGCAAACGCGAGATCGGCAGTTGCATCCGTAAGCACACCGGGCGTATTCGAAACCGGAATGCCCCTTCGTGTGGCCTCCTTAACGTCGATATGGTCGAAACCGACCCCGTTATTAGCGATTACCCTCAGCCGGGGACCGAGGTCGAGAACTTCCCGGTCTATACGGTCGGTTATGGTGCAAAGCAGCCCATTCACATCCCCTATCAATTCGAGCAGCTTTTCCCGTTCGAGCGGGACATCCTGCGTATGGATATGGACCTGGTGGTCTCGAGCGATCCGGTTCAACACTTCTTCCGGCAACCGGGCAGTCACCAGTACTTTCATCGCTACCCCCCGCAGTATGAATTCAAATGCCATAGTCTTATTACATATCACTTAGCAGCCGCGAAGCCATTTGTCATTTCAATTTTCGGGGTCGCGAAGTTTATTACACGGCTGGATGCCATCTCTTCCTCTATAATGGAAATGATACGGCCGGCCCATGAAATTGAGCTTTTTACTTCACCATGCGTTTTCGATGAAGAAGAGGCAAAAGAAAGGACCAAAGCAGGCGCCGACCAGTTGGCCGCCCACGTGGGACTGACGACTGCCGGCAGTATCGGCGCTGCTGGGGCCTTGACACTCGACGACGCCATTGCAAAAGTAATGACCGTCGGCGATGCCGGCCGCAAAGTTCTTAAAGATATTTTGGTGATTTGCCACGGCGGGCCTTCTGACGAGCCTGACAGCGTTGGAGCGGCATTGACCAGGATGCCGGGGACTAAAGGATTCTTCGGAGCTTCGTCTATTGAACAGCTGCCGACTGAGCGGGCGATCAGGGGGCAGGTGGAGTCCTTCAAGACATTTTACTATGGGGAAATGAATCTACCGCGCGCTGTCAAACAATCATTCAGAAGGGTTTTGCCACCGGGAGATTTTTCCAGTTTTTTTGGGCCAAGTGGGCGTCTTTTTGCAATTATTGTGCATGATCGAGCTGCAAGATTGCCCCATGAACCAGGAGGTGATGGCTGGTGAATAAGGACAAAATAATGGATCGCGCGGCGGGAGCCGTATTGGGAGCGCTGATCGGGGATGCCCTCGGGCTGGGTCCCCATTGGTATTACGATTTGGACAGGATGCGAGCGGATTATGGGCCGTGGATAGATGGCTACACCGATCCAAAGCCCGGTCGCTATCATGCAGGACTCAAGGCGGGCGATCTCTCCCAGACCGGTCTGATCACAGCGGAGCTGCTTAGATCGATTGTTGAGAAGCCGGTTTATGATGAAGGGGACTTCACCAGCATATTGGATGAGAAGTTCCTCAGAAAGATGGATGGCACGGCATATTCAGGGCCGGGCGGATACACGAACCAGTCCATTCGGGAACTATATCAGGCCAGGGTTGTGCAAGGACGGCCGTGGGGAAAAACCGGCGATTATGCCGATACCACCGAAGGGGCTGAAAGGGCTGTGGCGATTGCGGCAAGGTATGCCATGTCCCCAAGCGAAGGGGCGCAGGTGATAGCGAAAAATATTCGCCTGACTCAAATCGACCCCTTTGTTACTGCTCTAAGCGCAGCCTACTGCGTTATCGTCAGCGCTCTGATCAGGGGTGAACCTTTCGACGCTACGCTGTCCGCCAAACTTTACAGCATGGTCGAAAGCGGAGAACTTCCTTTTACGCACGCTGTGCTGGTCGATAAAAAGGGGGCATACGCCCATGCTCCCAAAGCGGCGTCCGTTTCGCTTCCTTATCCTGACGGGCTTTTGTTTCCTTCCCACATATGGACGGCAGCCAAAGACCCCAACGTAGCGATCGAACCCGCCTGGAAAGTATCGCTGATTTACGGTATGCCGTGTTCCATCATTTGCGTGCTGCCGGCCGCGTATTATTTGGCGGCGAGATTTCAGGACGATTTCGAGCAGGCCGTCCTGCACGCTCTTAACGGAGGCGGGCAAAATATGTCCAGAGCCATGTTGACCGGCGCTCTGGTGGGAGCACAGGTCGGGCTGTCGCGTATTCCCAAGCGCTTTATCGACGGATTATCCAACAGCGATGAAATAGTCGATCTTGCCAAAGGCCTGGTTGTTTGAGCAGGCCATTACCGGGGAAAATGAGAAGTCCTTTGAGCAGTATTACCCCTGTACTTATTTTTCTCGAAGATCTTGGGGGAACCCCAGGGTCGGAAGACGGGCATGTCGCAAGCCAGGTTCGCTTGGAGCCCGGGTTCACTTAGAGCTCGGGTTAACTTCGATTTGAATGCCGCCGGATTCTATGGTAGAAAATAAGGTTATCGAACTAACCGGCATGTACCATTCAGTGAGGTTTGCAATATGCCGGAGCGGGAAGATCGCGGCTTTGCGACCTTATTATAAAGAATGCCGCTCGACGCAGCCCGGAGGTTTCACTATAGTTGACGGTCATCAAGAGCCTTAAAGTTTGGCGGCTGCATTGGGAGACCTGAGATAAAACCGAATTATAAATTGGTCCCTCTCGCCGGAGTCTTCTATGAACAACTACGCAGGTTATCGGAAGTTTGTCAACTTAAGGAACGGTTTGCGGGTGATGTTACGCTTCCTCAACACAGATGACAGGGAAAGCCTCGTCCAGATGTTCCAGGAAACGCCCGAGGAAGACGCTCGCTTTCTGAAGCAAGACGTTAAAGACATAGGGTTGGTCAACAGCTGGGTGGGCCAGATCAATTACAGCAGAGTGCTTCCGGTTGTAGCCGTGGCGCTTGACGGCCAGCGTCTTATCGCGGATGCCACGATCCATAGGGGCAAAGATGCCGCCAGGCACATTGGAGAAGTGCGCATATTCATCTCGCGGCCACTTCGCAACCTGGGTTTGGGGTCCATGATGCTGGATGAAATGATCCTTTTGGCCCAGAGAGAGGGCCTTCAATGGCTGAAGGCGGAAATTATCGCCGAACATACTAACGTGATCAAGGCTTTCCGGGAGAAAGGGTTCGAAGCCAGGGTCACCTTGGACGATTATTTCATCAGGAAGGATGGGGTTACCCATGACGTGGTGCTAATGGTCCGCCCCGTAATGAAGCGGGAAGAGTCGGGGTTTTAGGTGAGGGCAAGGCATGCCTTCAGTGACCCCAGGGGGTGACCGCATCCTCACAGCCCAAAACGCTCCCGCAGCATCTTTGAAAGCAATTTCACCGCAGCGAAGGCTTTTTCGACCGTTGAGATGCCGTCGGGGTTAATCAGACAGCAGGTGGCAGGAGAGAGCATGCTGCGGGAAAGCAGGAGACCAAGGTCGATTCCTTTGCTTTCCAGGCGCTGCCAACAACCCAGGAGCAGAGCCTCCAGGGATTGGATGCTTTCTTTTTCGAAGGGCTCCACGTTGGTAGGCACCATTCCCCAGACCAGGCGGCCGCCACGCTCCAGGAAATGTCGAATCCGGTCGGCGTAGGAGACGAAAATTTCGCCGTTGGAATAAACGTCCAGCGAGAGTATATCCAGGTCGAGGCCCAGGAGAAAATCCCAGTCCGGGTTCCCACAAAGATGGACTCCACGGGGCCGTTCGACCTCTGCGAAAAAGTATTCCATATCGCGCCGAGCGGAGACGGCGTCATAGCCGGAAAGTCCGCTAAATATGTACTGGAGTCCCGGTTCGTCCACGAACATGAAGGCGCGTGGATTAAGAGCCCTGAGCCGGTTCAACTGGGCATTGATCCGCCTTGCAAGAAAATCCAGCATGAACGAGCGCACGGTATCGTTGAACAGAATGGGCCTTCGATCCTGATCGAGCACATTGAGCCCAAAGCTTATGGGCCCTTCGAGTTGTCCGCGGATTGCGGGCCGATCGGAAAGGTTCAGTTCCAAGAAGCGGCGGTAGACAGCCGAATAGGTTTCACTCACATCAAAGTATTCCGGTTCTTCAAAATGGGAAAGAGCCTCTTCAAGCTCGATCCCAAATCTTTCGATGGAAAAGCGTATGGTGCGCTTTTCCATATCCAGCACGATTCCGGGGAAGCGTTCCGAAGCCTGGACATACATGTCCTCGTAGTAACTCAGCAGCGGCAGTTGCGGCCAGAATGGGACGTCCAGGGACAGGGCCGCGCTCAGAGCCCTGTCCACATCCCGATGAGGCATGACTGCCATTGCGGTAGTAAGCAGATTGCCTATTTTCATCTGAGATCCCAATTCCCAAAACCTCCTTGATTATTTCAGGGTTAAACCTGAAGTTGAAGTCCAGCCACGAACGGATGGAGTCGTTCCGGAATTCTGAATCCGGCCATGGCCTTTTAATGACAACTGGACCGTCCAGCATTCCGCGCAAGAGTTTTTGCTTGCCTTCATCCGGCAACTCGGCAACCCTCCTACTCTTCTTGATGCTTTTTCTTGCAGGTTGGTTTGTCAAAGTCATCGTCCTCCAGGCAGGAATCAACATTTTTCAGGACATTTTTCTTTTTTCTCAAGTCCTCTTGAAACTGATCATGCCTGCGCTGCGCGCATTCGATATTCTTATCCCATTTCTCCAGGTCCAGGGCCGGCCCATAGAACTCTTCCCTATGCTCAACAAGGCGCATCATCAATCCATTCCAGAACATGTAGTTTTCAATCTCCACGGATGGAATAATCGGCAAAGTGCACTGCTCCCGCCCAGCTAATTCGCGGTGGCTTCTGCCGCAGGAGCGCCAGTGACAAGTATAATATCGCGGCGCCGTGCCGTCCGCCCTCTTCGATCCCCAGCGCGGGATTATTTTCCCGCCGCATTCCCCTCATTGTAACATGCCGTGCAAGGAAACTGCCTCGCTTCGACTATTGGGCGACCGGAGCGATTCCGGGAGGATTCGAGGCGATTTTGCAGTTGCTCTCATGTGGAAGGGCTGATTAGCGGGTCGCACTCATAAGATATCTGTTCGGATTCTACGATTCCCCCTCTGTCATTACGCTTGTTGGATCGGTCTCACTGAGAAATTGCTTGCGTACTTGAGTAGGAAGTTGTAAAGGTTTGTAAATCGAGCATTGAGAATAGTTTCACTTGATTTTCTGAAGTGCGCGTTGGAGAGGCCATTTCACAATGGAGTTCCATATTCACCTCTGTCCTACATAGCGGGGCCAGTGTTTGAACAGCCATACCGAGGATACTGCAAGTGAAGAATAAAAAGGGCCGGGAGCCGGTTGACGAAGGAGCGACAGACCTACTCCAGCAGATATCGGGCTCAGCCGAGGACGTCATTCTTGTAGTTGACGAGAAGCGCGCCATCCGTTCCTATCTTGGCGGCCCCCAAACACCCAGAAGGTTATCCAAATACGGCGGTCTGCTCAGCGGGGACATATATGAGATCTTGAAAGGCCCGGTTGAAAGCGTTTTTGAGTCGGGTAAGCCCTGCTCGGTCGAAAGCAGCGTGCCTGAGCGCGGCGTCTGGCTTCATACCCGGCTCACGCCGATAACCGAACAGGCCGGGAAGATATCTGCGGTTCTGTGCATCACACGCGACATATCCGAACTGAAGCGTAAAGAAAAGCTCATAGCGCACTCCAGGGCTGAATGGATTCAGGCCATCGATGCGATGCCTGACTTTCTAGCTGTTATCGATACGCATTTCCGGATCAGGAAAGCCAACAGGGCCCTTGCTGACCATCTGGGAATCGGTCTGGTCGAATTGCAGGGGCGAATTTGCCACCAGACCTTTGGAACTAAATGCCCTCCGGAGTTATGCCCAATCAGGCGATCCGGGCAAACCGGCAACTCAGCTTCAGCAGATTTTCAATCGGAGCTTCCGGGCAACTCTTCCCTTGTCACAGTGTCTCCTCTCACCGACGAGTCGGGAAATACAACAGGCTGTCTATACATTGCGCGGCACCTCGTTGGGCGCTCGAACGCCACTGAGATCAGAAAGAAAAATGCCGAAGATCTAAAACTCCTTCTGTCAAAGGCTGAATACGTGGTGACAATGCAGGACCAAAATGGAAAGTATCTTTCGATAAGGGCGTTGCCCGGCAATATCGGGCTGCCGGAAGCCATTGTCGGAAAGACTCCTCATGATTTCTTCGAGACCGGGCCGGCAGAGAGAATCTGTGAACGGATCAAGCAAACCATCGAGGCCGGCAGGGACCAGAGCGTTTCGTGCGAGATCGAGGTCGGAGGGCAGACATTTCATCTGGTCGATCATATTTCTCCGGTGTTTGACGAAACGGGCAAGGTCAGTTCGGTAATGACGCTGTCGAAAATAAAAGAGCACTCGGAGAAGCCCGATGGCATACATAATGAATCTCAGGCCCTTACGACACGTGAGCGGGAAATCCTGAAGCTGATCAGTTCGGGGCTTACCACGAACCAGATTGCCGAAAAGCTTTTTATCAGCCGGAAGACGGTCGAGACCCACAGGTCCAGAATCATGAACAAGGTGGGGGTGCGCAAGACTTCGGCGCTGGTCAGATACGCCCTGAAAGCGGGGCTGTTTTAGAATTTAAGAATATACAACTTTTTACCGACAGAAATTACGGCGTTTACCCGATGGTAAGCGCTTTTTTTTTCTGCCAGCATAGCCGCCTGTACACCCCGGAGACTCAATTCTGCTGCCATTAATGCCTCGACCTGTTCGTGGCGCCCATGTGGAGTGGTTCAGCCAGGCTTTTGGCTATAAACTTCTTCCTCGGCTCAGAGGAGAACGCCGATGCCTTTGGAAAGCGAAGTTCTGGATGCGCTCAATCGTTTTGCCGCAGGCTCTGAAGACCTCATTTTTGTCCTGAATCGTGAAGACCGCATCGAATACTGCAACTCAAGCACATTGAGACTGATCGGTTGTGAAAAGCGGGAAGCGGTTGGGAGGGCCTTTACCGATTTTGTCTTTGAAAATCGAGGTGACGTAATGGGCAAAAATCTCAAGAGCGTATTCGACTCGGGAAAGCCCGTCACATTCGAGAACTGCGGCGTAACCTTGTCCGGTAAGGACATTTGCCTGGAGGTGCGCCTCAGCCCGATCGCAAACGGAGACAAAACCACCGGCGCCGTTCTTGGGATTGCCCGTGACATAACCGAGCAGAAGCGCAGGGAGCTTCTCATAGCACATTCCAGGCGCGAATGGCTCCAGGCCGTGGACGGCATGCCTTACCCGCTTGCTCTAGTCCGCTCGAACCACCGCATAGAACGGCTAAACCTCGCCATGGCGAACAGGCTGGGTTCTACCGTGCGCGATGCGATCGGCCTCACCTGTTTTGAGGCGCTTCACGGGACTCCAGAACCCCCAAGCTTTTGCCCTCTTTTGAACGGGAAAGATGCCAACGCGCACTCTTCCAAAATCATCGAACATCATAACGACGACGACCTGCTCTGCACCATATCGGCCATCAGGGACAGTGATGGAATGACCACCGGATGCCTTTACGTCGCGCGCCGGATATCTGAAAGCGACAGGGCCACGGAGGTAAAAAGGAGCGGTGAGGAATACATGAGGATGCTCCTTAAGGGGTCCGATCATATGGTCTACATACAGAATGCAGACGGCAGATATGCCTATTTCAGCGCCATGCCGGGCAACCGGATCCCATGGGGGGTGATAGGCGGTTTCCCCTTCGATTTCTTCGAACCGGGGGTCGCTTTTGAGATCGTCGGACGGGTCAAGGAAGCAGTGAAACGGGGTACGGAACTGACCCATCAACTCGATTTCACCTGGGGAGAAGAAGTGCTGCGCTTCTTTGACCGCATCGTCCCCGTCCGGGACGCAATGGGCCGAATCCAGGCCGTGACGACGGTCTCGATGAAAGTGGCAGAATTCAGGCATTCCAAAGGCAAGGCTCTGTCAGGCAAACACGGCTCGAAAGACCTTTCCGGGCGGGAGCGCGAGGTATTGCGCCTGATCGCCCTGGGCCTGACAAGCAGCCAGATTGCGACCGGCCTTTCGATCAGCAGAAAGACGGTGGAAACACACCGGGCGAGAATTATGCGAAAACTCGATGTGCACAAGACATCGGCGCTCGTCAGCTATGCAGCCAAGGCCGGACTGCTCGACTGAGAGGCATACCATTACTAGTCATCCGACCTCCGGCGGCTCGCCAGTGCAAGAGATGGTAACGCTCGACCAGATTTGCACGCCCTTGGTTGTGGATGACGGGAGCTCCGGGGTTTACTGCCTTATCAACCCAAATACAGGTAAAAGGACCTGTTACAAGTAGACACATGTTTTATTAAAGGGGGGGACTGCAATGAATCGATCTTATGCCGCTCTTATCGCGATTTGGTCGCTTTTCCTGTTTGCGGTGTTGCTTTCCTTGTCCGAAACGGCCCAGTGCGCCGTGTGCAAACAGTGGGCCGGCAAGGTTGCGTCGGTTCAGGGGGTGGTCGAATCGCTGGCCGTTGGTGAAACGGCCTGGCAGCCTGTGAAGCTGAACGACACGCTTTGCCCTGGCGACCAAGTGCGGGTGATGGAGAACAGCCGGGCCGATATTGCCCTTGCCAACGATGCGGTCATGCGTCTTGACGAGAACAGTTCGCTGACCCTGGAAGGTACAGCCGAGCAAAAGACTTCCGTTATTGACCTGGTCAAGGGCGCCGGTCATTTCTTCAGCCGCAGGCCCAACAGCCTGGAGGTAAATACGCCTTACACGATTGCAGGCATTCGGGGGACCGAATTTCTGATCGGCGTTGAGAAAAATCGTACGACTCTCACCATTTTCAATGGAACGGTCCTTGCCCGAAACGACCAAGGCAGTCTGGAGCTTAGAAGCGGGCAATCCGCGGTAGCCGAAGCGGGAAAGGCGCCTGTGCTGACTGTTGTCGTCCGGCCCCGGGACGCCGTCCAATGGGCCTTATACTACCCCCCCATCATTTACGCCGCCCCTGAGAAAGTCCCGCCGGGGGGCAAAGCCGAAGATGCGAGGCTTTACGCTCAGCGGGCTTCAGATCTGCTTGCCGTCGGGCGCGTCGAACAGGCGAGCGCGGAAATCCGGCGCGCGTTGGATATCGATCCCAAATTCGATGACGCTTACGCCCTGCAGTCCATATTAGCAGTAGTTCAAAACGATAAGGAGAAGGCCCTCGGGCTTGCACGGAGGGCCGTCGAGACCGCTCCCGAGTCGGCTTCGGGCTATCTTGCGCTATCCTATGCATTGCAGGCCGGATTCGATGTTGAAGGCGCACGAAAGAGCCTCGAAGAAGCGGTAAAGGCGGAGCCTGGAAATGCGCTCGCCTGGGCTCGTCTTTCCGAGGCGTGGTCGATGTCGGGCAATCTGGACAGGTCGCTTAGGGCCGCAGAAAAAGCTGTGTCGATCGATCCGCAGGTATCTAGGACCCAGATGGTGCTCGGGTTTGCCTATCTGATGCAAACCAAGACCGACAAGGCCAGGAAAGCTTTCGAAAGGGCTGTGGAGCTGGATCAGGCCGATCCTATGCCAAGGCTGGGTCTGGGGCTGGCGATAATTCGGGATGGGCATTTGCAGGAAGGGGGAAAACAGCTTGAGATAGCTGCAAGCCTTGACCCCAACAATTCGTTGATTCGAAGCTACCTTGGAAAAGTCTACTACGAAGAGAAACGCACGGGACTTGACGAGCGCGAGTATGAAACAGCCAAGCAGCTCGACCCCAAAGACCCCACACCCTGGTTCTACGAAGCCATAACCAAAGAGACGACAAATCGTCCGGTCGAAGCCCTTCAGGACGTGCAAAAAGCCATCGAGCTAAACGATAATCGGGCCGTATATCGTTCGAAGCTGCTGCTCGATTCCGACGAGGCGGCCCGCAGCGCCAGCCTTGCATATATTTACAACGATCTGGGGTTCCAGCAGAGGGCGCTTGCCGAGGGCTGGAATTCCGTAAATCTTGACCCCACCAACTATTCGGCGCACAGGTTTTTGTCGGATTCTTACTCCGCCCTGCCACGGCATGAAATAGCGAGGGTGAGCGAGCTTCTGCAGGCGCAACTGCTTCAGCCCCTGAATATCAACCCCATACAGGCCCAACTGGCAGACAGCAGCCTTTTCCTTTTGAGTTCGCTCGGGCCGTCCGCCGCTTCCTTTAACGAGTTCAACCCTCTCCTTTTCAGCCGCAACCGGATAGCGTTTACAACCAGCGGCCTTGCTGGAGAGCATGACACAGCAGGAGGCGAGGGCATCGTTTCGGCGATTTATGACCAGTTTTCAATCAACGGCGCCTTCGCCCATTTTGAAACTGACGGGTGGAGGGCCAATGCAGGCGAGACGAATAATATCGGCGACTTTTTCGCGCAATACGCTCTTAGCCCCAAGACCAATTTCCAGTTTGAATTCAAGCACAAAGAAGTTACCATGGGCGACACCGTTTTGCGGTTCTTTACAGACGATTTATATACCAACCTGAGGTATACGCAGGACACGGATATATATCGGTTTGGTTTTCATGAGGCGTTTTCGCCAGGATCGCATCTTCTGATAAACATTATGCACGCGGACTCAAACCCGCGTGTGGACACCATCATTCCCCAGTATTCTTTCTGGAATTATAACGACCTGCAGCTCATCGAAGGGAACTCCGGGGAACTTCAGTATCTATACCGCTCGGATCGCTTCAACATAACAGCGGGCGGCGGCTATTTCAAAACGGCCATTGATGAAACCAACGTCAATACTATTTTTGGCTTCATTTATCCCCCTGCATTAGACACGATAACTACAGACCATGGCGATCTCTACCTTTATTCCAATGTTTTTCTTCCCTGCAACTTTACGCTGACTGCCGGCGTAAGCGGCGACTTTTTCAATCAGGAAACTAAAACGCCTTATTCCGTGTTTTGGGGCCCCGGCGGGGATCAGAAACTAAAAAGAGACCTGTTGAACCCCAAAGCGGGACTTACTTGGACGCTTTTTCCCGGCACCACTTTGCGCGCAGCCGCATTCAGTGCGCTGAAAAGAACGCTCATTACCAACCAGACCCTGGAGCCGACGCAGGTGGCGGGTTTTAATCAGTTCTTCGACGACGTCAATGGGACTAAAGCCTGGACCTACGGGGCAGGCGTCGATCAGAAGTTTTGTGAAACCGTTTTCGGCGGGGCCGAGTTTTATTACAGAGACCTTTCTGTTCCCTGGTCTATGGACTCCCCCCCCGTACTGCAGCCTGATGCTCTGTGGAAAGAATACATCGGTCGTGGTTACCTGTATTGGACGCCTCACAAATGGGTTAGCGTGACAGCCGAGTACTGGTACGAAAAGTATAGAAGAGTGGCGGAGTTCAATGCGGGCATAAAAGATGTCGAAACACATCGACTCCCGCTGGCAATTCACTTCTTCCATCCCTCCGGGTGGAGTTTCATGCTTAGAGGCACCTACTACAATCAGGATGGCTCATTTAACAAGCTGGCTGCGCCGGCTGAGGTCTTTCTATCAGGGACCGACGGCTTCTGGCTGCTCGATGCCGCCATAAGCTACCGGCTGCCCAAACGATACGGCATCATAACTCTGGGTGTGGCAAACCTGCTCGACCAGCGCTTCCAGTACGCTGACTCGGATGCAGTCACGATGTTTGTCCAGAATAATGCAACCATCGAACCCTCAAGGACCGTGTTTGGAAAGATAACGTTCGAGTTTCCATAGACTTCGGAATCGATTTGGCTGAAACCACTACTCAAAAGGGAGGAGAAAGAAGATGAGAAAAATAGCCTGACTGTCTTTTTTGCCTCGAGTTTCCATAAATTCAGGAATCAATGAGACCAGAACCGCTTTTTAAAAATAAGGAGGAAGCAGATGAGTAAAAGGAACCTGATCATCTTTTTTGCGGCGTTCGCATCTGTACTTGGGTTTGCTATCGGGTTTGCTGCAGCGGCCAGCGAGGGTGGGTGTGTGAGCTGCACTACTTGCGCGAGCTGCTACGGCGATGGCGGGAGCATCCAGTCAATACCGGGTTTTTGTTGCGGCGCCAGTGAGCTTGCAAGCGGCACATGCACCGAAATGGCAAACTCTTCTGATGGCAGTTTTTCCGGTTACGTGGTGCGGCTCAAATCCGGTTATCCGCAAAGCATCATTAGTGACTGCGCTTCAGGCACGCTATTTTCCTACACGATAAGCTCGCCGTTGACGACAAGTCCACCTCAGTGCATTAATCCCTATTATGACGCCGATTTGGAGTTTCAAACCTGCGGGAAGGTATCTTGCGATCAAATCGGGGGGGGTGTAGCTTGTATAAACTTTGATCGGTGCGCAGTCTCGGCAACTCCGGTCGGATGTGGCAACAGCTACGTGAATAGCTTTTTACAGGGCCTATTATGCGATGTCCTGGTTATCAACACCGAAGTCTCCGAAGGCGAACAGTGTACCGGCTCTTCCACCTCCACTGTCTGGACTGACAGCCTCGCCTTTATAGTTCAGGCCCAGGCTGAAACAGCCGTCGGGCAACTGGGCTTCAATATGTATACTAACCCTGGGTTGGGTGCCGTGGGCAGCATAAGGCTGCCGGTCTGCAGCACCTCGTGCGCGAGCATCCCCCCCGTTACGACCGCCAGCGCCACCGTGGATGCCACTTCCACGGTTTATTCGTCCTCCACTGGAACAACAACTACCCCCCCCTCCGGGGGCGATCCGACAACGACGACTTACGTTTATCACCTTGGCCCAGCCGGCGCCGACGGGAACCCAACTTTAATCGACTGCGGGATCGCGGTTCCGACCGGACCACCAACGCCGGTGCCGTGCTCGCTTGTCCCGATCGGCCAGTTTTTTCAAGCGAATGGTTCTCCGGTGGAATACCTGAGCGTGCCGGGCCAGCCTAACGCAATAATCGCGTTCGATGACCAACAACCAGGCGGGACCTCCCCTCTATGCCCCGGTGGCAATTGCACCCAGTTGAACTGTCCGCCCACCGGCAACTACAACTATGGGAGCAATTCTACTTTGTGTCACTATGTCGACCTTAGCACTTGCTGCTATGACTCTGTAAACTCGTGTGCATACAGCAGCTCCAAGCAGTGCTGCTATAACAAAACTCACAATTGTGTGCATACACCCTAGTGGCCGTTTTGAACGATTAACTGCGAAAAAGGGTCCTTTCTCAACACGCGCAAAGATAAACATGGAAGGAGAAAGATATGCGAAAACGTGCGTTCTCAGCCTGCGCCATCCTGGCGGCCTTTACTCTCGTCGCCCTGTTTATGCCCGATCGGGCGACTGCTTTTAATGATTATATGGACACCGTAACAAGCCCTCAGCAGTTTCCGCCGACCACGTGGACGGCCGGAGGGTGGACCGTGAATCTTGTTGGAAATGGTCCTACGGCGATCGCAGCGAGTGACGGGACTACCCGCTACGTCTGGCACTACCAGATTTACAGGACATCAACTCAGTCTGCAGCCGGCCTGCTGTTCGTGGCTCTCCTGGTACCCAATTGCTATGACGGCGGCTGCGGCAATTTTTGCACTAACTGCCCAAACGCAATCACTTCCTGGGTTGCCCCTGTAGGAAATTTGTGCCTCGCGGGAAACTATTGTGATCCCAACCCCAACAATGCCAGTGGGTTCCACAGGGTATTTGATGTGGGGTACGGCGAAAACAGATTCGCTTTCGGCCACGGCATCATGCAAGGCTACGTTGTCAAGGGCTCGACCGCCTTCGATAGCGATGACGTTGACCTTTATAAGTGTCCCGCTGGCAACGTAACTGACTGGAGGTTGGAGACCAACACGAGTTGGATGACCACTACGACTATTTTTCTAAGAACCCTGATGGGGCAAATACCGATGGTGATAGCCGGACCGGGATGCGCTCCTCCTGCTCCCCCTCAGGCGAGCGCCAGCCTTGAAACCATCTCGACTCTTTCAGGTCATCAGTTCGTTGTGCAACCCGACCTGAAAACGGGCTGCGATGTGGCCATCTATTGCCTGCCGCCTAATACACCGTTACCATCGGGTTGTACAGGTCCCCCCAACTGCCCGAACTTATATTGTAATGCTGGGCCTCTGAACCAATACCTGTCTATGATGGTGAGGTCATACAGCAACACCGCTGAACCGGTCGCCACAATTTCCAGCCCGGGAGTAACCTGCGCAAACGCGGTGATAAAACCCCAGGGGGCATGCCCCGCTTTTATCAGCAACGAGCCTTGGCTTGGGAGTACTAAGCCTACCGGGACCGTGTACACGTTTGGGAGTTGTCAATGATCGAATCGAGGCGGCGCCATGACAGAGGGGCGCTGCCTCACTTGATGCAACGAACACAGCGCAAGTGAGGAAAAGTTCAAGCAGGCTTGATACTTGGCGATCGACCTGTGGTGCGGGCAGGAAGTGGGTCGAAGCGGCTCCGCCTTTTTTATTCGAATTTCCCCTCTGTCAAATTGTCCTATAAAGATACTATGAAGCTGACGGGGAAGCATTTGAAAACACTGCGCGCCATGTTTGAAGAGTCCAATCGCTCTGATGTAAAATGGGCGAAATATCGAGAGCCTTCTCACTGCTCTGAAAGGCGAGAACCAGAGTGCGCTCATATTTGAACGGCGTTCGCACTGTTTTTCATCGTCCTAGTCCGTAAAAAGAGACCGACAAAGGGACTTTCAGGGCAGAGAGGCTCTTTTTTTCCAAAGCAGGCGTTCAGTTGGAGGAATAAAGTCCATGCTTACCTAGTGCATTGTCAACTTAATTTCAGCATGTTTAGAACAGAGACCGGTCATTCCAGCGCAAGC
>Ga0187771_10000943_pt1 | contig 18846 bp, 16 predicted proteins | sample 0116_SJ02_MP15_1_FD_133139 | JGI IMG/M metagenome (GOLD analysis project Ga0187771, IMG submission 133139) | Tropical peat soil microbial communities from peatlands in Department of Meta, Colombia - 0116_SJ02_MP15_10_MG | ecosystem: Environmental > Terrestrial > Soil > Wetlands > Peat | place...
ATCCGGGCCACGAGCGCGGTGCCGACCGGCGGCGGGGCTCCCTCCACCCAGTGCCAGATCCCGCCGTCGAGGGAGCCCACCCGGATGACCGGGCGCGGCTCGCCGTCCACGACCAGCTCGCCGTTGTCGGGCGGCTGGCCGCCGCCCCCCGGGTAGAAGACGGTGCGGTCGAGGAGCACCCGGCCACCCTCGCCGGTCTCGATGACCCGGGCGGCGACCTCCCGGGCGTACGCGTCAGTCGAATAGAGCTCGTGGTTCATGGCTGCGTAGTCTCCCGCCGAGCCGCGTCAGGACGCCAGCTCGCCGCCGGCCGCGCGCAGACGCTTCAGCGTCTCATCGCGACCGACGAAGGCCATGGCGTCGAAGACGGGGACGCCCGCGGGCGCGCCCAGGACGGCGACGAAGAGCACCCGGAAGGCATCCCGGGCCTTGACCCCCGTGGCCTCGCAGAGCTCGGTGAGACGCTGGCGCATCCCCTCGAGGTCGTCGAGGCCGCCCGCCTCCACCTCGGCGACGGCGGCGTCGAGCAGGGCCGCGGCGGTGGCGGCGTCGACCTTGCGGGGAGGCAGCTCCACGCCGGGCTGGCGGACCACCGGACCGAGGAGGGGGGCGGCCAGGCTGGCGGCGTCGTGCAGCGTCACCATGCGCTCGCGGAGCAGCGGGATCAGCCGGCGCCGGGTCTCCCGGCTGGTTCCGGGCAGGTGGAACTCGAGAGCCTCGACCAGCGCCTCCGTGTCCATCCGGCGGATGTGGTGGCCGTTCAGGAAGTCCAGACGGCGGCTGTCGAAGATCGCCGGCGACGCCTGAACGCGATCGAGGCTGAATGCCCGGACCAGCTCCTCGCGGCTCATGACCTCCTGCTCGGTCCCGCTCGACCAGCCCAGCAAGGCCATGGCATTGACGACGGCTTCGGGAACGTACCCGGCCTCCGCGTACTCCATCACGGTGCGGGCGCCGCGGCGCTTGCTCAGCTTCTGGCGGTCCTCGCCGAGCACCTGGGGGACGTGGCAGAAGCGGGGCGGCTCCCAGCCCAGCCCGGCGTAGATCGCCAGGTGCTTGGGGGTGGAGGGGATCCACTCGTCGGAGCGGATGACGTGGGTCATCTCCATCAGGTGATCGTCGATCACGACCGCGAGGTGGTAGGTGGGATAGCCGTCGGCCTTGAGCAGGACCTGGTCGTCGATCTCCGAGTTCTGGAAGCGGACCGGCCCCCGGATGACATCGTCCCACGCGCTCGTCCCCTCGGGCATGCGGAGGCGGAGCACGGCGGGCATGCCGCCGGCCTGCTCGGCCGCCACCTCCGCCTGCCTGCCCAGGCAGTGGCGGTCGTAGCGAGGCGGCTCCCGGCGGCGCTGCTGCTCCTCCCGCATCGCCTGGAGACGCTCCGGGCTGCAGGTGCACCAGTAGGCGCAACCGGCTGCCACCAGTCTCTCGGCATGGTCGCGGTAGAGGTCCAGGCGCAGCGACTGGATGTAGGGCGCGTGGGGTCCGCCGACCTCGGGCCCCTCGTCCCAGTCCAGCTGCAGCCAGCGCAGGGTCTCGAGGATGGCGGCCTCCGACTCGGGCACGTAGCGGCCCTGGTCGGTGTCCTCGATCCGGAGCACGAAGCTGCCCTCGGTGGAGCGGGCGGCCAGCCAGGCGAAGAGGGCAGTGCGGACGTTGCCGAGGTGGAGGAACCCGGTGGGTGAGGGCGCGAACCTGGTTCGTATCGCGGTCACAGCCGGCACCGCCCGCAGGGGCGGCCAGCCGGAGCCTGGAGCGCGGCAGAGGGATCAATGTGATCACCGAGTCCGGGCGCCGGGACCGGCAACCCTTCACCACCGGTTGTAGACAATCTTTTCCCAAACTGCCCCGTCAGCGGGTGCGGCGCGGACCCCGTCAGGTGCACCCGGTACCTCCGCAGTGGGGCGCGAAGAAGAAGACGAAGATCGCGGTCCAGGCCAGCAGCCCCACGATGAGGAGCACGGCATCCCAGCTGGGCACGGAGTAGCTGACCAGCCGGGGCGAGCCCCCGCCCCGGGGATGCTCGGAGACGGCGACCACCCCGCTGCCCGGCCGGCCGACATCGCCCATCCCCCAGGCCGGCGGCGGGGCCGGCGGGGCGCCCCGCGGGGTGATGTGGAGAGCCTCCTCGCCAAGGCGCTGCCTGGCGTCGCGGACTATGCCCAGGATGATCCCGGCGCCGGCAAGCCCGGTGGCGACGGCCAGCGCGACCAGGATCCAGCCGAGCACCCCGTTCAGATAGTCGTTGTAGGCGTGGTTGCCGTAGAGGACCAGGATGCCCCCGGTCAGCAGGGCGGCGAAGACGACGACGAAGGCGATCGTCTTGGTCGCGATCTCACGGATAGGCATTGGCTGCTCCCGATGATCCGTCCGCGCCCGAGTATACCGGCGGGCACCGTGCCAGCATTCACGGGTGGCGTTGCAGCGCGCCCTGTACTCGTTCGCCTACCGCTTCGGCCGCCGGCCGCGCTGGGACACGGGGATCACCCCGCCCGAGCTGGTCGCGCTGGTCGAGGGACCGGGGGCGCTGCCGCCCGGACGGGCTCTCGACCTCGGCTGCGGGACGGGCACCAACGTGGTCTATCTCGCCCGCCATGGATGGCAGGCCACAGGTGTCGACTTCGTCACCGCCGCCGTCGCCCGGGCGCGGCGGCGCGCTCGGCGGGGGGGTGTCGAGGCGCGCTTCGTCGCCGGAGATGTGACCCGCCTGGAAGAGCTTGGGGTGGAGGGCCCATACGACCTGGTGGTGGACATCGGCTGCTTCCACGGGATCCCACCGCACCGCCGCGATGCCTATGCGAGAGGCGTCGCCTCGCTGACCCAGCCGGGGGCCACGCTGACCATGTTCGCCTTCGCCAGCCCCTCCTCGCCACGCCGCCTGCGCCACTGGTCGGGAGCCCCCGAGGCCGAGGTGCGCGCGCGGCTGGGCCCGTTCTTCGAGGTGGCCCACGTGGAGCAGGGGCGGGAGAGCCGGCCGGGAGCCCGGATGCTTCCGGCCTGGTACCGGCTGGTCCGCCGCTAGGCTGGGAGAGCTCAGCGGCCCTCTACACTCACCAGCCATGCCGACGCAGGTCGGGGGCGAGGCACCCCCGTCCGCTGGAAGGATGACCGCGGTGCGCACCGCCCTGGGCGCGGCGTGGCGAGGCGCGACAGGCCGCGGCGCCGTCATGGGGATGGTGCTGCCGCCGTTTCTGGCCAGCAAGCTCATCGGGGTGGTGGCGCCCATGGTCACGGTCTGGGCGCGCAGCACCGGCATCGGGGTGCCACCCGCCTCCGGATTCATCGCTCCCTTCTCGTACTGGGACGGCGCGGCCTACGTCAGCATCGCCGCGCATGGCTACCCAGCGGGGGCGCTGAGCACCGCCCTCAACTCTCCCGACTACGTCTGGGCCCGCTTCCCCGGCTATCCCCTGCTGGTTCACCTGGTGGCGTACGTGGTGCCCCAGACGGTGGTGGCGGGGATCGTGGTCAGCGCCGTCGGCGAGCTGGTGGCCCTGGTCTTCCTGGCCCGGCTGATCCTGCTCGAGCGGGGTGACCCGGCCGCGGCGAGATTCGCCTGCTGGGCGCTCGCGGTATTCCCCTACGCGTTCTACCTGACCGCGGTCTACACCGAGGGTGCCTTCCTGGCTGCGGCCATCGCCTCCCTCTACTACATGCGCCGGGGGCAGGACGGGCGGGCCGCGGTGGCCGCGGCGATCGCCATGTTCATCCACGTCACCGGGCTGGCTCTCTTCCCCGCGCTGGTCGTAGATCACCTGGTGCGGCGGCGGGGCCGCCCCGGGCTGGGGCTGGTCGCGATCGCGGCCAGCCTGCTCTCCCCGCTCCTCTTCGTGGCCTACGCATGGGAGCTCACCGGTGACCCGCTCGCCTTCTGGCACATCGCGGGATCAGCCTCCTTCAACCGCACCCTGACCTGGCCGTGGAGCGGCGCCTTCAGCACCTGGCAGGCGGCCCTGAACGGCGTAGGCGGCAACAGCTTCATCTTCGGGATGGAGATGATCTTCGGCGTCGGGGGCCTGCTGGCGCTGCTCTGGATGGCCTGGTGGTGGCGGCGGATCCCCCCCTCGCTCACCGTCTACGCGGCCGGCATCTGGCTCATGGCTACACCCATCATCTACTGGCTGGGCATCCCCCGCTTCGAGATGACCGCGGTGCCGATCTACCTGCTGCTCGCCGACCTCACCCGGCGGCACCCGGGGAGCCGGCCGGTGATCGTCGTGATCTCGGCGGGGTGGATGGGCTTCATCGCCACCCTGGCCGCCACCGGGCAGTTCGTGGCCTGAGACTGGCCGGCGGGCCGGATACACTCCTCAGCCTTGCCTGCGGTGACTCCCCAGCAGGCTTGTGAGGCCCCCACGCGGTGCGGGTGACCGAGCTGTTGCCGGGGTGGCGGCAAGTCGCCCGATGGGTGAGGGTGCTGGCCTTGATCAACGCCCGGAAACCCCCACCGGAGAGGACGCCAGCGCTTCCGCCGATCACCGGCGGGGATGGGATACTTGCCGACGTGCCACCGACCAAACGGAGCATCCTGGTCATCTCCACGAGCCGGGGGGACGCTCGCGGACTCTCCCAGGTGACGGCCGCCCTGGTGCCAGCGGAGTCGGTATCCGTGCGCGTCGTCATGACTGAGCTCGCAGAGCCGGCCTGGAACCCAACCGGCCTCGAGATCCTGAGGCGAGTACCGACCCGCATCGTCAACTGCGGTTTCGGCGAGGCGGGCAGCGTCGAACGTCTCGCTCGTGCCGCCCACGCACTGGCCCTGGCCGCCATCGACAGACCACAAGGCGCCCTGCCTGACATAGTCGTCCTGATGGGGGATCGGCACGAGCTCCTCCCCCTCGCGCACGCTCTGCTGCTTCAAGGGTGGCCGATCGCGCATGTCTCAGGCGGCGAGATCACCGAGGGAGTCTTCGACGACGCGGTAAGACACGCTTTGACCAAGCTATCTCACCTTCACCTGTGCACCGCTGATCAGGCTGCGGCCCGTATCCTTCAGATGGGTGAGGAGCCGTGGCGGGTGGTGGTCACCGGCGATCCGACCCTAGATGGCCTCACTGACATTGCAACGCAGGCCGCCACCTCGCTGCCCGAGGCACTCGGCTTCCCGCTCGAGCGTCCAGTCGCAATCGTCACCTACCACCCTCCGACGCTGACGCCCGAGCTTCTCGAGCCCGAACTGGAATCGGTCATCAGCAGCCTCACTGAGGTGCGCACCATCGTCGCGACCCATCCCGGTGCCGAGCCGCACTCAGCTGAGATCCTGGAGCGCCTCCATCGCTGGTCCTCCAGCAATCCGGCTGTCCACGTTCTATCCGCTCTCGGAGGGCTGTACGCGGCTCTGCTTGCACAAGCGGACGTGTTGGTGGGCAACTCGTCCAGCGGCCTGATCGAAGCTCCGGTGTTCTGCTTGCCCACGGTCAATATCGGCGACCGACAACGCGGGCGCCAGCGGGCTGCTAACGTGATTGACGTGCCCGGACGCCCCGAGATGGTGAGTGAGGCCGTGCGTCATGCCTTGGACCCGACATTCCGCGCTTCCTTGAATGGGCTGGTGAATCCATACGGGGACGGCCACGCCGCTGAACGCATCCGCGACGTCCTCACCTCCGTCCCGGTTGGCGGCCTGGCGCGGAAGCGATTTGTGGATGCTCCCCTGACGCCTCCCAAGCACGACTGACCGGCGAGGCATCCGGATTGATGACCGGCCAACGGGTTGGCAATCTGATCCGTCTGCCCGGTCTGATGCGTTTTGGCAACGCATTCGTGACACGATGCTGCTTCGAACGGCGCACGGACCAGTGGCCAACATGACCGCCGACTATTCTGCGGGCGTCGCCGTGCAAGCACCGCTCTCCAGGCTCTGCGTGACCTCTGAAGCGACACTGCGGCAGGCCCTCGAGGCCATCGACGCCGGAGGCGCCGCGATCGCTCTCGTCCTGGACGCTACCGACCACCTCATCGGCACGCTCACCGATGGAGACGTACGCCGGGCCCTGCTCGCGGGAGCGGGCCTGCAGGCACCGATTACCAAGTACATCACCGACGACTTCACTGCCGTCCGGTCCGATGTCGACCGTGCCGCGGTACTCGATCTGATGCAGGCCCGAAGCATCAACCAGGTTCCAATCGTCGATGCAGACCGTCACCTGATCGGGCTGCACCTCCTCCGCGACGTGCTCGGCGCAAGCGAGCGACCTAACGCCACGGTCATCATGGCCGGGGGCCGCGGGACCAGGCTGCACCCTTATACGGCCACTGTCCCCAAACCCATGGTGGAGGTAGCTCATCGACCCATCCTGGAGCGCATCGTGCTTCACCTCGTCGGTGGCGGAATTCGGACCATCTTCCTCGCCGTCAATCACATGGCCCAGGTGATCGAGAACCACTTCGGCGACGGCGCCGACTTCGGCTGCTCCATCGAATACCTGCGCGAGAGTCCGGACACCCCGCTGGGCACGGCAGGCGCGCTGACACTCCTCCCTGCCGATGGCGCATGGAGGGCTCACCCCCTCATCGTCATGAACGGTGACCTGCTTACCGATTTCAACGTCGAAGCGTTGCTCGGCGCGCACCGGGCGGCCCACGCCGCGTTGACAGTGGGCATCACCGATTACACGCATCAGGTGCCCTTCGGAGTCGTCGCCGTGGCCGATGGCAGGCTCCGCTCCCTCACCGAGAAACCCACCGTCACCTGGGCGGTGAATTCCGGTATCTACGTCATCGACCCCATGCTGGTACGCCGCATCGCGCCACGTTGCGAGTACCTCATGACCCAGCTCGTCGACACCTGCCTGGAGCGCGACGAGGTGGTCCATGCCCACCCCATCGGGCCCCGCTGGTCCGACGTGGGACGGCCAATCGACCTCAGCCGCGTGCGCGGCGAAGAGGGCCCGGTGACATGAACCTCGGTGGCAGCCGCGTTCTCGTGACCGGTGCGGGCGGATTCATCGGCAGCCATCTGGTCCAGCGGCTCCTCAGCGACGGCGCGCACGTACGCGCCCTGTGCCTGTACACATCGACAGGCTCGCGGGGGTGGCTCGATGATCTGAGTGCGGAGCTCACCACCGACCTCGAGGTGTGGTTTGGTGATGTCCGCGACGAATCCTATGTCGACCAGCTCGTCAAGGGCATGGACATCGTGTTCCACCTCGCCGCCCTGATCGCGATCCCCTACAGCTACATTGCGCCGTCCTCCTTCATCGCCACCAACGTCGTCGGCACCCACAACGTTCTGGAAGCGGCCCGGAGGCACCAGGTGAGGCGGCTGGTGCATGTGTCGACAAGCGAGGTCTACGGCACCCCGGACACGCTGCCGATCACTGAGCAGCACGCGCTGAAGGGTCAATCTCCATACAGCGCGAGCAAGATTGCGGCTGACAAGCTGTGTGAGGCCTGGGCATGCTCCTTCGGCGTTCCCGTGATTGTTCTCCGACCTTTCAACACCTATGGACCGCGCCAATCCGCCCGCGCCATCATCCCCACCGTCCTTGAACAGATCCTCTGTGGCATCAACCCGCTGCGTCTCGGCAGCCTCGAGCCACGTCGTGACTTCACCTATGTCACCGATACCGTGGACGGGTTGATCCGCGCCGCCGGCGCCGTCCTCTCCCCAGGTGAGGTCATCCACCTCGGAACGGGAACCTCGGTGTCGGTGGGCGAGCTGGTTGAGCGTGCCCAGCGGTTGCTGGGGACGCAGCTACCGGTGACGGTGGATCAACAGCGGCTGCGCCCGGCGCGAAGTGAGGTCAGGGCCCTGCAAAGCGACCCCAGTCGGGCCGCCAGCCTCCTCGCTTGGCGTCCGACAGTGGAGCTCGACAGCGGTCTCGCCACTACCGCCGCTTGGCTTCGGCCCCGGCTCGACCCCAGGCGCGCCGCGAGCTTCCAGCGATGATGACCCCGCGGATCCCATTGGCAGTACCGGTGCTGCGCGGCAACGAGCGCGCCTACCTCGAGGAGTGCGCGATGTCGGCTCAGGTGTCTTCAGTGGGCCCGTTCGTTTCCCGTTTCGAACGCGAGCTTGCGTCGTGGGTGGGGGCGCAGCACGCGGTGGCGTGTGGCAGCGGGACGGCGGCTCTGCACCTGTCGATGTTGGCGCTGGCGGTGCGACCGGGCGACGATGTACTGGTCTCGGATCTCACCTTCATCGCCTCGGCGAACCCCGCCCGTTACTGCGGGGCGAACGTCGTCCTGGTCGATGCCGATCCGAGGGGTTGGTGCCTCGACCCCGCGCTCGTTGAGGAGGAGCTTGATCGTAGGCGCGGGAGAGGGTTGCGGATGCCTGCAGCCATCGTCGTGGTACACGTGTTCGGCCAACTGGCAGCGCTTGATAGGATTCTGCCCGCTGCGGCGGCCTGCGGCGTCCCGGTCCTCGAGGACGCTGCCGAGGCACTAGGCGCACAGTGGACGTCCGCGCCGCTCAACGCCAGACAGGCGGGAACGGTTGGAGAGATCGGAATCTACTCATTCAATGGCAACAAGGTCCTGACCACGGGGGGGGGCGGCATGGTGGTGACGAGCGATGGTGCCAAGGCGGCGAAGATGCGTCACCTCTCGACCCAGGCTCGGGTTCCCGGATCTGACTACGTCCATGACGCGATCGGGTTCAACTACCGCCTCAGCAATATCTCCGCCGCTCTTGGGCTGGCTCAGCTCGAGTGTCTACCTGAACTCCTCGCCCGGAAGCGCGTGAACGCGGAGCGCTACGCCGCGGCTTTCGGCGGAGACCGCTTGGTCAAGATGGTTCCGGACCCTGCTGGCACACGCGGGTCGGCGTGGCTGAACACGGTGCTCCTACCCTCCCGAGCTGCCCGCGACCACGTTCGCGCATCGCTGGCCGCAAGGGACATCGAGAGCCGCCCGGTATGGCCGCCCCTTCATCTCCAGCAGCCCTACCTGCAAAGTCCGGTGCTCGGTGGCGGCAAGGTGGCCGCCAACCTGGCTGACCGCGGTCTCAGCCTCCCATCATCGGCGGACCTTACCGATTCGGAACTAAGTGAGGTGGCCGAGGTGGTTGTCCAAGCCGCACACCTGGGACCCGCGGGAAGTGATGCCGCCAGCGCCGGATAGTCAGCTTCGGCGAGTGCTCTGCCTCATCCCCGCACGCTCGGGGTCGGTGAGGCTGGCGAACAAGAACGTCCAAGTGATAGGTGGGAAGACGCTCCTTGAGCGAGCAATATCCACTGGACTGTCAGCCTTCGGTCGCGTTGTCGTGTCCACCGATTCCGCTGAGTACGCCCAGCTGGCGGCGTCAGCGGGCGCCGACGTGCCAGGGCTCCGTCCGCCATCCTTGGCTCTCCCCGACACGCCGATTGACGCGGTCATCCAGCATGTGCTCTCCGAGTGGGAGCACCCAGGCGCTGAGCTGCTGGTGCTCATGCAGGTCACGACGCCTTTCACAACCCCATCCGACCTCCGCTCGGTCGTTGCGGCCCTGGAGAAGGCGAGGACAGCCAGCTGCTCGCTGACCCTGGCTTCGGTTTCGCCAACCTATGCCGCGATCATGGCCACTGACGCCTCAGGGGCTTCCGAGTTCATCGCCCCGAGGTTGGCCGTGCTCCGCACCCAGGACGTCCCGCGCCTGGGCGTGCCTACGGGGGGGGCTTATGCCGCTCGCATCATCCGTCTGAGGCGTGGCGAACCCCTATTGCAGGCGCCGTACGTGGCGGTGTGGATCGATCCATGGCGGGCTTTGGACATCGATACAGAGGCAGACCTGGAGCGCGCCCGGTCGCTTGCCGAGGGTCAATCGTGAGAGATCTTCTGCTCATTGCCGAGGTGGGGGTGAACCACGATGGTGACCTGCGGAAGGCGATCGCGATGACCCACCGCGCTGCGGAAGCCGGCTTCGACGCCGTCAAGTTCCAGTACTGGAACATCGATGAGCTCCTTGCTCCGACCGCTCCCGCAGCCCCCTATCAGGGTGAGGGTGATCAGCACGCGCTTCTGGCCGACCTGCGACTCGATACTGCCGCGCTGGCCACCCTGGAACGGGAGGCTCATGGTGAGGGGCTACGGTTCATCGTAACCCCTGACGGAGAGCGTGCATGCCGCGAGCTTCTCTCGCTCCACCTCGATGCCCTCAAGATCGGCTCCGGCGACGCGGACAACGGACTGCTTCTGGACCGGGCCGTGCGCAGTGGCCTGCCCATCATCGCCTCAACGGGGATGATGACGGAGCCGGAGCTGGCCTCCCTCGTGAATCGCCTGGCCCCCGCGCGCGAGGTCACCCTTCTGCACTGCGTATCGACCTATCCGACCGCGCTAGCGGAGAACGGCCTCAACCGCATGCGCGAGATCGCCGAGCTCTCCGGTCGCCCGGTCGGGCTGTCCGACCACAGCATCGGAATCGTCGCCGCCGCGGCCGCGGTGGGGATGGGAGCCGTGGCGGTCGAGAAGCACGTGACGTGGTCGATGCGGGCTAGGGGCCCAGATCACGCAATGTCACTTCCGCTTGACGAGGCGGCAGAGTGGGTGCGGACCCTCCGCGAGTTGCATCTTGGGCTCTCGGCAGCTGGTCGCTCACAGGGTGAGCGGGACAACCGAGCGGTGGTGCGCAAGGGGCTGTATCTCCAGCGGGCTGTTGCCGCGGGTTCCGAGATCGCAGCAGCCGACCTGGTGCCGCTGCGTCCACTCCTTGACGGGATACCGGCCGGGGAGCTCGGAGCCGTGGCAGGTCACGCGGCTGTTCACAGCCTGAAGGCGGGACAGCTTCTGCGCTGGTCCGACCTTCAGGGCTAGTCCGGCGAGCATGGCGGAGATCGTCGCCGCCGCCGACGCGGGTCGCTGGGAGGCGGTGGCTGGCGACCGGATGCTCGACCCCCACTGTCTGCGCGAGTTCGCCATCGCGCAGGCGGGGGAGGGCACCACACCCGTTCTCGTGCGTGCCGCGGGCAAGGGTTGGTCCGTCCTGGAGGTCCTGGAGATCACCGAGGTTGGCGGCGGTCATCGGACCGCGCGCGCTCCCCTTTACGGGGGACCCTGGTTGAAGATCGCGACAGACGACGCAGATATGGCAAGGAGAGCGCGGCGAGAGATCGATGCCGCGCTGCGTGATCTGAGCGTCATCAGCGAGGTGACCGTCCACAGCCCGTGGCTCCCCGAGCCGGACCTGGTTCGCCAGGCCTGGCAGGGTCAAGCCACCCGGTCAGTCTGTTTGGCCTCGCTCAGCCACCCGGACCAAGCTTGGGCAGCTCTGCCCCCAGGGCGCCGGACCGAGATCAGGCACGCCTGTCGGGAGGGAATCGCGCGCTGGCGGTGTTTCGACGAGGAGCAGGCTGTTCATTTCGCAGCTGTCTACCGGTCCGCCATGGACAGGCTGCGGGCCTCGCAGCGCTGGAGGCTCGACCGGCCGTACTTCGAGAAGTTGTCCAGGGAGGCAGGCAGATTCGTGCACCTCGCGGCGATCGAGCTTCCGACCGGCGGTGCGGCCGCGCTATTCCTTCACAATGGTCGCCGGGCCGCATACCTCTTCGCAGCCCGATGGGGACAGGCCGGGGGAGCGGCGGCAGCGGCGCTCTGGACCGGGATCGTGGAACTCGGCCGGATGGGGATCGAGGAGATGCTTCTCGGCGGCGGAACCACCGACACTGTCGACGACTCACTACTTCGGTTCAAGAGCGCGTTTGCCGACCGGCGAATCCCCCTTCTGGTTTCGGCTCGCGTCTTCGATCGCGAGGCGCACTCCTGGGCAGCCGCCATGGGACGTGCCCGTCCGCTCCCAGCCTTCGCGCTTGACGCATGAGGCGATAGCCACAGCAGCGCCTGTCGCGACTTAAACCCAGCCCTTTGCGCACGTTGTGTCTCTGATCACACGCGGCCCTTGAGTCGTTTCCTGAGTGAGATCTCCCGCCTCGCCACTCGAGTCACGGTGGCTTCATCCGACGACTACGCCGTTCCGTCCAGCACCTAGCGACGAGGCTGCCCCAGTCGGAAGATCTCGACCACATATCCGTCGCCGCCCCGCAGCCGGCGAAGATCCATGGGCACGGCTCCATGAGCGACCAGAGCATCTCGGTCGACCGGATTCACGTAGCCGATGCGCAGCTCCCGCGGCGAGCGATCAAGGGACTCCCCAAGACGAGACAGCGCAGCCTCCATGACGGCGCCCCTGAAGGGGTTATAGAGGTAGATGTGAGTAACATCGTCGGGGACAGTCCAAACCGTCACGTCGGCGACCACGATTTCGATCTGCACGTCTATCCTGTTCGTGTTGCGTCGAGCGACCTCGGCCAAACCTTCGTCAAGTTCCACTCCGATCACTCGAGAGAACCGGTACTTCGCTGCTTGGAACAGGACGCGGCCCTTGCCGCAACCCAGGTCAACGAAGACGTCCCCGGTCCGGACAGGGGCTGCATCAAGAAAGATCGGAAGAGCTCGCCAGTCTGAGGCCACGTAGTCCAGCCCGCGATCCGGGCCGAACGCGAGCCGCTCGTAGCGTACCGCGTCGCGAGTCTCGATGCCTGAGATCAGGTCCCTTGCCCAGTCGACGGCTGGTCGGGTGAGACGACGGTAGAGGCGATCGGAGGTGCCCATTGTTGCGTGGGAGGGTTATGGTACGCGGGCCGCGCCGGCGGCGGGCTGCCGGTGGCGCGGAGTGACCGACAACTTGGTGTCACCGTCCGCGTGGGGGCCGGGTAGGGGAAACGCTGCGTGCATCGATCATTCGGCGAGCGGTGAGGATGCCCCCGGGTCAGAGGGCGACATCACTCTGCGATCCGACAGCGGCGGCGTCCGCCGCACCAGGGACCAGAGGTCGCGGCGCTCAGCGCGCCCGAGCGCCACGAGAAGCACCATCGTGCAGTAGACGGCGCCCCCCCCAATCACCCCGGCAGCCAGAAGCGCCTTGCCGCTGAGCCCGAACAGAGGCATTGCGAGAAGGATGAGCGCCAGGATTGCCGTTGGCATTGCTGCCGGCCATACGCTGGTCCTGATCAAGTCTCGATACGTCGCGCCGACCTCCTCGGGGGCCATCCGGGCGAGGGGGACGACGAAGAACGCTGTCCCGATCAGGGTGCCAACAAAGGTGCCGGCCACTCCCATCGCCCTCACCAGGAGGATGCTGGCGGCAAGGTTGACGACGGTTGCCAATGCGAATGGCTTGAGCACGTCCCGGGCCCGCCCCACCGCCGAGAGCATCAGCGAGCCCAGCCGTATGGGGGCGACCATCACCATGTAGGCCATGGCCAGGGGGATCAGGCTCTCGGCCGCGCCATAGCGCGGGCCGACCCAGGCTTCAACCAGGGGTCGGGCGAGAAGTGCCCCCCCGGCGGCCAGTGGTACGGCCACGAGCACCGCGTACTTGGTTCCCCGGAGGAAGAGCTCCCGCAGCGTGCTCAGCGACGAGCGCGCAGCGAGCCAGGCTGCCGCCGGGACCACAGGCGCCTCAGCTGCGGACAGCAAGGCCTCCACGCCGTTCTGGACCTGGGTCGCGATCTCCACCAGGCTCACCGGTGCAGGGCCGAGCACGACCCCGACGATGCACCGATCCATGTTCCGATGAACCACGGTGAAGGCCCGGGACCCCCCAACAACCCAGCCGAAGCTGAAGATAGCCTGCACCATCGCCCACGACGGCGGGACCAGCGCCTGTGCGCTCCAGAGGACCGCAACAGCGACGATCAGTCCCAGTCCCGTTGCCGCTAGGGAGGCGAGGCCGACCACCGCGAGGCTGGCCGTGAGCAAAGCCGCCGAAGCCGCGGCGGCGCTCATGAGGGTCCGCTGAATGGCATCGACGCAGCGGGCAAGATCGATCCGCTGCAGACCCTCGAGGCTGGCGAACGTCCCCTCGCTCAACATCTCCAGTGGGACCCTTGCGCCCAGAGCAACGATGGCGATGACCATGGCAGAACGCAGTCCGGCGGGCGCGCCGAACAGCCCCGGCAGCCACCGGGGGCCGAGGCACGCGAGTGCGCCACCGCAGCCGGCTCCGGTCGCCCCCAGCAGACAGAGCGCGCTCGCCATCGCACGGGAGGCGCCCGCAGTGTCCCCCAGCGAGCGATGCCTTGCGACCTCGGCAGCGGTGGCGACCCGGGTTCCGAGATCAGCCAGTGACAGCCAACCCCGCCCAGCCGAGAACGTCTCCAGCAACGCCCAGAGTCCGAAGCCGACGGCGCCAAGCCCGTGGAGCATAAGCGGTAGCGAGATGAGGCTCACCACCATCGCCCAGAGATTGGCCCCACCGCTGAACAAGACGTTGCGGGCTAGCTGACGCCGCAACGGCCGGACCCGCTGTCCTTCACCACCTGCTGTTGCTGCTCGCATGATGCACCGCCGCAGCCGGGCTCACCTAGCCGCCTGAACCGGGTTCATCTCCCCACCGGTCCCCAGCAGATCAGCCACAATCAGATCCAGATTCGCATCCGCGCCGGGGTCCAGCAGTGAGCCCTGGGGCAGGTTCAGCCGCGGACGACTATGGCCCACCTCCTGGACCGCGTTCAGCGGACGATGAAACTCGAAGAGGAAGGCGTAGGCGTATCGGCGGGCCAGATCACGAGTTCTGTCACTCGCGACCGGCGACGGTGGATCACTGATCAGCCGATCCACCGCCTCCCAGTATTCCTCGGCAGTCTGCGGGTCGAGGGTGAAGCCGCGACCTCGGTAGTGGGTGAGACCAGCAACAACCACCGGACGGCCCTTCAGGGCCATCTCGAGACCGACCGTGGAGGTGTAGATCAGCCCGACACACGCCTCGTCCATGAGCTGGTACGAGCTGACGCGGCTGCCCGCCGGGATGACCCTGACGTTGACCGGCAGCCGCGGCGCAGCGACGGCGATGCGGTCAGCCATCCGCTCCAGGCTAACGTGATTGGTGACCCTGACCTCGGCAGGATGCAGGCGGACGACCAAGTAGACCTCGGGATGCCGCTCCGCCCATCTGATCCCTGCCACCAGCCAGTCGCCAAGCGATCGGAAGCAGTGATCTCTGGCTGCGACGGCGCTATCCCAGGCGATGTTGCTGAACATCGCGACGATGGGTCGCTCGCTCTCCAGGCCAAGCTGTTGTCGGAGGGGCGCGCCGCCGTTGGCTGGGGCGGCCCACAGCCGATCCAGCGACCTGTCCCCCTGGCGTCGCTCGCTTAGGTAGCGATCCAGCCGTGCCGCCTGGGCTGCGCTCAGCCTTCGACCCAGCGCCCTCTCCGCGGCGCGAGTCGGCATCGTCACGTCGGAGGCTGAGCCCTCCGAACTGACAATGAGGGTGTTCGGCAGCATTCCCTTCTCGTAGGTGCTGTAGCCGATGCCGCGCCGGGCCGCCAGCTCGATCATGACCGCTTCGGCGAAGAACCGGCCATTGAGCAGAACCAGCCGCTGCGGATGCTCCTGGTCAAGAAGGTGCCCGAAGGCTTCTGCCACCACCTGAGCGCTGATCAGAAACCTGCGATAGGTATCGAGCACCAGCGGCGTGTCAGGCAGGGTGCCCCGGGACAGGAACCACATGACCGAGACGCGGACCAGCCGACCGATCGGGAGGCCGTCGCTCCGGAAGCCTTCGCACTCCCCTACTGATCTGAGCTCAGCCACCTTGCGGCGAGCGACGGCGACAGCGGCACGGAGGTCAACCGCGTCGGCGAGTCGAACCGAGTCGAAGCCGGCAGCCGCAATGGCGGAGCTGGCGTATTCTGCGCACGACCAGCAGGGCATGGGTGGGGCCGCGTGCACGGGCATGACGTCGCATATGGGCAGCCGCCCGCCACAGGTCACATACACGGGTTGCCAGCCCCGCCGCCGCAGCGCGTGACCGAGCACCGTCTCGATGACGGCATGGGTCGACCAGCCCCGGAAGGTGACGAACATCACCCGGCGCCCAGCCTGGGCAGGGTGAGGTGCTGGCTGGCCGGCAAGCCGGCGGAGGTCTTCGAACTCGGGAGGTTCAAGAACGTGGCGGGCGTGGCTGCGCCGCGCCACCCTCCTGGCGATGGCCCAGGTTTCTCGTGCGTACCGCTTGCCGCGTGGATGCCGCCAGACCCAGTCCAGGAGACGCGCCCGCCAAGCAGCCCTCGCCGCTTGATGCGCCGACTCTTGACGCGATTTCCCAGCCGAGATGGGAGTGACGGGCCGCAAGGGTATCACCCCTTCACGGGTCGATCGGCCTCGCGGGGGGTGATCGCCAACCCAGACCGTCCACCGAGCTCCAGCGAGCGGCGCCTGGTCAGGTCCACCCGTCTCGCCGACGAAGCCCGCAAGGGCGCGGGCGGTTTCACGACGCCGCTGATGCCGAGTAGGAAACCCGCGCCCCAGGGGCCATGCATGGCTGGAAGGACTAGGAACATCCCCGCTGCGGAGGCTGTGCGTTTGCCAATGACTTCGCGGAGGGCGCAAGCGCCGATGACGATCACATAGGCGCCAGCCACCCAGCGACGACAAGGAGATATCAGTCCGAGCACGAGCAGCGGAGGGGCAAGCTGGCGGGCGGAGACCGACCCGGGGTGGCGTCTGACAGTCGCCGAGCGGGACAGGCCGTAGCGGAAGAATTGCCGCGCCACCCCGGTGAGGCTCTGTCGCGGCGTGTAGCTCGCTCTGATGGCCGGGTCGAACCAGACACCGCCGACACCGCGCAACCGGTAAGCGAGCTCGGCGTCCTCGTTGACGCCAACGTCGACACGGTAGCCCCCTGCCCTGCGAGCGACCTCGCGGCGGTAGCTGCCCAGGTACACGGTATCGACCCACCCGGGCGGCCCGCCAACATGGAAACGGGCCGGCCCAGCGCCGAGCGGGGACGCCATGGCTTGAGCCACGGAGCCGGCTATCCAACCACCGCCAGCCTGCGGCACCATGGAACCGCCGACCATCGCCGCACCCGTTGCCTGCAGCGCGTCCACGCAGCGGCTCACGTAATCGCTAGCCAGGACGCAGTGTCCATCTACGCGAACCACCACATCCCCGGCCGCGATCGCTAGTCCGGCGTTGAGCCCAGCCGCCTGGATACGGCTCGGGTTGCGCAGGACCCTGACCAGCGGGTGAGCCGTGGCCATCGTCAGCGTGCGGTCGGTGGAACCGCCGTCGGCAACCAGTATCTCGATGATGGCCGGATACGTCTGCGCTTCGATCGAGGCCAGGCATCTCTCGATGTGGCCCTCCTCGTTCAGTACGGGTACGATGACGGATACGGTCGGGAGACCGCCCGTCTCGCGTCCCACCTCACCCGCCGCCCTTCCAGGAGCAGCGGCCTCGCGCCGCAGCCCGCCACCTTGCTTGGCGGAAGCAGTCACCGGCACTCCGCCCTTTCCAGTGCGCATTCTTCTCATCTGCCGCTGAGCGAGACCACCGCCATCACGGTTCGTGCCAGGATGATCAGGTCCAAGCTCAGCGATTGATGCTTGACGTAGTAGAGGTCGTAGCTGAGCTTCATTCGCGCGTCCGCGACGCTGCTGCCGTAGCCGCAGTTCACCTGTGCCCACCCGGTGAGGCCGGGACGGACCGTCATCCGCGTGTTGTAGAAGTCGATCTCGGAACGCAGCTGCTGCACGTACTGGGGCTGCTCGGGACGCGGGCCTATCAGTGACATGTGGCCCCGCAGGATCGCCCAGCACTGGGGGAGCTCGTCGAGGTGAAGCGGGCGCAGCACGCGGCCCACCATGGTGACCCTGCTGTCGCCGGCATGGGTCCAGCTGGTGGGCTGACCCGGCCGGTGACGCATCGTTCGGAGCTTCACCACGGTGAACTGCCGGCCGTGCTGGCCGACCCTGGTCTGGCGGTGGAAGAGGGGGCCACCGTCGAGCTTGATGAGTAGACCCAGGGGGACGATCAGGAGACCGAGCACCGCGGCTGCGGCAGCCGCGACGAGCACATCCAGGGTGCGCTTCACGGCGGCGTATACGTGCGAGGTGTCGTTCCGCATCGGGAGGCCGAGAAGCCAGCTGTGGCCCAGCTGGTCGAGAAGCAGTCTCCCCGTGAGCTCCTCGTACAAATCGGCCAGTGACCGGATCCTGATGCCCACGTCGTGGCACGCCAGGATGCCCCGGAAGAGGCTGCGATCGATATCGTCGCGCAGGCCCAGGACCACCTCCCCGACGTTCCGGTGCTGAACGATGTCATACAGCCTCTCGGTGCAGTCCACCTTGCGGGGGTTGACCACGGCCGCGACGCTATAGAGCCCTCGGACGTGATCCTTCACCTCGGGCCACACCCGCATGACAGCCTCACGATCGGCAACCAGCGCTATCCGGCTGGGCGGGGAGGATGCGGCCACCAAGGACCTGTAGAGAAGGCGCTCACCCATCACCAGGGTCCAGGCCAGCGGTGCCCAGAGCAGCAGGGTCGGCCGGGTGATCCGGTAGGGCACCGCCAGGAATACGAGCAACAGCCCCACCAGCGAGAATCCCACTGCGGCGGAGACACGGGAGACCGTCTGCCGAAGGGAGGCAGCGGCGCGAACGTTCCAGACGTCAACGATCGTGGCGGAGACAACCCAGAGGGCGAGAACAATGACCGTCCCAAGTCGCGGCACATAGAAGCCGGCGTTCCGGACCTCGGCAGTGCGCAGATTGAAGGCCAGCACAAAGGCAAGAGCCACCGCGATGCCGTCCAGTCCGAAAAGCAGAAGGCGGCGTTCGCTGAGAGAGATGCCCCGATGCCGGACCTCGGGCACAGTTAAGGTGAGGGGCGCCTCTGCCACAGCCAGACGCTATCAGCGACCGCCAAGCCCCGAGTGATCGGCCAGCGACGGTAAGTTGACAGGATTGCGACATTCGATCGCGGAATCCGTCATCACCTCAGGCGCCGGCGGGCTTGCGGCGGCCTACGGGTCGCTGACCATGAAGCCGGCCGCTCCGGCGGTCGACCCCGCCACCAGGTGCAGTCCCGGAATCGAGCTGATGCATTCCGCACTCCAGGGGTGGAGCGCTCCAG
>Ga0187771_10000944_pt1 | contig 18844 bp, 24 predicted proteins | sample 0116_SJ02_MP15_1_FD_133139 | JGI IMG/M metagenome (GOLD analysis project Ga0187771, IMG submission 133139) | Tropical peat soil microbial communities from peatlands in Department of Meta, Colombia - 0116_SJ02_MP15_10_MG | ecosystem: Environmental > Terrestrial > Soil > Wetlands > Peat | place...
TCCATCTGGCAAGGGTCCAGATCTACAGCTCGAACGACGTGCTGAGGGGGGACATATACTTTGACAGCCGCAAAGGGGAGATTATGCTCCATGGGTACAGAGCCTCTGACTGCGTCGCGCTGGGGGCTCTGTACGACGCCCCGATCTTGGTGCAGTCGTCTCTTCTGACTCCTGAAAGCTCGAGAAGCTAAGGAAAGGAGCCAATCGATCAGCTCAGACTCTCGCCGTCTCGCCCTTGATCTTCTCCCGACATCCAAGATGTCGGCTGGGCCGTCGAAACTAGCAGGTCACGCCTGCGTTAAGCGCTGACTACGTGATAGTTCGGATTTCTGACATAGGCTTGGCATGAACAGCCCTCGACGGTGCATCTCCCCCGTTTGGTGGCGTAGATCGTCTGGAACAGAATTTCGTGAGCCTCGGCCAAGTGCCGACAGTTGCACACTCCCGTCCCCGTCTTTTCTCGGATTCTGCCCATCTTCTCCTATCTCCTCTTCGACTGTCTCGCGACCCATATGGTCACGGGCAACCTATAGAACGTTACCGGTTCGGTTCCGACCAGGGCCTATGTTGTGGTGGTTTGAAAGGCGGAGTCACTCTTTCTTCTGCCGGGATCCAATCTCAACGAGTTGGAACTGACATTGGTATCTCTTCCCGTTGATTTCAAGCTTCTGAGTGGTCCAGTAACCGACAGACCCTGTGCTGAACTTCTTCTCCGGGAGTCCGATGTCTGCTATCTTCTGAGTGCCTTCATAGAGCTCTATTCGAGGCATTTGCACGTAGCCTTATCCGGAGATAATTAAGGGTGAACGGAGTCTTGGCGGACGAATCGCTCCAGTTCGTCTAAATAAGCGGGCACACGATTGCCAACTCTGGCAATTATGTTTCACAATAAGAGCCTTCTTTCAGTGCTCCTCGCGCCGTGGCCATCGAACCTCGAAGGCTGGCAGGAGCTCTTATGTTCGTGGGAGCCGTCCAGTTCCTGGTCGGAATGCTCCTCGCCGAGGCTCTGTACCCCAGCTACAGCATCGCAGGGAACTACATCAGTGACCTCGGCGCATACTGCAACGGAGTCTTCCCCAACGCTGGCGTCTGCGTCATTTACCAGCCGACGTCGAACATCTTCAACACTTCTATATTCCTGCTGGGCGTGTTGCTGGTAATCGCGGCCTATCTCTTCTGGCGCCCCCAGAAGATGAAGGTCTTCTCCGTTCTGGTTCTCCTCACAGGAATAGGAGCAATGGGCGTCGCGGTCTTTCCAGAAACCAATCCAATCGCTCACGAGATAACCTCTGACATCGCATTCCTTTTCGCCGGGCTCTCAGCAATCTGGGGATATCGGATCGCAAAGGCACCCATGTCCTATTTCTCGGTGATTCTGGGCTTGGTCAACCTTGTCGCCATCGTCCTGTTTACGGCGAACGTCCTTTTCGGATTGGGGGTCGGCGGCATGGAGAGGATGATCGTATACCCCGTCGTCGTGTGGGCAACAGGCATTGGCGGCTACTTCATGAACTCCGAAATGGGAACGGGGCTAGCTCCCCCGAAACCTGCTATGCAATAGAACTGGTACGGCCGTAGGCATCCGAATGAAGGCTCTTGCCGAGCGCCCGCGATTTGCCGGCTAAGATCGTTCAATCATCTTGCGTGATGGGGAATCTCTCTTGGAAGTTCGATGACCAGCTGCACGACCCCGCTCACCCGTTCTCCCCTCTTCCACTGGCACTGGTAGACGAGCTTCTTCTTCCTCCTTTCCTCGGTCGTGTAGACGTTTGGTCGACCAGAGGCGAGCACCTCCCTGAGCTTCACCTGAGCGTCTGGCGGATGGCACTTCATCAAGTCAGTCCCGACCAGGGCCCTGCCTCCGTCGTCGGCGTGGTCCTGTGCGGCCTTATCGTTCATGTAGAGTATCTTGTACTTCCTGTCGCAGACCATTACCGAACAGGGAAGCCCTTCAAACCATTCGAGACGATTCGAACTCGCCATTGGTCGCGCCCGCTACTGTCATATCTCTTGAATCGGCTTAAGCCTTTTCCAATAGCGTCCCTGTTTGCTTTCTACGAGGAACTCGTGCTATTGATCGTAAACGCCTCGGTGATGTTCACGGTCGTCAACCGCTCCAGCGGCATGACTATGTGAGCCCCACAGTTCAGATTGGCCCCCTCTATCCAGACGACGTAGGTGCCGGCAGGGATGTTAATGGAGAAGCGGGATGAATTCTGAAGGCCCGTCGAATAAATCCAGCTCGAGGGGTGGCCCTGGAAAACGACCGGCGCTTGCTGGGCGGTAGCCACGTACATGGTCACTCCGGGAGCCTCGGCACTGAACCCGCCGGTGAGTAGCGTCACACTCTGCGTGGTAAATGGCAATGCATAGTGCCCGGCGACACAATCATAGCTGGACGAGACCTGGATGGCAGTGCCCGCAGGAAGAATGACGGTCCCTCCAGGCCCCGTGCCGACAACCTCGAAATGTCCGAATAGGAGCGCCCCCCACTCGTCCCCAGCCACAACCGTGTAGGCGCCGGGGGGAAGGAGCTCTAGGGCGCGTCCGCTCCAGTTTCCTTCGACGGCCCCCGACGTGTTCATCTCCTCAGTGAAGCAAGGATTCTGTTCGCAGCTCCCATAGACATCCGCCTTGTCGCTCAACGGGCGGAACGAGTAGGAATTGATTCCGCTCAAGATCATAGGGCACCCGTAAGAACTGGGCTCGTACAGTTGAACCTTCGGGGCCGAATCTAACCCTGCCGAACTGTTGTAATACCCTGACAGGACTTCGAAACCAAACGGATAGTTAATTGGCCCGCACGGGCCAACGCCGAGCCCCGAAATGGGCCAGGCCTGGGACGCCTCTACGTTGTTTTGGGCGTTCAGGTTATTCCACTCCCCTACGGTCAATGAAACTGAGCGACCCTGGGAAACGGCAGAGGTGTTCAGAATGAGGCGGAGGACCAGGTTGTTCGTAGAGCCAGTGCCTGTTGAGGTAGTGGAGATGGTTGAGGTTGACGAGCCGCTCTGAGTTGTGGTCGTCTCCAGAGGGACGAATGCTACCGTGGCCCCTACAACGAGGATAGCAAGGATCGCGACTCCAGCGAAAAGCGGGGTGCTCCAGTTCATAGGAGTGCCATGGAACCCTTGGTGGTTAAGACTACTCATGAGAACACCCTGTTCAGACTCTTGGAAGTTCCCCATGGCCAATACCTATCTTCTTGTGACGCGAAAGAGGCTGTGGGAGGGGCGGGATGACCCTAGACGAACTTCCCGCCCGGCCCCAGTCCGCCGCGGCGTCGCGCCAAAATGCGCAAGCACCGTGCTGGGTCGAAGACGCAGACAGGGGTAATAACGAAGATGGAAGTGCACTACAGAGCTGTGATACTTCTCGTACAGGTGGCCCGAAAGGGTCGCTGTCAATGTTGATTTCAGGCTTCAGGGAGATTCGACCCGCTCGATGATGCGCTGAGCAGGAATCCCACGAGCCGCATCCGTCAGAAGGACCAGACCGGCCCCCGTCGCTTCTGGTCGCCCACTTTTTTCGCGAATGAAAGATATATTCCGGGCGGATACACGAAGAACCGCAGCACGGTTACCGTGAGCGTTGTAGAATAGCGGAAGGCTGCCACCTGGCCAAGCCAAATTAAGTGGCCTGGCCAAGCCAATTGCGTGCCCGGAGAGATTCAGCAGATCAACGTGAAACCGCGGACCAAAGGTGAACACGGTCTCCCAAAGAAGAGGGTAGATTCTGCCCTCGTGACTCGTGCGGGCATCGAAGGGGATTTTAACGTCTACAGGCACGAGGAGCGCCAAGACGACCCTGACCAGGCGCTGCTAATCATGCCCATCGAGACCATCAGGGAGCTCAACTCGGAAGGCTGGCCGATCAAGCCAGGGGACCTTGGAGAGAACTTCACCACCAGCGGAATCCCATACAAGGCGTTTGGTGTCGGGAAGAGCTTCGGAGTGGGCAGAGTACGTTTTCAGATTACAAAGGCCTGCGATCCCTGCGATAACCTGTTTCTGCTTCGCTATGTAGGGGTGTCCAGGGGGCCAGATTTCCTCAGAGTCATGAATGGGAGACGAGGTTGGTACGCGAAAGTCCTCGAAGAAGGGCAGGTCAAAACAGGAGATCGTTTGACAGAGGAGAGCACTGCGTCGGCGAGCGACTGAGCGCCAGAGTTCACATTTGGAGCTTTCCGAGCAAGGGAGGAACCTGATCTACGCGGTCGTTGGAGGGCTGGTGATAGGCACTGCCCTCGCTTTCGTGGCGATAGGTGGCCACCCCCTGACCTACTATCTCCTCCAGGACAATGGTGATGTCTTGGCGGGGCGGGTTTGGCAGCTCGTTACGTCAATCATCGTAGCGCCTCCAGACCTTCCGGGAATTGCAGACGTTGCCTTCAACGCCATGGCCCTTGCCTGGCTGGACGGCATCCTTTCTTACACTTACAGCAAGAGGCAATACTACGCAGTGTTCCTGGCCACGGGCATTGTGGGGAACATCTTCAGCTTGGCCAACGGCCCGAAGGTTGTTAGCTTCGGCGCCTCGGGAGGAATCTTCGGGCTCCTTGCGGGGGTGATTTCTTTCGACCTGGAGACGAACAGGCGTGTGAACCTGGGTCTGATGCTGTGGTTCGGAGTCATATTTGTCTTCAGCAGCTTCGTCTTCGGGAATGTGGACTGGATAGCACACGCCGGGGGAGCCCTGCTTGGGCTGCCGCTGGGTTACGTTATTGGCAAGTATAAGGGCTCAGACCAGGCTTGACGAGCGTCCGAGAAAGGGAAACGACGAAGAAGCTCATTATCGCTTTCGGGGACAGCCTCACGGTAGGTTACCAGTCGCCGACGGAGGATGAGGAATTCCCCCAGCCCGTCCCGTACACCACCTTCCTGAACAGGAAAGTTGAGGGGTTGCTTCGCAGCAGAGCGACCGGCTTCAGAATCGAACTTCTCAACCGTGGAATCGTCGGCGAGCTCACCAATGACATGGTGGACCGTTTCGGCCACGACGTTCTTGGGCCTAGGCCTGACGCTGTAATAATCCTGGGAGGGTCAAACGACCTGGGGTGGGGAATGGACCCGTCGTCAGTGGCAGAGAATCTTGCGGGCATGTATGAAGAAGCACTGAAGAATGGAATACGCCCTGTCGCCTGCACAGTCCCATCCGTGCGCGGTTACGACGAAGGTATCCGACCTAGGTTGCAGCTTAATGAGCTCATCAAGAGGTACAGCGGGGCGCTCGGCGTCACATGTGTGGATCTCTTCACAGCCACCGCCGACTCGGCAGGGAGACTGCGCGCAGAATATTCGAACGATGGACTGCACCTGAGTCCCCTGGGCTACGAAACCATGGCCGAAGCGATATTCTCGGAGGCAGTGCGCGGGATGATCGAGGCTATCTGAAGTCGGTCGGCCTGAGTCGACTAGACGACAGTTTCCAGACCGTCATCCCAGTAGCAGGTTTGGTATTCGCCGGCAACGTTCGCATAGTACGAACTCGGCAGCGGCAGGCTCGACTGGCGTTCCACAGTTAGGGCAGTGGGCTTCGCTCCGATTCCCCATTTATCCGTTCAAAGAACACACTTGGCTAAGAAGGATGCCTCCGGGGTATCATGTGGTCTCATGGAAGTCATGACTTCAGGGAGTCTGTAATGTAACAAAACATCTGCTTTCCGGGGTATCTATCTGTCAGAGCCCGTTTCCCGCTTGATGCTGCTGAACTCCGTACTGAGCGTGGTAGGGTCAGGTCCTGATGATTCCCTCGGTGGTGCCCCGCATGACCTCCTTTCCATCCTGATTGCGGCACACGAATGAGAGTGTAACGTTCAGTCGCCCCTCGGCGGGTTCCACCTTCTCGACTTTGCCATCGCATGTTATCGTGTCCCCCACAAAGACGGGGCGCGCAAAGTCGTAGACGATGTGACTGGCGATGTAGTTCATTTCCCCGCCGAGCTTTGTGGGTATGGTGGCGGTCAACAGGCCTTGCACCATGATTCTCCCCTGTATGTCAGCCACCACGTGGTGGATTCCTTTGTCTCCGGAAAGCTCTGAGAACGCATTAACGTCCTCTGCTGTGAATGTCCTCTGATAGGTCGATTTCTGGCCTGCTTCGAGCTTGTTCGTAGGCCTGGTCCGGACCCGGGACTAGATTGAGTTTGCCCTCGCGTTCCGGAGCGCTTGGCAACGCTTATTACAAATCACTGCCAATAATTGGTGATGATTTCAAAGGCCACACAATTCGTGGTTCCATTAGCCAACAAACCGGGAACACTCGCGAAACTCTGCTCGGTGCTGGGCGACGCCGATGTCAACATAGTTGGGGTCTTTGTCCCAGAGGCCAAGGGGAGGGCACAGGCGGCAAGGGTGATGGCTGTCGACGTGACGGCGGCAAGGGCCGCTCTCAGGAAGGCGAAAATCCCTTTCTCTGAGGAGGAAGTGCTCAACGTCGAATTGGACAACAAGCCCGGAGCGTTCGGGGAGTTCGCAGGTAAGCTCGCCAGGAAGAAGATTAACATCACGCACGCCTACGCTACAACTGCGCCGTTCGCTAGGGCCGGTGTAGTGGTGGCGGTCTCGGATATCGACAAGGCGTTGGCAGCGCTGAAGCAAAAGAAGATCTGGGATTTGAGCCCACCCAGGTAAAATCGAATCCAACTCGCAGCTCCAACGAATCCTTCCCGCCAGGTGCGAGCGGCGGCTATGCGCCGAGCCTAAGGCCGAGATTCGGAGTGTCCTTTGGGCTTGAGACCCAGAACAGCCAAGCTTATATCGGCATTATTACATATGTTATAATATGGCTGAGGCGTACACTCATCCTGAAGTTCTGGTCACGACACAGTGGGTTTCCGAGCACCTTGAGGATTCCAAGGTCCGCATAGTGGAGGTCGATTATGATCCCGCCTCGAATTACCTTCAGGGCCACGTACCAGGGGCCGTGATATTTGACTGGAAGAAGGACATGAACGACCCGGTAACTCGGGACATACTCTCGAAAGAGCAACTCGAAGGTCTGATGAAGAGGAGCGGCATCTCCCCGGAAATGTCAATCGTTCTCTACGGGGACTTCAACAACTGGTTCGCAGCCTACGCCTTCTGGGACCTGAAGTACTACAAAGTCGAGAACGTGAGACTGATGGACGGGGGTCGGAAGAAGTGGCTAATCGAAGACAGACCGCTTAGCAAGGAAGTGCCCGCATACGCGCCCAAGGAATATCACGTCGGAGCCCCAGACATCAAGGTGAGAATCTACCGGGAGGGCGTGAGAGCCTCGATAGGGAAGAAGGGCAGCGTGCTCGTCGACGTGAGAGGGCCTAAGGAGTTCTCAGGCGAAATTACCGCCCCTCCGGAGTACCCTGACGAACAGTCCCAGAGGGGAGGGCACATCCCGGGAGCGAAGAACATCCCCTGGGGTCAGGCGGTGAACGACGCTGACGGAACGTTCAAGAGCCGTGCAGAGCTAGAGAACCTTTACCACTCGAAGGGGGTCGACAGCGACAAGACCGTAATCACATACTGCAGGATCGGGGAGAGGTCATCCCACTCCTGGTTCGTCCTGAAGTACCTGCTGGGCTACCCTGACGTCAGGAACTACGATGGTTCTTGGACCGAATGGGGCAACTCTGTCATGCTCCCCATCGAGCGCTAGACCTCTCCAGCTCTCGAGGGTTCCTTCCTGACGATGTAGTGGAAGATCTTCCCTTCCTTTTGTACCTCGACGATGGAATTCCCCGTCTGGTCAGACCATCGCTGCATTTCGATCTCGGCGCTGCTGTCGTCGGAGACCACGTGCACTACCGTCCCAGGCGTGCTCCTCCCCAAGAGGTCGTTCAGTTTGGCGAGCACCGCCTGGCACTCGACCCCTGTGTCGACAATCTCGAAGTCGGGGAAGGCGGCGAAGCAGTGCACGTGGCGCTCCTCGAGCAGCTCTGCTATCCTGTGCTCCGCCTGAGGGACCCTTCCTAGTGCTCCAAGCTCACTATTGTCCCTGACCCTGATTTCGGCGAACCATGCCTCCCCATAGGGATCCTTGTTGAGGAGCCAAGGCTCGTCGATGAGGCGCTTGTTGACGGCGGAGAGGGTCCCAGAGATGGGAGAACGGAACACGTCGAAGTGCCTCGACCCCTCCATGGTACCCATGACCTGGCCCCGAACCAAGGCCGTGCCCATGTTCCTGAAGGTGACTGCAGAGAAGACGCCAAAGGACCAGGAGAGGAGGCTGGTGATCCCTACCCGTAGGACGTCCATCTTCGGATCTGCCCAGGTTCCCTGTTCAACATCGTAAAGGAGCCCGTCAGGAAACTCGCAGTGGCTTATCTTCAAGCGCTCGCCCAGCGGGGGAGACAGCTCGACAGACAAAGCTTGTCCCAAACGGCAGGGGATATGCCACGGGTGCGAATCAGAACTTCCCTGCCAGCCAATCAACCAGAGGGGTGAAGGCGTCCTTCGGCCATACCGCGTGCCTTGCCCCTGGAATCACGTGGAACTCCTTGTCGTCGCAATCGATGCCATCGCAGAACTCCCTGACTCCTTCAGCAGAGAAAAGTTCGTCGTGTTCCCCGACCGCAACGAAGAGCGGAACCTTCAGCTTCCCACCAAAGCTGAGATTTGGAGTGTCCGAGCCTCGCGTCCTCGTGAACCTGAAGGCCCCAACTCCATAGAGCACCGTGAAGAACCTGGCCGAATACTTGAAGTTGAACAGTGGGTCGTCTGCCCCGACCTGCCCCTCCCGCCGGTAATCTACCAGTGGGGTACCTCTCAGAATCGCTACGCCAATGAGGGTTCTCAGCATCGCTCCCATGGTGGGCTTGGCGTAGGCACCTGTCCTGACCCTCCTCGCGGCGCTCACGAGGATTACACCACTGACTTCCTCGGGATGATACTTCGCCGCAATTATCGCCGGCAGAACACCGAGGCTGTGCCCCATCACGACAAGCCTGCCTGACTTCGACTTCACCAGCGCCAGCGTCTCATCGATGTCCTTCCTCAGCGCCTCCTCGCTCGGGTAGTCCCCCCTCCGCCCGTCGGAAAGGCCGTGCCCTCTAAGGTCCAGACCAAATACATCATAGCCGGCGCCGGCGAGCTGTTCTGCCACCATAGGGCCGTAGGGTCCGCTGTATCCCGTTATGCCGTGAAAGATGAGGACCGAAACCTTTCCCTCGCTCTTCGCGTTCCATCGCCTGACAAAGAGTGTCCTGTGGTCGAACGTGCTGACTAGCTCGTGAGGACCCTTGTACTCCGCCCGGAGGCGTGCGACGTCGACTGGCATCCGGCTGAGCAGGACAGGGGTCGATATTTACGCTGGATTCGTGCATGACTCTAGTCATGCGAGGCAACTACGCGCCCATAAGACCGTGGAGAGGGCGGCGGGTCACGGCGGCCCAGTACACAAAGGGCGCTGCGCAGGCGTCGACAGTCTAAAATAGACAGCCTGTCCTTTTGTCAGCGTTGGAGGGGCAACAGTCCCCGGATTATCAACTGACCATCGACAAGCTCCTCACCCAGACTATCCACCGCAGGAGCCAGTCAGAGATCGTTTATGGGAAGTCGAGGTACAACTGGGTTGAGTTCTACTCGCGGATTAGGAAGCTCGCGGCGGGCCTCGAGGCCATGGGAGTCAGTAAGGGGTCGACCGTCGCGGTCATAGACTTCGACACCAACCGGTACCTTGAGGCCTACTTCGCCGTCCCAATGATGGGGGCGGTGCTTCACACTGTGAATATCAGGCTCCCCCCCGAGCACATAGGCTACACAATGGCGCACGCAGGCGACGACTTCGTGCTTCTCAGGGACGACTTCGTCCCCATGGCGGCCAAGCTCGCAGGCGCGGTGACGTCTATCAAAGGAGTGGTGACCATGAGCGACACGGGTTCCGCCCCGTCACTCCCGTTCCCCAACGTGAAGTTCTACGACGACATACTTGCCCAGGCCGACGGGAGCTACAGGTTTCCTGAGCTGGACGAGAACACCCAGGCGACCATATTCTACACGTCGGGGACAACAGGGATGCCCAAAGGAGTGTGGTTCACCCATCGGCAAATCGTGCTCCACACCCTAAGCTCGCTTGTCGGGCTAGGCAGCTCGGCGCCCCAGAACAGGTTGGACCCAAGCGATGTAGTCCTTCCACTCGTCCCGTTCTTCCACGTCCACTGCTGGGGAATCCCCTATGCCGTGGCGATGAACGGCCAGAAGCTCGTCCTTGCGGGGAGGTACGACTATGGGAACATCCTCGACCTGGTCGACCGCGAGAAGGTTACTTTCTCGGACATGGTCCCCACCATACTGAACATGCTGGTGAATCACCCCTCGGCTGAGAAGCACAGGGAGACGCTCTCACACTGGAAGGTGGTCATAGGGGGCGCCGCTCTCCCCAGGGAGCTGGCGGTCAGGGCGAGGAGACTGGGGATCAAGGTCATGTCAGGGTACGGCCTCAGCGAGACCGCCCCCATACTTACCTTGGCAAACCCCAACGAAAGGCTCAGAATGCTCAGCGACGAGGAAATGCTCGACAACGTGCTGTTGAAGACGGGGATTCCGATACCACTGGTGCAGATCAGGGTAGTCGACGTTGAAATGAAGGACGTCCCCAGAGATGGTAAGACCGCAGGGGAAATCGTAGTTAGGGGACCCTGGCTAACCAAAGAGTATTACAAGGAGGAGGCGAAGACAAAAGACCTCTGGGCGGGCGGATGGCTGCACACAGGGGACATGGCTGTCATGGACGAAGAAGGCTATCTGACCATAGTGGACAGGATCAAGGACGCCGTCAAGAGCGGAGGAGAGTGGATACCCACCCTCATCCTGGAGGATCTGATAATGCGCGACCCCGCAGTCCTTGAGGCTGCGGTCATCGGTGCGCGCGAAGCGCATTGGGGAGAGAGGCCCATTGCCGTGGTCTCGCTGAGGGAGGGGAAGAGTACGAGCGAGGAGGAGCTTTCGAGTCACCTACGGAAGTTCGTGGATGAAGGGAAGATTGCGAAGTTCTGGGTTCCCGAGCGATTCATAATTCTGCCAGAGGCGCTCCCCAAGACTAGCACCGGCAAGCTAGACAAGAAGCCCCTGAGGGAGAAGTACTCAGGCGTACTATCCGCCTAGAGCTATCGACTCGCTTCCTCTTCGCTCGGCAAAACACCAATCAGCGGAGAGCTCTGATAGCCATCGGCTGCCGATGCGCCCGCTGCAGGAACGAAAGCGCATAGGCGCTTCAGTGATGACTCGGGGCTTCCAGGAACTCCAGCATCCTCTCGTTTGCGGCCGCAACATCCTCAAGGAAGAAGAAGTGGCCCGTTCTCGGCACCACGACCGCTTCGGCGCCGGGAATTGCCTGGGCGAGGAGCTGGCTGACCTTGTAGTCCCATGGGGCACTGAGGGCCCCCCAAATGACCAGAGTCGGAACCTTGATTCCTCCCACTTCCGATTTCGCAACCGGAGGGAACGGAGCTGTCGTCTCCCGCAGGGTTCTCGCATTGCGAGTCACCATCGCCTCGAAGGACGGGGGCTTCGGAGGCAAATCAGTCCTGTGGTTCGATAGACCTGGCACGAAAATCCGGAAGGCTGCCGTGGCATCCCCACTGTCCACGGCCCCGACGGTGTCCTTGGTAGCATTGATCAGGGTGCGGGCAGATAGTGCTACGCTCGGCGACCTGAACAGCAGGGAAATTGAGGCCGCCACACTGGGCCTTGGGACAAGCATCGTAGCGACAGCCGCATTGGCGAGAGTCAGAGACCTTACCTTGTCAGGGTGTTTGAGAGCGAAGAACGCGGCAATGAAACCACCGTAGGAATGTCCCACGAGGTGCACTTTCCCCAGCCCGAGCCCATCGACAAGAGCTGCGAGATCCTCTGCGTTGTTCTGGACCGTACTGTCCATCAAGTCACCCTGCCTGTTGTTGGGGTGTGCGTAACGCCTGCTGTAGGCTATGGTCCTGTGCTTCGCAGAGAGAGCGTCCACCAGAGGCTTCCACACGGTGTGGTCGCACAGGGTACCGTGAACGAGGACGACTGGTTCGCCGCTTCCTGCCTCTTCAAGGTACAGAGGAATCCCATTCGCATCGAAGAAGGGCACAAGAGGTTCCAGTCCTGGGGCTATTTTAGAGGTCCCCCGTAATCCCTTCGGTGGCGCATGTTCGGCCGAGCTCGAGGCCAATAATGCTTTTCTGGAGAGTTCAATAGCATGCCCGCCCCCGGTTGCCGTCGATGGCAGGCAACGAAGAGCTCTCTCAACTAGAACTGCAGATACTGCGCGCCCTTCCACACGTCGGGAGCATAGAGAAGCTAGACAAGGTAACGAAGGTCCCTCCGGCAACCCTCGGCAGAGAGATTGCAAGGCTTCAGCTTGGCGGGTACATCGGGGTCGACGGCAGGCTCACCGAAAAGGGGCTGAACGCCGTCAAAACCCAGTAAGGCGCTTGACGGTCTTCGGATCCTTGATTCCGAGGATGTCGTTGACGTACTGCTGAACCTGGGTCTTCGACTTCTCTTCTCCTTCCTTGCTGGCGAAACGGGAGGCGAGGTACTTGCACCTCGTCGCTCCCTTCATGACTGGGAGGCTGTGCTTCTCGCAGAAAAGCCCCTCGGGGCGCTCGACCACCAGACAGTCCTCGGTCAGCAGGAGCAGAGTATCCCGAATCGAGAATAGGGTCTCAGGGCTGGTACCATCGGAGCCGGGTAGGTCCTTCTCCGGCGTCCGGAACGTGTAGGAAAACGGCTTCCTGGTCCCCTTGTCCGCCGACATCGCGTATTTGGCCCCCCTTCATCGGCAGAAATATGTTATTGGTTGGAGGTATGGAGGAGAAGGTGGTACAGGGGAGGGATGCCCCAGCCTAGGTCGAGAGCCCTGTCATCCTCTCACTTTCAACCCAGAGCTTCTTTGCCACAGCCTGGTCGTAGGATTCTGCCGAAGACTGCTTCTCACGCATACGATCGTAGTACCTCCCGGTGGCGCCCTCGACCTGTGGCGACGACGCCAGGTACACAGGTGTCTCAGCCCCCTTCTCGGGGCTGATCAGGAAGAGCCTGGTTATGTTCCCAAGGAAAGAGAAAGGACCCATGGGGCCCTTCCATATGTTAGTCGCCACTGCGCCTGGATGTAGGGAGTTCACCGTGACCCCAGTCCCTTCCAGCCGCCTCGACAGCTCGTACGTGAACAGCACCTGCGCCAGTTTGGCCTTTGAATAGGCCTTCATGACGCCATAGCCCTTTTTCATTTGCAGGTCGTCGAAGTTCAAGTGGCCCCTGTAATGTGACGCCGACGAGACATTGACTATGCGCGACGGCGCGCTCTTCTCCAGCACCCCCAGCAGGAGATTGGTCAGCAGGAAATGGGACAGGTAGTCGACCTGGAAAGTGGTTTCGAAACCGTCGGGTGTGACCGAGCGCGTCAGGTTGACCCCTCCGGCGTTGTTGACCAGGACGTCTAACGAATCGTGTTTCTCCAAGAACTCCTTCGCCATCGCTCGAACAGAATCGAGAGACGTGAAGTCGGCGGTCATGAGCTCGACCTCGGCCTTGTTGCTCCCGCCTTCGATTTGGGAAATCGCTCTTTCTCCTCGTTTCTTGTTCCTGCACACCATGACCACCGTTGCCCCAAGTTCTGCCAGCTTCCTGGAGGTCTCCTTTCCGATGCCAGAACTCGCACCAGTCACCATGCAGATACTCCCGGCCATCGGCCGCGACTCCAAACTACTCGTGGGCAAGCGAATTGGGCTGCGCTTTGAATCTATGGTAGAGAAAGCAGGTGACCTAGAGATTCGCCCCGCAGCTGACGCAGGCCTTTGCGGTCTCGTCGTTCAAAGCTCCGCAGTATCTGCATTTGATCTTGACCACCTCTCTTTCGACCACCGTCGGTGGTTCACCAGTAGAAGGAGTCTGGGCGGGAGGGGCCTGCTGATACGCGGGGGCACCCATCGTCGCCTGCGAGAAGGGGGCCTGGTACCTGTTCAGGTTCTCGCGGATGAGGCCGTAGGCCCTTTGCGCCTCTGGATTGGGTATGTTTTCCAGCGCAAGTGGCTCTCCCCCGAACCTAAGGTCCAGTTTGAGGGTGGAACGCGTGAACCCCTTGTCCATTACGACGTTGGCTATGTCCCGATAGTTGTAGTCGGTGTAGTCCTCCTTGAGTCCCATGGCGTGGGGGTGTCTGAGAATTATCCTCTGATTTGTGATGAGAACAGAGTCGATGCTTATCTTGGGGTGGTAGATTTTCTCTGCGATGTAGAGCTGGGCCTCCTCATTCGGACCCAGGATCTTCTGCAGGTCATCGGGGAAAGGAGCGCTCAAAGCCAGGTCAGCAGAGCCAGGGGTGGTTATATGCAATACGTGATTTAGGCCGTAAATACCTCTCAAACGGAGGCTCCTTGATTGAGAATCAGCACGGCCGCGACGCTTAGGGCGATTGACAAGTGGAAGGAGAAAACGCACTTTGAAGCTTCCCGATTCTATATGTCGACCGGGGCCTTGCTCGCCTCCGTCCTGCCTCCCCCGAGGCGAGGAAGGGTCTTGCTCGCCGTCGCTCTCGTCGTGGGGACCATGGCCAACTTCGCGTTCTCCGAACTTGCGCTGCTTATCTTTCTCGGCTTTCTTACGGCGAAACTGCAATGCTACCGACTCCTCAACTCATTCCTGAGGTTCATGCCTTTCAGGCGCTGAGGCAACCCCATTCCCGATGGACTGGATCGGTCAGCGGTCCTAGTGATTCGAAACCTGGTCAGAGGTGCTTAGGATTCTCCTGGCTGTCTGGACGTCCTCGGTGAGCAGTTCACCACACACGGGGCAGTAGAAGCCTGGCTCCTTCTTTGAATCTCCCCCCAAGTTGATTATTGCATCCCCATCTTTGTGCATTATTCCCGATAACCCGAACTTCCCCGTCTGGGAGTGGAATTCGACATGCTCAATGGGCATGCTGCACCGAGGGCACGCGCTCATGCATCCGATTTCGTTTCCCGGTTGATTTATCCGTTCCGAGTCTCCCGAGATGATGTCACACCTGGTGGGATACTTTGCAAATGGCAAGCCTTGCGGTCTGAACACGCCATGAGCCTAGCCATGCCAATCCCGGTCGCAATTTGGACGAGATTTGGAAGAAAGCTCATTTAGTAAACAGCACTCGTCTGAATCCAAGGCATTGAACTTCAAGACAATCGCAACAGCGTTCATCGTGCTGACAGTGGTATTCGGAGCGTCGACAGGTTACCTGTTGGCAACTCAGGGCGGGAGCACCTCTACAACCACCTTCACCACCACGTCTGTCTCAACCAATACGACGACGGTTACGAGCGCTGCCTCCGGTGCCCAATCGGTCGGCATCGCCTACAAGAGCGGCATAGGGTTCTACCTTGTGAACGGCTCGGGCATGACGCTCTACTACAGGACCACCGACAATCCGTCCAACGGAGCCAGCACCTGCACCGGTGGTTGCGTACAGATCTGGCCTGTCTTCTACATTAGAAGCCTCACGCTGCCACCTGGATTGAATGCAACATCATTCAACTCCGTGACGAGGGCAGACGGCAAGCAACAACTGACGTTCGATGGCTGGCCACTGTACTTCTACAGCGGCGATCATAATCCCGGGGATATCAATGGACAGGGAATCGGGGGGATATGGTTCGCCCTTAACCTCCCGGCCCCGAAGTCGCCCACCACACTGACAAGCACAGCCTCAACGTCAACAGGTGACACACCGTCAACCACTTCCTCGGCAACATCCGCAACCACGGCCAGCTCGACGACCACCTCAACCATAGAGACAACTTCAACAACTTCATCAACTACTACAACGACCAGCACCACGACGTCCACCTCAACAACCAGCAGTTACACGTACTGAAGGGACCTACCTCTCGGCTGCCGATGTCCAGGACTACTGCACAAATGGGAAGGTCAGGGCCCGAGGCCCCGAACCACTCTTACATCCCTGTGTTCTGCCAGAGGCCGATGACGTTTCCTTCGGTATCTTCGAAGTAGGCTGACCAGCCCATGTCTCCCACGGGCATCTTCTTGCCTACGGGCTTCCCACCGAGGCTCTTCACGTTCTTCAGAGCCGCGTCGATGTCGGACACACTGATGGTGACCGTCACCGCTTTCGGCGCCATCTCACCCCCCTTCCCCATGCCTCCGTTTATTGAGCCTGGGGATCTGGGTCTCCCGTTTTCGTCGGAGTCGGTGGTGATGACGCTCCAGTATTCGAAGCCCGGGAACTGGTTAAGGTTCCATCCGAAGGCCTTGGAGTAGAAGGCCGAAGCCCTCTTTACGTCCTTGGCGGGGATTTCGAAATGGACTACTGAGTCCATAGAGGGGCTGACCTCCTCGGCTATTTAAGACGAGACACATGCGAATACTGTTTCTATAGTTCCTCGTGAAAGTATTCTGGGTTCGAGAGCCAGCTTCTTCATGAGACGTCAGAAACCGGCCAGTTATCATCAATCTGCCGGCAAAAATCGTCTATAACTTTCGACTTCCATGTGAAGCAATTCTATCATGTCCGGATTTACCGGCGCTCGACATTCTATCGTAGGATCAACTTGGGCAGGAAGGCAGCGCTGTTCGGCTTCTGGATAGTAGGATTCATGCTGGGTGGTTTCGCATGGATGGTCAAGACGCCAGTGCTCAACTTCGTCCAAAGCATTGGCCTAAGCTCCGACACGAGCCAAGCCCTCATCGCAGGCCTCTTCGGATCTACGGTGATGGTCCTGTCCGTGCTCACATACAGTTTCCTGTCATCCTCGAGCTGAAATTGGATGACGCTGAGAGACTATCTCATGCCCGGGGAGGAAGTGAAGTTCTCGAGCAGGAGGAACGTCCGCTACGGCACCAAAAGGTATCAGGTGATACTCAGCGACAGGCGCATCATGCTTTACGCCGAGAGGGGGACCCTGTTCAAGAACGACGACGTCGTCGTCCAGAGGCTCGACGACCTGCAGGGAGTGAGATACAGCGAGGAAGGTATCATTGCCAAGAGGGGGATAATCAGGGTGCAAGGCTTCAAGTCGGAGATGGACCTGTCGGGTCCCGCCGAGGAAATCAAGACACTCTATCAGCAAATGATGCGATTCATGTAATCTGAAATGCTTTCCCGGGCTTCGAAAGAAGAGATAGTCAGGAAGGTGGAGGCCAAGGTGGGCCATCCCATAAGCGAGGAAGGCCTGTCGCCTGGCAACAGGCGGGCCATCGCAAACCTCGCTGAGATACAGCGCGCCCTCTTTGCCATCTCCGAAGTCCTCAACGGCGAGCAGGGCCGCATCCAGCGCAGCGCCCTCCTATCCCTTTCGTCGAAGCTGCACAGGGACAACGAGATGGAGATGCATGGGGCAGAGATCAAATCGCTCCAAACGGAGGTAGACAGCAAGATCTCTGAAATCTCGGCGCAGATGCTCGAGGAGGACGAAGCCAGGAGCTCAGGCCTCCCCACGCCCGAGCGTCAGCGCGGTCTTGACACCGTTGAATTGAAGTGTCCGAACTGCGGCGCGGCTCTGCCGATGCCCAACGGCCGATTCGTGAAGTGCCAGTACTGCTCGACAACCCTGTCGATACAAGATGTAAGCTCTCAAATCAGGAACATGATTCAGAGCATCTGATCAAGGACAGTTGTCTTTCCCTCGCTCCGGGGAGGCGGGTGGCTGCAAGCGTGGTAAGGCCCTGCGTCCGAAACGACGATTTCATCGTTTCTAACCGCGAGAATCGACTCCCTCACTTATGAGGGGCTTGGGAAGGTTGGCCCGATCGGCTTTGGGAACAACGACGGGCGTTAGCGAGGCCCGGTTCTGGTCCGGCAACGAGGCCTGCGTCGAAGGGGCGCTAGCGGCAGGTTGTCGCTTCTTCGCAGGCTATCCGATCACGCCAGCCAACGAAATCAGCGAGCACCTTTCTGAGCGCCTGCCCCGGGTGGGAGGCACGTTCATGCAGATGGAGGACGAGCTGGCCAGCATCGGCGCAGTGATGGGTGCGAGCTGGGCCGGCAGGAAGGCGATGACCGCGACGTCGGGCCCGGGCTTTTCGCTCATGCAAGAGACCATCGGCTGGGGTTTCATGACAGAAACACCATGCGTTGTGGTGGACGTGCAGAGGGCGGGGCCAGGAACAGGCCAGGCGACGAAGTCGGCCCAGGGGGACGTGATGCAGGCCCGCTGGGGGACCCACGGTGACTACGCTGCGATAGTCCTTTCCCCCAACTCCGCCCAAGAGATGTTCGAGCTCACAATGCGGGCTTTCAACCTCTCCGAAAGATTCCGGACCCCAGTCGTCCTGTTGGCAGACGAAACCATAGCCCACGTCAGGGAACGCGTCAACCTCCCGCCGAGAGAGAACCTCGAGATTGTGAATCGCGGCCACCCCAACCCGGGGGACACACACTTTTTCGGTTCCGAAGGAGTTGCCCCCATGCCCGCCGTTGGCGAGGGGTTCAACGTTGCCGTGACGGCATCGACCCACGATGAGATCGGGATGAGGTTCACCCAGGGTGCGCCGGTTCACAGGAGGATGATTGAGGCGTTGAACGCCAAGATCTACAACCACGTGCAAGACATCGTTGAGACCGAGAGCCACAACATCGAGGAGAACTGCGACGTCGGTATCGTCTCCTTCGGGTGTACCTCCAGATCGGTATACGAGGCCACCGGGCGGGCAGAGGCCGCCGGCGTAAGGGTAGGTTACGTCCGCCTCAAGACGATCTGGCCCTTCCCAGAGGAGGCTGTCTCAAGGCTGGCGGGAAGCGCGAACATGATCATCGTCCCCGAGATGAACCTAGGTCAGATATCGGGTGAGGTGGAAAGGGTCGCAGGGCGCAGGGTCACCAAGCTGAACAAGATAGGAGGAGGCGAGCTCATCACCCCTGAAGACATTCTGGAGCTGATCAGGCGTGCAAA
>Ga0187771_10000945_pt1 | contig 18837 bp, 16 predicted proteins | sample 0116_SJ02_MP15_1_FD_133139 | JGI IMG/M metagenome (GOLD analysis project Ga0187771, IMG submission 133139) | Tropical peat soil microbial communities from peatlands in Department of Meta, Colombia - 0116_SJ02_MP15_10_MG | ecosystem: Environmental > Terrestrial > Soil > Wetlands > Peat | place...
GCTCTGGAGGATTTCGTGGTTGCATACCTGATGGGAGTGCGCCGCCAGACGAACGACGTGGAATAGGAGCAGGCCGGCGGAGAAAAAAAGCCGCTCTCCGGCCGTGGCCGTGGAGCGGCTTTTTTTCTCCTCTATCCGTCTGTCGAAGTAAGGACTATACCCTGGCGCTCACCGAAGTGTTATAGCGCATCATGAGGTCCGCCGCACGCGCCAGCAACACCGGCGGCGTCTGGTACACCAGGGAGTTTCTGGAATCCATATATCTGACGCGAAGATTGCCTTTCCAGTTGTAGACAAACACCACCGAACCGATCCTGCTGTCGATGCTGCTGTTCCCTTTGCTCGTGCTTGGCTGCACGGCAGACTGGACCTTGCCCTGCAAGGTAACCGTGTCGACCGGAAGGGACTTGCCCCCCGAGGCGACACTACTGCTTTCCGTTGTCGACACATCGGCAGCACCGGTCACCGAACCGGCAATCATCGTTGCATCGGTAGCCACTGCCCCACCCGCCGACACAGCATTTGTCGTCATGATCTGTTCCTCCTTTCAGATCAAGGGTATAAGCACAAAGACGTTTAAAATTTTCTATAGGTTACATTATATTTTAAAATAATTATTAATAGCAATTATTTTTTATTGTTACTCATGGCCTTTTTCCTGTCCGGTGCATGCAATTGCCGGGACGCGTCTGTGCCTCTCCCGCCGCCGGGTCCGGTATTACGTGCCTTTCAGGATAAAAAGTTCTTTACTCGCGACAACCAATTATGGATACTACTAGGCTATGCGGTTGTTCGGGTAATGGATCAGCCCCACAGGATGGCGGCTGGATTCAGCCCTTTTCACACCATAACGGAAAATCACCTTCGAGCCATGTTTTCAACCTGCAAACCAGCTATTACTGCAAGCCTGTTCGCTATCCTCCTCCTTCTCGGGGCAGAGGGGCATGGGGCCTCGTCATCGGGGCTGAACCGACTGGGTTACGCCATCCAGATGGGGGCTTTCGCCGACGTGAAGAATGCGGAGCGTTTTACCGCCGCCCTTCAGCAGAAAGGAATCGAGGCTTTCTACTTCCGTAAGGACAACGGCATCTACGCCGTGCGTTTCGGAGATTTCGCCACGCGGGACAAGGCGCAGGCCGCAGCCCGGAGGTTGGTGGCGGACCGGCTGATCAACAGCTTCTATATCGCCCCTCCCCACGAAATAGTTTTTGCCCTTCCCAAGGAAGCGGGCTGGCAGAAACCGCCCCAAAAGGAGATCGCATCCCCCCGGCCCGCCGCCCCCCCCGCAGTTCCCAATGCACCGAAGAGTCGGAGCAAGGGAGTGACCGGGGACATGGGCGCCATCGCCGCCCGCACCGCTGAACGTTTCGTGGGCATTCCCTACCGCTGGGGAGGCGAAAACGTGGTTGACGGCATGGATTGCAGCGGCTTTGTGCGAGCGGTGTACAACCTGTGCGGCCTCAGCATTCCCCGGACATCCAGGGATCAGTACAAGGCCGGCGATCCGGTACTGAAGGATGACATGCGGGAGGGAGATCTGGTCTTTTTCGGGTCATCGGCCGACAGCATCAACCATGTCGGCATCTATGTGGGGAGCGGCAAGTTCGTGCATGCCCCCCGCCGCGGGGAGGACATCAAGCTGTCCGGCGTCGACGAGAGCTACTTCGAGAAACACTTTGTCGGCGCACGCAGGTATTTTCAGTAATCGAACCCGGCAATTCCGGGGTATTGTTCTTTCCTGAATCCGTGGCTCCGGCACCGATTCATGACTTCAACCGCGAGGATACGATGGCATTTATCAAACCCTTCCGGGCACTGCGCCCCCCCAGGGAGTTGGTCGAAAACGTGGCCGCCCTCCCCTACGACGTGATGGACGTGGAAGAGGCGCGCCTCATGGCGGCCGGCAATCCAGACAGCTTTCTGCACATCTCCCGTCCCGAGATCGACTTGGCCGTAGGCATCGACCCCCATGACGAACCGGTCTACGAACAGGGGAGAAAAAACCTCGCTGATTTCGTCCGTCGCGGCACCCTAGTCCAGGATGAGAGCGAATGTTTCTACGTCTATCGCCAGAGAATGGGCGCAATCACTCAGACCGGCCTGGTGGTTTGTACCAGTGTGGACGACTATCAGTCAGGCGTGATCAAGAAACACGAACACACGAGGGCGGACAAGGAGGATGACCGGGTCAAGCATATCGACTACCTGGACGCCAACGACGAACCGGTATTCTATCTCTCCCGCTCCAGCGCAGAGATCGAGTCGATCATCTCGGAGATCGCAGCTGCTCCCCCTGCCTACGATTTCACCACCGGCGATGGCGTCAACCACACCCTGTGGATTGTCGCCGACCAAGGGCTGATCGACCGGCTCACCGTTCTGTTCGCAGCCGTTCCCCGCCTGTATGTGGCCGACGGACATCACCGCAGCGCCGCTGCCGGGAGGGTACGCGAGTTGCGCCGGCAGCAGAATCCGGGCCATACCGGCCAGGAGGAGTACAACGTATTCCTCACCGTCATCTTCCCCGAAACCCAACTCAACATCATGCCGTACAACCGGGCCGTAAAGGACCTGAACGGCCTGAGCCCGGCGGAGTTTCTGGTCCGCGTGGAGGAGTCCTTCACGATTCTTCCCTCCCCGGTCCCGGTAGAACCTCGGGAGCGCCACCAGTTCGGCATGTGCCTGGATGGCCGCTGGTACCAACTCCATGCCCGCCCTGCCGTTATCAACGAATCGGACGCAGTCGGCCACCTGGACGTGTCCATCATCCAGAACAGCCTGCTCGATCCGGTCCTGGGCATCCGCGATCCCCGCACCGACAAACGGATCCATTTCATCGGCGGCATCAGGGGGAATGAAGAACTGGTGAAACTGGTGGATTCGGGCGAGTATGCCGTAGCCTTCTCCCTGTATCCCACCTCGATCGGCGAACTGATAGAACTGGCCGACCAGGACCGGATCATGCCCCCCAAATCCACGTGGTTCGAGCCCAAGCTGCGGAGCGGCCTCTTCGTACACCTTCTCTCCTGACCCGGCCATGTTTCAGCGTGCCGCACAAGCGATCAGGGAGGCCGAGGCAATCATCATCACCGCCGGCGCAGGCATGGGGGTTGACTCCGGCCTGCCCGACTTCCGCGGCACCCAGGGTTTCTGGAACAGCTACCCCCCCTATGCCCGGCTGGGCATATCCTTCGAGGAAGCCGCCAACCCCGAACACTTTGAACGCGACCCGGCATTCGGTTGGGGCTTTTACGGCCACCGCACCAACCTGTACCGCGCCACGGTCCCCCATGAAGGTTTTCACATCCTGCGGGGATGGATCGAGCGCAACAGGGCTGCCTCGTTCGTGGTAACCTCCAACGTGGACGGCCAGTTCCAGAAGGCTGGGTATCCGGAGGCACGCATCCTTGAGGTGCATGGCTCGATCCACTGGTTGCAGTGCACGACGCCGTGCAGCCGGCACATCTGGGCCAATCGGGAAGAAATCCCCGTCAACCCGGAAACCATGCGGGCCCGCGCCATTCCCCGCTGCATCTCCTGCGGGACCGTAAGCCGCCCCAATATCCTCATGTTCGGTGATTATGCCTGGCTTTCCGAGCGAACGGCAGAACAGGAGAGCCGTTTCAGCCGGTTCTGCGAAGACATCCGCGGCCGGCGTACCGTCGTGATCGAACTGGGGGCCGGGCGGGCCGTCCCAACCATCCGTTATGCCTCGGAGCGGCTCGGGGCCTGGCCCGATACCACGGTGATCCGCATCAACCCACGGGAACCGGAGATCGACGCTCCCCATCTGTCGCTCCCCTGCGGCGCCCTTGAGTCGTTGCGAGGCATTGCGAAGCACCTTTGACGCCACGTGCAACCGGAATGCCGCACATCAACGGCATGGATGCTTGACGAGCATCACAACCGATCGCGCAAAAGGAACCGACTATGTTCAAAAGACCGCTGTCCGAGGAAACCCGTTACACCATCATCCTGATTATCATCTTGACTCTGGCCCCCATCCTGTTCTACTTCCTCAATAATTTTTTCAACTCCGGCAGTTCGTCCCTCAACTCCGGCAAGGAGAAGGAGAAAACCGTCATCGTCACGGAGGCCGAGAAGACGGAAATCCTCACCAAGGCCTCGGCCAAACCGGTGACGCAAACCGTGCGTGACGCCATAAACCAGGGAGACTACTCCACAGCTTACCTGCAACTGAGCAAGGCACCCAAAGATTCGCCGGAATACGAGGAACTCCGCAAGCAACTGGCCTCGGAACCCCGTGCGCGCAAACTTCCCGGCGTAAGAAAAGAGGCAGTCACATCCCAGAGCCCTCTGCGGTATCTTGACAAATCAACCCCCCACGACAGATTCAGCGATGGACTTTACCTCTATCTGGTGGAGGTTTCCGGCACTGTCTGGCCGAAATTCTGCATCCAGTCGGCGGGCAAACGCAAGCTCGACGTAACCGGCTTCCGCATAAAAGCCGATGGCAAGACGTTCACCATATCGGACCCTGCCGTCAAATCGGAGAAATCTCTCGCCAAGGTCGCCGAGTACTACGACGTACCGGTCGATCAGCAGTCCTACAATATCATGCAGGCCCTGATCAAGGCCCGCAAGGCGTCGCTTACGTACATCGGGAGGTCGGGGGTGCGCGAGCGCGAGATTACCGAGAACGAGAAAAAAGGGCTGGGCAGGATGATGGATGCCTACGCAGCCCTTGGCGGAAGTTTTGCTTTTGTCCAACACTGACGGCAGTTACTCCCGCCCAGCAGTTTTTCCACCCGTTTCCAGGACGTATCGCCGCTCCGCAGCGCGATCAGAGGTCAGGATCCAGCAGTACGTCTCTTTCGTCCGCTTCGTCTCCCCGCCCTCTGCCGCAGCCGCACGGCGGTGGCGGCGGCATGCACCCGCAACGCCGTCCGCAGCCGGGCCGTTCCCCAGGACCTTGTCCACGATGAAATGGCGGCGGAAACGTTGCGGCAGCCGCCCGCTGTTCAGGGGTCAACAAAGCATTGACCTTGCTCCGCACCCGTTCACCGGCAACAATCAACTCGGCCTCGGCCTGGGCAAGTTTCACAGCTATGGCCTGGACTGCCGCTTCATCGAATACTGAGGCATTGCCGGCTTCGCGGAGTTGTGCGCGATAGTCGCCAACCTGCCGCGCAAGCTGGGTCATTTTTTTCCATTCCGCGGCAGTATCCGCCGTGATCTTAGTCTGTTGATCGCTGGTCAGCTTGAGGTGCCGTTTCAAATGCCCCAGCACCTCTTCTGGAGACGGTGGAAGAGGCAACATCATATCCAACGGCCTGCCCACCTCTTCCCCCATCACCTTGTTTCCGTCATCGCCCGCGCCGCCGGCCCAGACGCCATTAACCCCGATTGCCGTCACCGCCAGCAGGGTGCACATGACAACCTGCCTTCCCATAAAGATTTTCATATCGTTTCCTCTTCCTGTTCCTGGTAGTTGATGCCGCATCCGCCCGCCACGCCCAGGGCCGCTGCCCGTTTTATGCCTGGTAGATCCATTCCTTTCTCCTTTCCCCTAATCCGTTCATGAGTGCTGCCTGAGTATGTTCATACCACGCCACCTTGATTGAAATATGTAATAAATAGGGAAAAAACCGTCAAACCGTTCTGACGGTAGTGCTCTGCCCGCTGTTTGTGGTAATAATAGAAGCAGCCTTGTTTCAGCCCCATGGGAACAGGGAACCACCAGGAGATAGAATTGATCAAGATACGCATAACCCACCGGTTGTTCCTGATCATACTGGCTGCCGCAGTTTTGAGCGTGGTCAGCATGCTTCTCATCGGACGCTGGAGTGTCGATTATGGTTTTCGGCGGTACCTGGAAAACATGGAGCAGACGCGGCAGGCCCGGCTGGCGGCGCTGCTGGAGGCTGGTTACGCCGAACAGGGGAACTGGGATTTCCTGAAAAAGACACCGGGATATTGGTTCAGACTCCTTGAGGAATCATTTCCCGATCGGCGTTTTGGACCCCCAGGGCCGCCGGAGTCGGGCCCCTTTCCCGGAGAACATCCGAGACCGGAGCCACTGCCGCCCCCTATGAATCCCGGCACTCCGCCCCATGAAGCCGGAATGGGCTTCGGCAATCATGGAAACCGGTTCGGCGAGCCAAGAGACCACAAGCTGTTCGTGCTTCTCGACGAGGCAAAGCAGCCGCTGCTTGACGCGGCTGGCGTCCCTGCCGACACCATTCTCAAGCCCCTCCGCTACAAGGGCAGAATCGTGGGATACCTGGGCCGGCTGCCACATCACCTGCGCCCCCCCGATGAGCTGCAGCGCCGTTTTTTACATGAACAGGGGATGGGGCTCTCCCTCGTGGCGGGAACGCTCGTATTGCTGGCCGCAAGTTTCTCTTTCCCCCTTGCGAGACGCTTGGTCAAGCCTATCAAAGCCCTGGCCGCCGCCACCGGCCAGCTTGCGGCCGGAGAATTCTCCACCCGGGTGCCGGTGACATCAACGGATGAATTCGGCCAGCTTGCCCGCGGCTTCAATTCCCTGGCCCAGACCCTGGAAAAGAACGAACAGGCGCGGCGTCAATGGGTCGCCGACATTTCCCACGAGCTGCGCACCCCCCTGTCCATCCTGCGGGGCGAGGTAGAAGCCATCCAGGACGGAATCCGGGCGGCAAACCCGGCTGCCATCGATTCCCTCCATGGGGAGGTACTGCGCCTGGAACGCCTGGTAAACGATCTCTACCAACTCTCCCTCTCCGACCTGGGAGCCCTGACTTACCGCAAGGAGGAACTGGAGTTGGCGCCCCTGCTGTCCTCGGTTCTTGCCAGCTACCGTCCCCAATTCGTTTCCCGGAAAATCGCCATGGAGACCAGCATACCCCGGGATGGAAACGCCTTGCTGTTCGGCGACCCGGAGCGGATGCGCCAGCTTTTCGCCAACCTCCTGGACAACGCATTGAAATATACGGATCCGGGCGGCGCCATCGCCGTCCGCATGGCGTGTGACAGCGAACGAATTATCATCGATATCGAAGACTCGGCTCCCGGCGTACCGGACAGCGCAATCGGCAGGCTATTCGAACGTCTCTACCGGGTGGAGGCGTCGCGCAATCGGGCTGCCGGAGGCGCAGGGCTCGGCCTGGCCATCTGCCGCAACATCGTCGAAGCCCACTCCGGCGTCATCCAGGCCCGCCATTCATCACTGGGAGGACTCTGGATAAGAATAGAATTACCACCGACAGGGAGATGTGTATGAACGGCAGGATACTGATCGTTGAAGATGAAGAAAAACTGGCGGCGCTGTTGGGCGATTACCTGCAACAGAGCGGCTACGGGACCTGTTGTTTGAACAATGGCCTTGCTGTCGTCCCCTGGGTGCGGGAGCATGCGCCCGTCCTCATCCTTCTCGACCTCATGCTGCCCGGCCGCGACGGCATCGAGATATGCAAGGAGATAAGGCAGCTTTCATCGGTGCCGATTATCATGGTTACCGCACGAATCGAGGAAATCGACCGCCTTCTCGGGCTTGAATTGGGAGCGGACGATTATATCTGCAAGCCGTTCAGCCCCCGGGAGGTCGTGGCGCGGGTGAAAAGCGTCCTGCGCCGGGCCGGAAACGAACCGGCGATCCAGTCGGACGGGTCGCTCACCCTCGACGAGTCACGCTACCGGGCCACCCTCACGGGCCATGACCTTGATCTCACGGCGGTCGAATTCAAGCTGCTGCAACTTCTGGCGGCCAAACCGGGCCGCATCTACAACCGCCAGCAGCTCATGGATCAGATTTATCGCGACCAGCGCACCGTGAGCGACCGCACCATCGACAGCCACATCAAAAAACTGCGGAAAAAGATTCACGCTTGCGATCCCGGCGTCGAGTTGATCCATTCGGTGTATGGTGTCGGCTATAAATACGAGGTATAATTGGGATTTGAATCCGTGACGCCTCCTTGGCGGAAATGTGGCGAAGTAACGAAAAAGCCCCACCGTGGCAGTCAGCCGCGGTGGGGCTTTGCATTAAAAACGGCCGTCAGTACGCCCAGTAGGGCCCCGTTCCCAAGGTGGAAGTCGTCCCGTCCAGGCCCACGTACACGCTCCGTCCCAGGAAGAACGGCAACCCCCAGTCGAATTCGCCGCTCATAACTCCTCCAAGCGCGGGGAACACCGAGTAGGACGTGTTGAACATGGTAACGGCGTTGCCGACCTGGAAGGAAACCGAGCCGGATGGCGAACCGGCATACCCCGCGTTGACGGCTGACAGGCTCGTGGTTGACGAGGGGCAGAACCAGTCGGAATAGCCGGAATTGGAGCAGGCCGGCAGCGAGCTTGTCGCCGGGAAAAACAGGCTGTTGGAGCCGGTGTCCAGGAAGCCGGAGTAGCTCGTGCCGCCATAGGTCGTCTGGAAATCGGGGGTAGCGATGGATGGGTTGGCCGGGTACGCTGTTGCCGACGAAGGGGTATTGTTTGTCCGGGTGCCGATGCCGAGTATGAGCGAGCCGGTGGCCGAGGTCGCCCCGGCCGTGGCGACCGAGGGGAGTTGCACCAACACGCCGTTGTTGTCCGACGACAATTCCGCAACCGGGTTGACGACCTGGCTGGCAAGGGGAGCAACAGTGGCGACCGTGCCCGTCCCCGCTACGCTGTAATACATCCCGTTGTTGGTAAAATCGCGGCAGTCCGTGCCGCAATCCTGGGCAAACAGGCCGACCCCCAGGATTCCGTTGTAGCCGGCATTGTCCGGAGTTGTAGAGGGAGTCCCGCAATGCGTCGGAGTACCGAAGCCGGCATTGACCACCTGGATCGGCATCTCCACGGGATCTTCGTTCCCCAGGATAACGCTCGCCGTCATGACCGGCCCCCAGAGCGACGATCCATCCCCGAACTCGACACATTCGGTCAAGGCCCCGCCGCTCGGGCTGCTTACCTGGGTAAGGGTAACGCCGGTCAGGGCGCTGCTGAAGATGCGCAAACCGTAACTGCCCGTATCCAGCAGGATGTCGTCGATGGTCTGGCAGGTCGAGGTGCCGGGGGTGCAGACCGTAACGCTGACGCACGGTTTGTTGGGATAGTCGCTGGACGTACTGCTGGAGCAGAGCGAGCCGTTGACGGTGACGGCAAGCACATTGCTTGCCGTGGGACTGCTGCCGGTGCCGGTGCTGCCGGTGCCGGTGCTGCCGCTGCTTCCACTGCTGCTGTTGTTGTTGCCGCTGCCGGTACTGCTGGCGCCGGAGGTACCGTTCGTTCCGCCCCCGGAACCGCAACCCGCTACGAGCGCCATGACCAGGAGCCCGATGGAGAGGTTACTTAATCTCATCTATAGTTACCCCGGAAGGGATCAAGGCCGGGTTGTAGGCCCTTCCCTGCAAATTCCGCATATGTCCCCACGTCTCGACTACGACATGCTCGGACCGCACCCGCAGCCGTCTGACTCCCCGTTTGCGCGTCGTCTGAGCCACTGCGGCCCGGTATTCATCGGCATAGGAGCCGAGAAGGGTCGCGAGGTCGGGATGTACCAGGCCATTCCAGGCAACGCCGAACACCACGCCGGACAACGACACATATTCCCGCACCGTGGCCGACTCCGACTGGATCTCCTGGATCGTATAAGCGTCGCGGCTCGTGGTGGCGCGATGCACCGCCGAGAGGGCCTTGCGGTCCGACGTTATGGAATTCACGGTCCCGCCGAGCGCGGCTTCCGCGCGCGGGGCAATGACGGATATGCCGGCCGCACAACCGAGGCAGGCCAAAAGGATACGGGTTCTGTTTCTCATGGGGGCACCGTTGTTACGCCTCTCCGGCCGGGGATGGCGGCTGCGGAGGAGCTTTGGCTGTGTAGTCTACGGTTCATTATATGACAAATATACTACAAAAGAGTGGACAAAATGTGCATCAAGCAAGAAAATATTGCTTTCACACGGATTGCGTTAAAATGGCTGCATCGGACCGGACCGGGCGATAATTGCTCTTCACATGGAGACATTTCAGAATTATACTGTCCTGGCGGCAAAAATGTGCTATGAAACAAGAGGATAATCTTCCATATTGTCGCATTGACCAGGAGGGATTGCTTGCACAAGATTCCGGGAGACGTCCTTGACGCCATTGAATCGATCCAATTACCGTCATTTCCGCAGGTATTGCTTCAATTCCTGAGTGCGGTAAACAAGGATCAGGTAACAATGGCCGAGTTGGCGACAATGGCCGGACAGGACCCGGCATTGAGCGCGCGGATTCTCACCGTGGCGAATTCGCCGGCATTGCGGCCCGCGGCAGAGGTCAGGAGCCTCGAAAAGGGGCTGGTCGTGCTTGGCACCCGCCTCATGAGGACCTTGGCGGCATGCCTCGCCATTCAGAGCGTCTTTGCCCGCACCAGCGGCGATCCCAGGTACAACCTGACCGGGTTCTGGTTTCATTCCCTGCGTACCGCCGAACTGGCGTATTCCCTTGCCTCCCACATGGACTACCCTGATGTGGAAGAAGCCTATCTGGCCGGGCTGATCCACGATATAGGCCAGTTGCTTCTCCTGGGAGGCATGAACGATCGTTACGGCATCCTGCTTGACAAAAGCGCCGACGAAGTTGTTCTTCTGAACAACGAAGATGTGCTGCTCGGCACGGATCATGCCGCTGTCGGCGCCTGGCTGGTCGATCAGTGGCAGTTTTCGTCGTTCATGGCGGACGCCGTTCTTTTCCACCACAAGCCTGCCGGCGAGATCGTCCAGGCCGACTTCCTGAGCCAGATCGTCTGGTCTGCGGACATTATCGGCGCCAACCCCACCACGGATCTGCTGCAGAACGAATCAAACGTAAATATTGCCGCCATCAAATCGATCCTTGGGATCAAACTGTCCGATGTGGTTGCCATTCAGCGGGTATGTTTCGAGCGTGTGGATACGCTGGCCGCCGCACTGGACATCCAGGACCCCAGCCAGGCGAAAACCATCCCGTATGTGGCGACCCCATTTGAATATTTCAGGCCGAAACTGAACGAAAGCGACGTGGCCTATTCCCGCATGGAGGCACTGGTGCGCGATATGGCTACGACGCATTCCCTGCAACTGAGCCTGTCCGAACTTTGCCGGGAGAACGAAATTGTCACGGCGGTACGTGAATCCGCCCGAATCCTGTTCGGCCTTGGCCGAATCGCCTTCCTTTTCGTGCAGAACGACAAAAAGACGCTTTCCGGAGCGAACATCTGCGGCCAGTCGGACCTGCTCCAGCATATCGAAATCGGACTCGATAATGAGCAGAGCCTGGCAGCCGCCGTCGTCCAGGCGAAACTACCTTCCTCCACCTTCGATGATGAATGCCTGGCAACCGTTTCGCTGATGGACATCAGGATAGCGCGTGCGCTGAAATCCGACGGCGTGTTGTACATCCCCATGAGCGTCCGCGGGCATGTCATCGGCATCATGGCCTATGGCATGAGCGCGGCCCAATATGCCAGGGTACATCCACGTCTTGTCTGGATGACCAGTTTTGCCAATCTGGCCGCGGACAGCGTTGAAACCTGGAGAGAGTTGCGCCGCCGCGATCAGGAGATTGAGACCACCCTGGCCAGCCGCTTCGAGCAACAGGCGCGCAAGGTCGTGCATGAAACGGGAAACCCGCTCGGCATCATCAAGAACTACCTGAAGATCGTCAGCCGGAAGCTCCCAGTCGAACTGGACGTGCAGCAGGAGTTGAACATCCTCGGCGAGGAAATCGACCGCGTTACCCAAATTGTGCAGAGCTTGGGGAAAATTGTCGAAACGCCCCCGGCAACCGGTGCATTCGACGTCAATGCCGTGATCGGAGAGATGCTCGCCCTGTATGGCGAATCTTTATTCTCAAGCTGCGGCATCACACTGATAAAATCACTGGAGACTGACCTCCCCTCCGTCTCCGGAGACCGGGACAGCTTCAAGCAAATCCTGTTCAATCTCTGGAAAAACGGGTCCGAAGCGATGCCGGATGGCGGCCACTTCATCATCTCCACACGCGGGAATATCCAGCACGGCGAACAGCAGCATATCGAAATCAATCTGAGCGACTCCGGGCCCGGTATGCCTCAAGAGGTTCTGGAGCGCCTGTTTCAGCCCCTGCCCACGAACAGGCGTCCCGGTCATTCCGGTGTCGGATTGTCTATCGTGGCATCACTGGTGGAACGTCTTGGCGGTCACATACACTGCCAGACCGAGGCCGGCAAAGGGACAAGCTTCATCATTCTGCTGCCGCAGTCCAAAGGGCGTCCATAAGAGTGAATTTCCTATCCAGAACAAAATTGGACTCATCCCCCGACGGGGTCGGCCTGCCACAGCGCATACTCATTGTCGATGACGAACCGAGAATGCGCTCCAGCCTTCACCAGCTCCTGTCCGGCTCAGGCCGCGACATCCTGGAGTGCGGAACCGGTGAAGACGCCATTGTCGCGCTCGAATCCCAGGACACGGCCCTCGTTCTCCTTGACATCCATCTTCCGGATATGTCCGGCCTGGATGTCATGGAGTGGGTTGCCAAATTCACCACATCGACCCGCGTCATCATGGTCAGTGCGGATGCGAACATCGACTCCGCCATCCGCGCCATGCGCGGCGGAGCTGTTGAATTCATACGCAAGCCGTACGACCTGGATGAAATGCAGTTCAAGGTGGAGAACGCCCTGCATCGAAGCCGTCTGGAGCGGATCAATGCCTTGATGACGGCGCGTCTTGAATCCTCCGAGCGGATGCACCGGTTCCTGGTGGAGAACTCTCCGGACCTCATCTACACTCTCGATCCCAACGGCTGTTTCATGTTTATCAACGCCAGGGTCGAAACGCTGCTCGGTTACTCACGAGATGAACTGATCGGGTGCAAGTACACACGCATCGTCTACGAGGAAGATCTCGCTATCGCCCATTGGGCCTTCACCGAGCGGCGCCGGGACAATCGGGCGCTGACGAACGTTGAAGTCCGCCTGAAGGACAAAAGCAGCCTCGACCACGTAAAACCCAACCTCATTGTTGCAGCGGTAAGCGCCCTTGGCGTGTATGACGAAGGGAACGGGAACAATGAACCGCTGGCGAAACGATTCCTCGGCACCTACGGCGTTGCCCGGGATATATCCGAACGCAAAAAAGCCGAAGAAACCATCAGTTTCCAGGCATTGCACGATCATCTCACCCATCTGCCGAACCGGGGCCTGTTCAAGGACCGTCTCGAACACTCCCTCAGCCAGGCAAAACGCAAAGGCGGCCTGACAGGCGTTCTGTTCATAGATCTCGACCGCTTCAAGCTCGTGAACGACAGCTACGGACATGCGGAAGGCGATATTCTCCTGACGAATGTGGCTCAGCGCCTGCGCAAATGCGTCAGGGCAGGCGATACCCTCGCACGCCAGGGGGGGGATGAATTTTCGGTATTGTTGCCCGATCTCCATGCTCCCGGGGATGCGAGCATCATTGCGGAAAAAATCCTGGAGTCGCTGAAGACGCCATTTATGGTCAAAGGGCAGGAGTTCCGCATATCGGCCAGCATCGGCATAGCCATGTATCCCCAACACGGAAACAGCGCCGATGCACTATTGAAAAATGCCGATATAGCAATGTACGAGGTCAAGGCCAGCGGTAAAAACGATTATCTGTATTTTACCGACAAGATGAACGTCTGCCATCACGAGCGCATCAGTCTTGAAAACGAGTTGCGGCAGGCCATCAACGGCTCGGAATTCAAATTGTACTACCAGCCGCAGGTCAGTGTCCGCAAAGACAGAATCGTCGGGCTTGAAGCCTTGATCCGGTGGCAGCACCCGACCCATGGGTTATTGAGCCCGGACAGTTTTATCGACATGGCAGAGGAAACGGGTCTGGTCTGCAACATCACCGACTGGGTTTTAGCCGAGGCGTGCGGCCAAATGGCCCTTTGGCGGGAACAGGGGCTGGGCGATCTGCGCATGTCGGTCAATGTCTCTCCCCTGGAATTCGAGCGCAGCGATATCGTCGAAAGGATCAGAAGCAACCTTGCCGCTTTTCATTTGCCTGCCAGTTGCCTGGATCTGGAAATCACCGAAAACCTGCTGCTGAACGATGAATCAAGCATCATCGATAACATGCGGCAATTACACAACCTTGGCGTGGGGATATCGATCGATGACTTCGGCACCCGCTATTCTTCGCTCAATTACCTGCGCAGGTTTCCCATCAACAGCATCAAGATCGACCAGTCGTTTGTGCGCGAGCTGGTCGAAGGCGCCCATGTTTCCCCGATTCTCCATGCGATTTTCGGCATAGCGCGGGGATTCGGGCTCCATCTCGTGGCAGAGGGGATCGAAACTCCGTTTCAGATGAAAACCTTGAGTGAATTGGGGTGCGACGTGATGCAGGGATATCTTTTCAGCAAACCCATCACAAGTATCCAGGTTGAAGAAGTGTTGATGAATTCGCAAGCAAAGGTTCCGCCTCAACGCAAAACCGGCAACGCCTGAATTCCAGGTTATCCGCACTCCATCTACAAACAACCTCCATTAACAATCGCAATTACCATTTCCCAATGTTGTTTCTTTTTTTATCAGTCAGTTGGACCCGGTTCGAAATAGTTTGACAAAACAAGCCAATTGAGGTCTAGTTTATCTTTAATTATAATGCCATACATTATAATGTGAAAACAAGGCGCAGAAAGCCGCCAGTCCCGGCATCAAGAGAGACCATGATGAATCAAGCACAAAACCTGCTGTTGGAAACCCTTCTTGAAAGCAGCCCCGACGCGTGCCTTCTCATTGAGAACAATCGCTTCATCAAGTGCAATCAGGCCGCGGTCGCCATGCTGTCCGCCGATTCCAAAGACCAGGTATATAACACCCATCCTTCAGAAATATCCCCTGCCGTTCAACCTGACGGACGCAACTCCTTTGAAAAAGCCGAGGAGCTGCTGACTGAAATAAATACCACCGGCTCGCTCCGTTTCGAATGGTTGCACAAACGACGCAATGGGGAGCCTTTCCATGTCGATGTCTCCCTCACGCTGCTGAAAGATGGCGCCAGGAATGTCATCTTTACGGTCTGGCGCGACATAGCCGGCCTCAAGGATTCCGAAAACAAGCTTCGCCTTATGTCCGCGGCGCTCAACCATAGCGGAGAGGCCATCATCATCACGGGAGCGGACAACAGGATCATTGCCGTCAACGACACATTCACCCGTCTGACCGGATACAGCCGGGAGGATGCGCTGGGGCAGAACCCCCGTATTCTGAAATCGGGAAATGAATCTGAAGAATTTTACAGATCGATGTGGGCGGCGCTGTTGAAGGAAAATTATTGGCAAGGGGAAATATGGGACCGGCGGAAGGATGGCAGCCTCTATCCCAAATGGCTGACAATCTCGGTAGTTCGAAACAATCAGGGGGACATCACCAACTACATCGGCAGTTTTACCGACATCACCAACCAGAAGCTGGCCGCCCAGAGAATCGACCACCTGACGCACCACGATCCCCTGACCAACCTGCCCAACCGTTTCAGTCTCATGGGCAGGCTGACCCATGCCCTGGAACAGGCCAAATTGGGCAACAGCCATCTGGCGGTCATCTTTATCGATCTGGACCGCTTCAAAAACATCAATGACTCCCTGGGACATCAAATGGGCGATGTCCTGTTGTCCCACGTGGCCCTGCGCCTGCTGGAAGCGGTGCGTAATACGGATATCGTTTCGCGACTGGGCGGAGATGAATTTGTCGTCGTGCTGCCCCATATCCAATCCGGGATCGCCGCCATAAGTGTGGTGAACAACATCCGGAATGCCTTGTCCCAAACCTATGGGATCGATGGTCATGACCTGCATATCACCCCCAGCATCGGCATCAGCGTTTTCCCCCATGATGGCGCGACCATCAAGGAACTGATGCAAAATGCCGATCTTGCCATGTACGAAGCCAAAGCCAAAGGGCGCAACAACTATCAGTTTTTCAAGAAGGAGATGAACACCGTAGCACAGGAAAAGCATTTGCTGGAAAGCGATCTCAGGACGGCCATCGATCGGGAGGAGCTACTGCTGCACTATCAACCGCAGATAGATGTGACGAACGGCCGGGTGGTCGGAGTTGAGGCGCTGGTGCGCTGGCAGCACCCATTTCGCGGACTCGTCCAGCCGGACAATTTCATACCCGTTGCCGAAGAGACCGGGCTGATCCTTCCGCTCGGCGCCTGGGTCCTTAAAACGGCCTGCCGCCAGGCCACCATGTGGACATCGGCCGGACTGCCGCCCGTAAGAATGGCCGTCAACCTTTCGGCACGGCAGTTCCGGCAGAACAATCTCCCCGGACTTGTGGCAGAGATCATGGCCGGGACAGGGATCGCACCGCACCTGCTGGAGCTGGAAATTACCGAAAGCGTTGCCATGGACAACCCCGAGGAAACCCACCTTTATTTGCAGCACTTCAAAGAAATGGGCGTCGAATTGGCTATCGACGATTTCGGCACGGGCTACTCCTCGCTCAGCTATCTGAAGCTGTATCCCGTCAACCGTCTTAAGATCGACCGCTCATTTGTCAAGGACATCGAAACAAACCCCGATGACGCCACCATTGCGTCGGCGACCATCGCACTGGCCCACGCGCTCGGCAAGAAAGTTGTGGCGGAAGGGGTCGAAACAGAGGGGCAATTGAAGTTCCTCAAAGAACAGCAATGCGATTTCGTGCAGGGCTATTACTATAGCCGTCCCCTACCGGCGGACGAACTAGCCGAATTTTTGCGTGACAATCTTCACTAGGAGCCTGTCGGGCTTAGGGGATCGTTGCGAAAATTCGGCTGAGCGAGGCCGGATTTTACCGATTTTGCCGGTTAATAGTCGCTCTATTGACCAAGAAATCGGTGAAATATGGACCGTTCAGACGGATTTACAGCAGATTCATCCTAAGCCCGGCAGGCTCCTATAGAAAGGCAATAACCTATTGCATTGATATTAAACCTAATTTAATGTAGGCTATTCTCATGAACCGATAATCATTGTCTCCCATTCCAACAGCACAGGAGAGATGCCATTCATGGTCTACAAACGCACCATCCTTACCAAAACGCTGTCGAACGGCCTCAGGGCCGATGTAGTAGTGGCCATGGATGGTAGTGTCTACCGGGCGGCATTAATGGTCAACGGCCGTTTTGTCCATGGTCCGCCCCAACCCGAACTCCTCCATCCCCCAAAAGGCGACCTGACACACTGGATGGGAAATACGCCCAGCGTCGGCTTGACGAGTGATGAGGCAAAAAAAATCATACAAGCCGTGGCAACTGAAAATAGCGTTATCATTCACCGGAAACTGGAAGAAAAAAATTTGTTGGTTGGACAGGGAACGCCACAAAAAGGCTTATTGAGTACACTCAGCAGATTTTTCAGGTGACAGACTCACCAGTGCCGGCCTGTTGGCACAGACGGACGCACCGACAGGACCGGTACGCCGCACAAGCAAGCCCGAAGATTGACGCCGCATGGCGGACAATTCGGCCCGCCGAATTGGACAGCGAAGGCTGCCCGAAGGGCGAGGACGAAGTCCGAGTCAAAAGAACACTTTCCGGACGGAAACCAGTTAGCCTTTATTGCGAGTACCGCGCATCGCCGCAGACGGCTCTCCCCAATAGTTTTTCAACAACCTGCACATCAAAGATCACGGTCAGAAAAATACTTCCGCAAATTTTTTCATAACATTTTCCGGTGAAAACTTCCTGCTGTAACAATCCCAATCAACCGTCCTGTCAGGCCTGAAATGGGTGAGAATATATAATAACTCTTCAATATCATTATAATATATACCCTTTCCACGCAATATATCCATGTGGGCTCGTTCCGGTGATCCCCCAAAGGTTATTATCGGCTTGTTATGCGCCGAAAACTCTCCGACGGCAAGGCCGAACGTCTCCCCCCTTCGCCGGGCATGCAGCATGGCATCGCAGGTGTTGATAAAAGCGGATTTCGTCACGACATCAGCGGTTCCCGGAACATGTATGATATTGGAGAGGTCCTGCGACTCTTCGCGGTTGTAAAATGGAGCGGTATTCATGAAAAGAAAAAAAATGTCCTTCCGTTTTTTTGCAACGGAAATCACCGCTTCCTGAACAAAGGGAATGTCGAATGTATCACTTCTTCCGTACCGTCCGAACACAATCGCATCCTGGGGTATGGCAAAAAAATCCCTGAAGTCATCTTCTGTTTTCGGAGGATGAACTATATGGGGAACGAATGGCAATTTGCCGTCCGACATGGTTTTACTAAGCCACTCAGAAACATACGCATAAACATCTCCATGAATTTCAGCTTCCGTGAACACGGCATGAATGCAACTTTTAACAACAGTTGCGACTACTCCGTCGTCTATTCCATACTTGAGGCAATAGAACAAATCAGCCTTAAGCTCGGAAGCAGCTCTGTCTATATCAGGCAGACTATTCCCGTAAATAATAGGGAACCTGTTTCTATATCGTTGTATGGTTTCAATATTGAATCCTTTTGCTCTTCGGGGAGCGATCAATATCGATTCGTTGCCCAACAGTTCTTCGTTGTAGAGGGCATAATCGTAAAGTGCGACAGACACCCCTCCGCTTTCCCCCAGTGATCCGCCGCATTCAAAAAGAATCCTCATACCGGCTTTACCCCATTTTATTTATCAGACTTGCAACGCATTGAGCCGTACTTTCTCCCGCCGGGAAAAGGGACCCTCACATTCCGCGGTTTTGGCTATAAATCGGCTATAAATGGCGTGTCAGCATCGTGTACAGGTCAAGATTCAACCTTTAGGGCACAACCCACCTACGCAAAAGCCTTGACCATCCCCCTGCCGGCCTGTTTCGCGCAGTACATCGCCGCATCCGCAGCACGGATCAATTCCACACCGGTTGCGGCATCCCGCGGAATAGCGGCAACGCC